>Ga0302247_1000124_pt1 | contig 84874 bp, 69 predicted proteins | sample AAG_UR_Ile_MG_FD_193529 | JGI IMG/M metagenome (GOLD analysis project Ga0302247, IMG submission 193529) | Enriched activated sludge microbial communities from anaerobic digester in WTTP, New Holstein, Wisconsin, United States - AAG_UR_Ile | ecosystem: Engineered > Bioreactor > Anaerobic >...
CCTGACGCAAAACGGTGAGTTTGCCCGCGGTTGGGGCTTGGTGTTTTTTCATGACCTGCCGTGTGGCAGGTTTTCGTCAAGCTTCCAACCATTTTTTTCGCCAATTCCTGTGGGATGGCTGTGAATCCCTTTCCAGATACTCGTCAAGCACCGCTCCAAATGAAAAGACCGTGCGCCCTCGCAGCCGGCGGATCTCACGAGGACGATCTCATCCGATCGAGGGTCGAGGTTGTCGATCGGCCTTCGACGCCCGCGAGCACCACAACCCGCCCCCCGTTGGCTTCCACCAAGCGGCGCTCCGGCTGGTTGATGGTGTCGATGGTGTAGTCGCCGCCCTTGGCATAAACGTCTGGCCGGGCAACGCTCAGGAAACGCAGGGCGTCCAAGTCGGGAAAGATGCAAACGGCATCGACCGAGGCCAGGGCTGCCAGGACGCCGGCGCGATCCTGCTCGGGATGGATAGGCCGGGTGGGACCCTTGAGCGAGCGGACCGACGAATCGCTGTTAAGTCCGACCAGGAGGCAGTCGCCCAACGCGCGGGCCGCTTCGAGATACACCACATGGCCCAGATGGAGCAGGTCGAAGCACCCGTTGGTCACAACCACCCGGCGGCCCTCCGCCTTCTGCCGTTTGCGCCAGGCGTCCAGATCCTGGAATCCCACGATCTTCTCTCGAAAGGACATGGGCCACATACTGAGCGCGATCGATTGTGTATGACAACGGCCAAATCGACCGCCGAATGCAACGGCAGCGCCAATTCATGAAGTGGAGCGGCGACGCCTTCACTTGACATGGCGGGGGACGAGCCATCCCCCACTCCGGCTTTTTCGCCTTCATGAATCGGTCCTGATGCAACGGGAAGTCTTGTCATGAACCTGATTCATGAAGAACTGCTCGGGCCGAATGGGGGGGGCCCTTGACAGAATCGGATCGGAATCTCAGCATTCGACAACGGTAAGGCGGGCATCGCGAGATGCCCGCCTAACCCAAACAACCAGACAACCAAACGACCTCCTCTCCACTGGCGGACGGCGGCAGGTGCGTTGGCCTGCCGCGCGTCGTTGGGGCTTTGTGTAGCAGACAGTCAGCCCAACAAGGGAATCGACTGCCCAGGCATGCATTTCGTTCAAACAAGAAGAACTGCGAATCGCCCGATGCAATGGCGCCTCTGGCCACCTGGAGGGCGCATCGGACGGGCAGGCAGAGCAAATGCATGGATGAGGGAGAGGGGCTTCCCTTACGATGCGCATTTCTAACCTCAACCCGGCTCACGATATCGGCGCCAGCAGCTGGCTGATCGACATCGAGGGGCATCGGCTCCTCCTCGATGCCGGGACCCACCCCAAACGCGAGGGGCGTGACGCCTTGCCGCTCTACGAGCGCATTCCCGCGGGAGAACTGGACGCGATTGTCATCTCGCATTGTCACCACGATCATGTGGGATCGTTGCCCATTGCCGCTCGCCGCTACCCGGGCGCGCATGTATTGATGACGGAGTTGAGCTATTTTCTGGTCGAGCGTGTGCTCCACAACTCGGTGAACGTCATGGTGCGCCAGCGGGACGAACTGGGCATTCGCGAATACCCGCTCTACAGCCACGACGAGGTCGACGACCTCGCTCCGCGCATCCAGGGATTCCGGTACGAGCGGGAGATCGAATGGGCGGCGCACCACAAAATGCGGGCTGGATTTGTCTCACCGACGATCGAGTTTCGGGATGCCGGCCACACTCTGGGTGCGGCGGGCGTGATGGTGCGCGGCCAACGCGAGACGCTTTTCTACACGGGCGACGTTTCGTTTCATGACCAGACCCTGCTGAAGGCAGCCCGATTCGAGGACGTTCAGGCCGACGTTTTGCTCATGGAAACCACGCGTGGGAACCGCCAGACGCCCGCGAGCTTCACGCGCGAGGCGGAGGCGGAGCGGCTGGCCGAGGCCATCCGTGCCACACTCAAGCGCAAAGGATCGGTGTTGATCCCCTCGTTCGCCCTGGGACGCACCCAGGAAATCCTGGGGCTGCTGGCTTTGCTGATGCGGTCGGGGCACATCCGCCGCCAGCCGGTTTACGTCAGCGGCTTGGGGCGTGTCTTCACTGAGATCTATGACCTGGAGGCGCACCGGACTCACCGGCAGCATAGCAACCTGATGCTCAACCAGGCGTTGGATCTCGTGGTCCTCGAACGCGGACAAATCGACCAGATGCGCCTGACCGGAGGGCGCATGTTCGTGCTCACGTCCGGGATGATGTCCGAGAACACGGCCGCGCACGATCTGGCGCTCCGTTTCATGGGGGAGGAACGGCATGCCATCCTCTTCGTCGGCTATGTCGATCCTCAAACCCCCGGCGGACGCCTCAAGGCGTCGCATCCAGGCCGCCCCTTCCTCTTCAGCCGGACCGCGGGCGAGGCGGTGCGCCGATGCGAGGTTGCGGAGTTCGACCTGACCGCGCACGCGAACCGCCAGGATTTGGTCGATTTTGTGGGCCAGGTCGCGCCGAGAACGGTCGTGCTTGGGCATGGCGAACCCGAGGCGCAGGCCTGGTTCGAAACGACCCTTCGCAAGCGTTTCCCCAAAATAAAATGCCTGCGCCCCGGCCCCGGAGAAACCGCCGAGCCTGTCGCTTATGGATGACCAGCGCGTGCGCGTCGGGCTGATCGCCGAAACGGTGGCACGCGAGTTTGCCCACGGGCTCTTTCAGACAAATGCCCGTGGCCGTTTTGCCGCCCGCGCGCTGAGCCGCTCGCTGCAGGACTTTGTCGAAATCATGATCGAGTGGATGCGCACCTCCTACGGTCTCGACCCGGTATGCGCGGAACTGGTCTTTGGTGCCGCCGATTCCGAGTTGCCGATTTGGGAGGTTGATCTGGCCGGCGATCGGAGAACTACCGGATAAAGACCAGCGGTTGGCCATCCAGGGTCAGGAGCAACCGATCCTCGTCCGCCGTTCCCTCGCCGCTGACCTGTTGGCCTTTCTCATTCTTGATGGTGAGTTTGTACTTCGTGCCAACTCGCTCCCAAGTGCCCTCACCGCTGAACCGAACTTCGGGGATACCCGGCAGCGGTTGTTCCGGGGCCTTGGGCTTCTGAGTCTCGTCCGGCGGCGGCAATCCGGGGCGCTGCCCTGGCCTCAGTCCATACCTCTGCATCATACGGGCGTCCATCTGCGGGGCTACTGTGCCGGCCTCTTCAGCCGCCCGCTGAGCGGCGGCAATGGCAGCTCGAGCGGCTTCGATCATCTGTTTGGCTTGATCGGTGAGTTCGACTCGCATGAACGCCCTGTTGTCCGGCGTGGCCATGAAGCTCAGCTTGGGCAGAAAGACCGTGATCAAAAGCCTCATTTGGGTCATCTCACCAACCGTCATGTCCGGGTTCTTCTTGCGGGTGAGGGTGAATGTGGACGCCACATCCAGTTGCCATCGGCCCAGTATTTTCTCCTCGTCGTACTTGTCGGACTTGCCGCTCCCCAGGTACCGATACAGATCCTTGAGGTCCGCCTGTCTCACCTCGTTGCCAAACTCCGAGTTCTTGATCAGCCCCATCACTTTCGAATGATTGACGATGTCGAGGATTGGCCTCTTGGTCTGCCACCCGTTGAGAAAATCGGTGTCCGTGGTCAGGTCCTTCACGTCATCGCGCTCGCTCAGAGCCAGAAAGGCAGGGTAATTGAGCAAGCGGTCCAGGACCACCGGGTTCTGATAGAGCAGGCCGACCAGGTCGGTCGACAGGTAGTACTTTTCGTTCATCAAATCGAGTGCCGCCATCGTCCTGTCCATGCCCGACGTCTGGAGATCCTTGCGTGCCGTGGCCAGAAGCCTTTGCCAGAGAGGACTTTCCTCACTGGTGAGTTGGACGGCCGGATACCCGAAGATGTAGATCATCAGCCCCACCAGAATCGTGCACACGCCCCCGGCGGTCAGGCCGATGCACAGACCCAAAACACGGTTGAGCCGTTCCCAACGGATGCGTGTGTAATCGTCTGTGGCGTACTTGAAATGATGGGCGACCTTGAAATGCACCAAAAAGCCGAGACCAACGAAGATGAGGGCGACTACCAGAAAAACCACCGCGGGCGGCAGAATATGATCCCAGACGGGGTTGATCAGACCGAGCTTGGGAACCAGCGGACGCAAGAGGGGCGAAAGGGGCAAAGCGAGGAAGATGGCGAAGCCGAGTCCGATCAAAGAGACCGCCGACCGAATGGCTCCTTTATAGTAACCAGTCACGCCCAGGATCGCGAAAATCGCAAAGACAATAAGCCAAATGAGCATAGGCAGAACCTAATTCAATCTCACTGGGGAAATCACGCAAAAAATGTGCCGACATTTTTGCTTTCCTCAGGGGGGGTGCTTCCCCATCCTGAAGGCATGGGCACACGCCGCGAGGCGCGCGAACGCGCCGTGCAGTTTCTCTTTCAGCACGATTTGAATCCGCCAACCGATCTCGATGCGGCGCTCGGTCGTTTCTGGGAGTCGCAGCGCGCCGCCGCCCTCCAAGCCGAGACCACAGGGGCCACCTGGGGGCAACCGCCCGCTCTCCCGCCCCCCAGCGCCAAGGAAAGCGTCGTCCGCCTGTTTGCCGATCCGCTCATCCGGGGAACGCTGGAACATCGCGACGAGATCGACGCGCACATCCGCCGCATCGCCAAGAATTGGGAACTGCATCGAATCGCCGTGGTTGACCGCAACATCCTGCGTCTGGCAATCTTCGAGATGTTGCACCGAGAAGATATTCCACCCGTGGTCAGCATCAACGAGGCAATCGATATCGCGAAGAAATTCTCGACTGAGGAAAGCGGCAAGTTCGTCAACGGCATCCTCGACAGGATTCGGGGCGAACTCATGCGCCCGTCCCGCATCGTCTCATAACCGAACCGGGCACTCCAGAATCACACCACCAACCCACGCAATGTTTGCCGACCTCCACCTCCACACCCGCTTTTCCGACGGAACTTACAGCCCGGAGGAGTTGGCCGGCCACGCCCAAAGACACGGTCTCTCGGTCCTCGCTCTCACCGACCACGATTCGGTCGAGGGATGCGGCGCCATGACGACAGCTTGCGCCCGGCTGGGACTCGAATTCATCGCGGGCGTCGAACTGACCGCCGAACACGATGGCGCCGAACTGCATCTCCTCGGCTACTTCCTCGATACGCAGCACCCACGGCTTCTGCGCGAACTGAGCCGCTTCCAGGGCGTTCGCCAGGATCGGATTCGCGAGATGGTTGCCCGGCTCAACCACCTCCGGGTCCCGCTCGAGGCCGAGGCCGTGTTCGCCCTGGCCAATTGCCGGTCACCGGGCCGCCCGCATGTGGCCCGCGCCCTGGTGCAGGCCGGTTTGTGTCGGACACTCGATGAGGCGTTCGATCGTTTTCTCAAAAAACATCGCCCAGCCTGGGTTCCGAAGTTCAAGATGTCCGCCACCCAGGCCATTGCATTGATTCACGAGGCGGGAGGATTGGCGGTCATGGCGCACCCGGGCCTCAACCACAACGACCGGTTAATCCCCCATATGGCGGAGGCCGGGCTTGACGGTCTCGAGTGCTACCATTCCCGACACTCCCTCGCGGCGAGCGAACATTATCTAGGCCTGGCGCGAAAGCATGTCTTGCTCGTCACCGGCGGCTCCGATTGCCACGGGATGAATCGAGGGCGTCCGCTCATTGGGAGCGTCCACCTCCCCTACAAGTACGTGGTCATCCTCAAGGAGCGAGTGGCCCAACGCAAGTCCCGCTCCGCGGCCTGCACGCCGAACGCCTCCCGGCCTGACACGCCGACTCACCCTCTGCTCCCGAGCGCAACCAAGCCGCCGCCGCCTTCCTGCGCGGTCGCCTGAGCCGCTCTCACTCTCCCTGGCATCATGGGCCTGTTTCAAAAAATCAAGGCGGGACTGCAGAAAACGCACGCCCAACTGACGCACCAGATCAAGCGGATTGTGACGGGATCCCCCCGCCTCACCGGATCGACCCTCGAAGAACTGGAATCCGCACTGCTCGGCGCCGATTTAGGCTGTGCGACGACCACCCGGATCGTCGCAGCCGTCAAGAAGGCATACGAGACCCAGGGCAACAGCGGCGTAGATGTCTTCGCCATCGCTCAGGGCGAGGTGGCGACAGGCCTTGCCTCGAACGACGCCACTCTGCGCCGTGCACCCGGTGGCCTAACCGTCGTGTCGATCATCGGCGTGAACGGCACGGGCAAGACCACGACGTGCGCCAAGCTCGCTCACCTCGTGCAATCGCAGGGAGACCGCGCCGTCCTGGCCGCCTGCGACACGTTCCGCGCGGCCGCCATCGAGCAATTGAAGGTGTGGGGAGAGCGACTCGGGGTCGAGGTGGTCGCCGGCGCCTATTCCGCCGATCCGGCTGCGGTGGCCCATGACGCGATCTCGGCCGCCCAGGCGCGGGGCGCGCACTACCTGTTCGTGGACACCGCCGGGCGTCTGCACACCAAGAACAACCTCATGAAGGAACTCCAGAAAGTGCACCGAGTCATGGACAAGAAACTGCCCGGAGCGCCTCATGAGGTCCTGCTGGTGCTCGATGCGACCACCGGGATGAACGCCCTCAACCAGGCGCGCGAGTTTCATAAGGCCGTCTCGTTGACCGGATTGATCGTGACGAAACTCGACGGAACCAGCAAGGGAGGCATGGTCGTCGCCATTCAGAAGGAACTCGAACTCCCCATCAAGTTCATCGGCGTCGGCGAACAACCCGACGACCTTCAACCCTTCGACGCCCGCCAATTCGCTGAAGCCCTCTTCCGTCAAGCGTAGGACTCGGGGCTCACGGCGCTGGCCAACGCACGCCCGCAACGCGCGCCTGCCCAATCCGCCAGGATTCCAGACCGGACCGTCGAGGAGACCCGCGATGCCCTGGCCCGAATCGCGGCGCAGCATCCCGAGATGGCCTCGCTGATCGGCGTTGAGGACTGTTGGGAGAAGGCCCATTCGGGCGGACAGCGGGGCTACGACCTGCTCGTGCTGATGCTCTCGAACAAGGCTTGCCGCCAGCCTTACCTCATTGACACCACGGCCTGGACGCCCGGCCGCCATACGCTGTTCATCTAGACGCAAGACACCGCCGGCAATTGGGGTGCCCCCACCGCCCTGTTTTTCTGGATCGAGCCGTTGACCCTGACGAGCATGGTGGGGTCCAACGACTTCGTCATCCAGTGGCGGAGTGTCAGCAACGCGTTCTATACCGTCCTGCCGTGGGACGCCATCGGGGCAAACCCCTTTGTCGTCGAGCGGAATCTCCCCGCCACCCCTCCCACCAACAGCCTGACTCGTCCCATTGTCTCTGGCGCCCGACTCTACCGCGTGTTGATCGAGCCTTGAGTGCGGAGCTTGTCGCTCGATCGGACCGGGTCTCGGAACCAGCGCCTCCTCAGGTTAAGCCCAGTCTGACTGCGCGCCCTGGCCGGCCCGGCACGGCGCAGCGCAGTCGAGCGCCTCCGGATACTCGAAGATCTTGCCTTCATAGTTCCGAATCACCACCCGCTCCGCGTTGCGACTGAGCACGTAGTCCGGAGAAACCGGCACTTTACCACCGCCGCCGGGCGCATCGATCGCAAACGTGGGCACCGCATACCCCGTTGTGTAACCGCGCAGACCCTCGATGATCTCGAGCCCCTTCTGGACGCTGGTCCGGAAGTGAGCGGATCCGGCAATCAAATCGCATTGGTAAAGATAGTACGGGCGGACCCGGCAGAGCAGGAGCTTCTGGACATGGGCGCGCATGACCTCGACGCTGTCGTTGATGCCCCTGAGCAGGACGGATTGGTTGCCAAGGGGAATCCCCGCGTCCGCAAGACGCCCCAACGCCTCGCGCGCCTCGATGGTCAACTCGTGCGGATGATTCGAGTGAATGCTGACGAACAAGGGATGAAATCGGCGGAGCATGCCGCACAAATCCGGCGTGATGCGCTGCGGCAGGAAAATCGGAATGCGCGTCCCGATCCGCAGAAACTCGACGTGCGGAATGGCCCGCAAGCGATTCAGCAGATGCTCGAGTTTGTCGTCGCTGAACACCAGCGGATCGCCCCCGCTCAGCAGCACGTCGCGCACCTGGGGCGTGCGTGCGATGTAGTCGAGTTGGCGCTCGAAGTCAGGATGAAAACCATAGCCGGACGCGTTGCTGACCAGCCGGGAGCGCGTGCAATACCGACAATACGAAGCGCAACGATTCGTGACCAGGAACAGCACGCGATCCGGGTACCGATGCACCAAACCCGGCACGGGCGAATGCCGGTCCTCCCCGCATGGGTCCGTCAGTTCCCAGGGCGCTCGGTCCGTCTCTTCGAGCCGCGGCACCACCTGGCGCCGAATCGGGCAAAGCGGATCGGACAAATCGATCAGATTGAAGAAATAGGGCGTGATCCCCATCGACAGCTTGGCGGCGACAAGATCGGTCCCTGCCCGCTCTTCCGGGGCGAGCGCCGGCAACAAACGTTCGAGCTGTTCGAGCGTCGTGATCCGATGCCGCATTTGCCAGCGCCAGTCGTTCCAGTCGCTGTCGGCAACCTGCGCCCACGGCCCCCGTCCAGCCGACCGAAACGCCTTCAGCGATTCGAAGGATGGGTGCGATGGCGGCTCCCCGCCGCCGGACGAAACATCGTCATTCAACATTGACACGAACTATAGGAGGGAGGTCGGACCTGTCAAGCGACCCGCCGGCGGCGCAAGCGCTTCTCACCGTGACCGCGTTGAGAGCGCCGGGCCCGGCCTGCCTGCCGACAGAGAGGAACCCCGGCCTGCGCTCGTTGTATTCTCCGGTGCGGATCGGCTTCTGATCCTGATCGTCGACGGCCTGTTCCTGCTCGCCAAGGCAACCCGTGAAATCCACAAGGGCTACGTCTGCTTCGCCATGGCCTTCTCGGTCAGCGTCGACACCTTGCACCCGAAGGCCCGCTCGAAAATGCCAACCCGATGAAGAGCAACTGGCTGACGACGAAGACCATCAGCCAGACGAACGCCTGGTCCATGAACCCGTACGAGTGCAGACCCACGCCGAGCATGTTGACGCCGAACCAGGAGAAGCTCGTCACCACGTTCCCGAAGATCGCCAGGTTAATCAGCCCGCGCTCCCGAACCAGACCGCCCCCTCGGGCATGGAGGATAATGGCACACCAGAGCACCACGAGCAGCGCGCCGTTCTCCTTGGGATCCCACCCCCAAAACCGGCCCCAGGATTGATCGGCCCAAATGCCGCCCACCACCGTGCCGACGAAGCTGAAAAGCGTGGCGAAGCAGATCACGCCATAGACCATTCGGGCCAACCGCCTGCCGATCGCCTCGGTGAATGTGCCGGTGAACGCCCGCCGAACCACGTAGACAATGCCGAGAAACCCCGCCACGAACATCGCCGAGTACCCGAGGGTGATGGTTATGACATGCGTCGTCAGCCAGAAATTGCTGTCGAGGACCGCGCGCAGCATCTCCATCGTGTCGCCGCCCAACGACAGATTGTGCGCCACAATCTGGGTCAGAAGACCCAACGCCGCCGCCATGACCACGCCGATGCTGTCGCGGTTGAGCCGCTCGATGATCAAACCGAGGAGCACTGCGCCCCACCCGACAAATACGGCGGACGAGTACAGATTCGTGACCGGCGGTCGCCCTTCGAGCGCCATGCGAAAGACAATCCCCGCCGTGTGCACGAGGAATCCGACAGCCAACAGCTTGATCGCCGTGCGGTTGAGCACCTGGAACCAGCCAAACCACGACGCGCACCCGGCGAGAAACGCCAGGAGATAGAGCGCCAGACTGACGACAAACGGACGCCATGCGTTGTAGATGAACTCTCGAGAAGCCTTTCGCACTTCCAACGCGAAAGGCCCCGCAAGCCAGCCTCGATAGTCGGCCAAAGCCCGATTGAATTCCTCCGCTTTGCCAAGTCGATACGCCGAGGCCATGGCCGCATAGAAGCGAACCGCGGGGTGAATCTCGCCCGCGTGGATCGCCTCGATCAGGCTGGTTCCCAGGTTCGACCACGGCTCGCGCCCGGTCTGGAGGTCGCGCGGCGGGATCAGCAAGGGGTAAGCCAGGCTGCTCAGAACGTCGAAGCCCTGCAGCGCCTTGGAGAGCCTGTCAAGATCCTCCTGGCTGAATGGCCTGTTCTCCTGGCGGAGCCGCCACGCCGCCAAACCCGGACCAAGAGACCTCTCATAAGCGGCGACGACGGCGGCGAAGTCCTCAGTGTCTTCAGGCCGGAAGCTGTTCTTGAGCCGGTGATAGAGCGAGACCCCGCTGGAGAGCCTCACGACCGCTTTCTCGAAACTGCTGCGGTTTTCAACCGGCACCGCGCTCGCGCGACGCGCCTGCGTCTCGATCTCCTCGACCCGGCTCCGAATCGCGTCGAAACCAACATAGAGCGAGCCGTCCGGGGCTAAATCCAGAAGACCGCGCAACTCCGGGTGATCGATCTTGAAGGCCGCCCGGCCATCGGCGACCTCGGGCTTCATGGCGACTTCGAGGAGCCAATCGATGGCCGGCATCCGGGCGCCGCGGCCCAATCCCACCGACTGCTTGCCGCAAAGAAGCAGCAGGCTGTTCCGCGCCACGGAATCGAGCGGCTGCAAACGCCCGTTCAGCACAGTCGGTAGACGCCCAAATCCGATGCTGTCGAAATCGGTGGCGGGGCGGGGAGGACGCAGCCCGCTCAGGGCCCAGAGGCCAAAGACACCGGTGACAATCCACGGCAGCCATTTGTTCATGCGTTTCTTCGTTTCACGAAGCTCACGAGGTGACTGAGAAACTGGACAACCAGCCCCGCGCCCACCAGCACGCACGAGAAATAAGGCGTCAGCCAGCCCGGATTTCGGACCACCTGCAGGATCGTCACGCGCGGGTCCTGCTGGTCGTAGCCAGATTGGTAGAAAGTCTCGCCTCCGTACCGCAACGGGTTGTTCATGTAGATGCGCACATCACGGCTTTCGCCCGTGCGCGCATTGCTCAGATGTACATCGCTCGAGAAGTTACTCGGGATGTCCGTGCCCATATACTTGTCATGCGAGAATCGCAGCAATTTGAGGGCGAAGGGCCGGTAATGCCGCGCGGGGCGCAGCGCGATTTCGTAGTTCTTGCCCTCGTGTTGAAACTCCTGGCCTGCACCGATCCAGAGCGACACGGCCCAGACGCCCAGGGATCCGCCGGACGCAACCAACTCGACATAGGCAGCGGGGATGTTGCGCCGATCCATCCGCGTCTCGGGCGTCGCGGAGACGAACTGAACGCGCTGGCCTGCGCCCTGGGTGGCTCGGGCCGTCCCCTGCCCCGGCTCGATCGGTCTGTGCGTCGAGTTGGGCCAATACTCGATCACACGAACCTCAAATGGGAGGCCGGGATGGCGAATCTGCTTGTGTCGGGCCAAGCGCGTCTCGGGTATGGCAACCACGAGGTCGTGGTCGGAAGCGCTGGTATCCAGGATGGCGAGTTCGCAGTGGCGGGCGTCCTCCGAGTAGCTCATGGACTCGCCTTCGCTCAACCGCATTGTGCTCTCAGTCGAGAGCAGGTCGGTTGCGAGCTGGCCGAGCAGAAGCAGAATGAGGCCCGCGTGGATCATCAACAGACCCAGTTTGTCCCGGCTCAGGCCGAAGCGCTGCACATGAGCACAGATCAAGTTGATTAGGAGCACCCCGCCAACCAGGTAACCGCCCGGGAGGACCGGCACTCCAACCGATGTGCCGGGGATGGTCCAAAAGACCAGCACGCTGCGAAAGTACTTCGCCTGGGCCGCGTAGAGCCCCAACTCGACTTGCGCCAGCGTGCCGGCGAACACCAGCACCATCGCGCAGGCCAAACACACCAGCGTGAGCCGGATCGACGAGAAAAACCTCATCATGGAATCAAGGGGCGTATCGGACCGTTCGCACAAACTCGAGAAACGCATCCCTCTCCCTCGCAACAACGGCGTCGTCGCCCAGGAGCTTGTAGAACCACGTCCGCCCGTTCCGGGCAATCCCTGCCGCGATCATCCGGCGATGCGTGGTCTCGGCCACAAGTTCAACCGCGTAGGCCTCGGCCTCCGCGACCTCGATCGGAATTCGCAGTTTGGCCAGTTCCGATTCGTCCGCGGCGGGCAGGCCCATCTGCCCCCGCCAGCGGTTCACATTGGGCGCCTGGCCACCACCGTCGCCCGGAAGCACGGATACCGTCATCTCGGCCCTGCCGGCGTCCGATGTCACCGAAAACCGGGCCACCTGCATGGTGCCGGGAGCCTGCTCCTGCCAATGGGCAGGCGCTGTCCATGCCGGCCTGGACTGCGCGGCCGTTTCATGGGCCATAGCGGGCGCCGCTGCCGGGTCTTTGGGCGCCTGATAAACTCTGATGGCGTCCCGATCGCAGCCCGCTGTGCCCAACGCGAGCCCTGCCGCCAAAAAGCCAGCCAGCCGCGTCAAATGTCGCTTCGAAATGCGATGCACGGCGAACTGTTACGTGAAACGCCCCGGTTGCGCAAACAAATGAGAGTGTTCTGACGCGACTCACTCTGGTCTTGGCAAGGCTTGAAGCCAAGGTCCGGGAATCCGGCCCAGAACCGCCGCATTCTCCGATGCTGCAGCCAGCGCGCCTTCACCCGGCGTCAAGGCTCTGCACTCCAACTGAGAAACACTGGGCACAACTTCGTTTGCGCATCTTTGCCGCCCCGCTATTGTCATTGGGCCGGACGGTTTCCGGATCGAGACTTATGGACCTTTTCAAAGCCATTCAATCGCGTCGGTCAGTGCGCGCTTACGAGCAGCGTGCCCTCGAGCCGGGCAAACTGCGCATCGTGCTCGAAACGGCCTGCCACGCGCCCTCCGCGGGCAACCTGCAGGCCTACCACATCCATGTGGTCAGAGACGAACTGCTTAAAAGGGCCTTGGCAGTCGCCGCCCTCGGTCAGGAATTTCTGGCGTCGGCCCCGGTCGTCCTCGTCTTCTGCGCGGTCCCGGCGCGATCGGTGAAGTACGGCGAACGGGGCGCAAGCCTGTATTGCGTCCAGGATGCCACGATCGCCGCATCCTACGCCCAATTGGCCGCAACAGGGTTGGGATTGGCCACCTGCTGGGTTGGGGCTTTCGACGAAAGCACGGTCTGCCGCGTGCTCCATCTCGCGACCGGCGAGCGCCCGGTGGCCATGTTGCCGCTGGGCTACGCTGCCGAACACCCGCTTCCCACCACGCGCCGCGACCTGAAGGAAGCCGTGATTGATCGGGAGTAATCGGCCTCGACCCTCTGTGCCATAAATGAAATGACCGTGTGCTGGGGCGGTTTCCGGGCGGTTTTGGCCTTGCGGCATGAGGTGAATTGCTCTATGGCTTCGGCGCTCGTGACGCGCTTCACACGGCAAGTGCCGACATGACAGGTCCGTCGACAACCCCGGTCTCGCCGGGCCAGACGCTCCATGGAGAAACGGAGCGATTTCTGAGTGCCGGGATGGAAGGTTCGGAGCGCGATGGCTGCCGAGCATGGATTCGAACCATGACAAACAGATCCAGAGTCTGCTGTGCTACCGTTACACCACTCGGCAATCGAGCGCGTGGCGAACCCTAGAGATTCCATCCCGAGAGTCAAGCCGCCGGTATGCCGCAGGAACATCGTCTCATCCTCAAACACATCGATCAATCCGGTTACACACCGGATTTCGACTGCTATGCGCGGCACGGCGGCTACGAGGTTTTGAAGCGGGTCTTAGCGCTCACCACGCGGAATGGGCCGGACGGCAAGCCGAAGAGCCCGCAGGAACAGATCCGGGAAGAGGTGGTTGTGTCCGGGCTGCGCGGGCGGGGCGGGGCGGGTTTTTCATGCGGCATGAAGTGGGCGCTGGTGGATCGTAAGAGTGGGAAGCCGATCTATCTGATCTGCAATGCAGACGAATCGGAGCCGGGCACGTTCAAGGATCGCCAGATCATATACAAAGACCCGCACCAACTGCTCGAAGGGATGGTCATCTCCGGATACGCCAACGACGTTCACCTGGCGTATATCTACATCCGGGGCGAGTTTGTCGAGGGAGCGCAAATCCTCGAGCGTGCCATTGCGGAGGCGAAGTCACACGGGTACCTGGGAACGAACATCCTCGGCAGCAACTACGATCTCGAAATCCATGTGCATCGGGGCGCCGGGGCTTACATCTGCGGAGAGGAGACCGGGCTGATCGAGTCGATCGAGGGCAAACGGGCCTATCCGCGGATTAAGCCACCCTATTTCCCGGCGGTGCTGGGGTTGTACATGTGTCCGACCATCGTCAACAATGTCGAGACGCTCTGCGCGGTCAAGCATGTGGTCGAGATGGGGGGGACAGCCTACGCCAGCCTGGGCACCCCGAACAACACCGGCACTCGCATCGTGTGCCTGAGCGGACACGTGGTCCGGCCTGGCTACTACGAGATCGAGGTCGGGGAGGCCACGCTCCGCGACCTGATCTACGATCCGGCCTTCGGTGGCGGGCTTCGACCGGGACGCAGACTCAAGGCGGTGATTCCCGGCGGGGTGTCGTCCAAGGTGTTCAAGGCCGGGGAGAAGGTCAGAATCCGGCTCAAGCAACCCGACGGGCGTGAGGGCGAGCGGGAGATTGACGTGCTGGATCTGCCGTACGATTTCACGACTCTGATTGCCGCGGGCAGCATGTCCGGCTCGGGGGCGATCATCGTGCTGGACGATTCGGCGGACATAGTGGCGGTGCTGGCGAACATCAGCGAGTTCTTCGCTCACGAGAGCTGCGGACAATGCACGCCCTGCCGCGAGGGATCGCTTTGGATGGCGAAGGCACTGCGGCGGATGACGCGCGGAGAAGGGCGGGCCGAGGATGCCGCGTATCTCATGCATATCGCCGACAACATCCCCGGCGGGCGGACGATTTGTGCGTTTGGGGAGGCCTGCTCGTGGCCGGTCCAGAGCATGGTTTCGAAGTTCAAGGACGAGTTCGTGGCCAAAGGCAAAGCCGATCAGGCACGGCAGTCCAAGGAGGCCGCATGACCCCGACTCATCCCCCATCGGGCATGGCCCGGGAATCCGCGTCCTCGTTCCGGCACGAGGTTTCCGGATCAAGCTCGACCGCACTCGGCTCCCCATCGACGCCGCCGGCGGATGCAATTGTCGTCACGGTGAACGGCCAGAAGGTTGTCGTGCCGAGACTGATGCCTGATTGGACGGGCAAGTTGGCGCCGACGACCATGCTCCAGGCATGTGCGGCGGCGAAGGTCGATGTGCCGTTCTACTGCTATCATCCAAGGCTGCCGGTGGCAGGCAATTGCCGGATGTGCCTGGTCGAGTACGGCACACCGGTGCTCGGGCCGGATCGCCACGCCGTGCGCGGGCCGGACGGGGAACTGGTGATCAACAAATCGCCGCGCCCGGCGATCGCGTGTGCGACGCCGATCACGTCGGGTATGGCGATCTACACCGACACACCCGGGGTGAAGCGGATGCGGGAGGGGGTGCTCGAGTTTCTGCTTGCGAATCACCCGCTCGATTGTCCCATTTGCGACAAGGCCGGGGAATGCAGGCTCCAGGAGTACTCGGTCGATTACGGCGAGTCGGCCAGCCGGTTCGTCGAGACCAAGGTCCACAAGCCCAAGCAGGTCGACATCGGTCCGCGGATCGTGCTCGACGACGAGCGCTGCATTCTCTGCACGCGCTGCATTCGGTTCACGCGCGACCTGGTGGGCGACGACGCCCTGGGGATCGTCAATCGGGGCAGTTACAGCACTCTCACCCACTACCCCGGCCGCCCGTTCGACAACAACTACAGCCTCAACACCGTCGATCTCTGCCCCGTCGGCGCCCTCACATCGAAAGACTTCCGTTTCCAGATGCGGGTCTGGTTCCTGAAAGAAACCAAGGGCGTTTGCACCAGTTGCGGCACCGGCTGCAACATCCTTATCGGCTCCCGTGAGAACCGGGTTCTGCGCTACACGCCGCGCGACAATGGCGCCGTGAACGGGTCGTGGATGTGCGACACCGGGCGGCTCAATTACAAGTGGATTCACCGGCCCGACCGCATCGTGAAGCTGGGCGGCAGCCGGCTTCCCGCACCCGCCTGGCCCGCCGCGCTGGCTGCGGTCGCATCGGCCCTGCGCAATGCACCGCCCAGCTCCGTGGCTATCGTCGCCTCGGCCCGCCAGACAAACGAAGAACTCTATCTGCTCCGCAAGCTGGCGCAAAGGCTCGGCGCGGTCTCGGACTCCGTGCCACGCTCGGGTGAACCGGATCGCTGGCTCGTCTCTGCCGATCGCAATCCCAACAGCGCCGGGGCGCGCCTGTTCGGTCTGGCCGCCGACCCGATGGGGTCCAATGTGCCCCGGTTCGCCCAGGGAATCCGGACGGGCAGCCTGAAGACCCTGCTGGTGTTCGGCGAGGACGTCACACGGTGCGGTCTGGGCGCCGACCTGTTGGCCAAGCTCGAGACCCTGATCGTGTCGGATGTCCTGCCCAATCCGACCACCGCCCTGGCTCATCACCTTTTGCCGGGATGCGCCGCGGTCGAGAAGCGGGGGAGCTTCACGAACGTGCACGGGCGCGTGCAGCGCGTCTTCGCGGCGATCGATCCGCCAGGCGACGCGCGACCCGAATGGGAATTCCTGCGCGATCTGGTGATGGCGCTCACGGGCCACGCCTTTCCGGACACCATCGAGGGATTGTTCAACCAAATGGCCGGCGATGTGCCGGCGTTGCATGGGCTCGAGTGGGCGGCTTTGGGGGACGCGGGCCTGACGGTGCCTATGCAATCGCGGACTCCGGACAACGAACCCCGCTGACCGATGGACTTGCTCGAGCGTCTCACTCCCATCGAACAGTCCGTGACGTTCGGAGCCCTGAAGGTCGTCGGCGTCTTCGCGATTGTGATGTTCCTGGTGGCCTATGCCGTCCTGATCGAACGTAGGGTGTGCGCCGCGATCCAGGACCGCATCGGCCCCAACCGCGCCGGGCCATTCGGCCTGCTGCAGCCGCTGGCCGACGCCGTCAAGGCATTCCTGAAGGAGGATTTCATGCCGGCCCAGGCGCATCCGGTCTATTTCTGGCTGGCGCCAGCCCTTGTGATGATCCCGAGCCTTCTGGTCGTGGCGGTGATCCCATTCGGCTCGACCCTGGGCAATCCGGACAATCGGATGGTGATTGCCGACCTGAACATCGGCATCCTCTACACATTCGGGATTGCGTCGCTGGGCGTGTACGGGATCGTGCTGGCCGGCTACGCGGCACGCTCGAAATACCCGTTGATGGGGGGCATCCGCTCGGGCGCCCAGATGATCTCGTACGAGATTGCGATGGGGCTTTCGCTGATCCCGCTGTTCCTGCTTGTGGGCGATTTGAACCTGGGCGCGGTGATCGACTATCAGGCGCGCGGCCTGTTCGGCTGGCTGATCTTCAAACAGCCTCTCGCGTTCGCGATCTTCCTGGTGGCGGCTTTCGCCGAAACCAACCGGCTGCCATTCGATATGCCCGAGGCGGAACAGGAATTGGCCGGGGGCTACAACATCGAGTACAGCTCGATCAAATTCGCACTCTTCTTCATGGCCGAGTACGCGCACATGATCGCCGCGTCGGCGATGCTGGTGACGCTGTTTTTTGGGGGGTGGACGCTGCCGTTTTTCGGGTTGGATCAGCCGGCTTCGACCTTTTGGGGCGGGCTGCTGCACATCGGCATTTTCCTCGCCAAACTTCTGGCGATGATGGTCTTGTTCGTGTGGGTGCGTTGGATGTGGCCGCGGTTTCGCTACGATCAACTGATGGCGCTGGGCTGGACGCGGCTCGTGCCGCTGGCGCTGGGGAACATTGTGGTCACGGCCTTGTGGCTCTGGCTGAAGGCAGGGTAATGATTGTCAAACGAAATCCACTGAATTGGGCCGAGCGGCTCTATCTGCCTGCGGTCTGGAACGGTTTCAAGGTCACGCTGCGTCATTTCTTTCGACGCAAAGTGACCATGCAGTATCCGGAAGAGCGATGGGTCGTGCCTCAGGCTTACCGCGGCGCGCCTTATCTGGTTCGCGACCAGAACGGCAACACCAAATGCGTCTCGTGCCAGCTCTGCGAGTTCGTTTGCCCTCCCAAAGCCATCTCGATCACACCGCCCGGCCCGGATGGCCCCCCCGCCGACCGCCGCAACGCCGAGAAGATGCCCCTCGAGTTCAAGATCAACATGCTCCGCTGCATCTTCTGCGGCCTGTGCGAAGAAGTCTGTCCCGAGGAGGCGATCTTCCTCAAGCGCGACTATGCCCTGGTGGGGACCAATCGGCAGGAGATGGTCTACGCCCGAGACAAGCTGCTCGAGTTGGGCGGGACACACCAGGACCACATTCTGAAATGGGAGCGCATGGAGCGCGAGGCGGCGGCTCAAGAGCCGTAACGAGGCGCGCCTCAGGCCCGGTATTCCTGGAGCCGATGAATATTCACCACTTGGAGCTCTTCTACTACGTCGCCCGCCACAAGGGCATCAGCGAGGCCGTGCGGAACATCCCTTACGGAATCCAGCAACCGGCCGTCAGCGCCCAGGTGATCCAGCTCGAAGACGACCTCGGTCTGACCCTGTTTCACCGGCGTCCCTTTGCCCTGACCAAGGCGGGCGAGGAGTTGTACGAGTTTGTCAAACCGTTTTTTGACAACCTCGACAGCATTGGCGAGCGCATTCGGGGTGGCATGGCGCAGGCGATTCGAATCGGGTCGTCGGAGGTGGTCCAGCGCGATCACCTGCCCGAGGTCGTGCTCAACGTGCGGAAGCAGTACCCGCAATTGAAGTTGTTCCTGAGGGAAGGCTACCAGCCGCAGATCGAGTCTTGGCTGCTTCGGCAAGACATCGACCTGGCGATCACAATCTGGGAGGGGCGGCTGCCGGCCGGCATTCATCACGAGGAACTCATCAGGCTGCCTCTCCTGCTCATGGTCTCGAAGAACAATCCACTCAAGAGCGCCGCCGATTTGTGGAAGCGCGACCGGATTGACGAGCCGCTCATCACCCTCCCGGCCTGCGAGGCGATCTGCCGCCATTTCCGGCGAGAACTCGAGAAGCGGAACATCGATTGGTATCCCAGCCTCGAAGTCGGTTCGTTGGGCCTGGTTGAAACTTATGCAGCCAACGGGTTCGGCATCGGCCTGGGCATCCATATCCCCAAAGCGGCTCACCCGCCCGGCCTGCGCCTGCTCCCACTCACGGAGTTCCCACCTATCGTGGTCGGAGCCCTATGGACGGGGAAGCGGACCGCGCTGATGGACTGCTTTATCCAGGAAGGCCACCGGCGCGCGAAGTCCCTGGGCGGCTAACCCGCATATTACACACCACGTCCAAGGACATGGCGATCAGACTGCGCAAGAGGACTGCTATGCCTTGATATGAACCGACTCACCCGCGGCAAGGAGATGGCGCGGATGGGACAACAGGCCGGCTCGCCGCGCGATCCCGAACAGCCTGCGCGGCGAGCCACCGTCGTGCAAAGGAGAAGAGAACTTACTTGTTCGCGGGCGTATTCGCCGCGGGCAGCGGGACAACGGCCGACATCATGCCTGACTTGGCGCAAATCCAGTAAACCACGGCGCCGACGATAAACGCCGCGACGGGCGCAGCCGGCACGTTGCAGCCGAGGTTCGGCAGGATGCCGACGATGAAACCCAGCGCCCATGCGATCCAGCCGGCCGGATTGAAGCCCGCGCGGGGACCGCTCCACTTCTGACCTGCCAGCAGATAATCCACCATCATCGCGCCGCAGATCGGGCCAAACGAGGCGCCGATGATCACGAAAACAGGAACGACCTTGCCCGCCAAGCCTGTCACGGCGAGAATGACGCTGACGGTCGCGCCGATGCCGACCGAGAGGAAGGGATTCACCTTGGGCATGGTTGTCTTGAAGCTGTTGGCTGCTATCAGCGCCGAGAAGCAGGCCGACGGGAACGCCGCCACTGCCAGCGCGAACAGGAGCCACTTGCCGAGGCCGCTGCCCATGACCACGCTGATCATGTTGGTCGACCGCAGCAGAAACTGATCCTTGTTTTCGGCAGCCGCCTGGGCCGCCGCAACCGCCTGCGCCGACAGTTCCTTCGAGCCGAAAACGCCCGCCACCACAAGCGCGGAGATGCCCGCCGTCACCAGCGTCGCCAGCGCGATCCCGACCAGACCACCCTTCTTGACGTCGCTCTCGTTCCGGCTGCTCATTGCGATGTCCACCCCGGCTGCGCCGGCGGTGGCGAAGAACCCGACCACGTATGTGAGCAGGAAGGCGATCACGCCGAACGCGCTCAGAGCGGCAGGGGCATTCGGGAGAACCGTCCGATGCGCGTCAATGATCGTCTGCGGCTCGAAGCTGCCCACAGTCCCGAGGGTTTTGAACAGCATCAGGACGAGGATGATCAAGGGAATCAACGGCAGGTAGGTCGAGACCTTGGCCACATACTGGATGCCTTTCAAACCGACAAAAGCCGCCAGGAAACCCCACACTACCATGAGAATCTCCGCCTTGATCGGAATCACCGCGCTCAGGGCTAGCGAGGAGGCGAATGCGTTCACGCCCAACCACCCGAACTGCAAGATGCCCATCAGAAAGCCCGGCATGATCAGCCCGCCCTGGGTTCCAAAGGTCGATGTGCCCACAATGTACAAGGGCAAACCGGTCTTCATGCCCAACAAGCCGGGCACCAGGTAGAACAGGAAATGGCAGATCGCCGCGGCCAGCACCAAACCGAGCAGGGCGACGCCCAATCCCTGCGACAGCGCCCCGCCCAGGCCGTCCGACTTCACCGCATCTTGCCAGAAAACGAACCAAAGGAAGATGCCGGCATAGGTCGGAGCCACGTTCTTGTACCAGGGGGCCCGCGCTTCAGCCCCCAACGGTTTCGCGCTCGTTATATAGTCCGGTAGCTGACTGGTGGGATGGTTGTCGTGATTGCTCATGCGCGTTTTTATGGACGTTTCTTATGCGTGCGCAAGCCGAAAAACGGAACAACCCGCCGTCCGCCACGCCCGCCAGACACCCTCGATGCAGCGGTTCCTGGAGTTGGGCGACTCCGCAATCCCGCTCAACAGAGAGTCGACGCCTGACGGCGCGCGCCTGTAGACTGTGCCCGCACGAACATCTCGAGTGTCACGACCGAACCGATTATGGAAGCCTCTTCGCAATCCTCCGCCTCGCGCACGGCGTGGCTCATAGTGGCGCTCCTGGTGCCGGTGGCGCTCTTGAACTATCTCGACCGCCAGATGCTGGCCGCCATGAAGTTCTCAGTCATGGAGGACATCCCGGACATCGCGCTCGAGGAGAATTGGGGGAAGATTCTCGCCCTCTTCAAGTGGGTCTACGCCTTCCTCAGTCCCATCGGCGGCTACCTCGCCGATCGTTTCAGCCGCCGCCATGTCATTGCCGGAAGCCTCTTCGTCTGGTCGGCGGTCACCTGGACCACCGGCCACGTCACCACCTACGACCAACTCCTCGTCACGCGGGCCGTCATGGGCGTGAGCGAGGCCTTCTACATCCCCGCCGCACTGGCCCTAATCGCCGATTTCCACCTCGGCCCGACCCGTTCCCGAGCGGTCGGACTCCATCAAATGGGCATCTACGCCGGCGTGATCATCGGAGGCTTCAGCGGTTACGCCGCCGACAGCCCCGCGCTGGGCTGGCGCTGGGCGTTCGACACCTGTGGCATCGTCGGCGTCCTCTACGCCATGCCCCTGTTCTTTCTCCTGCGCAATCCTCCCCGTCCCGCCGACAGCATCGAACGCCCACACACCTCGCCGGCCAGCGCGCTCCGTGAACTGCTGGGCAACAGTTCGTTTATCCTCCTGGTCCTCTACTTCACTTTGCCGGCCCTCGCCGGGTGGGTCGTGCGCGACTGGATGCCTGCCATCCTCAAGGCCGAGTTCAACATCGGCCAGGGCAAGGCCGGCGTCTCCGCCACGCTCTACTGGCAGGTGGCCGCCATCATCGGCGCCGTGACCGGCGGCTGGCTGGCCGACCGTTGGATGCGCCGCACTCGCCGGGGACGCATCTACGTCAGCGCCATCGGCATGTCGCTTATCGTGCCGGCCATGTTCGGCGTGGGCTACGCGCCGCGGACCGGATTGCTCGGGGTCGCCCTCGCCTTCCTCATTCTGTTCGGGCTCGGCTGGGGTTTCTTCGATTGCAACAACATGCCCATCCTCTGCCAGATCGCGCGGCCCGAGTTGCGCGCCACCGGCTACGGCATCATGAACCTCGTCAGCATCAGTTGCGGCGGCTTGGCCGATTGGGGATTCGGCATCCTGCGCGATCGCCAGGTTCCGCTCTTTGGCATCTTCGGCATCTTTGCCAGCGCCGCCGTGATCTCCGTTGTGCTTGTCCTCCTCATCCGCCCCCGTGAACTGGATGCGCCTCAACAAACAAGTTAAGCCGTGCAGGATTTGGACATCCGTTGCCTCGCCGCTAACGAGCACGCGCTGGCCGTGCCTTTTCCCGGGCATCCGGACGTCAGCGCCTGTCAGGAGTCAAGTGTCGTGAAGCTCCCCGACGGACGGCTCTTCTGTGTGATGCGGACGGCGTCCGGCAGCCCGTTCTGGAGTGTCAGCGCCGATCTTGGCGAGACGTGGACCCAACCGCGGCGTCTTCTGCGCAAGGACGGCGCCGAGCCGCTCCTGCATCCGCTCTCCCCCTGCCCGATCTACGACATGGGTGGCAACACCGCCTGCAGCGGGCGCTACACCCTCTTCATCCATAACCACGACGGCCATTTCCAAGGCTACGGCCCCACGGACACCGGCTTTCACAGGCGTCCGGTCTGCCTTGCCCCCAGCCGCTTTCAGCCCGGGGCGGAGCAGCCGGTCCGGTTCGACGCACCCAGACTGTTCATGGACCACAGCGGAGTGAGCCTGGACAAACCCGGCACGCCCGGCCGGCTCGATTTGGCCCTCTACTCGAGTTTCACCGTGCGCCAAGGCAAGGCGGTCCTCTGGTACCCGGATCGCAAGTTCTTCCTGCTGGGACGAGCGATTGGCGAGGAGTGGTTCGACCTGGGACCGACCGATTCTTCGAAGATGCCATGACATCCGATCTCACCGACCCTTCGAGTCGCGCTCGGCTTGCCGCCCTCTACCGCGCGACCCTGCTCGAGAATGTCATTCCGTTCTGGCTCGATCACGGACTCGATTCCGAGCACGGCGGCATCCTTACCGCGCTCGACCGCGACGGCACGGTCATCGATACCGACAAGTCGGTCTGGTTCCAGGGACGCGCAGGCTGGATGTTCGCGACCCTGTTCAACACCATCGAGACACGCGCCGAGTGGCTCGCGGCGTCACGATCGTGCCTCGACTTCAGCCGCCGACACTGCTTCGCCCCGGACGGGAAGATGTACTTCACCGTCACCCGTGAAGGCCGCCCGCTGCGCATGCGCCGCTACGTGTTCAGCGAGAGCTTCGCCGCCATCGGCTGCGCCGCCTTCGCGAAAGCGGCGAACGACGCCCGCGCGGCGGACGAGGCCGTCAAAGCGTTTGCGGCCTACCTGCACCACAGCTTTACCCCCGGCATCATGCCGCCGAAGTCCGAGCCAACCCGCCCGGCAAAGGCGATCGGCCCGCTTATGATCGCCATCGGGGCAGCCCAGGAACTGCGGGCGAACCTGGGCGATGTCGAAATCTCCGGACGCACCTGCACCGAGTGGATCGACTCGAGCATCGCTGAAATCGAGCGCGATTTTCTTAAGCCCGAGCACCAGGCGTTGCTCGAAGTCGTCGCCCCGGACGGCGCACTCCTCGACCACTACGACGGGCGCATGCTCAACCCCGGCCACGCCCTCGAATGCGCCTGGTTCGTCCTCCACGAAGGCGCCCTCCGCCAGGACCGCAGGCTCGTCCAACTCGGCGCAACCATCGTCGACTGGATGTGGGCACGTGGCTGGGACCCCGAACATGGCGGGTTGCTCTACTTCACCGACCTGCGCCGCCTGCCCGTGCAGGAGTATTGGCACGACATGAAATTCTGGTGGCCCCACGCCGAGGCCATCATCGCCACCCTCCTGGCTTGGGAACTCACCCGCGAGCCGCGCTTCGCCCAGCGCCATCGCCTGGTCCACGACTGGAGCTTCGCCCGGTTCCCTGACCTCGAGTACGGCGAATGGTACGGCTACCTCCACCGGGATGGCTCGGTTTCCTCACGCGCCAAAGGCACACTTTGGAAAGGCCCCTTCCACCTTCCTCGAATGCTCTGGTATTGCAGCCGCCTCTTGGAGCAGTCGGGCACAGCCGCAACCCAATGTTCGTGAACATGATTGTTCGCTCGATTCTGACCTGTTTCCTCTCCGCGGTCAGGCGCGGAGTCGCGCCTTGGCTCGGCGCCACGGTGATCGCCGCCACCGCGTCGGCAAACGTCGTCCAACTCGAAAACCAATCGCTCGTCCTGGGCGTCGACTCCCACAATGGCCGCATCCTCGAGTTGGCCGATCGCGCCTCAGGCCAGGACTTCGCAAATGCCGCCCATCCAGGAGACCTCTGGGAACTCGAATTCGACGGCGCGCCGCCGCGAACCGTTGCTCCCGCCGACGCCCGCGTCTTTCGCATCGAGAGACTGCGCGGCTCGGACAGGGGCTTGCGCCTCGACTGGAGCGGTTTTGGCCTTCCCGATGCGCCCGCGCTTCGCATCGAGGTGATCGTCCGCCTCGATCGACGGCGCGCCCTAAGCCGCTGGCAACTGGCTGTCGATGCCCCCGGCGAACGAACGATCCAACGCATCCGCTTCCCTCGTGTGCATCGCCTGCCCCGGCTCGAACGCGAATGCCTGGCCGTGCCCTTCTGGGCCGGCCTGCTCGCCCGCAATCCCCGCCACATCTTCGCCGGCGGCGCCCCGGGCGGCGTGCGACGCGAATATGACTACCCTGGCCACTGCTCGATGCAATGCCTGGCCTTTTACTCGGAATCGGGACCGGGACTCTACTTCGCCTGTGACGATACCGCCGGTTATCGCAAAGCCTTCGCGGCCTTCAGCACAGGGGCGGAAGGCCCAGTCTTGCGACCGAACCCGGGAGTCGACGAGAGTGTTGCGCCTGAGGCGGGCGAGGCGCCCGATCTCAACCTCGAGATCGTGCATCTTCCGGACAGGGAGGAAGCGGTTGGACGGCGCTACACCCTGCCATACTCCGCTATCATCGGCGCATTCCAGGGAAAGTGGTTTGACGCCGCCGAAATCTATCGCGCCTGGGCAACCAACCAGACCTGGGCTCGCGAGAGCCGATGGAAGCGCAAGGCCGTCCCGCACTGGATTGCCGACACCGGCCTCTGGATCTGGAATCGCGGTCGTTCGCCCGGGGTCATCGAGCCCGCAGTGGCCTTTCAGCGTGAAATCGGCCTCCCAGTCAGCGTCTTCTGGCACTGGTGGCACGGTTGCGCCTACGACACAGGTTTCCCCGAGTACCTGCCGCCCCGCGAAGGAAATGCGTCATTCATGGCGGCCCTGGACCGGGCGCACGCCAGCGACGTGCGTGCGTTGGTCTACATGAACCAGAGGCTCTGGGGCATGACCACGGAAAGCTGGACCAACGAAAACGCCGCAACCTATGCCGTCAAGGCCGCCGACGGCCGGGTGCGACCCGAGGTTTACAATGTCTTCACCAAGTTGCCCTGTGCCACGATGTGCCTTGGCACCGAATTCTGGCGCTCGAAGTACGCCGGATTGGCGATTGAAGCCTTCAACCGCCTCGGCGTGGACGGCATCTACATGGACCAGGCGTGCAGCAGCCTCGTCTGCTTGGATTCTCAGCATGGACATCCCCCCGGCGGCGGCACCTACTGGATGAACGGCTTCAAGGCCCTCGAAAGCGATATCCGCCAGAGATGCCCGACACGCGGTGGCGTGGCGTTGGCCGGCGAAGGCTGCGCGGAAAACTGGCTGCCACACCTCGATCTCATGCTCGCTCTGGACGTGAGCCGCGAGCGATACGCCGCGCCGGACGGCTGGGAGCCAATCCCATTCTTCCACGCCGTGTACCATGGATACGGCGTCTTCTACGGCAACTACTCGTCACTCACGATGCCGCCTTATGACGACCTTTGGCCCGCCGAGTTCGCGCCCCAAAAACCGCTCGAACTCCTCGATCGCCGCTTCTCGCGCCAGTTCTACCTCGAACAGGCCCGCTCGTTCATCTGGGGACAGCAACCAACCCTCGCCAACTTCCAGCCCTCCCAGTTCCGCGAACGCCCAGACGAAATCGCCTATGTCATGCGCCTTGCGCGCCTGCGCAAACTCGCCCTCGACTACCTCCAGGACGGCGCCATGCTTCCCCCTCCCAACGTCGAGACGCCACACCAGGAAATCCCGATCTCGCGCCTCTCGATCTACGCCGGTCAACGGGAGGCCCTAAAGGAGTTCCAGATGACAGTGCCCCTGGTGCTCGCGTCGGCTTGGCGCGCCGTGAACGGCAGGATGGCAGTTGCCGTTGCGAGCATCGCCGATCAGCCGCTGACCCCCACAATCCGTCTCGATGCAGCCAGATGCGGTCTGTCCAGGCGCGCCCGCGTTGAACCGATCGGTGAACCCCCTCCTATTGCGTGCAAGACCGGATTCGACGGAGAGAACCTCGAACTTCGCCCTGCCCTGGCTCCGCTCGAAGCGCGAGTGTGGACGCTCGATCCATAACGAGGCGCGCCTCAGACCAGATTCAGTCCTCCTCTCCATATCTCCAACCTCCACAACAGCAACCCTTCAGGAATTTAAATGAAATCACCGTGGCGGCGCAGCCCAGCCCTACGAATCCGTCTCGACAACGCGGCTGCATGAGGCGACAACATCTCCATGCACAATCACATTACGCCAACTCACACCGGACACCCATCTCACCACGCATCCGCTCCCAGCCAGGCGGCCTGCTCGCGTCGCGAGTTTCTCGCCCAAAGCGGCAAGGCCGTCGCCGTCTCCGCCCTGGCGGGCGTCTCCCTCCCCGCAGTCCATGCCGCCGAAGACAACACCATCCGCCTGGCGTTGATCGGATGCGGCGGACGCGGCAGCGGCGCGGCCGTGGACGCCTTCGAGTCGAAGCAGGGGCCGGTCAAACTTGTGGCGATGGCCGACTTTTTCGAGAACCGCCTGTCCAATTCCTATCAGAACCTCCACTCGAAGTACGCCGACCGCATGGATGTGCCCCCCGATCGCCGCTTTGTGGGCTTCGACGGCTGGCGCAAGGCCATCGATGCGCTGCGTCCGGGGACGGGTGACATCGCCATGCTGTGCGGGTATGCGGGATTTCGCCCGGGCCAGTTGGAGTACGCTGTCGAACGCGGTGTGAACGTGTTCATGGAGAAATCGTTTGCCGCCGATCCTCCGGGCGTGCGCCGCGTCATCCGGGCCGGCGAAGCCGCCGCTGCGAAGAATCTCAAGATCGCCGCCGGACTCCAGTGCCGCCACTCGAAGAACCGTCAGGAACTGATCCGCCGCATCCGCGAGGGCGAACTCGGGCAAATCCAACTCATCCGCGCGTACCGGATGCAGCCGTGCGGCTGGCTGGGGCCGCGCCCGGAAACCGAGAAAGACTTGCACTGGCAGGTTCGGAATTTCGTCCACTTTCTCTGGGTCTCTGGCGGTCTCTTTGCCGAGATGAACATCCATCAGATCGACGAAATCTGCTGGCTCAAGGGCGAATGGCCCGTGACCGCCCACGGCGTCGGAGGTCGGGCGGCCAACAGCACCGATTGCGGCCAGAACCTCGACTCGCTGGCGATCGAGTGGACGTTTGCCGACGGCACAAAGGCGACCGATGTGGTGCGCTGGCTGCCCAAATGCCACGAGGAATTCGCCACCTATCTGCACGGCACACGCTGCGCCGCCCAGTTCTCCGGCAACATCCACGAAGGCACCGTCCACACCTATCGCGACCAGCGCTGCGCCAACGACAACATCGCCTGGCGGGCACCAAAGGAGGACGTCTCGCCCTGGCAGGCGGAGTGGGATGACCTGCTCGAGTCCATCCGCCTCGACCGCCCACACAACGAAGCCGTCCGCGCCGCACGGTCTAATCTCGCCGACATGATGGGGCGAGCGGCGGTCCACATGGGCCGCGTGGTGACGTGGGACGAGGCGATGAACTCGAGTTTCCAGTTCTGCCCGAACATCGATCAACTGACCACCGACAGCCCCCCGCCAATCGTGGCGGACGCCCAGGGCCGATACCCCGTGCCGGTGCCGGGAGCTTGGACGGAGCTATGAACGCGATCAACTCAACGCCACGCGAAGCGACAGCCGCTCCCGGCGGAGCCGAGGCTGCACACAACGGCATGCGGCAGGCAAAAACGCCCTCATTCCAGCTCGGTTCGCTCATGGCCGGCTGCACCTCACTCGCGCTCGCCTGGATGGCCGGGACACCGGGCGCGCTGGCCAAATCGACTGACGATCTGGTCTATGTCGGGACCTACACTGGGTCCAAGAGCAAGGGCATTTATGCCTTTCGCTTCAACGCCAAAGATGGCCGGGCAGAGACGCCGTTTCTGGCGGCCGAAACGGCCCACCCCACCTTCCTGGCCCTGGCGCCGAACAAGCGGTTCCTCTATGCCGTTGGCGAGTTGGGGACGTTCCAGGGCAAGAAAGCCGGTAGCGTCAGCGCCTTCAGCATCGACCGCGCAACGGGTAGGCTCGACCTCCTCAACCAGGTGTCGTCCGGCGGTCCCGGGCCATGCCATCTTGTCCTTGATGCCACGGGCAAATGGGTGCTGGTCGCAAACTATGGCGGCGGGAGCGTGGCCCTGTTGCCGATTCAAGGCAACGGCGCGCTTGGCGAGGCGGTGTCGTTCCATCAACACCAGGGATCGAGCTTGAACCCGCAGCGCCAGGAAGGCCCGCATGCGCATGGCGTCACGCTCGATGCCGCCAATCGCGTCGCGATCGTGCCGGATCTCGGCCTGGACCGGCTCATGATTTACCGGCTGGATGCTGTAAACGGCCGGTTGACACCCAATGACCCACCCCATGCCGCAGTCAAGCCAGGGTCTGGACCGCGCCATCTGGCTTTCGCCCCAGATTACAAGCACGCCTATGGCATCAACGAACTGTCCTCGACTATCACCGTCTACGCCTATGACAGCGCGGGAGGATCGCTCGCTGAAGTGCAGACTCTCTCGACCCTGCCGGACGGTTTCGACGGCGATAACTCGACCGCCGAGATCGAGGTGCATCCGACCGGGAAGTTCGTCTATGGCTCGAACCGCGGGCACGACAGCATCGCCGTGTTCGCCCGGGACCTCCAGCGCGGCACGCTCGAACGCGTCGCAAACGTCCCGACCCAGGGCAAGGCCCCGCGCAACTTCGCGATCGATCCCACCGGCGCATGGCTCTGGGCGGCAAACCAGGGATCGGACAACCTTGTCCTGTTCCGAATCGATCCCGAGCGAGGTCTTCTGCAGCCCGCCGGCGTCACCGTCGACATCGGCTCGCCCGTCTGTGTCCAGTACGTCCCCTTGGATTGACCTCTGAATCAAGCCCGAGGGCAACGCGCGATGTCGTTGCCCTGATCAACGCGACGCCGCCCGCTCAGGCCGTGGCCGAAAGGATCGCGCAGGGCGGAGCTTTGTCTCTCAACGCCGTTGCCTCGTCCGCTTGGCCGTTCGTTTCGGCGCTGCTCCGGAGACAATTCCCCCACCGCCCCATCGTGGTCGTAACCACCGACCTCAAAGCCCAGGAAAGCCTTCATCAGGACATCCAGACATGGCTGACAGCGGACGCGCCGACGGACCCGATCCGGCCCGGCCCGTCTTGTCGAGCACTCTTCTACCCGGCCTGGGAATCCTTGCCCCACCAGGGACAATTACCGCACGCCGACATCATCAGCGAGCGCCTCGAGACCCTCGTCGCCCTGGCTGAACACCGAGAACGATCGAATCGCCCCCGCAAGCGCGATCGTAACTCGGAGTCCGAATCCGCCCGGTCCCTCGACCCGGGCTCCGCCTCGTCGCTGACCAGTGGCGGCCCAGAACACCCGCCCGCACCGGTGGATCAAATCCCTCCCGCTCCCTTGGTGGTTACATCGGTCGGCGCACTGCTCCAACGCACTTTCCCATCCGATTGGCTCAGGGCGCGCCATCGAGTCCTGCGGCGCGGAGACAGTCTGGCCCCGCTCGATCTGATCGAATGGCTCGAGGACCAGGCCTATGAACCCGAGGCGCAAGTCACGCAAAAGGGCGAACTGGCCCTGCGGGGCGGCATCGTCGATGTCTTCCCGTTGACCAGCCCGTGGCCGGTCCGACTCGAGTTCTTTGGCGACACCCTCGAATCGCTCCGACTCTTCGACCCGCAGACGCAAATCTCGCGCGAGGAAATCGAACAGATCACGCTGGCCCCCGCCGGCGAGATCGGCCTCCTGCGTCAACTCCTGGACGCCTCTGCGCATGTCGCGAGCGCGCGCGATGCGAACGCCGACGCCCTGCCTGCCGGGCCCACTGCACCGGCTCAGCCACAACGAGTATCCGCCGGATCCGATCATCCAGCCGCCCCCTTCCCGGTGTCTGAGGCGCGTCTCGCTTCTTTCCTGGATCACCTTGGCCCTGACGCCCTGGTGGTGTTCTGCGATCCGATCGCCCTGGACGAACAGGCCGAGCGCTATGCCGAACAGATCCCGCCCGGGGACCCTTTCCACGTAAATTGGCACCAGGTCCAAGCAGATATCGAGGCCCGCGCTCTCACCCGCATCGCTCTGTTCGAGACCGAGTTTGGGCAGGGCGCCGCGCCTGACGATCGTTTGCCCGGCTGGACGGGCCCCGCACTCGATCCGACGACTCGCGATCCGAACCAGGCGAACATGACCTTCACATCGCTCGATGTCTATCGTCCCCTGGGCGATCGCCAACCTGACCCGGAGGTCGCCGAGGCCCAGCGACGCCAGTTCTTCACTCAGCTCCACCGATGGTTGCGGCAGGGTTTTGCGGTCGAGGTTTTCTGCAACAACACAGGCGAACAGCAACGACTCTCCGAACTCTGCCGTGAGTCTGGACTCGCCGAACTCGAGACCCGCCTGGGAACGCTCTCCCGCGGTTTCCTCTGCGACGCCGCACGGGTCGTCGTCGTCACCGACGCCGAAATCTTCGGCCGGTACAAGGTCCAGCGCCCACGCCGGCTTAAATCGCCCCACGCCGTCGCCATGCGTTCGGCCTTTGACATTGACTTCACCGATTTGGCCGAAGGCGATTACGTGGTTCACTTGCAGTACGGGATTGGCCGCTATCTGGGCCTGCAACGCCTGCCGTCCGGTCGCGGACGCAAAGGGGCGACAACGAATCTTGAAGAGCCAGGGGACGGATCGGGCGGCGAGGAATGCCTGGTGATCGAGTATGCGCCGGGCGGTCCGAAGGAAGATGCGCCCAAGCTGTATGTCCCGGTGACCGAGTCTCACCTGGTCAGCAAGTACGTCGGCGCGGGGCGGGCGCGTCCTCCGCTCAACACTTTGAGTGGAAGCCATTGGCTGAAGGCCAAGGCCCAGGCCAATGCGGCCGTCCGCGATTTTGCCGCCGAACTGCTCCGTCTCCAGGCCGCCCGGTCCGTGCAGTCAGGATTCGCCTTTCCGCCGGACGCGCCCTGGCAGCTCGAGTTCGAGAGCGCGTTCGTCTACGAGGAAACCCCAGATCAACTGCGCGCCATCGAGGCGACAAAACAGGATTTAGAACGTCCGCGCCCGATGGACCGCCTCATTTGCGGAGATGTCGGCTTCGGCAAGACGGAGGTCGCCATCCGAGCCGCCTTCAAGGTGGTGCTCGCGGGCCGGCAGGTCGCCGTTCTGGTTCCCACCACCGTCCTCGCGCACCAGCATTACAACACCTTCCGCGAGCGGATGGCCGGTTACCCAATACGAATCGAACTGCTCTCCCGATTTCGCACGCGCCGCCAGCAGAACCGCATCGTCCGTGACCTCGCCGTCGGAGGCGTCGATATTGTCATCGGCACCCACCGGCTGGTTCAACCCGACGTCGTGTTCAAGGACCTCGGGCTGGTGGTGATCGACGAAGAGCAGCGTTTTGGCGTGGCGCACAAGGAACGGCTCAAGCGGCTTCGCCAAATGGTCGACGTGCTCACCCTGAGCGCGACGCCCATCCCGCGTACGCTCTACCTGGCGCTCATGGGCGCCCGCGACATGAGCACGATCGAGACACCGCCCCAGGACCGCCTCCCCGTCGAGACCGTCATCGCCCCGTATGACGAGCGCCTGATTCGCGACGCCATCCGGCGCGAGTTGAATCGCGGCGGCCAGGTCTTCTACCTGCACAATCGCATTCTTGATATCGAGGCCGTCGCGAAGCGGTTGGGTCAGCTTGTCCCCCAGGCCCGCCTGGCTGTCGGCCACGGCCAGATGCACGCCGACGCCCTCGAAGAGGTGATGACCCAATTTGTCAACGGCGAGATCGATGTCCTTCTGTCCACCACTATCATCGAAAGCGGCATCGACATCCCCAACGCGAACACCATCATCATCGATCGCGCCGACCGGTTCGGCCTGGGCGACCTCTACCAACTCCGCGGGCGTGTCGGACGCTACAAGCATCAGGCCTACGCCTACCTCCTGATCCCGCGTCATGCCGGTTTGCTCGCTGACGCCCGCAAACGCATCAGCGCCGTGCGCCAATTCTCGTCCCCCGGCAGTGGATTCAAAATCGCCATGCGCGACCTCGAAATCCGCGGCGCCGGCAATCTGCTTGGTCCCGAGCAGAGCGGCCACATCACCGCCGTCGGATTCGAACTCTACTGCCGTCTCCTCAAACACAGCATTGCAGCGCTCAATGGCGAGCCGCTCAAGCCGCTCAGGACCGTCTCCGTGCGCTTCGATTTCCTCGATCTCAGCCCCGTCGGGCATGAGGAATCGGACCGCGCGGCCCCCGTCTCGCCTGCGACGCATGAGGCGCCGCAACCCGACGCCCCGCCTCCGGCTCGAATGGACGCGAAAGCCAAAACGACGCCCCCCGCCCCGCCCCGCGCGGCTCGCGGCTCTGGCTCTGCCTCGGCGTGTCTGCCCCTCCGCTACGTGCCTGAGCCGCACCATCGCATCGAGATGTACCGCAAGCTGGCGCAGGTGACCGACAAGGCCGGACTCGATGCGGTGCGATCCGAACTGCGCGACCGGTTCGGACCCCCGCCTCCCGCTGTCGAACTCCTCGTGCAGGTGTCTGCGCTCAAGATTCTCGCCGCGGATCGCGGACTCGACGCGATGGAGACACGCGACGACCGGTTGATGCTCACACGCAACGGCCAGTTCATCCAGGTGGGCGGGCGGTTCCCGCGCCTGACCAAAAAGACCGCCGCGGCGCGATTGAACGAGATTCGCAAGATCCTCCTGGCGCTCGAACCTTGCCCACTCGGCAGGGTCAGCCCTTAAGTTGTTGGTTTACTGGCTGCCCCACTTCGCAGAGAACCGATGCCCGAGCAGAACGAACCTCGCCGCGAGAACGAATTATTAACTTGAGGGCTGACCCTGCGGCCAGGCCACGCCGGGACAGAGAAAACCAGGGTTTGGTCGCGCAGGAAAACGCAGTCGCAAACCGACACTCTGTTGTCTTGGTCCCTCCCTCCAGCCCGGCGCGGTTTTGCTTCTCGCGCCCGCATAGCAGTCCACTTGCGAAGTCCCAGTGCCCTGTGCACCATCGGGGTGTGAAATATGCGGGCTAGCGCGGGACCAGCCAGGTGCCCGCGAACCGATCCTGGAGGTTGCGCTGCGGATGCGCCAGCGAGAGAGCGGTCAGTCCAATCGCCAGCAGGCTCGACAGCACCGCGGCCCCAAACGGGCCAAGCGGCCCTCTGAGCATCCCAAACAGCAGTGGCGCGAGCAGGACGGGTGACCAGGCCATCAGGCCACGCCAGAAGACCCGCAGGCGCGAGGCCGGCGCGCCGTCGTGGCGCACGATGGCCACGCCCAACGCCCTTAACACGAGTCCTCCGCGAAACGCCAGCGCGCACACCAGCGCGGGCAGTCCGACATAGACACACAAACCAACGAGAAACACCATGAACGGAAACCACCGCTCCTCGAGAATACCCGCCGAGCTGGACGCCTCAACATACGGTTTGAGTGCTCTCTCAGCCTCCTCGACCTCCTGCGCCGGCGGGTGGGGATGTTCGAGAACGCTTCGTTCGGCGAACCGGCGGTTCTCTATGGTGATCATCGAGGCGACAAACGGACTGCTCCAGGTTTCCGTGTTTGTGATCGTCGAGCGGAAGTGCTCTGCAATATAGATGGCGATCAAGCGGTCGTCCGGGCCGGATGCGCTCTTCATCCATGGGAAGCGCATCGCCGCCCGCTGCGCCAGGAGCGCATTCAACTGGACGACCCCTGGCTGGGCACGGTTCATCCGATCGAGCATCTCCAGGCCGAACATCATGCCCAGTGCCATAAACAGCGGCACCGCCGCACATGCGGCCACGACTCCCAAACGCCGCGCGCGCGACACAGCGGTCACCCGTGAGAGCAACGGGGCGATGGCTGTAACGATCGCCTCCGCGCTCGCCAACTCGCCGAACGCCTCGAGGAACTTGCGGGCGTGCAGCGGCAACGGCACAGCCACGCACGATTCGCCCGGCCCCGTCGTCCCGGCACGGCCCATGGACCTTTCAGCAGGGGGGACGCCTCGTTCCCCGTCAAGACCGGGGACACGATGTCTCCGCTCCTCTGGTTCATGCCCCCCATGTGCATCACCCCGGAGAGTGGATGAACTCCATTCGAGAGCCGCCCGAGCGACCTGGCCCAGAAAATTCCGCGCTTCGGTCTGTCGGTTCGCCGGTGCCTCCGGGTCGCATGATGCAAACGCGTCCCCTCGATTCGCCGTAGAAAGCGCGCCTGGGGCGGAAAAATCGAGCAGCTTGGCGCGGCCAGCGTCAGTGATCCAGACCCTGTCCAAGCCGAGCACGGCGGGCAGCGTGCCGTCCTTCTCCGACGCGCTGATTTCGCTGGCCAGGTCGTGCAGCCAGAATCTGACCCGGTCCCATGTCTGCGGCTCCTCGATCAGACTGACCAGCGGTTGGCCGGCCGGCGCCTCGAACGCGTCCCAGTTCTCCTCCGGTGCGCGGCGTCCCGCAATCCAACGCAAACGCCCTACACGCCCGAGATTGCGCAGGTGCGGCGGCATGGGCGAGGTGCCGGGGGGGACTTTGCGCACCCACACCTTGCGGAGCAGGCGCAGATCGTAACCGAGAAGCCACGCGGCGTCGCCGGAGGTTTCCAAGGTCTCGATCACCCGATACGGACCCACAGCAGGCCCGCTGACGGTTTCCGTGGATGGCGTTTGCGCGGCCAGGGTCGGACGCGCCCGCAGTGCGAGTCTGGAAACCACGCGTGTTCGAGTCAGGAGATCGTGCACGGCCGCGAAACCGTTGCTTCGCCGGACGGTGCAGAAGAGGAGCCCGAGCACAATGTAGAATGAGAAACCCATCAGGTGCCGGATGGGTGAAGCCGCATTCAGGTAAGCCGTCGGGTCTGGGCCGTAAACCAGCCAAAACGGCAAGGGCGGCAGCACGACATAACACAGAGCCCGTCCCAACGCCCGCCCGAATCCCGGCGTGCCACGGTCCGGTCCGATCACACGCAGGCGGCAGAGGGCCTTCCCTGGGCTCGAGCCCCGCAGGCTCTCGAACAGCGCGTAGTAGAGGACCGACAGGACACCAAACCCAACCAGCACCGCCAAAGTGCGTGGCGACCGATGATACGTCTGATTCAAGAACTCCATCGGGCTGCCAGACAACGGCACAACGACCGCCAGGAAGACCAGGTTGAGGATGAGCAGGTCCAACCCGCCGGCCAGGAACCGAAACCCCATCGTCGCCGGCGTCGGGGCCGTCGAACTGTAGGGAGCGAGCGCCTGCCGCAGTTCATCGTAGGATCGAAAGCGGTCGCCCGGCAGCTTCTCGAGACAGCGGGAGATGACCTGGCCCAGACCGTGGGGGATGTTCGGGCGGTGCGTCCTGACCGAGGGCGCGCGTTGTTCGAGCACGGTGGCCAGCAGTTGCACGGCGTTCTTCCCCTCGAATGGCGTGTGGCCCGTCAGTAGGTAGAACAAAGTGGCGCCCACGGAGTACAAGTCCGACCGAGCGTTGAGTTCGTCGCCCCGCAACTGTTCCGGCGAACAAAACGCCGGCGTGCCGAGAAACATCCTGGTCGCCGTCAGAGCGGGTTCGGTGCGGATGGCCGTGGAAATCGACAGGCCAAAGTCGCCGATCTTCACCGTGCCGTCGGCATCGACGAAGCAATTCGACGGCTTGACATCGCGGTGCAGGACGCCAATGCGCTGAGCCGCATCGAGACCGGCGATGACTTCGAGCACGGCATCCACGGCACGCCCCACCGGCAGCGGACCCTCGGCCTGCACCCGCTCTTGCAGCGTGCCGCCCGCCACACGCTCCATCGCGATGACCGGCGTGCCGCCAATCTCCTCGGTGCCGAAGACATAGACGCTGTTGGGGTGGTTGATCGAGGCCGCCAGCCGGCCCTCCCGGAAAAACCGCTCGCGCGCCTCGGGCGAATCCAGCGTGTGACTCAAAACCTTAAGCGCAACCCGCCGACCGTTTTCGAGGTCCTCGGCCTCGTACACCGCGCCCATCCCGCCCTCGCCCAGTCGCCGCACGATCTGATAATGCCCAAGTTGTTCGCCCGGCTGAGGCAGTCCGCGCGCCGATCTCGGTTGTTCCGGATCGATGACGGTTGCGTTGCCGGCTGCGATCGGTTGGGTGTCCAACCCGGTTCGCAGGAGGCATTTGGGACACAGGTCCGCCGGCACGTTGCGGGGAAGCTCGGCGCCACATTGGGCGCACCGGCGCGGCGAGGAAGGCTGTTCAGGCTCAGACATCATATCGTGTCCTTTCCATCAGCCTCTTAAGCAAAAGCGCAACAAGGTAACGCCACCGTCAGCGGGCTTGGATCACGGACCGAAGGCCGTGAAGAGGTGCCGGATTTCCTCGTCGATCTCCTCAGGCGCCGACACGGTGCGCGCGATCTCCGCGCGCAAGAGAGCGCGATAACGCGCACGCAGGCGGTGAACGGCCATTTTGACCGCCGCCTCGGTGAGCTTGAGCCGAGAGGCTATCTCCGCGTAGGACATACGCGATTCCTCCTTCGCCAGACACCCTCGCAGATGCTCGAAGAGGCTCGCCCGCCCCGTCGCCCCATACTCGGCTTCGAGCGCGGCCATCGTTCGCTCGAGCAGCGTCATCGCCCACTGCCGGTCGAACAGCACGTCGGGCTGCAGTGGGTCGGAAAGGCCGGCGGCCAGCCGCGACTCCGCCAATGCCTGATCGACGGTCACAAAGGGGGCGAATCCGCCCCGTTTGCGGGCGTGTTGACGGTCCCATGCGTTGGCCAGAAACCGCTGCAAGGCCGTCAGAAGAAACGTGCGGAACCGGCCCTTCTCCCGCGCTGCCGCGGTCAGGTAACCCTTTTCCAGCAACCGCTCGAAGAAGCCCTGGGTCAGGTCCTCGGCATCCGCGGGGCTGTGGCCCGCGCGACGCACGAAGGCATAGAGCGGATACCAATAAGCCCGGCAGAGCGTCTCGAGAGCTGCCGCCGACTGCGCTGAGCCCTGGTCTCGCGCCGAGACCACCACCGACCAATGCGTCGTCGCGAAGACGCCGCGCTCGATGCCGCCCTCGGTCGGAGGAGGCGTCGGGCTTGGATCGTTACTGGTTGCGTCTGTGCTCATGGGCAAACCCCGGGATCGCGTTTGACACAGCGCGCTCCCCGTGTCAGCAACCCTGAGCTTGCACCACTTCTCGACGCGGAAAAAGCTGATTGATATTCGCCGGGGAGGCGGTAGTGTGCGCGTTAATGGACGACCAGGGAAGTCGGTGGGTGTCGGATCCACGCGCCCCTTGGCTTCCTCGGCATGGAGCCCCGGTGTATGTCCCCTTGGCCCTGTTGCCGGTTGACGATCGCGCCACCATGCATCGAACCTACATCGCATCGAAGAAACAGGACACCCCTATGTCGAGCGATCATTCATCTCCTGTGATCCGTTCGCGCCGGCACGCACTGAAGACCGTCCGCCCAGGGCTGTGTGGCGCCCTGTGTGTCCCGCTGGCGGTGGCCTCTCTCTGGATCGACATCGCGTGCGCACAGGCGCCGGCAGAAGTGGCGGCCGCGACAGAGCCGGTTTGTTTGTGCGCTGTTGCCCTGCGGTCAGGTTCGTTCTATTCGCTGCAACGCCCCGACTATCCGCCTTTCCCGGTCAATCCGTTCCCCGAGCTGCCAGTTTACCGGATCGGCGACTCCGACTTCGTAGTTGATGATAGGTCTGTGGATTACTCCTGGGAGGAGCACGGCGAGATGTTGCCGAGCGTTCTTGAGCAGGAATGCGCCGGGACCTTGAGCTACGGACCTGGGGATTTGTGGCTGGAAATCACGGAAGCAAGTGAATTTATCGTTTCTCTCGTTCTGCATGGGACGGTGCAGGGAGCCGCCTATCAGGTGTTGATCGCGACCGACCTGGGCACTCCACGCTGGAAGCCTGAGGCCATCGTGATCGGGCAGGCCGACCAGACGCCGGTGAACTTGACTGGGACCGGAGAGCCGGTCCGCTTCTTCCGCGCGCTGAAAGGGGAAACGATCGTCTCGATCTCGGCGGTGGCGGACGCAAGCGAGCCCGGGCCAAACGGCGATCCTCCGGGGGACCTCGGTCAGTTCATGGTGTTTCGCAGTGGGCCGACCAACCAGGCCCTGGCGGTGGCATACAGCATCAGCGGCACCGCCACGAATGGGGTTGACTACACCGAGTTGCCGGGCAGCATCACGATCCCTGTCGGAGAGGAGAGCGCGCTCATTTCCGTCGAGGCGTTGTACGACGACTTGGCTGAGTTCGACGAGACGGTGACGCTGACGCTGGAGTTGACGGGCGAGTACCTGATCGATCCGGCTTATTGCGAAGCCACGGTGACCATTCAATGCAACGCGTTCGTGGCAGTAGCGGAACTCGACGGACCGGTGGGCATTGATTACCACGGGCCGCTCAACTCGCTGATCGTGTCGTACAACTATGCGACGGGCGGCAATCCTCGAAACTTCGCCCGGATCGACAGCAACGGCCAAGTGACGCCTTGGTCGTTGGTGTCCAATCTGCTTGAGGAAGTCAAGGTCGCGACCGCCAAACAGACGGCCAGCGGGTGGCAGCAAGGCCAACTGTACTTCGGCTTGGGGATCGGCGCGGGGGCGGAGGGCGAGATCGGCCAGGTGTCGACCGACGGGACAGGTGTGACGCTGAACTGGGCGGATCTGCCGCTACCGCCGGGAGAGTTCTTCCGTGGAAGCCTTGCTTTCGATCAAACCGGCATTCTCGGCGGGGACCTGATCGCGGTCACTGGTGGGCCCGACGAGCAGGCGGGGCACGCCAGGTCTGGCGGGTCGACTCGGCTGGAGCACCGACGCTCATTGCGTCGATTGGAACCGGCCACTTGGAAGGCGTGGTGGTCTTGCCAAACGATCCGGTGTGGGGAGTGTGGGCGGGAAAGGTTCTCACCGGCGACGAGTACGACGGAGTCATCTACGCCATCGACACGAGCGGCACGGCGACGCCGTATTCCCTGGGGATTTATCCTGAGGATTTCGATCTGATCCCGCCTGACCAGGACCTCTACTGCACAGATTCTGGCGGCGCCATCTTAAAAATCCCGAGAGCCTACTTCGCCGACTACGTCGGCCAGTTGCTGATCACGCAGGCGGGGGAGCACATGCAGCCGGCTGCTTTGTATGTCGTGCGGTGGCACGGCGGGCCAGTGGTGAGCGTGCGGATCCCGTATCCGAGCGGCTTTTCAGGCCACTTCGAGCAAGTCACGTTGGCGCCGGTCAGCCTGCCACCTCTTCCTTAACAACCTATGAGACCTGCCTTCTTGCTTCTGCTGGCGCACTGGCTTCTCGGTTGCATAGCCGTGTTGAGTCAAGACGTGTTTGTTTACGATCAACAATCCTCGACTACCGACTGGCCGCCGTCCTGTGGGGGCGTGTTTTCACCTGGGGACCCACCTGGCCACGGACAGTCGTTCACGCCGTCTCTGTCAGCGGTCGGTTTCATCCGGCTGAAGCTCGCGGACGGCGTTCGCGGAAACAGCACTGGTGCGATTATGCAGATCGACCTGCGTTCGGACTCGATCACCGGACCACTTCTGGGCACCAGCTTGCCCGTCGAGATGGCTGATGGCTTTGCCGGAACAGCGGATTTTCTATTCGCACCAGACATCTCTGTGACGCCTCAGGTCATGTACTATTTCGAGCCCCGAGTTCTTTTCGGCGATACTTGGTGTGTGGATGTTATGGAGGATGTTTACAATTATCCTCGCGGCACATGGATCGCCATGGGCAGACCCGACGTCAGTGTGGATTGCTGGTTCCAGGAGGGCATCATCATTCCGGAGCCGTCGGAAATGGCGTTGCTGCTTTGCGGTCTGGGTGCGATCCTCCTGGGTCGGCGGCGTTTCTAGAATCACCCCCTCGGCGCTCCCGATGCATCACCTGATGCCACGCGCCCGCAAACTCACTTCGCACCGATATGTCAACTATTTAGATGCGACCCCATTGTGTGTTGCCCTGTCGATCTGAAGTTCCATGTCGCCCCGCGGCTCGACACTCATGACGCCCGCCTGGCTGATGATTCGATCCGCCGTCAGGGTCTCGTAGACGGTCAGGTTCGGTGGTTGCTCCGTCAAAGGCAGGAGTGAGCGCCGACTCACGTCGGCGGCTACAAACCGGTTCATCGTCCTCGTGCGCATTAAACTGTCGAATGTCAACGTTTCCCATGAACCGGGTCTTGGGATCACATCGAGCCAACGGGGTCTCGATAGGCTCCTCGTCGTCTGCGACTGACACGGGCCAGCCGTCACCGGACAGGCCCACGGACTAGAGCACTCTGCGGAGCCCCGGCACCCGGTGTGCGATTTCAGCAGCCGCGAAACTCGCGCTGACACCGAGTCCAGTCAGCAGGAGCGCCTTGGCGAACGGGCTGGCATCGAGCGGTCGGAGCAGCGGGGTCAACGCCACCAGCACAGGCGCGTGTAACACGTACACGCCGAAGGAGCGATCGGACAACCATCGCGCAAAACGCCCTGCCTGGGTCCATCGCTTGCGAAACAACGCCAGCGTGCCCAACCCAAGCCCAAGGCCTGCCAGTTGCTCCCACAGGGCGAGTCCGAAGGCGCGCCAATTGGCGCCCCCCTCATAGCGATATGGGCCGCTCTCCGTAGGCGGGCCTCCCAATGCAAGCAGCAGCACCAAGAGGGCCGGTCCGGCAGTAACACCCAGCCAACCCGCCACGCGCGCCCGCGGCGAATTCGCCAGCGCCTCGAGCCAGCCGTTGCGTCCTGCCGCCACGCCGACGGCGAAGGCCGCAATATACTGCGGAAAGAAGCAGAGCTGAAAGTTCAGCACGTTCGTCCCGATCGGCTGGACCAATCGCACACCGAACGTGACCAGTCCAAGAGCGATCCCGAAGATCAGCAGCATCGAGGGCCCCGGCGCCGCCACGCCGCCGGGGTCCATCACTTGAGAAGACGCGGGACGCAGCGATCGCCAACTGGCCAGCACCGCGCTGAACAGCAGCAGGGCTAGCACGAACCAGAGCGGTCCGCTGCCGCGGAGCACATCGCCGGACGCGACGTAGGCGGAACAGAGCGCACCGAGAGGCGGACGATCGGGAATGCGCGGATGCCCCAGGAGGACAAACACCATGAACGGGTGGATGATCGCCATGTAGAGCAGGGCCGGGAGTCCCAGGCGGAAAGCCCGCTCGAGAAGAAAACGGGCGGGTCCGCGGCGCCCCAACGATCGATGCGAGAAGAACCCAGCCACGAAAAAGAGCAGGCCCATGAAGAACGATTGCAGGCCAAACTGCCAGACGATGAAGGCCAGCTTCATGCCCATTGCGGGCTCCGGAACCTCCTTGATATACCAACTGCCAACGTGGCTGTACGTGACGCAGGCGTGCATGTTCACCACCATAACAATGATGGCGGTGCGCAGGTTATCCACCCAGGCGATGCGGCTTACCTCGACAGCCACAAGAGAATCCTCGAATTCAAAGGTTCGTGGTTGATCGGTTAGGTTTCACTCCGCTTTCTGATACGTTCGAAGATTCTCCGAGCGAGGGGTAGGAGAAGGGCGTGAGAAAACACCGGAGCAATTCGTGGCCATGCGGATTGGGTTGGCCTAGAGCGCGCCTTGCCGGAAAAGGAACCGCTCGCTGCGCTGTTCGCCTTGCACCTCAGCCGGACGCGCCGACCGGTCAGATGGCCGCCGCGATGGCGTCACCCATCTCCGACGTCCCCACCTGGCGTTCCTTGACATCGTGCGCGCTGGCGATGTCTTTCGTGCGATAGCCCTCGGTGATGACCTTGTCGATCGCGCTTTCGATGGCCTTGGCAATCTCGGGCGCACCGAGGCCGAAACGCAACATCAAGGCCGCGGCCCGAATCAGAGCAATGGGGTTGGCCAGATTCTTTCCGGCAATGTCCGGCGCGGTGCCGCCCGCCGGTTCATACAAGCCGAAGGTCCGGCCCTGCTGTGTCGCCCCGAGTGTGGCGCTGGGCAGCATCCCCAACGACCCCACCAGGGCAGCCGCCTCATCACCCAGAATCTCGGCGAACGTGTTTTCCCCAAGGATGACGTCGAATTGGGTGGGACGCAGGACGAGCTGCATCGCGGCCGTGTCGACCAGCATGTGCTCGAGCACCACGTCCGGATACTGCCGGCTCACGTCGGTCACAACGTCACGCCAGAGGATGCTGGTCTCGAGAATGTTCGCCTTGTCGATGCTCGTGACCTTCTTCCGGCGCAGCCAGGCTGCCCGGAAGGCCATGTGCGCGATCCGTTCGACATCCGAACCCGTGATGGCCATGGTGTCGATCGCGCGCACAACCTTCCCCGGCTTTGCCCCTTGGCGCCGCGCGTCCAGGACCTCTTCGGTCTTCTTGGGATACGCGTGATAGAGACCGCCGGTCGACTCCCGCACCACCAGGAGATCAATGCCCTCGCCCAGCCGTTCAGACCGGAGCGGGGAGGCAAAGGCCAGAGCGGGGTGCGTTCGGATGGGTCGGAAATTGGCAAACAGCCCGAACTCGCGTCGCAGGCGCAGGTAGGCAGCGCGCTCGGGGCGTTTTTCCTTGGGCAGTTCGGCGTCCCGGTAATGCAGCCCGACTGCCCCCAGCAGGATGGCATCCGACTTCTTGCAGACCGCCAACGTGGAGTCCGGCAGCGCCTTGCCCTCCTTGTCGACGGCGTCCCAACCCACCGAGGCCTCCGTGATGTCCAGCTTCAGAGCGTGTTTCTTCTCGACGGCTCGCAAGACTTTGATCGCTTCCCGCATGATCTCCGGGCCGATGCCGTCGCCGGCCAGCGCCGCGATTTTCAGTGTGGTTTTGCCCATAAATTGTCCTTGAGAGAAATCGGTGAACTCGGCCTCACCAGCCAGCCTTCCATTGATCCAGGTCGCTTCGGTGTTTTGGCGATTGCGTGCCCGTGAGCGTCCAACCAACACCCGGCGAAGTCAAGTCCGGCCCCAGCCCTGCCGCAACTTCATGAATGCGAAAAGGCTGGTGGGGGGACGGTTCGTCCCCCGCCGACGCGAGTGAAAGAGGTGCCAGTCGGTGACGAGTCCGTTGCCACTGCCGGAGACTGGCCTCGCGGGACTCGGCCCTCCGAGATTCCCGCCAACAGCTTGTGGATCGAACGAACCGAGGTTCGCGGAGCATCCGTGTCAATGCCCGCCGGGCGCGGTCAGAAGGCCCGCCATGACCTCGCGCAACTCGATCAACTGCCGTTCCTGGCGTTCGGCAAACGACCCAAGGCGTTGGGTGTCAGATCGAGTTTGGCAGCCTCGATCTTGCCGCCATCCGGTCGATGACACTCGACGCAGTGCGCATCGAGCACCGGTTGGTCGTCATAGGCTCCGTGTCTTCGAGAAGTTGGTGAGAAACGCGCATTAGAGCCGCGCCGGCTCGCCCAGGGCCACGACATCGCGGCGCATCCGCGCAAGATCCGCGGGATCGAGTTTGATCCGGGCGGCGCCCAGGTTGTCGCGGAGTTGCGCCACATTGCGGATGCCGCAGAGCACATGCGTGGCGCCCGCCTGGGCAGCCGTCCACGAGATGACCAATTGGGCGAATGAGGCGTGGTACTTGTCCGCAAGGTCCCTCCAACCGGCGAGGAGATCGAGCACGCGCTTGCGATTGGGCAACAGGAACCACGTGTTCCAATCGGCGTTGCTCCGGAACTCGTCGGGCTTGAACACGCGGTCCATCCCCACTTTGCCAGTCAGCAGACCCTGTTCGAGTGACATGTAGGTCAAGGTGGCAATCCTGTTGGCCTGACAGAAGGGGAGGATGTCCCGTTCCGGGTCGCGGTAGAGCATGCTGTAGCGGAACTGGTCGCTGGCGATCGGACCGCAGGCGCAGTGCTCCTTGAGTTCATCGAGTGTGACATTGCAGACGCCAATGGCTCGGATTTTTCCCTGCTCCTTGAGTTTCAGGAGGCACTCCATGGTTTCCGCGATCGGTGTCTTGTCCGGAGGACACGCCGGCCAATGGGTCTGATACAAATCGATGCAATCCACGCCGAGATTCCGCAGGCTGCGATCGATCTCGATCTGGATCGTATCGGGACGCAGGCTGCGCCGCATGATCCGTCCAGCCATCTCGGTGAAGAACGAGCCGCGCTCGTCGTCGGTCCATAAGCCGCATTTGGTGGCCACGATCACTCGATCGCGCCGACCCTTGATGGCTTCGCCCACAACCTTCTCGCTCCGCCCCCAGCCGTAGGCGGGGGCCGTGTCGATCAGATTGATCCCTTCGTCGATCGCCGCTTGAAGAGTATAGATTGATTCGCGGTCGTTGGTGTCGTTGCCCCACACCGTTCCGCCGCCCAAGACCCACGTGCCGAATCCGACGACCGAGGCCTCGATCCCTGATTCGCCGAGAGGACGATTCTCCATAATGATGGCTCTGATTAGACGTTTCGCCCTCTCCTTTAGACAACCGTGCCTCCCGAGTCAAGACAAGGGTCTCGATTCGCAGGCAGAAAGGCAGAACAACCGCTCGATCAAGGCGCGGAACCAACTCCCCCACCCGACACCTGTCGGGCCCGGTAGTAACTGACCGCATAGTCTATGGCCGAATCGTCAATGAAGCGCCAAAGGCCGCTCGGGGCGGCGTTGGTCTGCAGCGGGAGCCACTCGGCAAAGGACTCATCCGTTACGTCGATGGCATAGCTCCGGCCGGGTTGCCCGCGAAGGAGCAACTCGAATTGGCCCGCGGGATGGAGCCCGACGATTTCGAGAACCGGCGGGGTGTTGGATGCCGGCTCGGCGGTGATCCGGTATTCGTCAAAGAGGAGGTAGTTGGTGCCGGGTTTGCCCTTCTGGCCCAGGACCCACACGGCATCCGCGTCGCTGAAGTCCAGGCGCGCGCCGGTCGTGGTGATCGGCTGTGAGTCGACGATCGACACGCCGTTCAGGATGGCCTGCCACCGATTGTTGGCGAAGTCCATCCAGACCTCGAGCAGGTAGATGACGTCGTTGTCGAAGAGGTATCCCGACGAGTAGAATCCCGAATCGTCATCGAGCGCGTAGAAAATCTCGAGACGCGAGTTGTCGAAATTCAACGTGAACAGCCGATGGTCTTTCGTGTTGTAGAAGCTCCATTGGAAATCGTCATACCGGTGATTGTCGGAGTCTACCACCTGCATGAGAACCGAAAACTGGAGCACTGAGTAACCCCGAGGCGGGGCGGTCACTCGAAGCGGACGCCACACCGTGAGGACGTCGTGCTTGGGAGCCGGCGCTGAGAAACCGATGAAGGCCTGCTGGCCGTACTCGGGAAAGAACTCGTCCACCAAGCCGCAGCCGCCCGAGCCCTCGGCCAGCCAGCCCATGCCCTGCTCCCACAGCGCCAGGCCAGCCTGAGCCCGCGCGTAGCCCTCCGAGACCTCGAAGCCGGTCTCGTAAAGGACGCGTCGCTCCGCGGCCTGCCCGCACGCAACACCCAACGCCAGGATTAAGACACACGCAACCAGGCCTGGGAGGCCTCGACCGGCCGCCGACAACCCGGCTTTTCCGACTCTGCGCATCGCAGCCCGCCAATACGTGCCGGCAGGCTGGCTTGCGCCGCTAGGTCTGACTGTCTCAGGTGCAGTGGGAAACATGTGCGCAATGGGATTCGTGGCGGTTCAAAACGGCGTTCGAGTTTTATGCCAGGCGGCGGAGAACATGCCAGCGAAACACTCCGGTTTCATCCTGTGCCGATTGCTGGCTGACAAGCGTCCTCACGAAAGTCAGTCCCGCGTCGCGCGCCCCCGGCCGCCACTGCCGCTGGGACTCGCGCCGCTTCGAGGCGCGGACTGCATCGGTGCGTTGACAGACGACCGCGATGGCGCACTCGACGGCGGCGTCACAGACCGGCTCGGAGCGGACTGCGGCGGTGCGCCGTAGGAAGGCGCCGCCGAGCGGACCGCCGAGGATCCACGGGATGAGTTGTAGGCGGGGGCAGGTCGTGTGGACATCGGCGGCCCCACAGAAGGAGACACTGTGACGGGAGCGGTGCGATAGATGGACCCTTGCTGTCCGGAGGGCCGGGGCTGCGCACTGCTCGGCGCCGCCGATTGGACGGGGCGGGATTGGCTGGGCGCAACGCTGCTCGCCGGCGTGCGGGACACGGGGGCCGTCGGCGGACTGCTCCGAGGCGCGTAGACAGGGGCCGCCGGAGTCGCGCCTCGACTGGGTGTGGCCGCCGAAGGCGCGGACCGCGTCGCCGGGCTGCGGTCCGGCGTCGTCGTTAACGGCGCCGATCGGGTTGCCGGGATGCGCGTTGGTGGTGTTGCGGTCGAAGGCGCAGATCGGGTTGTGGGAGCGGACGGACGGACATCTCCACTGCCGGAGCTTGGCCGGGTGGCGGGAGTCGCCGGGACACGCTCCACGCGACTCGGCTGGCTGGGGACCGCTCTCGTCACCGGTGCGGGGCTGGTTCGTGAGGGTTGCGTCACGGTGCGATTCGCCTGCCCGACAGTGGCGGGCGCCGGGGCGGCCTGCGTTGGGCGCGTCGCTGGCGCTGTCGCCGGGCGGGCGGGTTGTGGACTGTCGGTTCGCGCCCCGCCGGAGATCATCGGGGGACGCAGCGGTGCGGTTGTTGCCGACAGGCTGCTTGCCGCGGGGACGCGTTGGGGAGTCGCGGTCTGGCGGGCGTCCTGCGTGTGGCGCGAGACCGGCGCCCCTCCGCCGGCGGAAGCGGCTGTCGGCTGCGGCCGGTAGACCGCCAATTCCCGACCATCGTGTTCGAGGCGGTCCGCGCGCCGCGGGGCGTTGGGTTCGCCGGTGACATCGCGGATTTGCACTTTGCGGATTTCGGTGCGGGTGACGGAGGTGATCCGGCTCGGAGCGATGCCGTGATTGACGATCCCGTGGTTCCTTTCGTGCTTGTAATCGTTAATCACCCTGGAGTTGTGGAACACGCTGGCGATCTCATGGCGCGGCAGCCGGTGACGGTACGGATGCGGATCGTAGAAGTGCCGGTAGTGCACAAAGCTGAAGCAATCCCAGCCGAGCCCGAAACTGAATCCCACGCTGACGCGGGATCCGTGGAAGGTCAGGCCAATGCCGGTTGACCAACCGCAGCCGGGCGGCAAGGGCGCCCATCCGCAATAGGCGTCGGTGTAACGCCAGGTCACCCAGGCGGGAGCCCAGGTGTAGCCGGGGACCCACACCCATCCGCAAGCCGGGCTCATGTACCACGTGCCATAGTGGAATGGAGCCCAGCCCCACGAATAACTCGATTGCCAATACCAGCCGCCGTCCGTGAACAACCATCGTCCTCCATGGCAATACGGACGCCAAAACGGATCGACAACGGCAACGGTCGGGCGCCAGCACCACCCATAGCTCGGAATCTCAACCCAGCCGCCGTATGGGGCCAGCGCGGTGTAGAAGTAGTTCTGGGTCACTTGGGTCACCGGCTGCGAATAGACGGTTTCCCCGCCCTGAGGCGGAGGCGGAGGCGGCGCGGGCGCATTCTCGACATAGACTGGCGCAGCCGCTTGCGCTGCCGCGGGCGCAGGCACGACCTCGGTCGGAGCCGCAGGCTTGACCGGGGCCGCGTCCGCCGGAAGGGCTTGGGTCAGGGCAGCCCCGCGCAACGCGTCGCCGCGCGCCACCAGGGCGCTCAGCACCTGCTCGGAGAGCCCGATGTCCTTGAGGTAAATGATCTGATCCGCGCTCAACTCGAAGGGAGTGGTCGACTTGGCGATGTACTCGAGCAGAACGGAATCCCCAACTTGCGCTTGGGCCAGATCGACCACTTCAGCGACAACCGGCGGCAATGGAATGCGTTCCGGCGCAACGATCGCTGTCGGTGCATCGGCCTGAGCCGTCTCGGCCGATGTCGAGGCCGTCGCGGGGGAGACCGGCGCGGGGGAAACCGGCGCGGGCGGCGCCGCCGCGAAGCTCTGGGGCGCAACGACCGGCGGCGGCAAATCCGGGGCGTTGTTGATGACAACCTTGGTCAGAGGCGGCCCAGGAGATGGCTCCCGTGTGCAGCCAGAGAGACAGGTAAGACCCACTGCCAAAGCCAGTGCGCAGACGATTGAGCGGGAGGGAGCTTTCATAGCGATCATCATGTTGATGGTTGTCTGCCAGAAGGCCGGTGTCACCGGACGGCGCCCGACCATCCCGCGCTCAGGCGGGTGGATCGCACCGGTTCGATGGCATGGCTATCGTTCATGGTCAAACGCGAATGGGTGGCTTGCGTTTCCGATGGCGACTCCCTGCGTTCCCTGCCCTCGGACGCCCTTCTCACTCCACTCGTGCCAATTGACCTCCGCCGCCCCTCGCGTATTCATCGGGTCATCCATTCTGTCCGTGACGTTTCAAAGGCGAGAGACTAGAGTGCGACTCAACACTCAATCCTGAATTCAATCGCCATGATCGATCTCAAGCAATTCGAACTCTGGTTTGTCACCGGTAGTCAATCCTTGTACGGTCCCGCCGTGTTGCGCGAGGTTGCCGCCCACTCGCAAGAGATCGCCGCGGCACTCAGTGCTTCCGCGGCCGTGCCCGTGCGCGTGGTTTTCAAGCCGGTCCTCACCAGCCCCGAAGCCATCGCTGCCCTCTGTCAGGAGGCCAATACAGCCACGGCCTGTGTGGGTGTGGTGACATGGTGCCACACCTTTTCGCCGTCGAAGATGTGGATCAATGGGCTCAGGCTGCTGCGCAAACCGGTGCTGCACCTCCACACGCAGCACAACCGCGACATTCCATGGTCAAGCATCGACATGGATTTCATGAATCTCAACCAGGCCGCCCACGGCGACCGCGAGCACGGCTTCATCATGAGCCGCCTGCGCATGAATCGCAAAGTGGTCGTGGGCCACTGGCAGGAACCCTCCGTCCAACAGCGACTCGGCGCATGGGCGCGCGCTGCCGCCGCTTGGCATGACGCCCAAGGCGCCCGCTTCGCCCGCTTCGGCGACAACATGCGCGAGGTCGCCGTCACCGAAGGCGACAAGGTGGCCGCTCAAATCCGCTTCGGCTACGGCGTCAATGGGTACGGGGTGGGCGACCTCGTCCGCTGCGTCAACGGCGTGACCGACGCCGACATCGATCGATTGACCAGGGAATACGAGCAGACCTATGCGATGGCGTCCGATCTGCGCGCCGGCGGCGCCCGGCACGCGTCGGTCCGGGAAGCGGCCCGGATCGAGCTGGGTCTGCGCGCCTTTCTCACGGCGGGTGATTTCAAGGGGTTCACCGACACCTTCGAAGACCTGCACGGCCTGGCGCAGCTCCCGGGCATCGCCGTGCAGCGGTTGATGGCCGAGGGCTACGGGTTCGGAGCCGAGGGCGACTGGAAAACAGCCGCGCTGGTCCGAGCCATGAAAGTGATGGCGTCGGGTCTCCCGGGCGGCACATCGTTCATGGAAGACTACACCTACCACTTTCACCCGGCTGGGGCAAAGGTTCTCGGCGCCCACATGCTCGAGATCTGCCCGTCGATCGCCGCCGGCCAACCCTCGCTGCAAGTGCACCCGCTCGGCATCGGCGGCAAGGCGGACCCGGTCCGCCTGGTCTTCGACACACCGGCCGGCCCAGGCCTCAATGCGTCGATCGTCGATCTGGGCAACCGTTTCCGACTCCTCGTCAACGAAGTCGACGTAGTGCCCGCGGAGGTGCCGATGCCCAAGCTGCCCGTGGCCCGCGGCGTCTGGGTCCCTCGACCTAACCTCGAGACCGCCGCTGCATGCTGGATTCACGGCGGAGGCGCCCACCACACCGGCTTCAGCCGAGCGCTCACCCGCGAGCACCTCGAAGACTACGCCGAGATCGCCGGAATCGAGTGCGTGATGATCGGCGCCGACGCCACGGTCTACAGGATCAAACAGGAACTTCGCTGGAACGAAATGTACTATGCCTTGAGCCAAGGCTGGAACGGATGAAACCCTGCCTCATCGAACCGTCGTGCAGCCACGCGACACCGCCCCCCATTCGCTCGCGCAGACGCGGGTCGGAGCGCCAGGTCGCGCCGGCACGACAAGACACGGAGTGAATCGCATGAAACACATATCCACCGCAGCAACGAACAAATCCGACAAGGCCGCTCGTGAAGTGCCGGCTTCTCTGATCCATCCCGTCGTGATCTACCCCTTCCGCCAGCCGGCCGATTACTCGGATCTCACCGCCTTGTACGATCTGGTCGCGCGCCTGAACGCGGATCGGGCACGGTATGCCCGCCCGGTGACCGTTCTCGACCGGAAGACCCATTTTGCCATGGAAGGGAACCAGGCCTTTCGGGACTTCAGGCATCAGACCGTCGCCAAACACTCCGACGTGCTGGATGCCTGGTGCGTGGACACCTGCCAGATGTGGTACACCGGCCTCGGACACGCCTGGGAACACGGCCACTCCCACGATGTCTATTGGCTGCTCCCCGGCGATTTCAACTACGGCACACCCATCGGACAACAAGTCCTCTCCCGACTGAATGATCTCCCCGAGATCATCCAGGAACTCGACCAGGATTTCTGCGTCGGCGAAATCACCACCGACCACAGCAACCCCAAGCAACTCATCGACACCTATGGCACCTTCGCCATGCTCTACAACTGGTTCCCGGCCGAGGCGCGCGAAATCCGCCAGATGACCGAGCGCCCGCGCTCGGAGTTCTTTGCCATCCGGCACGCGTTTCTGGGCGAGGTCTTGCGGGATCGTTGGTACGCCTACGAACAGACGCTCGTCATCCTGCTTAAGGCCGTCCTGGGGAAAAAAAAGATCAGCCGTTTCTCGGTCGGCGACCTCTCCGACCTGCCGCACGGACGCGAGTCGCTGGCCGCCGCAATGCAGGAAGTCGAGCGGACGGAGCGCGTCCTGAGGTCGTTCTGGCGCGAGCGCAATCAACACAACCGCACCTGGCCCGTCGAGTACCGGGCCCTCGCCACCCAGTCCTCGGACATCCGGCGAACCGCGTTCACTCTCCTCGAAAACCTGCTGAAGTGACCGCTCTTTCAAAACTACTTTGCCAATGACACACATGAGCTCCTTTGGGCCGCCGCGATATTCCGGCGCCAGGCAGACCCTTCGCGGTGTCAATTTCATCTGCAATGCACCCCAGGCCCAGGCAGTCAGCCTGATCGGCGATTTCAACGGATGGAACCCGGACGCCAACCCGATGCGCCAACAACCCGACGGCGCCTGGCTGATCATGGTCGAACTGCGCCACGGCCATCATCGCTACGCCTTCTGGGTCGATGGACAGTTGACCCTCGACCCGCGCGCCCAGGGCATCACCCGCAATGACCAGGGCCAACGCGTCTCCCTCGTGCCGGTGAGTTGAGATCGGACCGCGTCGGTCCATGCCCCCGGCTTCCCTATCGCCCTGCCTCCGCGGGGAATCGACGCCATCTCACCGGCCGCAAATGAAGCCAATTGGCGCGCAGGAGCAGCCCGAACGTGCGGGCTGGCAGTAGCGCTATGTCTTCCCTGCATACGCCGCCATCGCGGCGAACACCTCGGCGCGTTCCTCCGCAGGCGTCAACCGATCGATCATCGGATAGAGGATGCTCTCCTCCTTTTGATTGTGAGGCCCGAGTACGGAGAGCAGACCAGCCTCCTCGTGCTCGGTCCGGACATCGTTCCGCGCCAGCTTCTCCGCAATGGCCGCGAGAAACCCCCGAATCTGCCTGTGCTCGGAGCGCATCACTGCAGTCGGGCCGTCGACACGCCCTGTCTTGGACTCGAATGCAGGAAACAGGATTTCTTCCTCCCAGACGATGTGCCGTTCCAGACCAGCCTTGAATTCCTCGAAGGCACGGATCGCGCCGACAGGATCGGCCGCTTTCCCGGACTGATACTCGCGAAACAGGCCATCGAGTCGATCATGATCGTCGCCGTAATACTGTTGTATACTGTTGTGGTTCATAGGAGTGTCCAGCGCTCTGTGCTCTTGGCGCGAATTTCCCCGCCCCCCGGCCGCACCTCCTTCGAGATCGCCACCACCGCACCGCGCCTCTTCGTGGTGTGCTGGGTCCGAAGACGCCAAACCGACCGAAGCTGCCTTGCGTTCCTTGAGACGCTCCTCGGCGGGGATATAGAAGACCGAGTTGTTCCGCAATACGCAACCCGGCCGGCCAGGCACACAGTCCGCCTCGAGGGCCAGGCAATAGTCTTTCTCAATGTCGAAATGTGGGCAGAAAAAACTCATGGCCGATACTGATCGTCTCGCCACACTGGGCGCAATCGTGTCGCAAAACCGATGTCTTCATGTGCACCGCACGCCACTCCACCCGGATCGGCCATCAGCCCAAACAGGAAACCATGAGCGCCGTCCGCGGCCTGCCCCTCGATCGGCACGCCCTCGTGCAGGGCCGAATGAGCCTGCGTAATATTAGACAGCGTAGTCTGCCAGTTCAGTTTCTGACCCCACCAAAGACCTGTTTCGCCCGGACAACGGCGACATCAACCGGCTCTCGATCAGCGGCGCCTCGCTAAAACTCCGCGCGCACCATCGCCACCCCATAGCCCGGCACCTCGACTCTGCCATCGCACCGATCCAACACCTGTTCTCGCAGATCGGTTCCGTAGACCGCCGTCGGACGCATCCCCTGCCAGTCGATCCGCACTCGACTCGTCCGCCCCGACACCCCGAAGAGCCGGAGCACCAGCCCCTTGCCGTCCTCGCTGACTTTCACGGTTTCGACCAGCACGTCCGGCGAATCAACTGCAAGCAGCGGCTCGGGAACGGCGCGCGCGGGATCGACAGACACCGCAATCAGCGGGCGCGATGCCTCGATTCCGAATCGGGCCGACGCCATCGCCCGGTATGGCCCCCGGCGCGCTTGCAGGCAATAGCGGAACGTGGTGACGCCCGGTTGATCGGCCTTGTAGTTCGTAAACCAATGGTTGTTCTGCGCCCAGGAATAGAGCGTCGTCGACTCGATCGCCTCGGGAAGCCATTCCTCGCGCGCCACCGGACCGAGCAGGTTCGCCGTGATCCCACCCACCTGCAACAATGGCGCGTCCAAGGCGGCCAGCGTGATTCCGCGTTCGCTGTTTGATACATCGACCCAGCGTTGCACTGTGAACCAGTTCCGACACGCCCCCGGCAACTGATCCACATTCGGACGCACCACGGCCCACGGGGTCTCCATCCGCACGGTGCCGCCCGGCAGGTCGAATCCAAACCCGAAATGGACGCTGTCCTTCTCGCGCACCGCCAGCCGGTCGACATGATTGACCAACTCGATCCGATCCAGCCCGTCGATCACCCGGACCTCGCGCATCAGACGTCGACAACCGGGCGCCTCCGATTCGAACCGCACGGTGGCGACCAGCGGGCCGGCGTCGAGCACCTGCCAACTGACGGGGCCGTTGACGCGCGCACCCGCCGCGTCGGCGCCCAGCACGTACCGATAATCGTTCAACCCGACAGGCGACCGCCTATCCACGAAATCGCCCCCGACCCCCTTCCGCCGCAGACTGCGGAGCGCGCCCGTCACACCGTCCATCTCGACTTCGAGCGTGTCGGTTCGCAAAGTCAGGCCTTCCACGCGCGCCTTTCCGCGCGTTGAACCGGCTTGTTTCACCAGGTGGAACCGCCGCGCGCCAAACGCGGGCACATCCTCCGCCAGGAAGGCCAACTCGCCCGAACCAAGTCGCTGAGCCGGCACGGCCCGGCCGCGTTCGGTCGCCACACCGTCAAACCCCGCACTGGCCGCCGCCGCAAGAACCACCAGGTCCGTGCGCGTCCATTGCGTGGTGTTGAAGACATCGATCGTCTTCTCCTCGGCGTCGTCCGCGGGTGCGCGATGCGGGCGCAGCGCCGCCTCGAGCAGGGCGCGCGATTGACGGTCAGCGTCGAGCGCAAACGCCTGTTTCACCTTCCATTGAGCGGTCACAAATGGGGCATCCGGCTCGGAGATGCTGTTATGCGCGCCCCAGGTGTGCTCGCTGTAGAGCAGCACATTTTTCCACGCCGCCTCGACTTCTCTGGCGTTGCGCTCCTTGGGCGCAAGCAGGGCCTGCAGCATCTCGGCCTGGACCAACCGCTCCGCCGACGCACGATTCATCGCCGTCTCGAGCGAGGTTGACCCGGCGCCATCCTCCCAGTAGGGCGTCAGGTCGCCGGCGTGCTCTTCGAGTGCCGCGCCGTGCCGGCGTTCGAACTCGCGGAAGAACTCGCCCGCCAGGCTGATGATCACCCGTGGCGCGGCATGCTTGTCGTTCCAGGCCTGCACCTTCGCCACGATCTGCTCGTCGGGCGGCGCATTGTCCACCCCGCCGCCCGGCCAGGTCCCCACCCACAACATCGGGGCCAGGTCGTAGGCATAACTGGCGCGCTCGAGCCGTTCGCTGTGCTGCCGCACATTCGACTCGAGATCGCCCAGGAAATGGTAGTTGTCGACCACGTAGCAGAGCACCTTCTCGCGCCCCGAAGGCGACCGCCAATAGAACGGACTGTTGGCCCACTGGTGTATCGTGCCGATCCGCGCCGAATAGTTCGGTCCGATCATGAAGTACTTGACGCCCGCCTGCCCCATCATGGTCGTCAACCCCCACGTCCATCCCGGCACGTCGCAGATCGCTGCCGTCTCGACCGGCACGCCCGTCACGTCCGCCACGCGCGCCCCGTACCGAAGGCACTGCGCTAGTTCCTCCGGACGGCACAAACCCGTCAGCATGTTCGCGTAAAGACCGTCCACCCCCACGTCCCCACGCCGCACCGCCTCGACGAACTCCGCCCGCTGCGCCGGCGTCGCGCGCTCGAGAAAGTGCTCCAGCACCCACACCGCCTCCGGATTCCACTTGAACCGCATCCCGTCCGGATTTCCCGCGCTGGCACGGGCCAGTTCCATCCCTTTCAGCAGATTCGTGATCTGGATGCCGACCACCTCGTCCTGGACATGGGTGTAGCCAATGTCCACATGCGAATGCGGCAGCAACCACAACTCGCGCAATCGCGGCGGACGCAAGGTCACATCCCGTGCCGCCACAACCCGATCGCCCTGCCTCACTTCGAGCCGCCCGCTTGTAGCTGCCGTGACTGCGGGCAGTGTCAAATCGACTCTCTGCATCCCTGCGCGCACAGCCGCCCGTCCCACTTCCTTTCCACCGAACACGAAACCTACATCCGCAAGTTCGCCCTCCGACCGCAGGCTCACACTCACCGGCTGCCGCGCTTCGCCTTCCGCCTTCACCCAGACTGGCGGCGCCTCGATCTCGGTGATTCGCATGCCTTGCTCGACCTTGCCAAGCGCGATGTCGGCCGGCGCCTCGAGCGTTACTGCATCATAAAGCGCCCAACTCCCCGACTGCGAGGCGATGGCGATTTCGTTGTCGCCCCGCTGTAAAACCGACGCCGGAAAGACAATCTCACAAAGTCGCGATAAACCGGGTTCGCCCCCGCGCGTCGGCATCGCGACGAGCAGAGCTGCGAGCATCTGCACAATCACTCGAAGGGCCCTATGCGTTGTTGTCGTTTTCATCGTTTTCGTCGTGCTGCTGCTCGCTGGGCTTCTCTCATCGTCACAAGCGACTCGCCATGGTTGACATGCCCTGATTATCCGGTCGCTGCCCTCGCCAGGCAAGCGCTTACCAATGGCGATAGACTGTGGAATCACTCGCGAACGAAGCGGTCCCACGCATTCGGTTCCAGGACAAATCCTCCACCCCTGGACCGGGCTGGCACCTGGTTCAGCAATTGGGATAGAGTCCGGAGGGGCTCCACGCTGACCGAGGTCAATGAGCCGACAAGTTCTTCAACACTGGTCAGTGCCGGAGTGCGCGGAAGAACTGACGCTGCACTCCGGGTGTGACGGGCACTCCCACCCGCTGAGCCTGGCGTCCGGAACCATGTCCGTGCTCACAGGCATCCACGGCTGCAAATCGGTCGAGGCTTCGCATCAGACCCCGAAGCCTGTGAAATGACCGGATTAACCCCGGATCGTTCACACGCTCCGCGCTGAACCTGCTCCGGGCCGGCACGCATGGGTGCATCTTTCGATGACACCGACTCCGCGTTCTTCAGAAGTTGGTGAGAAATGCGCGCTAGCGGCGGCGAAAAAAGGTCCATCCCAGCAACCCGAGCGCCAGAACGCCCATCGACACCGGTTCGGGAATGTTCGGATCCTGGTTGATCCCGATCCGCACCATGTACGAACCATCGTTGTCGTCGTAAGCACCGGGTGCGCCGTTGAAGCCGAATCCATCGGGAATCCCGAGAAACAGACGCGTCGCTCCTGCGGGCGCAATGAACTCCTGAAACACATTTCCGCTGGTGACGCCATCGCCGATATAGAACACTTGTCTCAAAGCAGGCTCGAGTCTGAGAAAGTCAATCCCCAGGCCGCCCGGAGTGAAATTGAGAGTCGCAGGCGCGGGCCCCGAGCTCGGAATGCTGTCATCGAGAAAGACCCCCACCAGCGGGCCTTGCGGACCAAGATACCCGCTGATGCCGTCCAGGGAAGTCAGGCTGCTGCCGGAAAGCCCATTGCCCCCCGGCCCGAAGAACGGCGGCCCGTAGTCGTTGTAGAAATTCACCCCGCCAACGGCTGGATCGGCGACTTTCACGACATCACCGCCAGTGACACTCAGAAAAGGCGGGACTGTCTCGCGAATTTCCTCGGGCGTGGCGCTAGGGTGGCGGATCAGATGCGTGCCCGGCCCCGTCCATGGCTGATCGGCTGGAGGTATGGTAACATCCGTGCGGCCCGCCAGAAAGATCGCGTCGCTGCCGTACACGACCACGTCGAAGACCGCAGCCTTTGCGATCGGTACGACCAGGATTGCGGCTAGCGCGCCAAGCCGACCTAGAGAGCCGAGCACTCGATTCCTTGGAGTCTTTATGATGTTCATAGATGGGAAGCGCGATGGAATGTTTCGAATTGGGTACTGATTGTTCCGATACGCCAATTTCATGATCGTGTCAAGCCCGTTTTCGACAGTCTGAAAACCTGGCCTGCTGATATTCAACGACTTGTAAAGGCAGAAAATGGTCTTGAGCTAAAAACGTGCGCCTGCTCCGAACAGGGCCGACGGTGAAATTGACGAGACTCCCGCCGCCCCTGAGCCATATCTGGGGAAAACCACATAACCAAGACTGGAAACCAAGCGGGCCACGACTAACATGCAGGCATGGCTCGACCGCGCCAGACAACCGATGATCGCTCCGCCGACCGCGAATTTCTCGCGCTCGTAAATGTGAGCATTCGCTCCGGCGCAACCGTCGTGTTCAAGCGGACGAACTGGACTTGGCGGTGGGGCGAGCAGTGGGCGATGCTGGGCCCCGACTGCGCCGGCAAATCCGTTTTGATCGAGGCACTATTGGGGCGGTGTCCCATCGTGTCGGGCGAAGTGCGCGGGCCCTTTTCACAGACCAACCTCGGAAATTCCGAGGCCGGTTCCGGGATGGAGATGGCGCATCTTTCGCCTTGGACCCAGCGCGAATTGGCCCTGCGGGAAAGTGCTTTCTACCAGCAACGTTGGCACAGCGGCTTTGAGTCTTCCCCCCGCACGGTCGCCCAGTTTCTTTCCCAGCGCAGCGTAGAAGAGCGCAATCCCTTTGAATTGGGGGGGCGGCAGGGCAATTCGCCCCAGTTTGCCCGGCGGCGGCGGCTGTATGTGGACTGGCTCGGAATCAAACCGCTGCTGCGCCGGCGCCTGATTCATTTGTCCAATGGAGAGCTGCGGAAAACGCTGCTGGCTCACACCCTGCTCAAAGGGCCGCGCTTGTTGATTCTGGAGGATCCTTACGCGGGATTGGACGTGGCTTCCCGACGCAAACTGGCTTCGGTGATCGGCCGTCTCATGCAGGCTGGCCAGGCCATTCTGGTGGCAATGCATCGTGTGGAGGAAATTCCCGTGCGCTGCACGCATTTGCTCCTGGTTGACCGGCATCAAGTGGTCGGGCAAGGCCCCGTCGCACTCATGCGAGATCTCTGGCAACAACGCGGGGGCTCCCGCGCACCTGTAAACGCCCGGGCCGCGAAATCGCTACTACCACCCCGCCCCATTCGTGGACAGACCTTTTCCCCTCGCCCTTTGGTCGAGTTGCGCAAGGTAACCATTGCCGGATCGGGAAAACGGATTCTCCACGAAATCAATTGGACGTTGCGGGAAGGCGAATGCTGGGCTTTGCTCGGCCCCAACGGGGCGGGCAAAACCACCCTGCTCAATCTGATTCAAGGCGATCATCCCCAGGTTTACGCCACGGCAATCCGGCTCTTTGGCCGGGCGACCGATTCCACACAGGCCCTGTGGCTGGCGCGCCGGCAGATCGGCTGGATGTCCCCGGAGTTGCATCAGCATTATCCCGCAGCGTGGGAAACGCTCGATGTCATTTGCTCCGGCTATTTCAATTCCGCGGGACTGTACCAAGCCTGTTCACATCGCCAGCGGGTGCAGGCCCGGGAGTGGCTGGCCAAGTTCGGTCTGGAACGGCAGGCGCACCTCCCGTTCGGCGAACTGTCGTTTGGGCAGCAGCGTTTGGTCCTGCTCGCCCGGGCGGCGGTGAAACGGCCCCGGCTCATCATCCTCGACGAACCGTGCCAGGGCTTGGACACCCAGCAACGGCAAACCCTGCTGGCGGCGGTGGATCGTACGATCCAGCAAACGGGGGCGAGTCTCATCTTCGTTTCCCACCACGAGGACGAACTCCCGCGCTCGATCACCCATGTGCTGCGCCTGAAGCGAGGCCGCATCCGGGAAGCGCGCGAAGTGATTGCCCCACGGAATACAATCTGTGAACCAGGGGGGCTAATTGGCTGGGGTGTTTCTGGCGTATATTTAAGCCGCGAATCGTGACGGCATTCGGGACATATGCCGTTGTAATACTCTCCTTCTGGGAATTCTGCTTTACACTTGGGACATTTGATGTGAGCCATAGAACGCGCTTTCGTATGTTTCTGTCGAAAGCGCCAGAGGACAGGCGCAGTCCAAAAACTGGCGCATGGATCTGGTCCACGGACAAACGCGAGGCGTCTTGGAGTGCGGCCGTCCCCGGCCGCTTCCTGCAAGCAACGTCGGGCAGAGTTGGGGAGCGCACCCGCCCCGGGTGCGGTTCGAGACGCCTCGCGTCGAACGCCGGCTCGGGCGTGCTGGGTGAACCGCAGGATGCGTTTCAGTGGTCGCCGTTTCGGGTGGACGCGGCGTCCGCCCGCACACGCGCGGCGCGTATGCGCCCCAATCACCGTTGACCTGACGCCCCAGTGCGCCGCGCTTCTATGGCTGCTCCAACCGGTAGAAACGTCGGTGCAAATTGGGTGCGGTCGTATCCTGCGATGAAGCGCTCCCCGTTGCATTGGTCAGGATTCCGATTTCCTGCCAATCCAAGAGATTAGCGGATCCCAGCACCCGGTAAACAACATTAGTCGGACCTTCCACGTCTAATTGGATCTGTCCATTGGGCAGGCGCGTAATATTGGTGAACTTGGGCAATTGGGAAGGCCATATTGGGGTTGGGCTATACTGGGTTTCCGTGGTTCCATTTCCCACCTGGCCATAATCGTTGAACCCCCACACCCAGAGACTGCCATCGGTTTTCAAGGCTACCGTGTGGCTGCCACCAGAGGTTACGGTCTGCCAATCTTGGTCGGTGACCACTTGCACCGGGGAGGACTGGGCAGAGGTAGAGCCAATCCCCAACTGGCCCACATTGTTCCCTCCCCACGCCCAGAGGGTGTTGTCGGTCTTCAAGGCCACCGTATAAATTTCTCCCGCCGCGACTGCCTGCCAATCATGGGATGCACCCACTTGCACCGGGGAGTGCTCCTCAGGGGGATAGCCTGCGGGAACCCCCAAGTTGCCAGATCTGTTATTGCCCCATGCCCAAAGGGTGTTGTTGGTTTTCAAGGCCATTGTGTGAGAGAAGCCCGCGACTACGGCCCGCCAATCTTGGTCGGTGCCCACTTGTACTGGCTGGTTCGTGGACTTGGTAGTGCCAATCCCCAACTGGCCATATTCGTTATCGCCCCACGCCCAAAGGCTGCCATTGGTTTTTAAGGCTACCGTATAATTGCGGCCTGCGGCTACGGCCCGCCAATCATGGTTGGTGCCCACTTGTACTGGGGAGAACTGGGGTTTGGTATTGCCAATTCCCAACTGGCCATATTCGTTATTCCCCCACGTCCAGAGGCTGCCATCGGTTTTCAAAGCTACCGTGTGACGGGAGCCCGCGACTACGGCCCGCCAGTCTCGGTCGAGGCCCATTTGCACCGGCTGGTTCGTGATATCGATAAAGTTAATCCCCAACTGGCCATAAGAGTTCCACCCCCACGCCCAGAGGCTGCCATCGGCCTTCAAAGCTACCGTGTGATAGAGGCCCGCCGCGACCGCCAACCAGCGATCGCCTGAACCTATCGGGACGGGACTGCTTTTCCCCTCCATGTTCCCATCGCCATCGCCTAATTGGCCCCACTCATTCCGCCCCCACGCCCAGAGGCTGCCATCGGCCTTGATGGCTACCGTATGCCACTTTCCAGCAGCAATGGGTTGAAAGGGGGCATCGTTGGCGGCGACGGCGGAAGCAATTAATCCCACCCCACCCGCTATCATCCCCAAGCTGAAACCACGGATTCCACGGACAAAGATCAACCAACTTTGGGGATTCTCATCATGTTGTCGAATATGCTTCATCAGACGGTCCAGTTCCGGTCATGGTTGCGCGATCAGGGACGGGCGCTGCCCAAGCAACGCCCTCAATCATAAGCGGATCAATCTATGTGGAAACCGGTGCCGGCGGCAAGGTGTTCCTTGGAGCCCGATGTTTGATGGGCAAGACCTTCGCCGCGCCGGTGCGTTCCGCCTCGGCCACGACCGCCGCGAGATGCTTCACCAGCGGCCATTTGAGGCCGGGCGCGTTGCCGGCTTGGGCGCGGCGGCCTGGCAGTGCGCCCCCCGAGATCGATGGATAGGCTGGTCGGCTCAGCAGCGCGTGCGCGGGTTGCCGTTGATCGCGAATAACCAGCGTTTTCTGATTTTGCCGTGGGTGCGCGTCGATCATCTGGCCAGCCATATTCTCGGGCAAGTCGCTGGGCGAATCTCCAGAGACTGGCAGCAACGCTACGGGCATCCTCTTTGCCTCCTGGAAACTTTCGTGCAAGGGGATCGCTTCCAAGGCAGCTGCTACCGGGCAGCCAACTGGGTGTGCGTGGGGCAGACCACCGGACGGACGCGCCAGAACAAACGCCACCGCGACCATGCGGTTCATGCTCCGGTGAAGGACGTTTACCTCTATGGCTTGCAGGCCAATGCGCGCCAACACCTCTGCGGATAAGAGCCGCGAAGAGCCGTGGCGGTGGCAACAAACCGATCCCAGCGGATTGATGGATTATACCTTCCAATTGCAGACCGACTGACCCCTTTACCGTCTGTCCACCCGCAGCAACCGGCCACGGCCGAAGAAGTTCGTGCAGAACCACCAGTTTGCCGCCCACAGAACGACCTTGAACTGCACGGTGCAGCTCTGGCGTAGTCCGAAAGTCGAGGTTAGGCAGTCGGTTCACTTCACCCGCACGCGGAAGAAGCGTTGCGGAGCGTTTGCCGGGAGATTGGTCCAGGTCATCGGCGTGGCGATGGTTCCGGGCGTGTAACGCACCCAACCGGCCGTGCCGGGGACGACTTGCCAGTTCGGCGCGTTGAGGTCGTCGGTGAAGATCACCTCAGCCCAGACGCCGCCGCGGCACACGGTTTCGAAGGTCACGCCCGTTCCGCTCCAGTTGATGCTCACCCACTCCACCTGTGCGGCGGGCAGACCGGCGAGGTCGCCACGGCCCGCATTGTAGCTGGGCACGACGTTGTCCCAGAGTTGGAGCCGCGCGAAGCCTGAGGACGGAAGGTATTGGTAAACGTCATCGTGTTTGGAAGCCTCGTAGCCGAAGAGCTTGTCCGCCGGCTCGCTGCCGGGCACGCAGGCGATGCCGCAGCAATAAGGAATGTAGCCGTCGGGAAATGCTGCCGCGTCGCGGAGCAGTTGCGTCAGTGTCCCCGTGCGGGGATCGAGCTGGTAGAGGAATTCGTGATAGGCAAAGACCAGCGAGCCATCGGGCATTTGCGTGAGATCGCCGGCGGTAGTGGTGGCGTTGAGGTTCGCGGAGAGCGCCACGGCGGCGCCCATCTGCTGGCCGGTGACGGGATTGATTTCGAGCAATTCCCTCAGCGCGTAGTCGAATGCCAGCAACCGGCCTGACAAGGTAAAGGTCGCGCCGCGGATGTTGCGGTTGGCCAGCACCGGGCCAATCGCGGCGGCCTCGGCGGTCGTGGGATCGAGGGACAGCAGGCGCGAACCGCCGCCGGTGTTCACCTCGAAGGCAAACAACTCCCCGCGCGGTGACATCGCCAAGCCGTCAGCTTCGATCTCCGCGCCCGAAAGCGTGACGCGCGGCAGCTCGCGATAGTTTGCCCCGTTCTCATCGAACCAGAACAGGGTGGTAGGAGGCTGTGAGAGCGGATCGTGGGTCTTCAGTCCCCAGAAGCCGTTGGCGCCGGCCAGGCTCAAGGCCAGGCGCCCAATCTCGGTGGCGGTGAGCGCGCGGTTGTAGATGCGGGCGTCGTCAATGCGGCCCGCGAAGGCCACGTTCATGTTGTCGTCCATGCTGAGCCGCAGGCTGGCGGGCGAATTGGCGATGGTCACCGGCCCGATGACGTTGGTCACCAGCGGCACGCCGTTGAAATACAGCTTCACGGCGTTGTGGTCGTACGTTGCGGCGATGTGAAACCAGACGTTGGTGGGCAGCGGCGCGTCAAAATGGGCGGCGGTCACAAAGCCGGGCCACATCAGTCCGTTCGTATTGAAGATGCAGAAGAGTTGCGTGCCATTGGCCGCGAACCCGAACTGGTAGCCGAAGTTGTCCTCCATGCGATGGTCGGGCGTGCCGACCTTGGAAATGACTCCCCGGCCCGGCCCGGGTCCGTCATCGATGCGGTCCAGACTCACCCACGCCTCCAGCGTGAACTGGGTCCAACTGTCGAGGTCGGCAAATCCATCCGGGATGGAAACCGACTGGTTCACGCCGTTGAACTGGAAGGCCTGCCCGAAACGGCCCGGCGCGAACGCCGGAGCGGTGCTTCCGGAGCCGTCGTGCGAGCCGGCGGAGTCGAGCATGTCGCCCTCGGCCTGCCACCAGGCGATGAGGCCGGGCGGCAGCGTGTTGGTGGACCACTGTTGGGCGCTCGCGCCTGCCAGCGGCAGCGTCAACGCTAGGGCGGCGAGCAGAGCATTCTTGATGTTCATGGTCGTTGTATTATGGATTTCGTTTTGATGCCAACCGTTTAGGTTTGACATTTTGGCGATAATTTCGCCGTTCTGGGGGAATCAGAGATAGCCTAATGCTTCGGCCTGCAATTGCACGGCGACCTGCGGCGCGCTGATCTGGAGCGCCTCCTCCAGGAAGCCTTCCACCCCCTGATCAATGGCCGCGAGGACTCGCAACGCACCTCCGTTGAAGCGGCTTGTCTTGCGGGGGAGGTCTTTAGCCGCAAAAGAACGCAAAGAGCGCAAAGCCGACACGTTCACTTCTTTGTGGTCCTTGTGTTCTTTCGCGGCTGGAAACGGGTCAGCAGGGTACAGTCGGCCATTGGTGTCTGCGGGGTAGAGGGTTTAGCGCGTAGTCGAGTGGAGCTTGCGGGCCTTCGAGACAGGGCTGTTTCCGGAGGTCGCAGCCGGTCACTCTCCGGGATCAATCTGTGTTCCGTCCTGAATCGGTGTGGAGTCCGTCCCTCACAGATTCGGGGCGGAACACAGATTGCCCGGCCATGGCCTTCTCTGTGTCCTCGGCGTCTCTGTGGTTCATTCCGCACGGTGACACGTTCACTTCTTTGTGGTCCTTGTGTTCTTTCGCGGCTGGAAACGGGTCAGCAGGGTACAGTCGGCCATTGGTGTCTGCGGGGTAGAGGGTTTAGCGCGTAGTCGAGTGGAGCTTGCGGGCCTTCGAGACAGGGCTGTTTCCGGAGGTCGCAGCCGGTCACTCTCCGGGATCAATCTGTGTTCCGTCCTGAATCGGTGTGGAGTCCGTCCCTCACAGATTCGGGGCGGAACACAGATTGCCCGGCCATGGCCTTCTCTGTGTCCTCGGCGTCTCTGTGGTTCATTCCGCACGGTGACATTCAGCGAGGGTGATCAACCACAGAGGCACAGAGAGCGCGGAGATGGGAGATCGGAGATGGGAGATCGGAGATGGGAGATCGGGGATCGACTGCCGGAGCTGACCTTGTTGATGACTCTGCGGCTCAACTGGCGAACGAGGCCATCGAGGGCGCCTTCAATGAGCGAACGCAACAGTTGCCAGAGCAGCGTCGCATAGGTGCGCACTTGCAGCCCCCCAGGAGCAGTATCAGTGGCTCAAGCAAGCCATCCTCAACTGGCGCACGGTCCAGCGCACACTCCGGAAGATGCAACGGCTCAGCCGGGAGGAATTGTTCGGTTCACTGCCTAATCCCCGACGCCGTAAACGCCTCGGGAAAAGAGTGCTCGGGTTGGTCTAGACTCCGCGCGGGAAAGCGGGTATGCGTCCAAAATCACTGAGGCATGGCGCGGGATGACTGAGCAGCGCCTGATCGTGCGCAACTCACAGGATATCAATGCAATACGTTGCCTCGACACTCGCGAATTATCGCCAAAATGTCAGTTGGATCGGGCGTCGGCCGGGCTGGGACTGGCGGGCAAGCAGGCGGCGGTGCAGCGACTGCGGGATGGGCGCATCCAACTGGAGCGAAGAGGCGTGAAACTCAAATGGCGGGAACTTGTGCACCTGACGGGCTGTGAAATATGCGGGTTAGGACTTCGCCAGCAATGCTCCCCCACGCTCCCACGTCATTCGTTGTCTCCGACCCGACGGCGACCTCTTTTACCTCCGTCACGCCCCAGATCCAAAAGCCAAACCCGTCGTCCTGCTCCATGTCCCGGTCTTTTGACCCTGTCGGGTTTTGTTCGCACACAAAATTCCGGTTTTGAAAACTACACGACATCCACCGTTGCGGTGGTTGACCCTCTCTTGTGCCTGCGGTAGTTTGTCGCCATGAACTTCGGCATCCTGTTTGAAAAGGTGACGGATCAAGACTTTCCCGCTGGTTACTACTACGCGCACGTTCCGAGCCTCGGCTTGACGACGCACGGTGCGGGGATTGAAGGTGCGCGTCAGGCCGCGGCCGACTTGCTCCAGTTGTGGATCGCCGAAAAGCGCGCCAACAGCGAATCAATTCCCCCAACCGGCGAGACATTATTCTCCACCCTCGAACTTCCTGACGATGCCCTTCAAAGCGCATGAGGTGCTGTCGAAGCTCCAACGGGCCGGGTTCGTTGTCAAACGACAGTCCGGTTCCCATGTTGTCTTGCACCGCGTTGATGGCCGCCAAACTTGCGTGGCTATGCACCCCGGTGACGTTCCCACCGGAACTCCTCGCTCCATCCTCAATCAATCGGGGTTGACTGAAGACGAATTCAGCAAGCTTTGAATCGGGGTTGTGTCAGCTTCGTGTCGCTCGCTTACGATCAAAGCCACGGCAAACGCGGCCGCCTCATGCCGCACGGCGGTGGGGATTGCGAGAAGGTGTTGGCGCAGTTTGCCGCGGCGGGAGTCAACGTGGATCAACTTGCCAAGGAATTGCAGGACAACGGCGCGAAAGCGTTCGTTAAATCGTGGCAGGACATGCTGGGCGTTATCGCCGCCAAGGGCGCGGCGTTGCAGCAAGCCGCTTGAGTAGGATGTAAAAACTGAATTGAAACAGGGAAACCATCATGAGCTCACAAGCACAAAGCAACAAGTATCAGGTCAAATTAAAACATCGCGTCACGGTCGCTGAACGCACCATGGCGTTCCAATTTGAAAAACCGTCCGGATTCACTTTTCGTTCCGGCCAATACCTCGAGTTGACGCTGTTGAATCCGAGCGAGACCGACGCCGAAGGAAATGGTCGCGCGTTTTCCATCGCCAGCGCGCCGCACGAGGATTTTCTGATGGTCGCTACGCGCATGCGCGACACCGCTTTCAAGCGCGTCCTGGCCCAGCTTCCGCTCGGGGCGGAAGTTCAGATCGAAGGCCCGAACGGTAGTCTGACTCTGCACAACAACCCCGCCCGCACAGCGGTATTCATCGTGGGCGGTATTGGCGTTACTCCGGTGCGCAGCATTTTGGAACGCGCCGCGCACGAACATCTGCCGCACCAACTGCTCATGCTCTATTTGAATCGCCGCCCGCAGGACGCCGCATTTTTGGAGGAGTTGACCGGGCTGCAAAAACAGAATTCCAACTTCCGGTTCGTGCCGATCATGACCGCCACCGAGGCGGCCGACAACTGGTCGGGTGAAAAAGGTCATCTGACCGCGGAGTTGTTGAACAAATACCGCAGCCAAACCAATTCGCCTGTTTATTACCTCGTTGGACCGCCCGGCATGGTCAACGGCGTGCACGAATTGCTGAACAAAGTCGGCGTGGATGACGACGATATCCGCCTGGAAGACTTCGGCGGTTATTAAACATGCTCCAGATCAAACGAGTTTACGATCCGCCGGCCAAAAGCGATGGGAAACGCTATCTGGTCGAACGGCTCTGGCCGCGTGGCATGACGAAGGAGGCGGCGAAACTGGACGGGTGGTTTCGCGACGTGGCCCCCAGCACTGAGCTGCGAAAATGGTTCAGTCACGATCCGGCCAAGTGGCCCGAGTTCCAGAAACGCTATCGGGCCGAATTGGACGCCAACAAGGCCGCTTGGCAACCGCTCCTTGAGGCGGTGAAAAAAGACAACGCCACCTTGTTGTTCAGCTCGCATGACGCCGAGCACAACAACGTCGTCGCGCTCAAAGCGTATCTCGAAGCGAAGCTCAAGAAAAAATGAGCGCGCCCTTGCGGGTAAACACTGCGACCCGACTGGCTGCCACAAGGGTCGGGAATCTGCACCGCGTCGCGTGGTTTATCCTTGATCTCGAAAGCAAGCTGGAAATTTCTTCACATTGATTGTGAAAACCAAACCACTCACCACCCTTCCCGCATGGAAGGCATTGACCCGTCACAGCCAGACCATCAAGCGACGGCATCTGCGCGAACTCTTCGCGCAGGACAAACGCCGCGGCGAACGGTTCACGGCGGAAGGCGCGGGGCTTTTTCTGGATTACTCCAAAAACCGGATCAGCGCGGAAACTGTGCGCTTGCTGCGCCAACTCGCCAAGGAGACGGATTTACGCAACAAGGTTGCCGCCATGTTTCGGGGCGAAAAAATCAACGTCACCGAAAATCGTGCGGTGCTGCACGTTGCGTTGCGCGCGCCGCGCAACGCCGTGATTCGCGTGGATGGAAAGAACGTCGTGCGCGAGGTTCACGCGGTTCTGAACAAAATGGCGAGCTTCGCAAACCGCGTGCGTTCCGGCAAATGGAAGGGGCACACGGGGCGCCGCATCCGCAACGTCATCAACATCGGCATCGGCGGCTCGGACCTTGGCCCGGTAATGGCCTACGAAGCGCTCCGTCATTACAGCGATCGCTCCCTGACGTTCCGGTTCATCTCAAACGTGGACGGAGCGGATTTTGTGGAAGCCACGCGCGACCTTGATCCGGCGGAAACGCTGTTCATTATCTCCTCAAAAACTTTCACAACGTTGGAAACCATGACCAACGCGCACAGTGCGCGGGCCTGGTTGCTGCGCGCGTTTCGCGGCGATGCGAAAGCGGTCGCACGACATTTCGTGGCGGTATCCACCAACGCGGAGAAGGTGGCCGAATTCGGCATTGACCGCGCGAACATGTTCGGCTTTTGGGACTGGGTCGGCGGCCGTTATTCCATGAATTCGGCCATCGGACTTTCGACCATGATCGCAATCGGCCCGGCGCACTTCCGCGCACTGCTCGCCGGGGCGCACGAGATGGACGAGCATTTTCGCACCGCGCCGCTGGAGAAGAATCTGCCCGCGCTGCTGGGTTTGCTCACCGTCTGGAACACGAACTTCCTTGGCGCGGAAACGGTCGCTGTCCTGCCCTACGAAAACTACCTGAAACGCTTTCCGGCGTATCTGCAACAGTTGACCATGGAAAGCAACGGCAAACACGTCACGCGCGACGGTCAGCCGGTGAATTATGCCACCGGCCCGATTTTCTGGGGCGAACCGGGCACGAACGGACAACACTCGTTTTATCAGCTCATCCACCAGGGCACACGCTTGATTCCCTGCGACTTCATCGCCTTCGCGCACCCGTTGACTCCGCTCGGTCGGCATCACGATCTGCTGCTCGCCAATGTTTTCGCTCAAGCCGAAGCGCTGGCGTTTGGGAAAACCGTCACGGAAGTAAAGGCGGAAGGCGTGCCGGCCGCCCTCGTGCCGCACAAGGTTTTCAGCGGCAACCGCCCCTCGAACATCATTCTGGCGGACAAGCTGACGCCCACCGCGCTCGGCAAATTGGTCGCGCTCTACGAACACAGCGTGTTCGTTCAAGGCGCGGTTTGGAACATTGATTCCTTCGATCAATGGGGCGTGGAACTCGGCAAAGTCCTGGCGCAACGCATCGTGCCCGAATTGGAAAGCCGCTCCGCGCCAAAATTGAAACATGACAGCTCGACGAACCACCTCATTTATCGCTATCGTAGCATGAAAAGAAAACGATGAACGCACTGAATCTGAAAGAACAACAACTCCGCAAAATCCGCACCCAAGCCGGCTTCATTGCCGCCCTCGACCAGAGCGGCGGCAGCACTCCGAAAGCACTGACGGCCTACGGCCTCAAGCCCGACGCCTGGAGCAACGAAGCGGAAATGTTCACGCTGGTTCACCAGATGCGCGCGCGCATCATCACCAGCCCGGTGTTCAGTGGCGACCGTATCCTGGCCGCGATCTTGTTCGAGCGCACGATGGACGGCGACATCGCCGGCCAGCCCACGGCGGATTATCTCTGGGAACGCAAGCGCATTGTGCCCTTTCTCAAAGTGGACAAAGGACTGGCGGAGGAACGCGACGGTGTGCGTTTGATGAAACCGATGCCGGACCTCGGCGCGCTGCTCGCCCGCGCCAACACCAAAAACATTTTCGGCACGAAAATGCGTTCCGTCATCAGCCAGGCCAATGCCACGGGCATTCAGGCCATCGCCAAACAACAGTTTGAAGTGGCGGCGCAAATCAGCGCGGCCGGGCTCATGCCCATCGTCGAACCGGAAGTGGACATTCATTGCCCCGACAAGGCCGGCGCGGAAGCCCTGCTCAAATCTGCCCTGCTCCAGCACCTCGACGCGTTGCCGGCTGGACGCCAAGTCATGCTCAAGCTCACGCTGCCCGAGCAGGACGATGCCCATGCCGAACTCGTGAAACATCCCAAAGTGCTCAAAGTCGTGGCGCTTTCGGGCGGCTACTCCCGCGCGGAAGGCAACACGCGCTTGCAGCGGCAACACGGTGTCATTGCGAGCTTCTCCCGCGCGCTGGCGGAAGGTTTGCTGGCGCAGCAATCCGACGCCGAATTCAACGCCCAGCTCGACGCCTCCATCCAGAGCATTTACGAAGCGTCCACGGCGAAGGTTTGATTTGAACCGGCGACAATCCGTCCGACAGCCAGCAACGGACTGAAGTAAGATGGTTGGATTTGGGTTTAGCGCGTAGTCGTGTGGAGCTTGCGGGCCTTCGAGACAGGGCTGTTTCCGGAGGTCGCAGCCGGTCACTCTCCGGGATCAATCTGTGTTCCGTCCTGAATCGGTGTGGAGTCCGTCCCTCACAGATTCGGGGCGGAACACAGATTGCCAGGCCATGGCCTTTTCTGTGTCCTCGGCGTCTCTGTGGTTCATTCCGTACGGTGACATTCAGCGAGGGTGATCAACCACAGAGGCACAGAGAGTGCGGAGATCGGAGATGGGGGATCGGAGATGGGGGATCGGAGATGGGGGATCGGAGATGGGAGATCGGAGATGGGGGATCGGAGATGGGGGATCGGAGATGGGGGATCGGAGATGGGAGATCGGAGATGGGAGATCGGAGATGGGAGATCGGAGATGGGAGATCGGAGATGGGAGATCGGAGATGGGAGATCGGAGATGGGAGATCGGAGATGGGAGATCGGAGATGGGAGATCGGAGATGGGAGATCGCAGATGGGAGATCGGAGATGGGAGATCGGAGATGGGAGATCGCAGATGGGAGATCGGAGATGGGAGATCGCAGATGGGAGATCGGAGATGGGAGATCGGAGATGGGAGATCGGAGATGGGAGATCGGAGATGGGAGATCGCAGATGGGAGATGGGGGATCGACTGCCGGAGCTGACCTTGTTGATGACTCTGCGGCCCAACTGGCGAACGAGGCCATCGAGGGCGCCTTCAATGAGCGAACGCAACAGTTGCCAGAGTAGCGTCGCATACGTGAGCACTTGCAGCCGCCCGGTTTCCCGGTCCCGAATTTCGCCGTAGCTGAGCCGGCCCTGGCGCAGCATCGCCTCAAAGAGCAGCAGATAGCGCACGGTCGCCAGATGCACCGAGGCGTAGGCCACCTGGTAACGCCCGCTCTGTTCCCAAGCGGTTTTTACCCGCAAACACGCGCTCATCACACGAGGCGCTGCGAAACACGTGCATTTTTCAGGTTATCGGTTGCTTGGAGCTTAAGGACGGTTAATTTGCTTCAAGCAAATCGAATCAACCCCTAATCCTATGAAAACCAAAACCATCCTTCCTATGTTCGGCCTGGCGCTGGGCCTAACCTTCAGCCTGCCAACGGGGACCGCCCTGGCCCAAGGCACGGCGTTCACCTATCAGGGACGATTAGACAGCAACGGCGCGCCTTTTAACGGCAACGCTGAATTTCAAGCGACGCTTTGGACCGCCGCCACGGGCGGGACGCAAGTGGCGGCCAACAACCCGGCCGCTGTGGTGGTAGATGTGAACAATGGTCTGTTCACCTTGCGATTGGATTTTGGAGCGAACTTTCCGGGGGCGGACCGATGGTTGCAGTTGGAGGTGCGCACCAGCATTGGACCGTTCACCACTTTGAATCCACGACAGGCGTTGACGCCGACGCCTTATGCCCTCACGGCGAAAGGGATTTCGGGCAATTTGCCGGCCAGTCAATTGTCCGGCACGGTGGCTTCCGGGCAGTTGGGCGGGACATATTCGGGGGCGGTGATCTTCAACAACACGGGGAACGTTTTCAGCGGCAACGGGAGCGGGTTGACAGGGGTGAACGCGGTGACGGTGGGCGGGGTGAGTGGGACGAATCTCTGGAAACTCAGTGGGAACAGCGGCGTGAGATCGGGGCAATTTTTGGGGACGACGGACAACCAACCATTGGAGTTCCGGGTTAATGGACAGCAGGCGCTACGGTTCGAACCGAACAGTTACGACCGGCCGAGTATCATCGGTGGGAAGGGTAGCTACGTGGCATCGGAAGTGTTCGCCGCGACCATTGGCGGCGGCTACGCAAACATCATTCAGACCGACGCCTACTACTCCACCATCGGCGGCGGCATCCGGAACACGATTCAGACCGACGCCTACTACTCCACCATAGGCGGCGGCAACCTGAACACGATTCAGAACAACGCCTTCGACTCCACCATTGGCGGCGGCTGGACGAATACGATTCAGACCAACGCCTATTTCTCCACCATTGGCGGCGGGGGCTACAACACGATTCAGACCAATGCCAACAGCTCCACCATAGGCGGCGGCTTCAACAACACGATTCGGGTCAGCGCTGCGAGTTCCACCATTGGCGGCGGGTGCTACAACACGATTCAGACCAATGCCACCTACTCCACCATTGGCTGCGGCTACTACAACTTGATTCAGACCAATGCTGACTACGCGACCATTGGCGGCGGCTCTGACAACACGATTCAGGCCAACAGTGACTACGCCACCATTCCCGGCGGTTACAAGAATAGCGCCACCAATTATGCCTTTGCGGCAGGACGCAATGCAAAGGCGAATCACACCGGTTCGTTCGTCTGGGGTGATTCCACCGCCGCCAACATCGCTTCGGCCGCCATCAATTCCGTCACCTTCCGCGCCGCGGGCGGCTACCGGCTGTTCTCGAACAGCGGCGCCTCGGCGGGCGTGAGCCTGGCCGCCAACGGCACGGCGTGGGCCGTCATTTCCGACAGAAACGTGAAGAAGGATTTCGCGCCGGTGGACACCGTTGACGTGCTGGAAAAACTGGCCGCGCTGCCCATCACGCAATGGCGTTATCAGTGGGAGGAGGAAAACGTCACGCCGCATCTTGGCCCGATGGCGCAGGATTTCAAGGCGGCGTTCTACCCCGGCACGGATGACATAACCATCACCACGCAGGAAGCGGACGGCGTGGCCCTGGCAGCCATCCAAGGGTTGAATCGGAAACTGGAGACGGAAGCCAACGCATTGCGAACGGAGAACGCGGAGCTAAAGAGTGCGAATCAGACTTTGGCGCAACGTGTGGAGAGGTTGGAGCAGTTGATCAACCAAAAACTCAACGCGAACTGATCATGAAAACCCGCGAATGGAAGATGGAGGATGGAGGATGGCGGTGGTTCGAATCGCCAGCGTCTGGAGCTACAGGCAATCAATGGTCCGTCCTGGCTCTGCGTCTCAGTATCTCCGTGGCTCTTCTACTCCTCAGTCTGAGTGTGTCGTTCGCGCAGAACTACGCCATTGACTGGTGGACGATAGACGGCGGGGGCGGCACGAGCACCGGCGGCGTCTATTCGGTCACCGGCACCATCGGCCAGCCGGATGCCGGCAGCACCGCCATGACGGGTGGAGCGTATTCGGTGACGGGCGGATTCTGGGCGTTGGCCGCGGTGCAAACGCCCGGTGCGCCGTTGCTTTCCATTGCCCGCACGGCCACCAACACCGTGGCCGTCTGGTGGCCCTCGCCTTCGACGGGCTGGATTCTGCAACAGAACACCCACAGCGTGGCGAGTGTGAACTGGAGCAATGTGGTGACGACTCCGGTGGATGACGGCACGCACAAGACGGTCATCATCAGTCCGCCCGCGGGCAACCGCTTCTATCGGTTATTCCAACCGTAAGTTCATCCTCCCCCAACCCACGAATGCCCGGAACGTGAATCCTCTCCCCCCGCCGCATAGCCCGGATATTTCATCAGAGCGGGGGGAGGCGGATTTGCGGGGCAAAGCAGAAAGGGATTGGCTTTGATGCCTTGAAAACGCTGATATTTTCCAAGCGTGGGCATAGTCCCCCTTACCCCCGTGGTTGATCGGCGTGCCGGGGACAGCACTCACGAAGGTTCGGCCGCTGCCCAAGGCGCGGAACACCTGCGCGAAGATTTTCCGATCCGTAACCGGCGGCCAATCCGCAGAGGCGCTGGCGGATCAGCGAAAGCAGCGGATGCTTGATCCGGCCGGGATCGAGCGGATCGGGCAGCACTTTGGCCGGCGCCTTGGTCAAGCCAATGCGCCGGTCGGTCTGGCGCAGCAGCGCGATGCCGCCATCGCTGGTCCCCTCCCCGCCGGTGAAGCTGGCGGTAAAGGTGCGCCGTTTTACGGCTGGAAAAGTGAAGACTTCAGAGTTACAAACTGTCCCTGTCGCCGCAGTGTGGTTTTCTTTCATTCAACCCAATAGACATTGGGCCGAGATCACCGTTGCGACTTTTTTTAATGAGATTTTCGGGTTAAGCGGTAACGGAGCTGAATCCCGGCTAAGTCCCGCAAGCTTCCGCTACTTCGCAATGACCGGCTTCAGAGCGGATTAGGCAGAGGCATGGCCGCAAGGATGATTGGAAGTCATCCCGCTCAACCGTTCCTCGGACACCCTATCCGAGGCAGACCGTGGCAACGGCACTTTGGCGTCTGACACACAGCCACCTCACATAGCGTCGGTTTTGGCGTCATCCCTGTAAAATTCAATGGCAGGCTTGCGGCGCTTCGATTATTCATTATGCGCGTCCCGATGAGTGCCACAAAGACGCCGGAGGAGCGGCGGAAACTCAATCAAAGAATTGACCGTGCAAACAGGCTGGGCATCCATGCCCGGCCCGCGGCCATGTTTGTCAAAACCGCCAATCGATTCGCGTACAACCGTGCGCAAGCCCGTTGTCTTGGCTCGCTGGCGCACGCAAGCGCATCACGTCTTATTGCGGGTGCAAAGCCAGCCTTTTCGATACGCGTTCCTGCACTGGTAATTCCATGGTTCCGCTCCGGCCGGACCAATGATCCAGATGCCACACGATCTTTGCCGGAGGATTGCGCCGCGGCGGCGTCAATTTCAGTTCGCCATTGCGACCATCCTTCGCGACGCGAAACTCGAATGAGAGCGGACCGAATTCAGTGACAATGTTCTGCATTCGGGTCACGGCGCCCGGTTTTGCCCAAGCCGGGGGAAAACCTTCGAAGAGATGCAGCTCGTTGCCGCGTTCGAGTGCCAGGCAATGGCGCGTGAGCCGGATGAACTCCGCGCTGGCCCAGTTGTGCGGCATGTCGCCGACCACTTCGGTACCGTGACCGGCCCTCAGCTGTTCCTCCCGCCAGCAGAGCAGCGGCGATGCGTGATTGCCAAAGGCGTAGAGCACTTCCGCCGCTTTGATCCCGTCACCGAGCCACAGCCAGGCGTTGCCATAGAAGCCGCCAAAGTAAGTCCAAAGCCCCTGCTTGAGCCAGCCGGTATCAAGCACGAGCCCCTCCGATTCGACCGCGCGGAGCATGGCCATGTTGCCGCGGACCAGCGGATCGTCGGCCGCAAAGATACGGCCCGGAAATACCGCGTGACAGAAGGCCCACTGCGCCTTCTGCGGTGGAATTCCCTCGCCGCGCTCCATGCGAATGGGCACATAGCGATGGCCGGTTGAATCCGTCTTCGCGGCGCGTTCAGCAGCGCGGCGGAACGTTGCATGGAAATCATTGTATTCGCGTTGCCAGGCCTCGGCATCGGTGGTCTCACCCAGCCAGTACGCAGCGTCAATGGCCGCCCGCATACCGGCCAGCGTCCAATAGATATTGGTGAACTCCGGCACCTTGTCCGCGAGTCCGCCATCGCTGAAACCATCTGGAATCAAACCTTCATTCGGCGAACCCGGGGCCGGCATCGAACGCATCCTGATGATGAACGCCAAACCGCGCCGCACTTTATTCCAGTTATCCCGCAGCCAGACCCGGTCATCCGTGAGCCGCGCGTGGCGCGTGACGGCCCAGAGCGCGATACCGGTTTCCTTCCAATGTCCGTCAATCAACATGATGCCGCCGTCGTCCCGCTGAAAATTCATGAGATATTTCACCCCGGCTCGCGCTTCCTCCATGCGGCCCAGATAGGTGACCGCCTCCAGCAGGAAGGCGCCATCCACCACCCACAGCCCGCGATAGCACGTCGGCCCGACTTGAAACGCGGGCAGACCTTTCTTGATTTCCCGGGCTTGATAAATGTTGCGGATGCAGGAATCCAATTGCGCCTGCACGGCCGCATCGGGAACCACCAAACGCTCGTAAGGCAAATCGAGCTTTTCCCAAAACCTGGCCGCACGCGCGCGTGCGGCCGTGGCTTGCCGTAAATTTTTTGGAAAATACGCCGCCGATCCGCCTCGCCCCACACCGACGGCCAGGCTCCGCGAGCCGCCCGCCGGAAGCTCGATGGTTTTCAGCACAAGCAGCGCATCGCTGTTGGTGGTCAGCCCGCCGGCGGGAAGGAAGACCCGGGTTTCCCCGCCGATCTGCACCACTTTGCCCGAAAAATCAGCATGGACATCTTCCGTCGTCTCGATCTTGAGCCGGGGCGTGATCTTTACCGGAGCGTTTCCGGAGTTGTGCAAGCGCACGAGAAGCACGTCGTGCCGCGGGGAATTCTGGCTCAGCGCGTCCGCGCCGCAAGCCACTTGTGCCAGTGTCTTTTGCGGAAACAACCCGCCGCGCAACAAAGCTTCGGGCGGCGGCGCAGCGCCCGCGCGGAAGACCCAAAGCCGGTTGAGGATGGCGTTCCTGTCGGAGGCGCTGCTGGCGGCAGCCACGCTGAGATTGATCCAACCGTCGCCATTTTCGTCCCCGGTCTCGAATGCAAACGCCTGCGGCTTGTTCTGGCCGTATTCGCCGATCATGTCCACCGTGCGCCGTGTTTGACCCTCGACTTGCAAATCGAGCACGCGCTGGCCTGCGTTGGTGTGCCAGCCTTCGCACAAACCGAAGATGACGGTGAACTGCTCGCCTTGTTTTGCAGGAAAGCGATATTCGACCGGACTATTCCAACCCACGGCCACGTGCCGGAACGCCGGGTCGTAATCCGGCGCCGGCCTGGCCCAGTTGCGCAGCTTGGAACTTGCGCCCAGCCGTTCGATGGCCAAGGCGCCGGTGCGGGATTTTGGCGTCACCGAAAGGCTCGGTGCGACGGCAAACGCTTCCTCCATAATCTCAACCGTCCCGGCTTTTTTGAAGGTGCGGACGATGGGCACACGCGCAGAAGCAAGTTCTTGTTTGATCCATTTCGTACCGCCCGCGAGGTCAAAAGTGAGCTTGGTGTTAAACCCGCCGAATTTGACCGGACCGGGATAATCGTAGAGCAGGCCGCCATCCTTCGCGACGAGTGTCTTCTGCCAGTCATCGGGCAGGCAGATGGCCGTCTGCCATTGCGACGGAGCGAAACGCCGATCCAAAGTAAAGGTCTCATCCGCCACCGCCTGAGCGCATAAAGCCAGGGCGACCATCACAAGAGAGGAGAAGAACTGGTTTGATTTCATCATGTGCTATTTGAACTTTCCCGACCTCAGCCGACCGGGATGGAAGTCATTATGTGCATTGAGTTCTCCACGAACGGCGTTGCAAAAGCAACCGGAGATTTCGTCTCTGTCCCGCAGGCGGGTCGGCGCAGAGGGTTATGGTCCGAACCGGGCGGTGGCGGTGAAATCTCGCGCGAGTGGAGTCAGACTATTTTTCAAGCCCACCTGAACCGTAAGACTGACTGAACCTGCCACTTATGAAAACCATGTCATCCTCTTGGAAGTATCCGCTGGGAACACTGCTGTTGCTGGCGCTGACGGGCGCCGGACCCGCGCCGCTATTTGCAGCGACGGAAACCCTGAATGGACCGACCAACGCTTCAATTCCGTGGGATCAGATTGGGGCGAAGGCGGGGGCGGATTACCACGGTGACGGATTGCGCGTAACGGCACAGGACGGGAGCGTCAAACTCAACTGCGTGTTTCAGCGGCTCGAAGGCGAAGCCACGCCGGAAGGGTTGTGGCTGACCTCCACGGTGACCAACCAAACCCAAGACCGGTTTCGGGTGGTGGCCACGGCACTGGGCCGGACCGGGAAGCCGGAACTCAGAAACTCAGAAGGCCCGCTCACCCGACCTACCGGTCACCCTCTCCCCACGGCGTGGGGAGAGGGCCGGGGTGAGGGGTGCGCAGTATCGTGTGGCGCGGGACCATCCCGACCATTGGCGCGGACGGGGAAGGTGACGGTGGCGGATCAGACGGTGCGGTATGCGCGGCCGGGCTTGGTGGAGGAATACACGGTGAGCATGGACGGCGTGCGCCAGGATTTTGTAGTATTGGAAAAACCCCTCTCCCGACCTGCCGGTCACCCTCTCCCCACAGCGTGGGGAGAGGGCTGGGGAGAGGGGGCCGGTGAGCTGCGGTTGGAACTGGCGGTGAGCGGGGCGCGGGTGGAACGGACGGCGGCGGGCGCGCAACTGGTGCTGGCGGAATCGGGACGCAAGATTGCCTACAGCCGGTTGCGCGTGACGGACGCCACGGGCAAGGAGCTGCCTGCCCGCATGGAAGTGACCGAGGCGACAACGGACCCCGCATTCCGCACTCCGAACTCCGCGCTCGAGACTCCGAACTCCGCACTCAGTTTGGCCATTCTGGTGGATGACACGGCGGCGACGTATCCGGTCCGGATAGACCCAACGTTCAGCGACGCCAACTGGATCAGCATGGGCGGACCGCCCGGAGCGGACAACTATGTTCAGGCCGCCGTGGTGGATGGTTCGGGCAATCTCTACATTGGCGGAAATTTCACGGTGGTGGGCGACGTGGTGGCCAATCGGATTGCCAAATGGGATGGGAGCAGTTGGAGCGCGCTGGGCGCGGGGATGAACAATGAAGTGCATGCGCTGACGGTGTCAGGCTCGGACTTGTATGCGGGAGGCAGTTTCATGACGGCGGGCGGCGTAACGGCCAACTACGTAGCCAAATGGAATGGGAGCAGTTGGAGCGCGCTGGGTTCGGGGATGAACTATCGGGTGTTTGCGCTGGCGGTGTCGGGCTCGGACTTGTATGCGGGGGGCCAGTTCACGACGGCGGGCGGCGTAGCAGCCAATTACATTGCCAAATGGGATGGGAGCAGTTGGAGCGCGCTGGGCGCGGGGATGAACAATGAAGTGCATGCGCTGGCGGTGTCAGGCAACAACGTGTATGCGGGGGGCGATTTCACGACGGCGGGAGACAAGATTTCGTTTTACTTGGCTCGGGCAGTTCTATCGCCGCCGCTCACGCCCATCCCCTTGCAGTGGCAGGTGCAACATCAGCAACTGGTGCTGAGCTGGACCAATGCCGGCTTTCATTTGCAAGCGGCCCCGGAAGCTATCGGCACGTACACCAACATCCCGAGCGCCACGAGTCCCTACACCAATTCCCTCACCGGCCCGCGCCGCTTCTTCCGGTTAATCGCGCCGTGATTTTTTGAGCCACGGCGAGGTGAGCGTGCCAGAAAGGAGCAACGATTTCCGTCGTCCATGGGCCGGGACTTTAAGCGCCCGTGGAGCGGGCTTAAACACGGTCTGTAGCGCGCAACCGTCAACCTGTGTTGCCGTCGCTGCGGCCTTTGTTGACTCGCGTGATCAGGGTGTGGGGCGGATGAGGTGTTCCGTAATTCTTCGGAGGGAGAATTCTGAAAGATTCGGTTGGCGAAAAGCGGTGCGGCTGCCAACCCGAAAATGTCATTGAAAAAAGTCGCAACGGTTATCGCAGCCCAAGGTCTATTGGGTAATCAACGAGAACCATACTGCTGCGACGGAGACAGTTTGGAACCTTGAAGTCTTCGCTTTTCCTGCCGCAAGAAAAGCGCGCGCCCATAAAGGGGTCCCGAATGGCAGTTAGTTAAGGCCTCGCAGACTTGCGATATTTGCCGGCATAGGGACTGTTCTTGTAGTAGCGGTTTTGATGTTGGATTTCCTTGAACTTACTGCGGTGGCGGGTCAGTAGGGGATAGGGCTTGGGGCGACGCTTGAGCGCGCGCGGTTCGCAGCGCCCCGGACGTTCCGGGACCGTATCCTGGGCGATCACCGCCAACAAATCGGCGACTAACTCGCGTTGCGCTTTCTGCGAGCGCGCCTGCAGCAGGGCCTGGCTGTATTCGAGGGTGGCGTCGACCGTCCCCTTGAAACTGATTTGTTCCACGGGCACGTCGTAGAGTGCGGCGGCCTCGACCATCAGCGCACGGAGGAGGTTGTAGGCGATGAAGTACATCTCTAACTCCTTGTGTAACATCCGAGGGGTCAGGCAATGGAGTCGTTCCATTCCCAGGGTGGTCTTGAGGTGCCGGAACCACAACTCGATCCGCCAACGCCGGGCGTAGAGGCGGGCCAACTCGGTGGCGGGATAGGCCTGAGGATCGGTCAAGGTCGTCACCAGGGTAATCGCCTCGGGGCGCAAACCGGGCACGGCGAGCTCGAAGCGCAGGACCCGGACCGAGAGTTCCTCGGGCACCCGCTTCCAAAGGGTGTTGGGCAGATAGCGGGGTTTGACCTGCGGCTTGCGCCAGGTGAAGAGCCGGTCGTTTTGACCCAGGCGTCGACCGCGCCGCAGGTCGGCGGCGCGGCGCTGATGCAGGCGGAACAGACTCTGGACCTTGCGTCCCAAGAGCAAAGCGATCAGGACATAGCAGCAGAAGCCTCGGTCACCGAGGGCCAAATCGTTGGGTTTGAATCGGTCCAGGAGCTTACGCGCCAAGGCCAGTTCATGCTGGTGCTTGTTGCCTTTGACGTAATCCAGGAGCGCGCCACTGGCCAGGCTGAAGACGCCGACCAGCTTGAGGAGGGGGAAACCGCGCAGCCCCGCTTCTGGGAACGGGACTGCGGGTACAGGCGCTGGTTCTTGAGCGTGTCGGGGGCGGTGACAGTGGTGCCGTCAATGACCTTGGGATGGAGGCCGAACCAAGTTTGGCGGGCCTGAGGCAGGAGTTGTTCGACGCGCGCGGCAACGGCATGGCGCAGCCGGCTGAGGGTATCCAGGGGCAGTCGCAGGCGGGCCTGGCAATAGGCGCTGGTGCCGCGGTCGACGTGGCCGAGGCGGTGGAGCTTGAAGAAGGCGCGGGTGTGGCGGACGACTTTGCGGCAGGGGCAGCCGGGGTGCAGGACTTGGTAGAGGAAACCCCAGAAGGTGCGGCGGCGTGAGAAGACCCGCTGGCGGCTATTGGGGCCTTCGTCGGCCGGGGCCAGCAGTCCGGGGGGCAGAAAGCGGACCAAGAGATGTTCGAGCTGGAAGAGGCGGGTGGGGCGCACCTGCTGGAGGCGGCGGCGACAGGGGGCGAAGCGGGCCAGGAGCTGAGGAAAGAAGGGCGTATGCATAGACAAGTATGCATACTTGTCACGCTTGACGTCCAGCTTAAACTGGCGCTCATGAAAACACCCCGTGCCTCCGTTCCCCTCTCTCCCCGCTATCGCCAACTGCGGCGAAGCCTCGCCCGCCTGGGCTACATCAGCCAGGGCTCGGTCCTGGATCGCGCCACCCTCTCTCCACCCCGTAGCGGGTATCAGTGGACGCGCAAAGTTGGTCAAAAGACGATCACCGTCGCTTTGAGTCGCGACCAGTACCAAGCGCTGAAGCAGGCGGTGGACAACGCCCGCACCCTCTGGAAGACCGTCGCCGAGATGGAGCGCGTCTCCCGCCAAGTCCTCTTTGAGGCGCTCCCCGATACTCGCCGCCGCAAACGCCTGTCCAAGAAAGTTTTAGGCCTTATCTAAGCGCCATTCGGGTCAGTCCTCACTATTGACACAAACGGGTGGTTGGTGGCAGCGTTCCGCCCTGCCTCGCAAGCTCCGGATTGAATTTGCAGGCGCGCTTTACCACGTGCTGAATCGCGGGGACCGGCGCGAACCCATTCTCCGGGATGACCGTGGTCGGAACTGTTTCCTCAAAACCCTTGGCCCAGCGTGCGCCCAGACGGCTTGGCCGGTTCACGCGCTCTGCCTGATGGAGAATCCTTTCAACTTGGTGGTGGAGACGCCCAAGGAGAATCTGGTCACGGGCAGGAAGTGGTTTCCGGGCACCGACACGGCACGGTTCCACCGGCGGCATAAGCTCTTCGGGCACCGGTTGAGCGGGCGCTACCAGGCGTTGCTGGTGGACGCGGCGTCGCCAGGCTGCTTCCGCACGGTCTGCGAGTATGGGCCTCTGAATCCGGTGCGGGCGCAGTTGCCGGCAGCGGAGGTTTGGCTGCGGGATTACGCTTGGAGCCGTGATCCGGATACCTCAAACCGCCCTCGCGCCGCCGGCCCTGGCTGCGGGTGGAACGCTGGTTTGGGGAGATGCGCTTGCCCAAGGACCGCCCGGCGGCGCGGCTGGAGTTGGAGCGGCAGATGGAGGAAGGTCGGCGGCAGGAAGGCGGCGGGGAGGAATGGGCGGCGATCCGGCGGGGATGGTTTTTCGGGGCGAACGAGTTGAAGCGGGAATTGCTGGCGCAGGCATCGGAGCGAGTGGGCGCGCAGCATTACGGGGCTGAGCGGCAGGAGAACGGGCAAGCCAAGGCGGAGCGGTTGGTGCAGGAGGAGTTGGCGAGCCTGGGCTGGCCGGAAGCGGACCTGGCGGCGCGGCGCAAGGGCGATCCCGGCAAGGTGCGGATTGCCCGGCGGGTGCGGCAGGAGACGACGATGACGCTGAGGTGGATCGCGGCCCGGCTGCGGATGGGATCGTGGACGCATGTGTCGAACCTTGCTGCGGATGGAGGCGCGAAGTGTCAATAGTGACCTGCGGGAAGCGTCATTCTATATTCTACACGAATCGGGAACGTCGTAGTTTCTTAACGGACCCGCTTTTCCAAGTTGGGCAAAAAGCCGGTCAACAAGCCGATCAACGGCAGGTAGGAGCACACATGAAATACGTAGGTAATGCTCGTCCGATCGGCCAGTTTTCCGAGAACGGCTGAGCCGATGCCGGCTATCCCGAAGGCCAGTCCAAAGAACAGGCCGGCGATCATTCCCACTTTGCCGGGAACCAACTCCTGCGCGTAAACCAGAATCGCGGAAAACGCCGACGCCAGGATCACGCCGATGGGCACGGTCAGAACCGAAGTCCAAAACAGATTGACGTAGGGCAGCAGAATCGTGAACGGCGCCACGCCGAGAATGGAAACCCAGATCACGTATTTGCGTCCAAACCGGTCGCCCACCGGCCCGCCGATCAACGTGCCCGCCGCGACCGCAAAGAGAAAAATAAACAAATGGACCTGCGCAAACGCCACGGAGACGTGGAATTTCTGCATCAGATAGAACGTGTAGTAACTCGTCAGACTCGTGAGGTAAAAGTATTTGGAGAAAATCAACGCGATCAAAATGAGAAGCGAAAGCGCGACTCTTTTCCGACCCAGCGAATGGGCGCGAAACGCGTTCTTTTTCGCGCCCAGTGTGCGCGGATGATGGACCTGATACCATTTACCCACTTTGAACAAAATGGCGATGCCCACAATGGCCGCCAGCGTGAACCACAGCACGTTGCGTTGCCCTCGTCCGGCGACAATCAACGCCGCGCATAACGGCCCGATGGAAGTGCCGGTGTTGCCGCCGACTTGGAAGAACGCCTGGGCAAATCCATGGCGGCCGCCGGAAGCCATGTAGGCGACGCGTGATGATTCCGGATGAAAGATCGCCGATCCCAGCCCAACCAGCCCGACCGAGAGCAGCAGCCACGGGAAGCTCGCCGCAAAGGCGAGGCTGACCAGGCCGGTCAGTGTCAGGGACATCCCGATGGCAAGCGAAAATGGCTTTGGATTTCGATCGGTGTAAAAGCCCACCACCGGTTGCAGCAGCGAGGCCGTCATCTGAAAGGTAAGCGTTATCAACCCCACCTGCGTGAACGTCAGATGAAACGAGTCCTTGACGATGGGATAAATGGCGGGAATCAGCGATTGAATCGCGTCGTTCAACAAATGGGAAAAACTGATGGCCGCCAGGATGGGAAGAACGATCCCGGCGGGCGGTTCCATTTTCATTGAGGGTTTTTCGAGCTGCATCGGGTTGGGTTGTGATGAATCCGCCCGCGCAAATTATTGTCGCGCGCAGCGGATGGCCAAGGCCATTTGTCGAAGGCGATCGAGCATTTACATATTTCGCGAAACCGGCGCAGGCGGAGATCAACCTCGTGACGGCTGCTCACGCGCCGAAGGTGTCGGCATGCGCAGCCGGTCGACGGTGTCAACAGCACCCAGAGCAACGCCACGGCCACAACCGTGCCGGGCCGGCGCAACGCCAAGCAACCCATCCGCAGGACATTTCTTCGCCGCTTCGAGTTAACTGACCAGTCAAATTTTGACTACAAACTGCCGCGGGTTGATTTTGCATGACGGGATAGAATGTCAGGCCGCCACCCCGCGCGCCCTCACGATGGCCATGACCGCCGGCTTCAAGTCTCGCAGCAATCGCAGGTCGTTGCGAATCTTCGCGTGGAGTGAAAAGCCGAGCGTGGTGGAATAAACCCGGGTGGCCAACAGGCGAGGATTGCCGTCGTCAATCTGTCCCTGACGCTGCGCATCCACGATGGCGCTCTCCAAGTAGCGGATGTTGCGTTCAACCAGTTCATGAATCCAGAACTCCTGACATAGGGCCATCAAGAAATGTCCGCTTTTCTTCTCAGGACGGGGTTTGGATGGCATAGTGCAGACGCAGGCGGGAGCCCGGGAACGCGGTGTTGAGTGCGTTGAGTTGCTCGCAGAGGGCGGCGATCGCTCGGCTACGATGCGGTGAGCTCTGGGGGCGGAGTGTCACCCGAAGCTCTTCCTTGGTGACCTCCAGATCCGCCGCACCCAGGAAGGCGGCGTGGAGCAGTCGGCGACCTTCGTCGGCGGCGCGAGCGTAGTAAGGTGCGATGGCATCAAGGAGTTGGCTCTCGGCTTGATAGGCGACCATTTTGATCAGGTTGGTCAGGTGTTTGATTTCCGGCGCCAGCTTCACCACCGGTTGGGCGGTGAGGCTTTGCACCGGCACGCGGCGGGGGACCTTGGCGCGGCGAGCCTCCAACTGAAGGATTGGCTGCCAGGCCTCGCCGATCTCTCGCGCGAGTGTACTGTGGGCGGTCCTGAACCCGCGCATGGTCCGACGCTGCCGCTCCACGTTGGCAAAGGCCTCCAACCCGTATTGGGCCTGAAGCCGATCGAATTGGGCGCGGGCTTGGTGCAGTTGCGCATCCAGGCGGGCCCACACCGGGTTGGGCACCTCCCGGTTGGGATCGTCCGGGACTACCGCGTACTCCACCAGCGCATCGAGCGCAAACTCATCGCGAAGGCACTTTGAAGAAGTTCTCTTGTCTCCAGCGGTTGAACATGCGGTAGGCGACTTGAGCGGGCGAGAGATCGCGCCGGGAAGTCAGGATCGGGGTTTGATGACCGTCGTCCTTCTGGCGGGTGACTTG
>Ga0302247_1000127_pt1 | contig 84329 bp, 77 predicted proteins | sample AAG_UR_Ile_MG_FD_193529 | JGI IMG/M metagenome (GOLD analysis project Ga0302247, IMG submission 193529) | Enriched activated sludge microbial communities from anaerobic digester in WTTP, New Holstein, Wisconsin, United States - AAG_UR_Ile | ecosystem: Engineered > Bioreactor > Anaerobic >...
CGAAAAAAAACCACGGCTACGCCGCTCGATCCGTCTTCCTCCGTGGCCTGAACCTTTTGCTTCTGTCCTTGTTCGCTCCGCCAAAATTACGTTTTAAATCAAAGCACAGGGGTGTAGGGTAGTGTGGCACGGATCAATAAAGAAAGCCCGGTCAAGATCGTAAGCATAGATATTGCGAAACCCAAAAGAGGCTGTGGAAACTCCTTTGCGGGCACGTATTGCCGCATCCTCGTCGAGAATAGCGGCCAGAAACCTTTGAGCGCCGGATTCACAACCGTGCACACCAATGGCGGAAAAAAGACTCCAGGAGAATGCCATTTCGTCAGCGACACCCTTTGGCCCGGTGAACAGAGGTATATCTTCATTCGTCAAAGCCGTTCCGAAGAACATGTGCGGCTTTCCTCGTTTTTCGTCATGAAAGACGACGAGCTGCCCGTGCCCGAAGGCGAAGATCGCGTATGTGACATACCGCTCAATCATCTTCTTCTTTTCCATTACGGGCCCAATCCTCTTTTTGGTCAAACGCCGTATTTTTGCCCGGAATACACTCCCGATTGATGCCGGGATTTCATTTGGTGTTCGTGCTATTCGGTTCGTTCTGTCGATGCCCGATCCCTGAATCTCAAATGTAAGGATAATCGGGACAGAATGGGCATATATTCCTACATTTTAGAGGTAAGATGTTGCCTAAAATGAAAAATATATTTGTTGCCTCGACTGTCGCAGGTGGCCATATTCCGCCCGTAAATTATTGAAATGTGAACGACTCCGGCGACGCATGTAAAAACATGCGGAAGGCCGATGTTTTTGTTTGTTGAGGTCAACTCTTTCTATGTCATTCCCGCGATCCGTCTACGCTGCTGTGCAGCTTCGCCGGACTTGGAGCAAGACCCGGCGAAGTCCGAAGGACGAAGACGGGACGCGGGAATCCAGCGGCGTGTGTCTACGATTCGCATGAGTCATGCGCGCCGCAGACGCGGCGCGCTGGATCCCGGCTTTCGCCGGGATGACATGTAGAGCTTGGTTGAAAATATCGTTTTTTGTCGAGAGAGGAAGTCATGGCGCAAACGCACCCCACACCGTTGATGGGCAAAAGCTTCACCGGCCGCAAAAAGATCCGCAAGAACTTCGGGCGTATCACCGAAGTGGCCGAAATGCCGAACCTTCTCGAGGTTCAGAGCCGCAGTTACGAGAACTTCCTTCAGATGAACGTCAAGGCGGCCGACCGCCAGCGCATGGGCTTGCAGGAAGTCTTGCAGGCTGCGTTCCCCATCAAGGATTTTGCCGAGCGCGCCGTTCTCGATTTCGTCTCCTACGAGCTTGAACAGCCCAAGTACGACGTCGAGGAATGCCAGCAACGCGGCATGACCTATGCCGCGCCGTTGAAAGTCACGCTGCGCCTGACCGTATTCGATGTCGACGAGACCACGGGCGTGAAGTCCATCCGCGATATTAAGGAGCAGGACGTTTACATGGGCGACATGCCGCTTATGACCGCGAACGGCACGTTCGTCATCAACGGCACCGAGCGCGTCATCGTCAGCCAGATGCACCGCAGTCCCGGCGTTTTCTTCGACCACGACAAGGGCAAGACGCATTCGTCCGGCAAATACCTTTTCGCCGCGCGCATCATCCCCTATCGCGGTTCGTGGCTCGATTTTGAATTCGACGCCAAGGATCTTGTGTACGTGCGCATCGACCGCCGCCGCAAGCTGCCCGTCACGACGCTCCTTTACGCGCTCGACAGCGCGGAGACGGAAAAACTTCGCGTCCGCCGCGCGCGCGAAGGCAAGCCGATGCAGTCCCATGAAATTCAAGGCATGACAAAAGAAGAAATTCTGGCCGCCTTTTACGAATCCGTTCCTTTCACCCGCGCCAAAAACGGCTGGACGACGCCGTTCAATCCCGAGCGTCTTAAAGGCCAGAAGCTTTTGTTCGATTTGACCGACGCGCGGAACGGCAAGGCCGTCGCCGAAGCGGGCACAAAAATGACCCAACGCCTTGCCGAAAAGCTCGTTGAAAAAGGCGTAAAGGACATTCTCTTGCAGCCCGAGGAATTGACGGGCCAGTTCCTCGCCGCCGACATGATCGACGAGAAAACCGGCGTTGTGATCTTTGAAGCGGGCGAGGAGCTGAATCCCAGCGTTCTGACGATGCTGGACGAGGCCGGAATCAAGGAAATCCAGGTTCTGGGAATCGATCATATCAACGTCGGCCCCTATATCCGCAATACGCTGGCAGCCGACAAGAACACCGCCCGCGAGGACGCGCTGATCGACATTTATCGCGTCATGCGTCCGGGCGAACCCCCGACGGTCGAATCCGCCGAAGGCCTTTTCTACGGCATGTTCTTCGATCAGGAGCGTTACGATCTTTCGCCGGTCGGACGCGTAAAAATGAACGCGCGTCTGGGCTTCAAGACGGACGATCAGTTGCGCGTGCTCCGCAAGGAAGACATTCTCAAAATTCTCCGCATCCTTTGCGATCTCAAGGACGGGCACGGGGAAGTGGACGATATCGACCATCTCGGCAACCGCCGCGTTCGCTCGGTGGGCGAATTGATGGAGAACCAGTACCGCCTCGGCCTGTTGCGCATGGAGCGCGCCATCCGCGAGCGCATGAGCTCCATCGAAATCGACACGGTTATGCCGCACGACCTTATCAACGCCAAGCCCGCCGCCGCCGTCGTGCGCGAGTTCTTCGGTTCGTCGCAGCTCAGCCAGTTCATGGACCAGACCAACCCGCTTAGCGAAATCACGCACAAACGCCGCGTCTCGGCCCTTGGGCCGGGCGGCCTGACGCGCGAACGCGCGGGCTTCGAGGTCCGCGACGTGCATCCGACGCACTATGGCCGCATCTGCCCGATCGAGACGCCGGAAGGCCCGAACATCGGCCTTATCAACTCGCTGGCCACGTATGCCCGCGTGAACCAGTACGGCTTTATCGAAAGCCCCTATCGCCGCGTGAAAAGCGGCAAAGTGACGGCGGAAGTCGTTTACCTCTCGGCCATGGAAGAGGGGCAATACACGATCGCGCAGGCCAACGCCGAACTCGACAAAACAGGCCGTTTCGTCAACGAGACGGTTATCGCGCGCAAGGGCGGCGAGAACATCGTTTCCACGCCCGATGCCGTCGATTTCATCGACGTGTCGCCCAAGCAGATCGTTTCGGTGGCCGCCGCGCTTGTGCCGTTCCTTGAGAATGACGACGCCAACCGCGCGTTGATGGGATCGAACATGCAACGGCAGGCCGTGCCTCTGTTGCGCAACGACGCGCCGCTGGTCGGCACGGGCATGGAAGGCGTCGTGGCCCGGGATTCCGGCGTCGTCATCGCCGCCAATCGCTCCGGCATCGTCGATCAGGTGGACGCGACGCGCATCGTCATCCGCGCGACGGAGGACGCCGACGCCGCCGCGCCGGGCGTCGATATTTACAATCTTCTCAAATTCCAACGCTCGAACCAGAGCACCTGTATTACGCAAAGGCCTCTCGTCAAAGTGGGCGATATGGTTGTGAAAGGCGATATTATCGCCGACGGTCCCTCGACCCAGCTGGGCGAACTGGCGCTCGGCCGGAACGTGCTCGTCGCGTTCATGCCATGGAACGGCTACAACTTCGAGGATTCGATCCTGATTTCCGAACGCATCGTCAGTGAAGACGTGTTTTCTTCCATCCATATCGAGGAATTCGAAGTCATGGCCCGCGACACCAAGCTCGGGCAGGAAGAAATAACCCGCGACATTCCGAATGTCGGTGAGGAAGCCCTTAAGAATCTGGACGAGGCGGGCATCGTTTACATCGGCGCCGAAGTCAATCCCGGCGATATTCTCGTCGGCAAGGTGACGCCGAAAGGCGAAAGCCCAATGACTCCGGAAGAAAAACTCTTGCGCGCCATTTTCGGCGAAAAGGCTGCCGACGTGCGCGACACGTCGCTGCGCCTTCCGCCCGGCGTGACGGGAACCGTCGTCGAAGTGCGCGTTTTCTCGCGGCGCGGCGTGGAGAAGGATCAACGCGCGATCGCCATCGAGAGGCTTGAGATCGAACGCCTTGCCAAGGACCGCGACGACGAACGCGCCATTCTGGAACGCACCTATTTCGCGCGCCTGCGGGAGTTTTTGTTGGGCCAGAAGGCCGTCTCCGGTCCGAAGAACTTCCCCGCCGGTAAAGTCATTACCGAAGAGCTTCTGGACGAGTACACGCGCGGCCAGTGGCGCCAGATCAGCGTCAAGGACGACAAGGTCATGGCCCAGATCGAAGGAAGCGGTAAAGTTTTCGACGAGCAGATCAACGCCCTCAAGAAGCGTTTTGAGGACAAGGTATCCAAACTTCAACGCGGCGACGAATTGCCGCCGGGCGTCATGAAGATGGTCAAGGTTTTCATCGCCGTAAAGCGCAAGCTTCAGCCTGGCGATAAAATGACCGGTCGTCACGGAAACAAGGGCGTCGTCTCGCGCATCCTGCCGGTGGAGGACATGCCTTGCCTCGAGGACGGGACGCCGGTCGATATCGTGCTCAATCCGTTGGGCGTGCCAAGCCGCATGAACGTGGGCCAAATTCTCGAAACCCATCTGGGGTGGGCTTCGTCCAACCTCGGACGGCAGATCGGCCAAATGCTGGACGCCTATATGTCGGATGCGCGCCAGGAAAAAAGGGCCGGGCTCAGCGATTTGCGCGCGCGCCTTAAAACCATTTACGGCGACGAGGGCTTTAGGCGCGATATCGCCGATTTATCGGACGACGAGCTTCTCGAGCTAGCCGACAACCTGCGCATCGGCGTTCCCGTCGCCACGCCGGTTTTCGACGGCGCGCGCGAGGCCGACATCGAGCGTATGCTCGATTTGGCTCAGCTCGACAGATCGGGGCAGGTGACGCTGATCGATGGACGCACGGGCGAGCCTTTCGACCGCAAGGTAACCGTGGGCTATATCTATATGCTTAAACTGCACCATTTGGTGGACGACAAAATCCACGCGCGTTCCATCGGGCCTTATTCGCTCGTCACGCAACAGCCTTTGGGCGGCAAGGCGCAGTTCGGCGGCCAACGCTTCGGGGAAATGGAAGTCTGGGCGCTCGAAGCCTATGGCTCGGCCTATACGCTGCAGGAAATTCTGACCGTCAAGTCCGACGACGTTTCAGGCCGCGCCAAGGTTTACGAAGCCATTGTTCGCGGCGAGGACAATTTCGAATCCGGCGTGCCGGAATCCTTTAACGTGTTGGTGAAGGAATTGCGCTCGCTGGGACTTAACGTGGATCTGGATCAGAAGAAAATGATTGTGGACGGCAACGAGGAGCCAAAGGAAGTCGTTGCCGAACCCTTGCCCGAAATCGCGGAAGCGGGGTGAGGCATGGGAAAGAAACTGTCATCCCTTTTCGCTTTCATGGGTAAAACCTTTTGCCGCTGGGCGCAATTGACCGACGATAACAATGTCATACCGGTCCCGGCTCCCAGACCTTCTCTACGCAAGAAGAACCTTGGGAACAACAGCATGATGTTCGCCGTTACGTGGGTGGATGAACTTAAGGATGTGTTGAGCGGGCGTCTCCATTACAGCCCGGAAAAAGTAAAGGCTGTTGCCGACGAGACAATGGAGAAATTTTTCGAAAGAAACATCGTCATTGTTCTGCGCCACCTGGACAACGATATACGATTTGCTGAAATTCCTCATATAGTCCCGGATGACGAAAATCCGGGAGGCTACATATGGGGCATTGAAAGGCGCGCTCGTTCGCACGATGAAATTCTGGCGTACAAGCAGGAAAGACGCGAAAAACCTTGTATTTTCACCCACGCCATTCTGGCGGTTACGAACTATGACGGCGAAGTTCCTTTCCTGCGCCGGGATGATGGCGCCATAGCCATGCATTTACGTGAACTTAATGAGGCTTCGGACGCGCCGGACGATCCTGAAGCCTTTTACATCTTAACGAGACAAATGCCGACGTCGGGGAATTATTTGCATTAAACAACCGGGCCGAGAGCTTAACGCGAGGAAGCCATGAACGATCTTATGAACATCTTCAACCAGCAGAGCGCGCCGTCTTGTGGCGGCGTCATCCCGGCGTAAGCCGGGATCCAGTGTTAAGTCATGGCTTGTCGATTGACTGTCAGGATAGTTATGGGAGGTTATGTCTATATCCTAGCGAGCAAGAAAATCGGGACGCTTTATACCGGCGTTACAAACGATCTGGCCCGAAGGGTTTGGGAACACAAGGAAGGGATCATAAAAGGTTTTACGTCACGTTATATCGTTAAGAGGCTGGTTTGGTATGAAGTCTACGAAAGGATTGAGGACGCAATAACGCGCGAAAAGTGCATCAAGGAATGGAAACGGGAATGGAAGTTGGAATTGATCGAAAAGTTTAATCCGGATTGGAAAGATTTATATCCGGAGCTTAACGGGTGAAAAGAATTCAATCTGGATCCCGGCTTTCGCCGGGATGACGATGGGGAAAAGACAGATATGGATCCCGGCTTACGCCGGGATGACACAAGGAGAGACAGAGCATGAACGACCTTATGAACATCTTCAACCAGCAGAGCGCGCCGCCGGCGTTCGATCAGATGCGCATTTCCATCGCGTCGCCCGAGCGCATCCGTTCGTGGTCCTTTGGCGAGATCAAGAAGCCGGAGACGATCAACTATCGCACATTCAAGCCGGAACGCGACGGTCTGTTCTGCGCGCGCATCTTCGGACCGATCAAGGATTACGAATGCTTGTGCGGCAAATACAAGCGCATGAAATACCGCGGCATTATCTGTGAAAAGTGCGGCGTCGAGGTCACGCTGCAGAAAGTGCGCCGCGAGCGTATGGGGCATATCGAGCTGGCGTCGCCTGTCGCGCACATCTGGTTCATGAAATCGCTGCCGTCGCGCATCGGCCTTTTGCTCGACATGACGCTGAAGGAGTTGGAGCGGGTTCTGTATTTCGAGAACTATATCGTCACCGAGCCCGGGCTCACGCCGCTCAAACCGCACCAGCTTTTAGGCGAAGAGGAATACGCCAGGGCGCAGGACGAAATGGGCGAGGATTCTTTCACGGCCATGATCGGCGCCGAAGCGATCAAGTTTTTGCTGACCGGCATCGATTTGCATGAGGAGAAGGTGAGGTTGCGCGAGGAAATGCGCGATACCAGCTCGGACGCAAAACGAAAAAAGATTGTTAAGCGTTTGAAATGCATTGAATCTTTCATCGAATCCGGCGCGCGTCCGGAATGGATGGTGCTTGACGTCGTCCCGGTCATTCCGCCCGAATTGCGACCTCTTGTACCTCTGGACGGCGGCCGTTTCGCAACTTCCGATCTCAACGATCTTTATCGCCGTGTGATCAACCGCAACAACCGCCTGAAGCGCCTTATGGAGCTTCGCGCGCCCGACATTATCGTGCGGAACGAAAAGCGCATGCTGCAGGAATCCGTGGACGCGCTTTTCGACAACGGCCGCCGTGGCCGCGTCATCACCGGCGCCAACAAGCGTCCGCTGAAATCGCTCTCCGACATGCTGAAAGGCAAGCAGGGCCGCTTCCGCCAGAACCTGCTCGGCAAGCGCGTCGATTATTCGGGCCGTTCGGTTATCGTCGTCGGCCCCGAATTGAAATTGCATCAATGCGGATTGCCAAAGAAGATGGCGCTCGAGCTTTTCAAGCCCTTTATATATGCCAAGCTGGAACTCTACGGCATGGCGTCCACCATCAAGGCCGCCAAGCGCATGGTCGAAAAGGAACGCCCGGAAGTCTGGGATATTCTGGAAGAAGTCATTCGCGAGCATCCGGTGCTTTTGAACCGCGCACCGACCTTGCACCGTCTCGGCATTCAGGCGTTCGAGCCCGTGCTGATCGAAGGAAAGGCGATCCAGCTTCATCCGCTCGTTTGCACGGCCTTTAACGCTGACTTCGACGGCGACCAGATGGCCGTCCACGTGCCGCTGTCGCTCGAGGCCCAGATCGAGGCCCGCGTGCTGATGATGTCTACCAACAATATCCTGAGCCCCGCCAATGGCAAGCCGATCATCGTTCCCTCGCAGGATATCGTGCTCGGCATTTACTACATCACCATGCAACGCGAAGGCGAGCCCGGCGAAGGCATGGCTTTCGCTTCCATCGGCGAGATCGAACAGGCTTTGGCCAGCAAGGCGGTTACGCTGCATACGAAGATCAAGGCGCGTTATCACGGCGTCGATTCAATGGGCAAACCTTACGTTGAGCGCGTCGAAACGACGCCCGGTCGGATGTTGCTGTCGGAAATCCTGCCGCGTCATCCAAAAGTGCCGTTCAAGCTCATGAACCGCCTTTTGACCAAAAAGGACATGATGAACGTCATCGACATCGTGTACCGCCATTGCGGACAGAAAGAGACGGTCATTTTCGCGGATCGCATGATGGGCATGGGGTATAAACATGCCTGCAGCGCGGGCATATCGTTCGGCAAGGACGATTTGGTCGTGCCGCGCGCCAAGCCGTCGCTGATTAAGCAGGCGCAGGATCGGGTGAAGGAGTACGAACAGCAGTATCAGGACGGCCTGATTACCCGCGGCGAAAAATACAACAAGGTCGTGGACGTCTGGTCCACCTGCACCGAGCGCGTCGCCGAGGAAATGATGAAGGACATTTCCGATACCGGCCACGGCCATATCAATTCGGTCTATATGATGGCGCATTCCGGCGCGCGCGGTTCCGCCGCCCAGATCAAGCAGCTGGCGGGCATGCGCGGCCTTATGGCGAAGCCGTCGGGCGAAATCATCGAAACGCCCATTATCTCCAACTTCAAGGAAGGCCTTTCGGTTCTCGAATACTTCAACTCGACCCACGGCGCGCGCAAAGGCCTGGCCGATACGGCGCTCAAGACGGCGAATTCAGGCTACCTGACCCGCCGCCTGGTGGACGTGGCGCAAGACGCCATCATCACCGCGCTCGATTGCGGCACGACGGAGGGCCTTACGGCGAGCACCGTCATCGAAGGCGGCGAGGTTATCGCGCCTCTGGCCGAGCGCATTCTTGGCCGTACGGCGGCGAAGGACGTCAATCATCCCGTGACGGGCGCCTTGATCATCGCGGCCGGCGAAATGATAGAGGAAGCCGCGGTGGACGCGATCGACAAAGCCGGGATTGACTCGCTTTGCGTCCGCTCGCCGCTGACTTGCATGATCGAAAACGGCATCTGCGCCAAATGTTACGGGCGCGACCTTGCGCGCGGCACGCCGGTCAACGTCGGCGAGGCCGTCGGCGTTATCGCGGCGCAATCCATCGGCGAACCGGGCACGCAGCTTACCATGCGGACCTTTCACATCGGCGGCGCAGCCCAGCGCGGCGCGGAACAAAACGCTGTCGAGGCCTCGTTCGACGCCATGCTGCACATCAAGAACAAGGCCTCGGTCACGAACAGCGAAGGACGGTCCATCGTCATGAACCGGAACTGCGAGCTGGTCCTTGTCGACGACATTGGCCGCGAAAAAGCGTGGCACCGCATTCCCTACGGCTCCAAATTACTGGCCGAGGACGGCGTGACGGTCCAGAAAGGTCAAAAACTGGCCGAATGGGATCCCTATACGACCCCCATCATCACGGAACGCGAAGGCATCGCGCATTACGCCGACCTTATCGAAGGACTGTCTGTCCGCGAAGTCATGGACGAAGCCACCGGCATTTCCTCCAAAAAGGTCATCGACTTCCGTCAACAGTCGCGCGGCGCCGAATTGCGTCCGCGCATCATGCTTCAGGACGAAAGCGGCAACCCCGTTATGCTGTCGAGCGGTATGGAAGCGCGTTATTTCCTTCCTGTGGACGCCATTCTCAACGTTGAGAACGGCTCACGCGTTCGCGCCGGCGACGTACTGGCGCGCATTCCGCGTGAGGGAACGAAAACACGCGACATTACAGGCGGTCTTCCCCGCGTGGCCGAGTTGTTCGAGGCGAGGCGGCCGAAAGACTTCGCTATAATCTCGGACGTGGCAGGCCGCGTCGAATTCGGCAAGGATTACAAGACCAAACGCCGTATCATCGTGCGTCCGATGGACGAAAGCCTTGAGCCACGCGAATACCTTATTCCGAAAGGCAAGCATGTGGCTGTTCAGGAGGGCGACATGGTGGAGCGTGGCGATCTTCTTATCGAAGGCAACCCGGTCCCGCACGACATTCTGGCGGTGATGGGCGTCGAGGCGCTGGCCGACTACCTGATCAACGAGATCCAGGAAGTTTACCGTCTTCAAGGCGTGAAGATCAACGACAAGCATATTGAAGTCATCGTGCGTCAAATGCTGCAAAAAATTGAGATTACCGACGCCGGCGACACGACATTCCTGCTCGGCGAACAGGTGGACAGGACGGAGTTTGTCGAGGTCAACAACAAGGCCGTTCTTGAAAACCTGCGCCCTGCGCAAGGCCGCGCGGTGCTCCAGGGCATCACCAAGGCCAGCTTGCAGACGCGATCCTTCATCTCCGCCGCTTCGTTCCAGGAAACGACGCGCGTTTTGACCGAGGCTGCCGTTACCGGCAAGGTCGATACGCTTGAAGGTCTGAAGGAGAACGTTATTGTAGGCCGTTTGGTGCCGGTGGGAACGGGCTCTGTCGTCAATCGCCTGCGGCGCATTGCCGCCGCGCGCGATGTTGAGGCCGAAAAGCTTGAGATTCAGAGAGCCGCCGAACAACAAAAAGCTGCCGAGCAGGCGGCGCTGGCGGCGGCTATCGCACAGGTCGAAAGCGAAAGCGGCGGGGAAGTGGCCTAGACGGAGATCGCAAACCAGTCATCAGACAATCAATGGAGGAAAAGATGTCATCATGTTCATCATCATGCTGTTGTTGTTCCGCCGATCCGGCGAGGGAAGCCAAGATGGCGCTCGATACGTGGATCAAGGCCGTGGCCAGCGGTTCGACCGACGCCGTCCTTAAGCTTTATGCCGACGAGGCCGTTTTGCTGCCGACGCTGGACGGCACCGTTTGCGATACGCAAGACAAACGCCGCAACTATTTCAATCACTTCACGGCGAAATTGCCGCAAGGCAAGATCGATGAAATCCGTTCGCGCGTGATCGGCGACGTCGCCATCAACAGCGGCCATTATACCTTTACGTTCAAGGACGGGTCTTCGGCCGCCGCGCGCTTCAGCTTTGTCTATAAAAAAACGCCCGAGGGATGGATGATCGTCGATCATCATTCCTCGCTTGTGCCAGGCGGGCATTAACAGGATTCAATCTCGTCCTTCAGTTAAGAGGACAGGGCCGCATTATAGGGAAATATCAATGAGGATTCTATGTATGATATTGTCATAATCTCGGAAGACGCCACGTCATGTGCCGTGCATCAAGACATTCTTGCCGATTTGTGGCGCGGACATGGATTAAGTGGAAATTACCTCGTGACATGCGATGAACGCGACTTTGTGGAAATAGCCTCTGAAGGCGCTCTTCTCATTATTTGCGATGCCGATAAGCTTCAAAGAATGAACAATGCCGCTCGGGAAAATCCCTCGCGATTTGGAAACACGCCTGTCGTCGTCATGATGGAAGGCGTTTCTCTATCGTCTCTCTATGTTCATGATTATTCCGGCTTGAATATTATGGGCCGGATAGGCGTTCCCTATAAAACCCATCATCGGGGATTGGGCAGTCTTGTTGATGCCTTGTCTCATTCAAAAAAGATGGGATTTGGCAGCCTCGGAAAAAACGATATATATATTGCCATCGAGCGTTCAAATGGTGAATGTTCAAGAACCCGTGAAAACGCTTTTACGACCGGGTGGAAGAATTCAAACATCGCTACTTTAATAACAGGTTCATAAAAATATTGAAAAAATTACGGGCCTATGGAGGCAAAAAATGATCGTATTGTGTTATGACGATTATTATTGCGAATATAAAGATTGTCTTCCGCTCGGCGCCTGGATAGCCGAAGCTCGACGTTTGGGTAAGGACGGACGCAACGTATTCGATGTCAATGAACTTAAAGATTGCATGGACGGCATTGGCCTTATTCTTTGCGATTACAGAAAAATTCCTGAGTTGAGCCGAGTGGCCGCGTTGAATGAAAAAACCAGGGGAAACGCTTTTCTAAAAGAAGTGCCCGTAATATCGATCTCCTTCATTGAGGAAGCGTCTCTCGATGCGCAATGGAAATATTTCGGATTGCTCAATATCGTCGGCCATTTCGACACCCAAAAGCGTTTTGATGCGGAAGCAATCCGCAATTTGATTGAAGCACACAAGGAGAATAACATCATAGGTTACGGTTTTGGGTCAGAAAGAACCGGTCATTCCGGGCCAGTCCGCCAAAAGATAAGTCCGCAAAAAACCGGATTGGGTTGAATTAACGGTTCCGTTTCCGCGCCGAGGCGATTTTTTTCATTTTCTCCGCGTCGATCCACCAGGCATCTTCAAAGGGCAGGCCATATGGCGGCGAAACGGACGGTTGGCCGAACATATCCCAATACGCCACGCGATAGGCGCCCATATACCAGTGCGGGATTACGTAAACGCTCCATTGAAGCACGCGGTCCAGCGCGTGGCAAAGCGTGACAAGCGAAGCGCGGTCCGGCGCATAGACAAGTTTTTCAACCAGTTCGTCTACAACTGGGTCCTTGACGCCGATAAGGTTGCGGCTGCCTTTCTGATCGGCCCTGGCGGAGGACCAGTAGTCGCGCTGCTCGTTGCCTGGCGAAAGCGATTGCCCGAATACATGGACGATGATGTCGTAATCAAAGTTGTCGACAAGGCTTTGATACTGCGCCGAGTCTACGATCCGGTAATGCGCCTCTATGCCGAGGCGCTCAAGATTGCGCAAAAAGGGCTGTATCCAGCGTTCGAAAGTGGGAGATTCCGTTAGAATGTCAAAGGACAAGGATTTGCCCGCAGCGTCTTTCAGTTTGCCGTTCTTTAGCGTCCACCCCGCTTCCTTGAGAAGCGCGGCGGCTTTGCGCAGGTTCTCCCGCGCGTCGCCGGATCCGTCCGTTTTCGGCGGGTTGTATTCGGTTGTGAAAACCTCATCGGGGATTTTTCCCTTATAGGTCTCCAATATCTTCATTTCTTCGGACGAGGGCAGGCCGCGCGCCTCCAACTCGGAGTTTTCGAAATAGCTGCGCGTGCGTTTGTAGGCACCGTAGGCGACGGTTTTGTTCGACCACTCGAAATCGAACGCAAGGTTAAGGGCTTCGCGGACGCGCTTGTCCTTAAAGACGTCGCGGCGCATGTTGAAGATGAAGCCTTGCATCCCGGAAGGCAAAGCGTTCGGAAATTCCTTTTTAACGATCAGGCCCTGCTTGACGGCGGGCGAGGCGTAGGCCGTGGCCCATTCCTTGGCGATGTTCTCGACCCTTAAATCGTATTTTCCGGCCAGAAAGGCTTCGATCGCCACGGTGGAGTCGCGGTAATAGTCGATGCGGATCGTATCGAAGTTGTAGCGGCCCTTGTTGACGGGTAGGTCCTTGCCCCACCAGTCCGCGACGCGTTTGAGCGTCGTGCTGCGGCCCGCGTTCACGCCTTCGAATTGATAAGGGCCACTGCCTAAAATGGGCTCCAGCGTTGTGGCGGCGAAGTCTTTGCCTTGCCAGAAGTGTTTGGCCATAACGGGCAACTGGCCCATGATGAGCGGAAGTTCGGTGTTGCCCGTGCCTTTGAACGTGAATTTGACTTCGAGCGGTCCCGTTTTTTCGGCTTTGACGACGTCTTTGTAATAGCTCCGGTAAAACGGGTGGCCTTTGTCGCGCAGCGTTTCGAACGAAAAAATCACGTCGTCGGCTGTCACGGACTTGCCGTCGTGAAAGCGCGCCTCCGGGCGCAGTTTATACGAAACCCAGCTTCGGTCCGGCGCAACCGTCACGCTTTCGGCCAGCCAGCCGTATTGGCTGAACGGCTCGTCGAGCGAGTTTTCCATCAGTTTTTCGAAAACAAGGCCCGAATCGGAGGCCGCCATCCCCTTGAGAATAAATGGATTTATGTTGTCGAACGTGCCTATGGCCCCGAGGCGCAATTCACCGCCCCTGGGCGCATCCGGATTCACGTAGGCAAAGTTCTTGAAGTCAGGAGGGTATTTAGGCTCGCCATGAAGCGCAAGGCCGTGTCTGGAATCCTGAGCGATACAAGGAAGTGAGAATAACAGTGAAACAAAGAGCGTCATGACCGCGTAGGCGGGAATCCATCTTAAAAATATTTTGTTTATTAAAACGCAAAAAAATGGACACCCGCCTTCGCGGGGGTGACGCCAGCGATATGTCATGGTTTAACCTGTTGGGCCATGGTGACCAGATTTTGCCAACGATGCGACGAGAGCAGGTGCGCGTAGATAAGGCCGATCCATCCCTTGCGCCGCCAGTTCAGGTAGATGTTGTCGGGGATGTTGTCGAACTTTTTCGGATCGACAATTAAAAAGCCGCTCAACTGCAACTTGGCGCCGTTCGGCATTTCGATTTGAGCGTCGTTCTTCATCAATAAATCGTGTTCCTGGAGCGCCTTGACGAATTCGTCCGTCGCGTCGCCCTGTTGGCGCAAAGCCGCGCAAAATTCCATGGCGCTTTTGGTGAACGCGCTCGGGTTTTCCCCTTCGAAAAGGGCATATTCGCCCTCGGTGCCGAGCATGTCGCACTTTTCGTCGATGCAAAGGACGTATTGTTTTTGTTCCGGATCGTCCATCAGAATAAAGGGATAACGGCGGACATAAGCGGGCAAATACCCGCCCGCGCGCCACTGGCCTTTTTCGTCGATAAAAAGGTTCGTGTCGTTCTTGAGGCCGACGACGGCCGCCGGGATGGGAAGGGGGCCGGCCGCGAACACAATCGGGTAGTGAGCGGCAGCCATGGGAAATTCGTCCACCAAAAGCGGAATGGCGTTCGTTTTCGAGGCGAAGCGGAAATTTTTTGGGCGGGAAATATGCAAGCCCGCGTCACGCGCTCGATCGAGCGGACGCGGCGCGGCATAGAACATAGGCATGCCCTGCGCCGACGGGTCCATGTTGGCGGGAATGGCGGGCTTAACGGTATCGGACATTAATTTCTCCTGATTCAAGGAACGTCATAGAAGGTAAGAAGCGCAGGATATACCTCATCTTCACACAATAAACCCGTCATTTTTTCCGGATTTTCAAATACCGAACCTTCACGCCCGCTTCTTTGAGCATAATCTGAACGCGTTTATAGCCTTCGCCCCATTGGGGATCGTTCAAATCCGGTTTGTAGGTTATAATTTCGGCAATGCCGGACTGAATGATGGCTTTAGTGCAGTCGATGCAAGGCGCAAGCGTCGCATAGAGACGGCAGCTCTTTACCGGCACGCCGACGCGCGCCGCGTTGAATATGGCGTTGCTCTCGGCGTGACAGGCCCAAAGATATTTTTCCTGATTTTGTTTGCTGTGCCTTTCCTCGACGTCGTCGTTCACGCCGCGCGGCAAGCCGTTGTAACCGGTGGCGCGAATTTCATTGTCCGGACCAACGATGACCGCGCCGACATGACGTCCGCGATCCTTGCTCCATGTGCTGACATGTTCCGCAAGACGCATAAACCGATCGTCCCATTTGGCCATTTTATCCTCATTGTTTCCCTAGAGATTGACCACCTTGCCCGGGAACCAGTGGCGGCCTTGCTTGTCTTCGATCTCAAGAATCCAGCTATCGGGGTCAATGTCAAGCTGGCGTTCAAGATATTTTTCGGCATCGGAGTCGGGCATGGGATCATTGCTGCTGACGGGGGTCCATACGTATTCGTCGCCATAACAGACCTGCGTCAAAACCCGCGCCGTTCCGTCAAGACGGTTTATTTTGAGGACGATAACGCCGCTTGTCCTGTCGCCGCGACGGCGGATCATAAGCGGAACGCCTTCAAGCGCGGTCGTGCGCATCTGGGCCATGACGGTAAACTCGGTCGGCAGACGGTCATTCGTCATCGTCGTCCGCCATCGTCTCCGTATCGCCAAAAGCGACGGAAGGCTTCGTTATTTCGACGCTGCGGTCGAGAGAAAGGGCCGTTACGGCGACTTCGTTACGGCGCATGATCGCGCCTTCGCTGTTGGCCGCGCCGGATGGCGTTTTGAGGGTGAGCGTGAGCCAGAAATAGTCTTCGTGACGCGGGCTGATGCGTTTTTCAGCCTTGATGGCCGCCACGTTTTTCTGGCTTTGCCGGGCCCACGAAAAGCCGGTGATTTTACCGGGCGGCACGTCGGGAATGTTGACCGAAAGGCATGTTTCCTTGCGCCAACCCTGCGTAAGAAGATGGCGAAGGACTTTCGGCAGTACGGCGCGGGTTGTTTCCCACGGCGCTTGCAGGCGGTCCTTGCAAGCCTGACTGATGGCGATGGCAGGCACGTCGAGCATTAGCGCTATCAGCGCCGCGCCGATTGTGCCGGACATATTGACTTCCTCGCCTGTGTTCGATCCCGCGTTGACGCCCGAGAGGATCAGGCTTGGCCTGGCTTTGGCCATAAAGTGGGAAAGAGCCAGCGCGATGCAATCGCCGGGCGAGCCGTCGACGGCGATACGCTTTTCGCCCATGGCCGTGCACCGGATAGGGCGGCAGAGCGATAGGCTTTGACTTGCGCCGCTATGTTCATGTTCAGGGGCAACGATCCAGACGTCGCGGGCAATTTCGCCCGCCACTTCGGCGAGAACTTTAAGGCCGGGCGCATCGATCCCGTCGTCGTTGGTAAGCAGGACATTGGGAAGAAGAAAACCTGATGCCATATGTACGATTTCCCTTAATGGTACTCATTTCGGAATCGATTGAAATCTAGGCTTTTTTTTGATTTTTGGCTACCCCGCTCCCTTTCGACCGTTAACCATAAAAACGGCTCAAAAAGGACCGATTATCAAGGAAAAAAAGGCCTTTTAGTTGCGCGAATGCGCTTTAGAATGCTTCCGGATAAGATAAATTCTTATATTTCAGGATCGATAATGAGCGGGCAACATAACGATTATTACGCGGCTTTAGATGTTTCGCGGCAAGCCTCGGGGGAAGTTATCAAAAGAGCCTATCGCAGGCTGGCTCTGAAAACCCATCCGGACCGGAATCCGCACGATCCACAAGCTGAAGAACGTTTTAAAAGAATAGCCGAAGCTTATGGCGTCCTGATCGATCCACGAAAACGCGCGCATTACGATCATTTAAGACGATCCGAAAGGGAAGTTTTTGGCCATGCGCGCCACGCGAATCAAAAAGAGCCGAGGAAAACAAAAGACGCATGGTGGTCCTCCAGGGAAGAAATCGACATCAAAACCTTTGCCGGGATGGTCGGAAAATTGCTGGAAAGCCTGGACGTCGAAGGTTTTGGGATCAATCAGGCGCGAGGCATCAATCCGGGAACAGCGACGATTGGAAATATTCTAGAAAAACATCCGGACTGGATCGGAGCGGTTGCAGACGACATCGTCCGCCTGAAAGGAAAGTATCCGTCTGAAGACGTCTTCGCCCGTTGGTATGTCCTTTTGCTGAAGAAAGCGCCGGGAAGCCTAACCTCGCATCCTTTTGTCGAACGTTTTGACCGTTTGATCGAAGTCTTTGGAAGCCGTTCACGGAATGCAGGAGAAACGCGTCGCTTATGGAAAATGCGACTGAATACGGAAGCGGCTCTTCTTTTTGCGGACACGCTCAACGCCGCGCAAATCCATCCGGACCTGTTGACGAAACCTTCGGAACCGGTTGCCGGAAAGCTGTCCACCACCATTGCCGATTGCCTCGAACGGATTCAGCGGGAATGGGGAGAAAACATGGAGCGACTGCCGGTTTTTACGGCTCTTTATGAAATGGCCTTTCCCCCGGAAAAGGAGGACGTAACGCCGCCCGCCGCGCCTTTCAGGAAAGCGCCAGTACGCTTGTCTTTCAGAGCGTTGTTCCAAAATCCTTTTAGCGTTTATCGCCGTTTTTCATAGGATCGAACTGCCCATAGACAGCGGGCGAAATATTGGCAAAAATACCTTCTTTCAAGGGAGAGGACCATATGAAAACGCTTGCCGATATTCGCTCGACCTTTCTGAACTTCTTCGCGTCCAAGGGACACACGATCGTGGAGTCCTCGCCGCTGGTGCCGCGCAACGACCCCACGCTCATGTTCACCAATTCGGGCATGGTGCAGTTCAAGAACGTGTTCACCGGAGCCGAGACGCGACCTTACACGCGCGCCACCTCGGCCCAGAAATCCGTGCGGGCGGGCGGCAAGCACAACGATCTTGAGAACGTCGGCTATACCGCGCGGCATCATACGTTTTTCGAAATGCTCGGGAATTTCTCTTTCGGCGACTACTTCAAGGCCGAGGCCATCGATTTCGCATGGGAGCTTGTGACCAAGCATTACGGCTTGCCGAAAGACAAGCTGCTGGTGACCGTTTATCACGAAGACGATCAGGCCTTCGATTTATGGAAGAAAATCGCGAGTTTCCCGGATAGCAAGATCATCCGCATTCCCACGAACGCCAATTACTGGCGCATGGCGGACGTGGGACCTTGCGGGCCTTGCTCGGAAATCTTTATCGATCAAGGGGATAAGCTGCAGGGCGGTCCGCCCGGCTCGCCCGACGAAGACGGCGACCGCTACCTTGAATTCTGGAATTTGGTATTCATGCAGTTCGAGGAGCAGCCCGGCGGAAAAAAGATCAACCTGCCGAAGCCCTCCATTGACACAGGAATGGGGCTGGAGCGCATCGCTGCCGTCATGCAGGGCGTTTATTCCAATTACGACATCGACCTCTTCAAGGCGCTTATCGGCGCGACGGCGGATCTTGTGAAAACCGATCCCGAAGGCCCTCAAAAGCCTTCATTTCGCGTGATCGCCGATCATTTGCGCGCGACGTCGTTCCTGATCGCCGACGGCGTGTTGCCGAGCAACGAAGGGCGCGGTTATGTCCTGCGCCGGATCATGCGCCGGGGCATGCGCCACGCGCATCTGCTGGGGGCCAAAGAGCCGCTGATTTATCGCCTCGTGCCGGAACTGATTAAACAGATGGGCACGGCGTATCCTGAACTGGTGCGCGCTGAGCCGCTGATTACGGAGACGCTGAAGCTTGAGGAAACACGCTTTAAACAGACATTGGAACGCGGCCTGAAGCTTCTGGACGACGAAACGGGCAAACTGAAGGCGGGCAAGCCCCTGCCGGGCGACGTTGCGTTCAAGCTTTACGATACCTTCGGATTCCCGCTGGATTTAACGCAGGACGTCTTGCGCGGACGCGGTCAGACGGTCGATGTGGAAAGCTTTGAGGCCGCCATGGCGAAACAGAAAGCCGTGGCGCGTGCCAGCTGGGCCGGGTCGGGCGAAGCGGGCACCGATAAGCTCTGGTTCGATATTTATGACGAGCTGGGCGCGACGGACTTCCTCGGTTACAGCACGGAGAAAGCCGAGGGCCAGATCACGGCCATCGTTCACAAAGGCACGCGCGTAACCGAGGCCAAGGCCGGAGCGGAAGTCCGGATTATCGTCAACCAGACGCCGTTCTATGCGGAATCCGGGGGTCAAATGGGCGATATAGGCACGATCACGACCCCCAAGGGCGCGGTCCTGACGGTCACGAACACGAAAAAGGAAGCGGGCGCGGTATGGGTGCATTACGCACGGATCGATAAAGGAACGATCAAGGTTGGCGAAGACGTCATCCTGCTCGTGGACGGCGAGAACCGCGCGCGCATACGCGCCAATCACTCGGCTACGCACTTGATGCACGCGGCGTTGCGAAAAAAGCTGGGCGCACACGTGACGCAGAAAGGCTCGCTGGTTTCGGCGGAACGCTTGCGTTTCGACATCAGCCAGCCTGTGCCGATACCGGCCGAGGCTCTGGCCGAAATCGAGGCCGAGGTAAACCGGCGTATTCGCCTGAACGAAGAGGCCGTGACGCGCCTCATGTCGCCGCAGGAAGCGATGGAGAAGGGCGCGATGGCCCTGTTCGGCGAGAAATACGGCGACGAAGTGCGCGTGGTGTCGATGGGTTCCGACGACGGGCAAAACTTCTCTGTCGAGCTTTGCGGCGGCACGCACGTCAAACGCACGGGCGACATCGGCGTTTTCAAGATTGTATCCGAAAGCGCATTGGCGGCGGGCGTGCGGCGTATCGAGGCGCTGACGGGAGCGGCGGCGCTGGAGCATTTCGCGGCGCAGGAAAAGAGCCTGAACGACGTTGCGGAAGCGCTTAAATCGCCGATTGCCGAAGCGGCGACGCGCGTTACGCAACTTGTCGATGAGCGCCGGAAGCTTGAGCGCGAAGTGACCGACCTGCGGCGTCAGGTTGCCATGGGCGACGGCAATGGCGCGGCTTCCAAGCAGGAGGAAGCAAGAAAGATCAACGGGATAAACTTCGTTAGCCGCGTTTTAACGGACATTCCCGCCAAGGACCTGAAACCCATGGCCGATGCGTTCAAGGCGCAGATCAAGTCGGGCGTGATCGCGCTAACGGCCAGTTTTGAAGGCAAGGTGTCGCTCGTCGTAGCCGTGACGGACGATTTGACCGCCAAAATTAACGCGGTTGAACTGGTCAAGGTTGGCGCGCAAGTGCTCGGCGGCAAGGGCGGCGGCGGCCGCGCGGACATGGCTCAAGCGGGCGGCACGAACGAATCCGGTATGCCAATAGCCATTACGGCGATCGAAAAGGCGCTTGCAGGATAAACTGCTGCCAATAAAGAAAATTAACCTTCCCTGTTTCGCTCGATGTTTATCGTCACGAGCGTGATGAAGGCGACGATTCCGATAAGCGCAGCGACAAGCGCGGGCGAAAAGCCAAAGCGCATGAAAGCCGCCACGACGGCTATCGTCGTCGCAAGCTCGATAATCAAGTAACGAATGGCAATCGGCGCGTGGCAATGGCGGCATTTCCCGCGCTCGAAAATCCATGAAAGAACCGGCACCAGATCGCGTTTGGTCAGCGGCGCATGGCACTTGGGGCATTGCGAGGGCGGGTGCACGATCGAGATTCGGCGCGGAATGCGGTAACTCAGCATCGTCGTAAAGCTGCCAAGGGCCAGGCCCACGACAAGCCCCGTTAAAAAGAGAAACCATGGGGCATCGGGAGGAAAAGAGTCCATCAGCTCAACTCGCGAATGCAAACGCCGTGCTTGAGCATCCAGGCGAAACAGCGCCACAATCGTGCGTCTTCGCGCGCGGCGTCGCCCCGAAGCATGTCCTGAATGCGAACGGCGCCCGCCTGACGAATGGCTTCGGCCATTTTCAAGAGCGAGGCTTTCGGTACGAGAAGTTCGGGCACGAACATGTTCATATCGTGTTCGAGGATAATGGAAATTTCCTCGCTTGTCATCACAACGCGCACCCGGTCCAGCGGAGACAAGGGGGCGGTCGCGAAACCGCTCCACACCGTCCACGGGTTGGGGACGGCGGGGCTTGCGGCCGCCCAGTTCCGGGGGAACGCGTTGAGGGATGGCCTCTCTCTCTCCGCGTCCGAGGAAAGTTTGCGCCACAAAGCCTCGAAAGAGGGCACAATCACGCGCCAGTCGAAAACGCTTTGGGCTCTTGCGCGGGCCGCTTCGCCCATGGCGCGGCGCTTCCCCTCGCCATTGGCCAGCGAGATGAAAGCCGACGCCGCGCGGCGAATATCCGCCATCGTCGATTGCGCCGCGCCGGTCAGGAAGTTTTCCGCTTTCCCTTCGTTATAATAATGAAAAGCGTTGAACAGTCCCGCCGTATCCGGCGGCATATGCGTGGGGATCAAAAAGCCTTCCTGCGTGTCGCGGACATAGTCGCGATAACCGTTCCAGTCCGAAACCACCGAAGGCAGGCCGCACGCCATGGCTTCCAGCGCCGTACGGTCGAGGCTTTCGTGAACGTTGTCGGCGAGCGAAGCGAAAATATCCGCTGCCGCCCAAAGACCGTGCGGAAAACGGTCGTCGCCTTCCGGCATCAGGTCGCACCGGACGGTCTGGCAAATGTCGCGCGCCATCGCGCGCAAACGCCCCTCGCGCTCGTCATTCGGCCTGAAGTAACCCGATAAAACGATCCGCAGCTTGCAGAACACGTTGCGCGCCGCGTGTTCCGCCGCCAACAGCAAGGGAAGGGGATGCGCGTGCGCCGAAGGATTCGGGGACCCCACGGCCAGAACGATCACTTCCTGATCGGTGGCGCCCAGCGCCATCCTCTGGATCATTCGCTTTTCCGACGACGTGAGAACCAGATAAGGCGACGTGTCGATCCCGAAGGGAATGACCGGCGTCTGGATCGGGCAACGGAACGTGCCGCCGAAACGATAGTTCAGGTAATCCGCATGAATGTCCCACAGCTTGCGGACGGCGCCGCGCATGGCATTCGACGAGCATACCAAAGCGTCCGCGCTTGTGGCGGGCGCAAGGCATAGGTCCGTTACGGTTTGCGCAACCTTCGCGCCGGTCAGTCCTTGAAGATAGCCGCACGCCGCATAGCCCGTCCCCTGAAGCTGCCGCCGCCGCCACAGCATGTCCGTGAGGGCCGCGTCGGGCCTGAAGAGGCAGGAAATCGTTTCCAGATTGTGCTGAGGGGTGAGCGGATCGAGGCCGACGCAACGTTCCTTGATATCGATCCCTGCGGCCTGGGCCAACTCCTTGAAACGGTTGTAGCTATAAACATCCGATGGACGGCAGATGAACCTGTTTTGCGTGCCGTAGCGAAACCACGCCTTGAGGAATTCGTCGGCGGCATCGTCCGCAGGCGGATTCGTGCCGTGCAACGGAGGCGGCGCGGGTCGCGCGTATTCGATCGCGGCAATCATTCAAGCACTCATGCCCTTCTGCAGCCTGTTGCGGCGGCAGCGTTTTTACGGTCATCCCGTACGATGTTCAGAAGGCGGGGCGAACCAACGGGACTCCCGGTCCCTGCTTTCGCAAGGACTTGAGAATCTGTGGAATTTGCCACGCGGAAGGACGCGGGGCAATAGGGAAGAAAGCGTTTATCCCTTCAATTTGGCAATCGTGGCCGTGGTGCTTTGGCCCTGAACGAGATTCGCCAGAACGACCTGCCCACCCCAGCCCTGCACGAGATCGGCACCGACGACGTTTTCCATCGTGTAATCCGCGCCCTTGACGAGCACGAAAGGACGGATCGCCTTGATGAGAGCGAGGGGCGTTTCCTCGTTAAAAATGACGACGGCGTCTATGTCCGCCAGAGAAGCCAGAACCATCGCGCGCGCGCTTTCGCCTTGAACTGGCCGCCCGTCGCCTTTCAGCTTTTTCGTCGAAACGTCGCTATTCATCCCGACGATCAGCTTGTCGCAAACGGCGCGCGACTGCCGTATCAGCGACAAATGCCCCGGATGCAAAAGGTCGAAAACGCCGTTCGTAAAACCGACCTTCAGTCCTTGCTTGCGCCAGCGTTCAGCCAATTCGCCCGCTTCGGACAAGGCCACGATTTTTTCCTCGCTCAACAAGACCTGATCGCGCACAAGCTCGCGGGCCAGTTCGTCATGAGTCACGACGGCCGTTCCTATTTTGCCCACGACGATAGATCCGGCGATATTGGCCAGTTCCGCGCTTTCGGCAGGCGTCAGGCCTCCCGCAAGGGCAAGAGCCATTGCCGCCACCACCGTGTCGCCCGCGCCGGAGACGTCATAGACTTCGCGCGCCGTTGCGTGGAAATGACGCACAGGCTCGCCTTTCATGACAAGGCAAACGCCGTCGGCGCCCAGCTTGGCCAGGATTCCCTGCAGGTCATGATCGGAAATAAGCTGGCGGGCGGCCTTTTCGGCTTCCTGAACCGTATGCACGGGAATGCCCGTCGATTCCGAAAGCTCGCGCCGGTTGGGAGTCAGCATATAGGCCCCGCTGTAGCGGCTGAAATTGCGTCCTTTCGGATCGATCAGAACACGGCGACCTTTCTCATTTGCCAGCGCGATAATCTCTTTCAGGACGCTGTCGGTAAGGACGCCTTTGGCGTAGTCCGAAAGGATAAGCACCGAACAGCTTTCGATCGCGCCGCGCACACGCATCGAAATCTGTTTTTCCATGTGCGGCGAAAGGGGATAACTGATTTCGTGGTCCGCGCGCAAAAGCTGCTGGCCGTCCGCCACATACCGCGTTTTAAGGGTCGTAGGACGCGAATTGTCCGTCAGAAGGTAAGACGTGACTTGCGGGAGCGAGGAAACCTGTTTCTCAAGATCGTAACCCGCCTGATCCTGTCCGGCGACGCCGATCATGTCAACCTGTCCGCCCAGCGCGACGACGTTTCTCACCACGTTGCCGCCGCCGCCGAGCGTCACCGCTTCGCGCTGCGTCCGGAGAACGGGAATAGGGGCCTCGGGCGAAATGCGCTCCACCTGCCCGTAGACGTAACGATCCAGCATCAAATCGCCGACGCAAAGAACGCGATGCCCGGTAAGCTTGTCCAAAAGAGTCAAAAGATGGGTGTGCATGACTGAACCGTTTAGATATAGGGATCCGGTTGAGCCAGGAATTTTTGAACGTATTCCCGGACTCCTTCCTCGAGCGTCGTAAAGGGATCGGTGTAACCCGCCGCCTGCAGCTTGGCCATGCTTGCTTCGGTAAAATACTGGTATTTCGGGCGAAGCTCCTCGGGCATGTCGCGGTAAGTCAGCATGGGATCCTTTCCCGCCGCGAGATAGACGGCGGTGGACAGATCGGCAAAACTGCGCGCCTTTCCCGTTCCCAGATTGAAAAGGCCGTTGACCTTCGGCCTGTCCAAAAGCCACAGCATGACGTCCACGCAATCGCGGACCCATACGAAATCGCGAAGCTGGCCGCCATCGGGATAACGCGGGTCGTAGGACCGGAAAAGGGGAAAGGATTCGTCCCGGAGGGCGAACGGGAATATCTGGTGCACGACGGAACGCATCCCGCCCTTGTGGTATTCATTAGGGCCGTAGACGTTGAAGAACTTGAGCCCCACGCATTGGGTTGGCCCGCCGTTGCCGCGCTCCTTATGACGAAGCGCCCAGCGGTCGAAAAGATGCTTGCTCCAGCCGTAGGCGTTTAGGGGGCGCAGTTTGGCCAGCGCATCAGGCGTTTCCTCGTCACTGAACCCCGCCGATCCGTCGCCATATGTCGCGGCGGAAGAGGCGTAAACGAAGCGAACGCCGTTTTCCTCGCACCAGCGCCAAAGCCGGCAGCTCAGGCGGAAGTTGTTGTCGATAATGAGATCGGCGTTCCTTTCGGTGGTCGAGGAGATGGCTCCCATATGAAAGATTATTTCAATGTCGCCCCCGGTGCGGTCCAGAAAATCCGTAAGCTGTTCCGGAGCAATTATCTCCTCGATGAAGTGTTTGGACAGATTGCGCCACTTCTCTCCCAGACGAAGACGGTCGCACACCGCCACTCTTTCGCCTCTCTTCTCGAGGGCTGCTACGAGATTTGAACCGATAAACCCGGCGCCGCCGGTGACAAGGATCATGATAAAATCGGGGGTTAGGGGCCAACCTTAAGGGATTCCCGGGGGATTAAAGCCACTTGACGTACCTTTGACAAGAAGCTTGAGTTCGGCCCATAAAGATGCCCAAACCTTAACCTTTACCGGACGATGAACTCAGAACGCTCCAAACGCGCCCTCATTTTCCCCGGCCAGGGAAGCCAGCAGGTTGGCATGGGCAAGGCCCTTTATGACGCTTTTACCGAGGCGCGCGAAGTCTTTCAGGAGGTGGACGAGGCCCTCTCGCAAAAGCTCTCCAGCGTGATTTTTGAGGGCCCTGACGATGTTTTAAAACTCACTGAAAACGCCCAGCCCGCCCTTATGGCCGTTAGCATGGCTGTTGTTAACGTCCTTGATAAACAAGGGAATTATCGTCTTCCTGAGGCTGCGGCCTATGTGGCAGGGCATAGTTTGGGCGAATATTCGGCCCTATGCGCCGCCGGAACGTTTACGCTAGCCGATACGGCCCGTTTGCTGCGTATCAGAGGGAAAGCCATGCAGGAGGCTGTTCCTGTGGGCGTAGGGGCCATGGCGGCCCTTATGGGGACCGATATGAAAGCGGCGCAGGAAATCGTGGCCGCCGCTGCCGGAGCCGATATTTGCGCCGCCGCCAACGACAACGCTCCCGGACAGGTCGTCATCAGCGGCCACGTGGCCGCCGTGGACCGCGCTATTGCGCTGGCCGCCGAGCGAGGCTTCAAGCGTAGCATTAAGTTACCGGTGAGCGCCCCTTTCCATTGCTCTCTGATGGAGCCTGCCGCCATCGCCATGGAAGAAGCTCTGGCGAATATAGACCTGAAGGCTCCTGTCGTGCCGGTTGTCAACAACGTAACGGCAACGGCCTCGAGCGATCCCGGCGTCATTCGCTCCTTGCTCGTCGATCAGATCACCGGTTCGGTCCGATGGCGGGAATCCGTGATTTACCTGAAAGAGCAGGGCGTCGGGGAATTGGTGGAATGCGGAGCGGGAACCGTCCTGGCGGGTCTGACCAAACGCATCGACAGGGAGATTGTGAGCTTTTCGCTGCATGCGCCGGACAGCATTGAAGCCTTTCTGAAAAACAGATAGCGGATGAGCCATTCACAGGAATATTTTAACGTCGTCGCCGTCGGCCGCGCCTATACCGATGTGATTGCCGATGTTTCAACCGCGTTTCTAAAGGAAAGGAATATTCCTTTCGACGCGGGACGCGAGTTCGACATTCCCACGCTCAGGCAAATTCAGTCGGAACTGAAAAACCCGCGCATGGTCGCGGGCGGATCCAGCGCCAATACCGTCGCGGTTATGGCCGCCTTGGGCGGCAAGGTCGGCTTTTTCGGCAAGGTTTGCCACGATGAGATGGGCGATTTCTTTCTCGACGATTTTCGCAAGCGCGGCGTGAGTCTTTGTTGCGATCCTTATGATCATAAGGGAATCATGTCGGCGGTATGCCTTGTCTTGTTGACGGAAGACGGGCACCGCAGTTTTGCGACGAATATGGGTTGCGCCGAAGATTTTAACATTAATGATTTCCGTTCATTCGATTTCACAAAGACGAACTATTTCCTTATCGACGTTCAGCTTTTAAGCGATGCGGAAAACCCGAGCGTCATCCGCGATGCTATAGAATATGCCCATGACAAAACGAAAATCGTTTTCAGTTTTCACAATGTGAACGTTTGGAAAGACCAGCAGCACTTGGCACGCTTTATCGTTGAGAAGGCCGATATACTAATCGGTAATGACGCCGAGCAAACGCTTTTTCATAACGTATTGAAATTGCCGCTCCCGCCGCATCAGATCGTCGTAACGACAAGAGGCGAAGACGGGGTCGAAGCGTACAATGGCAAGAAACGCTTTGATATTCCGGGCGAGAGGCCAAAGCATTTTGTCAGCTCGGTCGGCGCCGGGGATTCCTTTACCGCAGGCTTTTTGTTCGGTTTATCAAAGGGCTTGAGCCTCGAGGCCAGTTTAAAATATGGTGTCAAGACGGCCGTGGCCATTCTGGAAGAAGTCGGGGCGCGCCCGACGCACCCCATGATTATCTGAAAATAGTTATCAAACGTGAGGTTATCTTGACAATGAGATGTATGTACGTACAATAGTTTGTGGGGGGACGTTTATGAAAATTGTCTGGGATAAAGTCAAAAGCGCGAAGAATCTTGTTAAACATGATATAGATTTCGAAACCGCCCAACGTGTTTTTGACGATCCCTATCAGTTATCGGAACAGGACCGTATCGAGGGACATGAATACCGATGGCAAACATCAGGAATGATTAAAAATAACGTTGTGATGGTGGGTCATAATTATGAAGTTAGGGATGGCGAAGAGATTATTCGAATAATCACAGCGCGTTTGGCTACCCCCAAGGAAAGGAGAAGATACCATGAAGACACGAACGACTCATAAAGGCTTGCCGAAAGCTTTATCAACTAGTCAGAAAAAAGTTATCGGGAAAGGATCGAAAAGTAAAATCAACTTATCGGATATGCCTGAAACTGTGTTTTCGCGTAAGGCTCGCCGAGGACTTTTTTATCGACCACGCAAAATGTCCGTTACAATCCGGCTCGATGAAGATTTATTGACTTACTATAGAGCCCACGCGCCAGAAGGACGATATCAAACGGAAATTAATCGCGTTTTGCGCGAACAAATGGAAAGAAAATAACAATAGGAGGTAAAGCCATGTTTAGCCTTGGTGGAAAAAACGCTCTTGTCACAGGCGCCACGGGTGGAATCGGCAAAGTTGTGGTGCGAACCTTGATGGAGCAGGGTGCACGCGTGGCTATGACGGATATCGCGCAAGAACCGCTTGAGGCGCTACAGAAAGAATTAGGCGAAAATGCCCTTAGCGTTGTGGCGAACCTTTCCGATCCGGCGGCCGCAGGGGCTTTACTAAAAGAGGCTGAGGAAAAACTCGGCGGCGGTGTTGATGTTCTTGTGAACAATGCTGGTCTGACGCGTGATGGTCTTGCCATGCGCATGAAGGACGAGGACTGGGATCTGGTGATTAATGTGAATTTGTCGGCGGCGTTCCGGCTTTCGCGTTCGTGCCTCAAAGGCATGATGAGCCGCCGCTGGGGACGCATTATCAGCCTCGCGTCAGTTGTCGGGGCCATGGGCAACGCGGGACAAGCAAACTATTCGGCCTCCAAAGGCGGACTAATGGCGATGAGCAAATCGATTGCGCAGGAAATCGCGCCGCGCAACGTAACGGTTAATTGCGTCGCGCCCGGTTTCATCATATCGCCAATGACGGATAAGCTTACGGAAGACCAGAAACAGCGCATGCTTTCTGCCATTCCTGTCGGCTATCTCGGCGAAGCGAAAGACGTCGCCGCCGCGATTGTTTTTCTTGCGAGCGAAGAAGCCCGCTACATCACCGGCCAGACGATCCATGTCAACGGCGGAATGGCGATGATTTAGGACATTTTCTCATTGGATTGCTCTAATCCGCCCGATTGTCGCATTTATTATGACAATATTGACAATTATTGCGACATTTGTTAAATTAAAACAAGCCGTTGAAGGAGCCTGCCCATGTTATCCACCCGCATTAACGCGCGTCTGACCGGTTCGCTTGCCGCTTTCGTTGGAAAGATGGTGGGAAAAACGGGACTTTACGAAACGCCCAGCGAATATATTCGCGATCTTATCCGCCGCGATATGGAAAGACGCGATGGCCAAATTGAAATTGGCTCCATTCTCACCGGTTATCGCGACGTTGCTGCAGGGCGAACCTTTCCTTCCACGGGCGATTTCCATAAGGACATGAAAGTTCTTGAGAATAAGGAAACGACCGATTGGTCATGAAAAAGGCCAGGTTTCACCTGACGCGGCAGGCCGCAAAAGCCCTCCGCGAAATTTATTCTCATTCACTGAAACAGTGGGGTGAAAAGTCGGCGGACGAGTACATGGCTGACTTGTACGCTGTCATGAAAAAAGCCGCTATAAATCCGGAAATTGGCCGGTTTCGCGCGCATCGCGCCGTGCCTTTTCTGATGGCGCCATCTGGTAGGCATTTTATCGTTTATGATCGCCTTGAAGGAGGTATTGTGATCCTGACGTTATTGCATCAGCGCCGTGATATTGAAAAGATTATAGCTAATCGGGGGCCATCCTTTCTGGTTGAAATTGAAATGTTGAAAAGAAAAACAGCAAAATAAAGGCTTCAACGGCTTCTTATGCCTCAACGCGAAAAAAACACTCTCCGCAAGCGCGTGAAGCGCTATGCCAAGGTTTCAAAGGCCATGGCGGGTGTCGGCGTGCGCATGGCCAGGGAGCGTTATCTTGGGATGAAGACTGACCGCCAAAAGCTGGCGGAGCGATTGCGCGAGACACTCGGCGGCCTCAAGGGGCCGATTATGAAGATAGCCCAGATACTGGCGATGATCCCCGATGCCGTGCCGAAAGAATACGCTGCCGAACTTATGCATCTACAGGCCGATGCGCCTTCGATGGGTTGGGCGTTTGTCAAAAGACGTATGGCCACTGAACTTGGGCCGGATTGGCAAAAGAAGTTCAAGAAGTTTGAACCTTTGGCTGCCGCAGCGGCATCATTGGGGCAGGTGCACCGAGCCGTTTCGCTGGACGGACGTTTGCTGGCCTGCAAGCTTCAGTATCCCGATATGAAGTCCGTCGTCGAAGCCGACTTGCGCCAACTGAGGTTAGCGTTGGCCGTTTTCGAGCATTATGACCGCGCCGTTTCCACCAAACAGGTGCAGGCGGAGATTGCGGACCGTTTGCGCGAGGAGCTGGATTACATCCTTGAAGCCAAGCACATTAAACTTTACCGGGCAATGCTCGCAAAAGTTCCGGGTGTTCATGTGCCGGAAGTCGTCGACAAGCTTTCGACGGATCGTCTTTTGACGATGACTTGGCTCGAAGGCGAACGATTGGCGAAGATTGCCGACGAAAAGCCGCTTAAAGATCGCAACGCCGTGGCCATCAACATGTTCCGCGCGTGGTATACGCCCTTTTATTATTACGGCGTCATTCATGGCGATCCGCACCTCGGCAATTATACGGTGCGACCTGATAACAGTATCAACCTGCTGGATTTCGGATGCATTCGCGTTTTTAAGCCGGAACTCGTTCAAGGCGTTATGACGCTCTATCAGTCTTTACTAGAAGACAAGCCGGAGTTGGCCGTTGAGGCCTATAAGGCGTGGGGATTTCATAATATTAACAAGGAGTTAGTAGGGACCCTGAATATATGGGCAAAGTTTATCTATGCACCGCTTTTGGAAGACAAAACGCAATTGATCGAAGAAACAAACACGGGTCTTTATGGCCGTGCGACGGCCAACCGCGTGCATCGCGAGTTGCGCAAGATCGGCGGCGTGATCGTGCCGCGCGAGTTCGTGTTTATGGATCGCGCCGCCATCGGTCTCGGCGCCGTTTTTTTACGTCTGCGCGCCGAGATCAACTGGTATCGGCTGTTTCATGAACTCGTTAGCGGGTTTAACGCCGAGACGCTCACGTCAAGTCAGAAAACGACGCTTCGCCAAACCGGCATCAAAGCCTGACGCCTACCGCCGCACGCAGCGAAGATAGGCCGTGTCGGTTTTAGGAATATCAGAGCCATTGACATCCGGCGCGTTATAATAGAGTTCTGAAAAACTGTACACATCGGGATTCATCGCGGAAGCGCGGCTCGAGGCCGAGTAATATTTTGAACCCATCGATTCCGAAGAAGACCAATAAATGTTTTGCATACTGTCTTCTCCCGACCATGAATAGCCGAAGTTGCCGATTGACATACTCCCGTTACCTAACAAAATAAGCTCGTTGATGGCCGGCAAATACCAGTCGTTATAGCCGTTAGCTACAAGATTTTCACAGGTTCTTGCCGCTGTATAAATTGGAGAATTGAACGCGGCCAATGCGGCTGAATTGGCCTTTCCCGAGTTTTGATTGTTGATGCCCGTTAACGCTTGCCAATTGGACCAAACGACTTGCGTGCGCGTTCCGACGCATGTCGAGCAGCCGTCCCATGTTTGGCCGAGATCGCAGGGAGTCGTGAACATTTTAACGTTGCCGTCGGGGGAAAGGCCCGCGTAAACGGTTCCGTCCAGGCACATGTCCCCAATGGATGGCTCGACGGCGTTGCAGTCTATCTTCTTCCTGCATCCTTCCTTGCGTACACAGCGTGCATATTCCATCCCCTTTGCTTGCCCATTCACGGATACGTAACCAGAATCTATTTTGTACAAGTACAACAAGGCCCTGCTTGTCGCAGGCGGCGGATGTTCCGTCGAGGACCATATTGGAACATAAGTGGGAACTTTATTATCTCGCGATCTTAGCGAGTAGAAATCCCAGAAAGAAACCTTTTTATGACCGAAAAGAAGAGCCTCCGCCGCCGCAGGCAAATACCAGTCGCTGTGTCCATAAGCGACAATAGCGTCGCAATAAGCTGCCGCACACGCGTCATAATCAACGTACCTCTCTTGTCTTCCATAAAGAGGAGGAATTTTGTTGAGAGCCGCAATCGCAGAGGTGTTCGCTTTTCCCGTGATCTTGTCCTGAACGCCTATGCTTCCATAATAATGATTGTCTCTATAATCATAATCCGCAGGAGCCCACCACATATAGTTGCCGTGCACACTGCACTTTGAGCAACCATCCCAGCCAGACCAGAGATCATCCCCAAGGCACGGCGTGGCGAACATTTTGACATGTCCATCCGGCGTGTAGCCGACGAAGACCGTGCCGTCCTGGCACATGTCGCCGGGCTCGGGCTCGCGGCCCACGCAATCGACCACCGGGCGGCAGCCGATGGGCTCGACCAGTTTTGCGCACTGCGGCACGCCGTTGACGAACCCAGTCAGCGCCTCGCCCGCCGGGCAGTTGAACGTGCCGTTGTATGCCACCGTCACGCATTTGAACGTTTTGTCCGTGTCCTTCGTCAGAAGCTGCCCTTCCGAACACTTCAAAGCGGACAGCCGCGTCAGAATGTCCATTCTCGCGGCGTCGATCGAGCCCGCATCCCTCACCGTCAACGTATTGGCCTTCGCGCCGTCGCTCGCGTACGCATTGCCGGCGACGCTCAACAGGGAGGAGGGATTTACCGTCCCTATGCCGACCCATCCGTTGTTTTTAACGACAAGGCTTTTTCCGGCGTCGAGTGTCCAGTTTTCGTTCAGATACCATAACCCAATGCTCGTCGCTTCATGCCGCCCAAAATATGCCCTTGGTCCGACAAGAAACCCGGTCGCCCAGATCGGTAAGGCCGTTTTTAAACCTATGTTCTGGCCGTCGATGGCATCGACGAAGCCCTTCACGGTTGCTCCGTTACCAAATTCCACACCGCCGTCAAATTGCGCTTCGCCCGTGTTCGTGTCGATCCAGGCAAAAGGCGCGCCCACGTCTGCCCCAATATGAACCCTGCCCGTCGAGGTAAGATATAAAAACGTGTGATTGCCCGCCCCCATCGGCAGATGTTGGTTCTCCGCGCTGTTCACGCCTTTGGCATGCGCGAAAGAGGGCGTAAAGCACAATAAACAAGCCAGAAAGACCGCCAGAAACCCACTGCTTTTCGGCATGGCTTTTTCCTCTCTCTTGCGAACCGTCAAACTCAGGGCTTCCCGCACTTCGGCTGCCCGTTTTCAAAGCCCGTGACATATTGGCCCGAAGGGCATGCAAACGTTCCGTTGTACGCGAAACTTCCCGCCGTCACCGTCTCGCATGTGTAGGTATGATCCCCCGTCTTTTTCAGCACGGCCACTCCAGGCCCCGCGCAAGCCCCAAGGTTCGATATACTGATGATGTTGTCCATCTTTTGCGCATCCAGCGAACCCGCAAGCTCCGTTCCCGGAATCGTCAGCGTATCCACCTCCAGATCCCCTTCCACGTTCATGTCGCCGTTCACGTCCAGTTTCTTCGAGGGCGCAAGGGTTCCGATCCCGACGTTCCCCGAGCTGGTCATCACAGGACCCCACTTGTCCAGAAAACGCATCCCGAACGTTCCCGTTTCCATGCTTCCCAGAAACTGCCCCGGTCCCAAATAGATCCCGCCGGCCCCGTGTCTCGACACATCTCCCGACTGTATGAGGTTGTCCACAACCAATCCCCCGCCCTTGACGTCTACCCCGCCGTTAAAAGTCACCGGACCCTTGAAAAACGCCGATCCGTTCGTCGTATCGATCAGGGCTTTCGCCTTGCTCTCGTCATCGTCCTCCTTGGCGCCAAAATATATTTTCTTCGTTTTTAACAAATGCAGAAACGTTTCCCCGCTCGCCCCCATCGGCAAGTCGCTTCCCGCCGTGCTGTTCACGCCCTCGGCGGCGCGTGCGCCTGCGCCAAAAGAAAGTCCGAACATCAATAATACGGCAATCGATAGAATCTTCCGCATGGCCGCTATCTCCATGAATCGAGTTAAGCGCCTAATATCAGATCACAATACCTTTATATTACGTTAAATATTGCGAATCGCTTCCTATCCTTCGGGGCGTTTATTTGGATTTTGTTTCTTGACCGGAACGTTCACACACCTTGTCTTTTTGAGCGATTTAGGGTAGAGCCGCTAACGTTCCGCCTCTCACAACCGATTGATGCCTATGAAGATTGCTGTTTTAAAAGAACGCCGCCCCTATGAACGGCGCGTAGCTGCCACCCCCGACACGATCAAAAAATACCTTTCCCTTGGGTTTGAGGTCGTCGTCGAAACGGGGGCCGGTAACGAATCGGCCTTTCCCGACGAGCACTACGCTGCGGTTGGCGCCATAATAGCTCCTTCGGCGGAATCGGCCCTTCAGGGCGCTGACGTCATTCTGAAGGTCCAGCGCCCCATGAACGCTTCCGAAGGTTTCGACGAAATAAGCCTGATCCAGCCGGGCAGCACTTTGATCGGCATGCTGAATCCCTACGCCGCGCGCGACGACTTATCCGTATACGCGGCGAACAACGTAACGGCCATGGCCATGGAGCTTCTTCCGCGCATCACCCGCGCGCAGGCCATGGACGTCTTGTCGAGCCAATCGAACCTGGCCGGGTATCGAGCCGTTCTCGATGCCGCTGAACAATTCGGCCGCGCTTTTCCGATGATGATGACAGCCGCAGGCACCGTTCCTCCTGCGCGCGTATTCGTGATGGGAGCGGGAGTGGCCGGCCTTCAGGCTATTGCCACGGCCCGCCGTCTCGGGGCCATCGTGTCGGCGACAGACGTCCGGCCGGCGGCGCGCGAACAGGTACAAAGCCTCGGCGCATCCTTTGTCATGGTCGAGAATGAGGAAACGAAGGAAGCGGAAACTTCGGGCGGATATGCGCGTGAAATGAGCGATGAGTACAAGCGCCAGCAGGCGGCTCTGATTGCCGAAACCATCAAGAAGCAGGACGTCGTCATTTGCACGGCTCTGATTCCGGGCCGCGCCGCGCCGCGTCTTGTGACCGAAGACATGCTGAAGACGATGAAGCCGGGATCGGTCGTCGTGGATCTCGCGGTCGAGCAGGGCGGCAACTGCGCCTACAGCGAGGCGGGAAAAGTCATTGAAATTTTTGGGATCCGCATCGTCGGTTACAGGAATATGCCAAGCCGGATTCCGATTGACGCCTCGTCTTTATATGCGCGTAACCTTTTGAATTACATGACGCTTATATCCACTCCTTCCGGCGGACAGCTTGCCGTCGATTGGGAGGATGAGATCGTGAAAGCTATTACACTGACACGCGACAGTGTTATTGTTCATCCCCAGTTCCAACCCTGAGGGAGCCGCCAATCGATTCACCTGAAAAGAACGTTAGCTCTTCGCTAATCTTTTTTTTATACAGTTAAGAAGAGATTTACCCAGCCAGGAGGAGCGCAAGCCATGAGCCCCAAAACGGAAGACGATAACAATGTAACAAAGCAATGGATAACAAGTCTCGCCATTGCCGTCGTTTGCTGCGCGTTTTTGTTTCTGGTTTTCGCCATATACATCGCGGACCTGCGCAAACTGAATGAGCAAATGTCGCTGACCGTCGTTCGACTGGAAGCGTTGCAGACTCGGCAAATGCAGGTGATCGCGGATCTGGATAAACTTCGCCGCCCGCCGCAGCTAACGACCCAACCGGCGGACGCAATGCCATCCGTTCCGTCAAACGAGACGGAAACCGGCACAGGGCCTTCTATTGATTTGCCTGCTGCCGAACCGCCGCCTCTAGCGGCCCCTGATGAGAACAAACCCGGCGACGCGCCGCCGCCACCCCAGCCTTGAGAGCACGGACACCCCAATATGGATGCAAACGCTTTATCGTCGAACCTCAGCAGCCTTGCTGCCGAGCAACAGAAACTGGCTGACTTTGCGAGCGATTTGGCCACTCAGGCCCAGTCCCTTGCCGTGCAGGTTATTCCGGAAGCCGGCCACGGATTTTTCCTGACCGGGCTTACGGTTTTCGTTCTGGCCTGCTTTGTCGGCTATTACGTCGTATGGCGCGTTACGCCAGCCCTGCATTCGCCCCTGATGGCGGTCACGAACGCCGTGTCGTCCGTCATCATCGTGGGCGCGCTGCTGGCGGCGGCCGCCTCGGAAAGCGCCGTTTCCACATGGCTCGGCCTTGGGGCCGTATTCCTCGCCTCAATCAATATCTTCGGCGGCTTCATTGTCACTCAACGCATGCTCCAGATGTACAGAAAAAAAGGCTAACATATGACCGGCAGTTTTGTAGCGTTATCGTACCTCGTCTCCGCTGTCTGTTTCATCATGGCCCTTCGAGGACTGTCGTCGCCGGAGTCCGCCCGGCAGGGCAATAAATACGGCATGGCGGGCATGGCGCTGGCGATCGGCACCACGGCCACGATGTGCGCGGCTTCGTCTTTGTGGATGATCGCGCTTGCCATCGCGGCGGGCGGAGTTATCGGCACGATCATCGCGCGCAAGATCAATATGACCGCGTTGCCTCAGCTCGTGGCCGCCTTTCACTCGCTCGTTGGCCTTGCGGCCGTTCTCGTCGCCGCCGCCGCTTTTATGAATCCCGAAGCGTTCGGCATATCCTCCGGCAACAAAATTTTCATGTCCAGCCTGATCGAAATGGGCCTTGGTGTCGCCATCGGCGCCATAACGTTCACGGGCTCGCTGGTCGCGTTCGCGAAACTTCAGGGGCTTGTGACCGGCAAGCCGCTTGTTTTTCCGTTCCAGCATCACCTCAACCTCGGACTGGGCGTGTTGACGCTTCTGCTTCTTGTGGGGCTTGTACTGGGACAATCCTCTTTTGCCTTCTGGAGCATCGTGGGATTGACCATGCTGCTCGGTTTTCTGCTTATTTTGCCGATCGGCGGCGCGGATATGCCGGTCGTCATCTCGATGCTGAACAGCTATTCGGGATGGGCGGCGGCGGCCACGGGCTTCACGCTTCAAAACCCGCTTTTGATCATCACGGGCGCGCTGGTGGGCGCGTCGGGCGCGATCCTCAGCTATATCATGTGCAAAGGGATGAACCGCTCGATCTTTAACGTCATTTTGGGCGGCTTCGGCGGCGAAGTCGCGGCGGCGGGGCAGGGCGGAGCGGGAGCCGACCGGCCCGTCAAGGCGGGCTCGGCGGAAGACGCGGCTTTTATCATGAAAAACGCTTCGAGCGTCATTATCGTTCCGGGCTACGGCATGGCCGTGGCGCAAGCCCAGCACGCGCTGCGCGAAATGGGAGACATCCTCAAAGCGAACGGCGTTCAGGTGCGTTACGCGATCCACCCCGTCGCAGGCCGCATGCCGGGGCACATGAACGTGCTTCTTGCCGAAGCCAACGTGCCCTACGACGAGGTGCTTGAACTGGACGAAATCAACCACGACTTCGGTCAGACGGACGTAGCCTTCGTCATCGGCGCGAACGACGTGACCAACCCGGCGGCCAAGACGGACCCGCAATCGGCCATTTACGGCATGCCCATTCTGGACGTCGAGAAGGCTCGTACGGTTCTCTTCGTCAAGCGATCCATGGCGACGGGCTATGCCGGGGTGGAAAACGAGCTTTTCTTCCGCACGAACACCATGATGCTTTTCGGCGACGCCAGGAAAATGTGCGAAAACATCGTTAAAGCGCTGGCGGGCTGATAAGATTTTTCAAGGCCGCCGTCACATCCGCCTGCCTTAACAGCGATTCCCCGACAAGAAAGCCTTTCGCGCCGCATTCTTTCAAACGGTCTATATCGGCCTTCGCCGCAATGCCGCTTTCGCTTACGATCAGGCGGTCATTGGGTACAAGCGGGGCGAGTTCTTCCGTCGTGTGAAGATCCGTTTTTAAAGTCCTGAGGTTCCGGTTATTGATACCGATCAGACCCGAGGGAAGCTTAAGCGCGCGCTCGAGCTCCTTCTTGTCATGGGATTCAATCAAAACGTCCATGCCGTAATCGACAGCCGTCGCGTGCAATTCTGCCGCAAGAACGTCGTCGATCGCCGCCATGATAAGCAAGATGCAATCCGCGCCGATAGCCCGGGCCTCCGCCACCTGCCACGGATCGAGGATAAAATCCTTTCTAAGCACGGGAAGGGAGCACGCTGCGCGCGCCACGACAAGGTCCGCGTTCGACCCCTGAAAATAGGGCTCGTCCGTCAGGACGGACAAACACGCCGCCCCGCCTTTTTCATAGGCCTTTGCCAGCCGGGCCGGATCGAAATCGGGCCGGATAAGACCGGCAGAGGGCGAAGCTTTCTTTATTTCGGCGATAAGAGCCGCCGATCCGCTCCTTGCCCTTGCCTGAATGGCCCTGGCAAAACCGCGCACCGGCATGGGATTCGAACGGACTTCCCTGTCCATGGCGCTGAAAAGCCGCTGGTTTTTCTGCCGGGCGATCTTTTCGTATTTTTCCTCGATGATTTGTTTGAGCCTGTCCGTCATGCGGCAGAAGATTTCGTGAGATTGATGAGCAAGTCCAGCTTTTTCTGCGCCGCGCCGCTGTCGATGGCTTCGGCGGCGAGCTTGACTCCGTCAAGCGAATGGATCGCCCGCCCCGCGACGATAAGAGCCGCCGCCGCGTTCATAAGGACAATATCGCGGTAAGCGTCGCGCTTGCCCGCGAACAATTGATGAATGGCGAGTGCGTTTTCGCCCGCGTTGCCTCCGCGCAAGTCTTCGAGACGCATGCGCGGAAACCCGAAATCCTCCGGCGCGATCATGAATCGGCGAATCTGGTTTTCACGCAACTCGACGACCTCGGAAGGTCCCGTTGTCGAAATCTCGTCCAGCCCGTCCTTTCCGTGAACGAACCATGCCCTTTCGCTGCCAAGGCTGCGAAGGACTTCGGCCATCGGCTGAAGCCACTTCCGGTCGTAAACGCCGATCATGTGAAAGTGCACGTTGGCCGGGTTGGTCAACGGCCCCAAAAGATTGAAAATCGTCCGCACGCCAAGCTCGCGCCGGACCCCGGCGACGTGCTTCATGGCCGGATGATGGCGCGGCGCAAACAGAAAAACGATCCCGGCCTCATTCATGCACGCCTCAAGAGCCGCCCATTCGGGCTCGAGGTTTACGCCAAGCACGCGTAAGACGTCGGAGGATCCTGAACGGCTTGTCGCGGCGCGATTGCCGTGCTTGGCCACCGGCACGCCGCAGGCCGCCACGACAATCGCGGCCGCCGTCGAAATATTCAACGTGCCAAGGTTGTCGCCGCCCGTTCCGACAACGTCCACAGCCCCCGGCGTGGAGGGAAACGGCACCATGTTGGCGCGCATTGAACGCACGGCGCCCAGAATTTCTTCGGGCGTTTCGCCCTTTTCGCTCAGGCCGAGCAAAAGCGCTGCGATAGTCTCGGGCGCCGCGCTTCCGGCGAAAATCGCGTCGAAAACGGCCTGCGTTTCATCGGCGGACAAGTTCTGCCGTTCTTTAAGTTTTTGAAGAGCTTCAGTAACGGAGAACATCGCTCACTTATCCCTGATGGCCAAAAAGTTCTTCAACATCGCGTGACCGTGCTCGGTGGCGATGCTCTCGGGATGAAACTGAATGCCTTGAATGGGCAGGCTTTTGTGCTGAAGTCCCATGACAAGCCCGTCGTCCGTCTCGGCCGTGACCTCCAGCGCGTCCGGCCATTGCGCGTCGCGCGCGACGATCAGCGAATGGTACCGCGCGCCTTGAACGGGCGAGGGAATGTCCTTGAAAAGACCCTTCCCCTGATGACGGATGGCGCTGATTTTGCCATGCATGGGAAGAGGGGCCCGGATAACGTTGCCGCCGAAGGCATGGCCGATGCACTGATGCCCCAAACAAACGCCCAGCAATGGAATGCGAACCTCCGCCGCCCGCTTGATGAGATCGAGACATATGCCCGCCTGTTCCGGCCCGCAGGGACCGGGTGAAAGCACGATATGATCCGGTTTCATAGCGATCGTCGCCTCAGCCGAAAGGGCGTCGTTGCGCCTGACCTCGACGGAAGCCCCCAAATCGCCCAGATATTGCACAAGGTTATAGGTAAAACTGTCGTAGTTATCGATAAGAAGAAGCATGGAAACCCGCAATTATAAAAGGCGCGGGCAATTCTGGACGAAATCGGTTGCGGCGTAAAGAGCGCAAAAAAACACCGGCAGACGCTTAAGAACGGCTGCCGGCGTGTTATTCGGATAGAAAACTTTACTTGTGCAACTTGTTCACAATGAACGCCCTGACGCGGCCTGTACGCGATTGGGGCACATGTTGTTCGATCCCGGATGCTTCCGGCTGTTCAACCGGCGCATTGACAATATTGTTGCTCTGAGCGTCCACATGACCCGTTGGCGCGGAGGCAGTCCCGTCCGCATTCGGAACGATCGTATAGGCCTGACCATTGCCGACGACGACCGTACTCGCTCCCTGCGTTTGGCGTTCGACCATTTCCTTGATCACAGGATCGACTTCCTTGACGCCGGGATCCGCGCGTAACACGTCGGCCTTCCTGTCCCACCACGGAGTCAGATCCTTTTCGCCGCCGGCAGGAGTATGCTGCTTCAGGGAATCATATTTATTCGTTCTGCCGGTTTTTTGCTTGTCGTGGACCGTTTTTTCCTGCTCAGGATTGTCCTGAACCGTCTTTTGCTCAGGTTTGTCCTGAACCGTCTTTTGGTCCGGATTGTTCTGGGCCGGTCTGTTGGGGTCTTCCGGTTCGGGTTTTTGAGCGGCGCCTTTGCCCGGCTCCTGTCCCTGAGCGGTGCCATTATCGTCCGTCGCGTTGCCATCCTGAGGAATAACCGGCTTCTGCCCTTGGGTAGCATTGTCGTCCGTGGCATTGCCATCCTGAGGAATAACCGGCTTCTGCCCTTGGGTGGTATTATCGTCCGTCGCGTTGCCGTCCTGAGGAACAACCGGCTTCTGCCCTTGGGTGGTACCATTGTCGGTCGCATTGTCACCCATAGCATCGCCGGGTTTTCCGGGCCCGGTCGATGCCGAGGCAATGCCAAGATAATCCATAATCCCGCCGACGAAAGCGCCGCCGAGAGCGCCAAGGCCAAAGCCCTTAAGAGCCTGCAAGACATAATTTCGTTTCTTCCCTTCACCGCTCTTGTTGACCGAGCGGTTATAAGCGCCGGTCTGGACAATGGATGTCGCTGCACCGCCGACGCCACCGAAAATGGATGCCGTTACGATCCCCGTAAGCACCGTAGCTGCAACGGGAAGGGAGGCAATAAGGGCGCCGCCGATTGCTCCGGCAAAAACGGCCAATGCCGTAAGAGCAACGCCGCCATAACGCACGGCCTTTGATACGCCACTGCCAATTTTCCCCCAACCGGCCTCTTTACGTTCAAGATACTTATAAAGCGTAGCCGCCGGTATGCCGATGACCGCTCCACCAGCCGCCGCGCCAAGGACTCCTGCGAGCAACGGCGATGCCGCAAGAACCGTAGCGGCGCCCGCAGCGCACGTCAGAACGCTATTGAGCCCCCATGCCGCCAAAGTGGCCCTGGTTGCCATACGCACGCCAAAACCCAAGCTGCCGCCGGTAATAAAAGGAATAAGGTTGCTGTTCCTTAACCACCGTTTGAACTTGCCTTCCGTCTGGGCGACAACCGTTTCAGGGAACAAATTCATTCCCAGCGCTTTGCTGCGTTGGGCAATGGTCGTATAAGCCCCGTCCATCAGCGCATAGAAAGCATCGCGTTTCTTCTTCTCATCTTCGCTCATATCCGCCCAATCGTTCTCGCGAACGGCGCCATTGCGCCACTTCTCAAGGGCGTTATAAAGGCGGCGAACGGCCGCCTGTTCCGAGGCAATGTCATGAACGTAATTACTGTCCGCCTTGTCCAGAGCCTGCGAACGTTTCGTAATTATGTCGCGCAACTCCGGAACGACATTTGCGAAGGCAGGCAATTTGGCCGGATCGCGCCGATCATTGAACAGATCGATCATGCTGTTTGTCTGATGATAGACATCGTTCAAAAACGCGCGTTCCTCCGCCAAACGTCTATTGGATTCCTCTCCTGACATAAGCATATCGATTCCCAACTCCTGACGGCGGTTCTGCACCATCTTATGGCTGCCGCCCAACAGACCGAGGAAGAATTTCAGCTTTTTATTTTCTTTGTCGTTAAGCTTTGAAGGATCGACCTTGCTGTTGGGATCGTTTTCCCATTCGTCGAGGGTGTTAGCTATATCGCGGACGGCCGACGCTTCGGCTTCGTCGTCATGGATGTATTCACCGGTGACCGCATCCAGAACTTGCGTGCGTTTCGTAACAGACTCGCGAATATTCCTGATAATCCCGGCATAGCGAGGGGTTTTGTTTTCGTCGCGCTCGTCGTTAAAAACATCGAGCATGGCGTTCGTCTTGTGGTAAACGCCGTTCAGGAATGAGATTTCGTTTTCTTTCTTTAGATTATCCTCATCAATGCCTTTTTGCGACTCGTGCGCCATTTTATTTCTCCCTTAAAAAATTAGCAGAATAAATTCCCTTTATTCTCGTCCCAACCTCTCATATTTGTCCGCATAAAGGCAATGCTTTCATGCGCCGTTAACTCTAAAATTCACGCTATTATTCATAGGCAAGCGTAAAAGACCGGTGAAAGGAATTAAGGTTAATGCCTTTTGACACGTTAACCGGGCATAAGGGAGATTTCCCTCATCTGGCCAGACAGGGCTTAAATCTTTTTAACCATAATCGCGGCAAAAAACCCATCCGTCATATCCGGATAGGGGGCAAGACGCAAATACGGTCCATCAAGGGATTTATCACACATGCAACCGGTTTCTTTGACGGGCAAAACCTCGAATTTTCCGTTTCTTAACAGGAAGTTATCGATCTGTTCCTCGTTCTCTGCGGCCAGCAGGGAACACGTCGCATAAATCAGCCTTCCGCCCGGTTTGACCAAACGCGCGGCGCTTTCGAGTATTTCCGCTTGCAAGGCCGCCAAAGCATCGAGTCCCGGCCCCAGGAAGCGCCAGCGCTGATCCGGATTGCGCCGCCACGTGCCGGTGCCGGAGCATGGCGCGTCGACCAGAACGCGATCAAAGGATTCCTTGTGTTTTTTAACCCACGGATCGCGTTCGCTGGCGAGCGGCTTGACCTCAATATTATGCGGCCCGGCGCGGCGAAAGCGTTCCGTGCTGCGCTTCAGCCGCTTTTCCAGCACGTCGCATGCAACGATGCGTCCCTTGTTTTCCATCTGCGCGGCAATGGCAAGCGTTTTGCCTCCCGCGCCTGCGCAAAAGTCCACCACGCGCTGGCCGGGCTTTGCGTCCACGAGCATCGCGACAAGCTGGGAACCTTCGTCCTGAATTTCGGCTCGTCCGTCGCGCAGCATGGGAAGCTTCTCGAGCGCGAGGCGTTCCCCGATCCGTATGCCCCACGGCGACAGGCGGCAGGCCTCGGCCTCGATCCCCAATTTGGCAAGTTCTTCGAGCACGCAAACGCGCGAAACCTTAACCGTATTGACACGCAAATCGAGCGGAGCAGGCTCCAAAAGCGCGCGCATTGAGCACGCAAAATGTTTTCCGAATCGCTGGCGAAGGCCTTTTTCGGCCCATGGCGGGCACTCAACGGCCACCGCTTCGGGCATATCCGGATGCTCGAGCGTATGCCCCTTAAGTCTCTGTAATATATTACGTTCTTCGTCCGAAAGAGGCGAGGGCGCATACTTTTTCCCGCTAAACGCTTCCTCCAAATTTTCAGCCTTTTCCCGATCTACAAGCGTCTTATACGCGAGCAATCGCTCCCTAGTCCCTTGATTTGCCTTCACTTTTTCCATCCACCAATCGAGACGCGCCCGATGCCTCATAACGGCATACGCCAGCCTTGAAATTTCGCCCCGATCCTTCGACCCTATATACCGCCGCGCGCGAAAATAACCGCTGATTAACGCATCGGCGGGACGCGGCATTTTTTCAATCAAATCAAGCACTTCAAGCGTAGCTTGCAAACGCGCCGAAGGGGTCATGTGAAAAACCGCTGAAAAACGATGGCCTTTTCAAGGCCTTGTCATACTTCATTCTATTACCATTTGCCAAGAACGCACGCCTGATCTAATCATCACCGCCTGAATAATCCCACCGGACAAATCGAGTTTCCATGCAAGAAAAAATTGTCGTTCTCGGCCTTGGTTATGTCGGCCTACCCTTGCTTATCGGCCTTGCGCGTCATTTTGACTCCGTCACCGGCTTCGACATCGACCCGAAACGGATCGAAGCCTTAAGCAAGGCGCACGACTGGACAGGCGAAACCCCCGGCGAGGAACTTGCGGACACAAAAGCCCGGATGACCGCGAAAACGGACGATATCCTTGACGGCACCTTCTTCATCGTGACCGTCCCGACGCCCATCGATCACGCCAAACGGCCGGATCTGCAGCCCGTTTTAAGCGCCTGCCGGACGATGGGAGAGATACTGAAGAAGAGAAAGAAAAGCGCCCTTGTGCCGCTCATCGTTTTTGAATCGACCGTTTACCCGGGGCTTACCGAGGACTTATGCGGTTCGAAAATAGCCGAGTTCTCCGGCCTGAAACAGGGCAAGGATTTCAAGCTCGGCTATTCGCCGGAACGCATCAACCCCGGCGACAAGGTCAACCGTCTTGAAACGATCGTCAAGGTCATCAGCGCCGAAGACGAGGAAAGCCTCGACCGTCTCGACGTTGTTTACGGTAAAATCATCGCCGCCGGGGTTCACCGCGCCGCCAATATTCGCGTCGCCGAAGCGGCCAAGGTCATCGAAAACACGCAGCGCGACCTGAACGTCGCGCTCATGAACGAGCTGGCCATCATCTGCGACAAGATTGGCATTCGCACGCACGACGTTTTACGGGCCGCCGGCACCAAATGGAATTTCCTCAACTTCACACCCGGCCTCGTGGGAGGCCATTGTATTGGCGTCGATCCCTACTATTTGACGGCGCGCGCCGAGGAACTTGGGTATCACCCCGAAGTCATCCTTGCCGGACGCCGCATCAACGACAACATGCCCGTTTTCGTGGCGCAAAAAATCCTCAAACTGTTGGCCGACGCAAACCGTTTACGAAAAGGCGCGCGTGTGGGCATGCTGGGCCTTGCCTTTAAGGAAAACGTGCGCGACCTGCGCAACAGCCGCATTCCCGACATTGTGAAGGAACTCCAGTCTTTCGGAATCGAGGTTCCTGTCTATGACCCCGTGGCCGACCGCGATCACGCGCGGCACGAATACGGCCTCGAGCTTTGCGGCAAGGAGGACTTGAACAAACTCGATGCACTCGTTCTCGGCGTCACGCATCAGGCCGTTTTGGACGATCTTCCCGGCCTGTATAAAGGACTCTTGCCCGGCGGTTACTTCATCGACGTCAAGTCGGCGGTGGATCCGAAATCATTGCCGAAAGGACTGAAGTACTGGAGCTTGTAAATGACCATTCTTCTTACAGGGGCCGCGGGATTTATCGGCTTCCACGTATCGAAAGCCCTTTTGGAGCGCGGCGAAAAGGTCGTTGGCGTCGATAACCTCAACGACTATTACGACGTTAGCCTGAAAGAATCGCGGCTGAAGCAGCTGACTTTTTATAAAAACTTTCAGTTCCACAAACTAAATATTGCGGACAAAGAGGCGATTCAGGGCCTTGGCAAAACCGTCAAGGACATTTCTGCTATCGTACATCTCGCGGCGCAGGCGGGCGTAAGGTATTCGCTGATCAATCCCTATGCCTATATCGAGACGAACCTGATGGGGCATGCCGTGATGCTTGAGTTGGCACGAGCGCTGCCCGGCCTCAAGCATTTCGTGTATGCCAGTTCATCATCCGTCTATGGCGGCAATACCAAAACGCCGTTCGCAGTCGAGGATCCCGTCGAAAGGCCCGTTTCTCTCTACGCCGCCACCAAGCGCGCCGACGAATTGATGTCCTGGACCTACGCGCATCTCTACCGCATTCCATGCACAGGACTCCGCTTCTTTACGGTCTATGGTCCATGGGGAAGACCGGATATGGCGGCCTATCTGTTCACGAAGAATATTCTGGCCGGACTGCCCATCAAAATCTTCAATCACGGCAAGATGCGGCGGGATTTTACGTATATCGACGACATCGTCGCCGGTGTTTTAGCCGCGCTGGACAGGCCTCCCGCAGAAACGCCGGACAGCCCTCCGGCCCGGGTTTACAACCTCGGTAATTCGCGCACCGAAAACCTGATGGATTATGTCGGGACCATCGAAAAAGCTTTGGGCCAAAAAGCCCAATACGATTTTCAGCCGCTCCAGCAGGGCGACGTTCCCGAAACATTCGCCGATATTGCCGCCAGCGCACGCGATCTTGGCTTTCAGCCCAAAACGGCCATTCGCGAAGGCATTCCCCGTTTCATCGATTGGTACAAAAAGTATCACGGGGTTTGATCGTGGGACTGTGTCTTTTATTCAGCATACTTCAAGAAAAGAGCGCTTTTCATGCGCGGCCCGGATAGTCGCCTGATTCACGGCTTCTTATGTCTTGCAAAGACTTAATAACGCGATAAACTCACCACTCCTGTCCTTAAACCCCTCGATTCGAGCCATGGCCGACGTCCAAGACGCCAATAGCGCGCCCGAACCATCAATGGAAGAAATCCTTGCCTCCATCCGAAAGATCATTTCGGATGAGAAGGATGCGGAACCGCCGCCGCAAGATCAGCAGCCTGTAACCGGGGATGTTCTTGAGTTGACTCAGATGGTGCAAGACGACGGTTCCGTCGTCGATGTATCCGCCACGCCCCCTGCGGAAGAACCGGCGCCGACCTTGGCTTCTGAACCGGCGCTCGAACCTGCGCCTCCACCTCCGCCGCCTCCCAAGCCCAAAGCGGGGCCCGAAAAACTTGACGGCGACGAAGCGCTTGTGTCCGACAATACGGCCGATTCAGCCACTACATCCCTTTCGGCGCTGGCCCGCACCGTGGAAACGGAGCATATGGCCGCGCTAGGCGCGGCCTTCACTCCTCTCGGCAACGGCGCGCGTTCGCTTGAGGAAATTGTCATGGAGTTGCTTAGGCCCATGATCAAGGAATGGCTGGACCAAAATCTGCCGAATGTCGTCGAGAAACTTGTGCAGAAAGAGATTGAGCGCATTGCCAGCCGTCTCAAGGAATAAGGTCATTCCCTTTTGTACGTCATCGATGGAGGCTTTCATGAACAGGTCTATAAGACCGCTCTTTTGGGCTGCCCTTTTATACCTTGTCGGCGTCGGCCCCGCCTTTGCCGCCGAAATACAGGCAACAAGCAAAGTGGCGGCGGCAACCATTTTTGCCGACCGTGCGGCCGTCACGCGAACGGGCAGCGTCCATCTTCCTTCCGGCGTTCATGTGGTCATCGTCGGCAATATGCCTGCGGGATTCAATGAAAGCTCGCTGCGCGTTCAAGGCAAGGCCGCAGCATCCGTCAAGATCGGTTCCGTCGAAGTCAAGCGCGTCTTTCTGGCCGAACTGGCCGCGGCCACCGAACAGGAAAAAGCTAAAGCTTTGCAAGCCAAGCGTGACGAACGCGCCTTGATTGACGCCGAGCTTAAAGCCCTGCAAATCAGGGCCTCGTTTATCGAAAGGCTGGCGACGAACGGCAACAATATAACGCCCCAGCAAGGGACGTCGATGACCGTCATCGGCACAGAGAAGGCGTCCGAGATGATGCCCGAAAAATGGCAGCAGGCCTGGGGCTTGCTTCAAACGGGCATGACCGAAACGCAAAAAGGCATCGTGGCGAAGGAAATAGCTCGCCGTGCGATCAACGAAGAAATCGCGAAACTTGAGAAGGAATACGAGCAAATCCGCACGTCCAAGCGCGAACGCCGCGACGTGGCCATCCATGTGGAAGCCGCCAACGAAACGGACTTCGACTTCACGCTTCTTTATCAAACGCCGGGGGCTTCATGGCGTTCGCTTTACGATGCGCGCCTATGCACTGAGAAGGGCGAGATGAAGCTTGAACAATACGGTCAGGTCGCCCAGCAAACCGGTGAGGACTGGAACGACGTCGATCTGACGCTATCCACCGCGCGCCCTGAGCTCGGCACCGAAATGCCGCGTCTGTCGGAATGGTATATTCAAAATTACGCGCCGCGCATGGCCATGCAGGATAGCGACTCGCGTCTGGGCTCGGCGATGAGAATGAAAGCGCCGTCAAAGGGAATGAGTTTTTCGGGATCTGCGGAAATGGCCGCAGAATTCGAAGACGCCCCGCCCGTTCCGGCTGCGCCGATTTCGGCTCAGGTTGTCGAAACCGACTATTCGGCCGAATTTCGGGTGCCGGGCCGCGTCGATCTGAAATCCATTGCCGAACCGGCCAAGTTCTTCATCGCCGGCCAAACCATGAAGGCCGAGCTTTCCGTGCAAACGACGCCGCGCCTTTCGGCACGGGCCTATCTCTTCGCCAAAGTCGCGAACGGCGAGAAATACCCCGTCATCCCGGGGCAGGTGGCCAAGTACCGCGACGGGGCTTTCATGGGCAACGCCTCGATCAAAATGCTGCGCCCCGGAGAATCCCTCGATCTTTCGTTCGGGATCGACGACCGCGTCAAGGTCACTTTCCAGAAAACGAAGGAGCAACAGACCAACCCGGCGCTCAAGCTCATTGGCGACATCACGGCGGAGCGCTATTACCAGATGAAGGTCAAAACCCTTCACAAGTCGGCCATGAAAATCACGGTCCTCGATCACCACCCTGTCTCGCGCGAGGCGGACATCAAGGTCGCGCTTCTTGAGGAAGGCACGACGCCCGGCTACCTCAGGGATCCCGAGGAGCGCCAGGGCGTGATCCAGTGGACCGCCGAATACCAGCCCCTGGAAGAAAAGATTTATAATATAGGATTCAGCGTCAAGTACCCGAAGGGTCAAACTATTTCAGGGTTTTAGCTTGTAATGGCTCTGACTTCTTTTCTTACGCCTGTAATCAAGGGCCTTCTTTTCCTCGTCCTCGCGTATGGACTTGTTCTTGTTTTCTTCGCCGTTTTCCAGCGTTCGTTCAGCTACTTTCCCGGCAACACGGTTTTCGTCCCCGCCGAATGGGATCTGAACGAATTGAAACCGGTTGACGAAACGACCGCCGACGGGCTTCACCTGAAAAGCTGGTACTGCCCTCCAACAACCGGGAACCTTACGGTTGCCTACTTTCAGGGCAACGCCAGCCACTTCGGCGTGCGCAACGAAAAAATACGTCCGTGGCTGGACGCGGGTTACGGGGTGCTGCTTGCCGGTTATCGCGGGTATAACGGCAATCCCGGCAAACCGACGGAAGAGGGGCTTTATAACGACGCCCGCGCGGCCATCAAAGCCGTCATGGAAAAAGGCGTTTCCGAAAGCTTGCTTGTCTTTTACGGTGAATCGCTCGGCACCGGCGTCGCCACGCAAATGGCGGCCGAGTACAAACCCGCCGCCCTTATTCTCGAAGCGCCCTTCACATCTTTTCCCGATGTGGGCGCCACGCATTACCCATGGCTGCCCGTTCGTCATATGATGCGCGACCGCTACTACTCGCTGGCCAAAATCGATAAGGTTCACGCGCCGCTGTTGCTTATTCACGGCGAAGCCGACAACATCGTACCCGCAAAATTGGGGAAAGAGCTGTTCGCCGCCGCTAACGAACCGAAAAAAGCCGTCTATATCCCACAAGCCGGCCACAACGATCTTTACGATTTTGGGGCCGGAAGGATCGTTAAGGAATTTCTTTCCGAATTATCGGCAAAAACGTCTCAAAAATAACGCCCTAGCTTTTTCCGGCCACATGCTCTAGGACATAGGTCCAGCCAAAAACCGGATGTTCTTGCCGAATCGTTTGTGCGCGCACAAATTGAGTTGCTGTTTTTTGGTATATAGATCAGGAGGTTGTTATGGATACCGTTTTGCTCGTCATTCACCTGTTGCTGGCTATCGCGCTTATTTTAGTTGTCCTTCTCCAGCGCACGGCTGCGGATGGAGGCGGCCTTATGGGCGGCGGCAGCACGATGGGCGGCCTTTTCACGGCGCGCGGATCGGCGAACCTGCTGACGCGAACGACGGCCATTCTGGCCACATGCTTTATATGCACGAGCCTGATCCTCGGAATTGTGGCGAGCCGCCAGCACAAAGGCGCAAGCATCGCCGAACAAATCGCGCCCATCGCGCCGGCCCAGCCCGCCGAAGCGCCCAAAGCTCCCGAAGCGCCGCCCGCACCGGCCGCGCCTCAGGTGCCTGTGTCGAAGTAACGCGTTTGCATAAAGAGATGTTCGCAAACCGCCATCCCTAAACAACGCCGTTGAAACAGACATGAACGATCGAAAAACAAAAAACGAAATCAAATCGCAGATACCCGGTAAAACCCGTTTCATCTTCATAACCGGCGGCGTCGTCTCATCCCTCGGCAAGGGACTGGCCTCGGCGGCGCTGGGATCGCTCCTGCAAGCCAGCGGCTACAAGGTTCGCCTGCGCAAGCTCGATCCCTACCTGAACGTCGATCCTGGCACAATGAGCCCGACCCAGCACGGCGAAGTCTACGTGACCGACGACGGCGCGGAAACGGACCTCGATCTGGGCCATTACGAGCGTTTTACGGGTGTCGCCACGCGCCAAAGCGACAACGTCACGACCGGCCGCATCTATTCGACCGTCATCGCCAGGGAGCGGCGAGGCGACTACCTCGGCGCGACGGTACAGGTCATTCCGCACATCACGGACGCCATCAAGGAATTCATCCTCGCCGACCTCACGGACGAGGATTTTTGCCTTTGCGAAATAGGCGGAACCGTCGGCGACATCGAAAGCCTTCCGTTCCTCGAAGCCATTCGCCAGCTCGGCAACGAGCTGGGCGGCGAGCGCAGCATGTTCATTCATCTAACCTTGTTGCCCTATATAAAAACAGCCGGCGAATTGAAGACAAAGCCGACCCAGCACTCGGTTAAGGAATTGCTGAGCGTGGGCATACAGCCGGACATACTTTTATGCCGCACCGACAGGCCCATTCCGGACAACGAACGCCGCAAGATCGCTCTTTTCTGCAACATCCGGCCCGAGCGCGTCATCGCCGCGCTCGACGTCGACACGATCTACGTCGTTCCCGGCAACTATCACGACCAGGGCTTCGACGAACAGGTGCTGCGCTATTTCAACCTGTATAAAGGCAAAAGCCCGGACATCAAACGCTGGCACGAAATTGTGAAGCGCGTCCGCGAGCCGGAAGGCGAGGTAACGATCGCTATCGTCGGCAAATACACAAGTTTGCTCGATAGCTATAAATCGTTGAATGAAGCCCTTATGCATGGCGGCATCGCCAACAACATGCGCGTAAAGATCAAATGGCTCGATTCCGAAATCTTCGAGAGGGAAGACGCCATCCGGCACCTCGAAGGCGTGCATGGCATTCTGGTGCCCGGCGGTTTCGGCGAACGAGGAACCGAGGGGAAAATACGCGCCGCGCAGTTCGCTCGTGAAAGGAAAATTCCCTTCTTTGGCATCTGCTTCGGCATGCAGCTGGCCGTGATCGAGGCCGTGCGCCATCTGGGCGGCATACCGCTCGCGACTTCCAGCGAGTTCGGCCCCAGTTCGCATGCCGTCATCGGCCTTATGACCGAATGGATGAAAGGCGATCAGCTTGAGCAGCGCCAAAAGGGCGACAACCTCGGCGGCACCATGCGCCTCGGCGCTTATGAGTGCGATCTTTTAAAAGGCAGCATGGCGCATAAAATCTACGGTAAATCCCGCATCAGCGAGCGCCATCGCCACCGTTACGAAGTAAACACAAATTATCGCGAACAAATGGAAAAAGCTGGCCTTGTCTTCTGCGGCATGTCGCCTGATGGCCATCTGCCGGAGATGATCGAACGCAAGGATCATCCCTGGTTTATCGGCGTTCAGTTCCATCCCGAACTGAAATCCAAGCCTCTCGACCCGCATCCCTTGTTCCGATCCTTTATCGAAGCGGCGGTGAAGCAAAGCCGGTTGGTGTAGAGAGCATCGCCTTTACAAGGAATTCGTTAGAAAATATGGTAGGCTTCTAGTCGCCGAATCCTCGGTAGGGCCAGGACGGTCTCCGGTTCGGGGAAACGATTTTTTTCCCTCCCACAGGAGAGACTCTTCGAGGAACCGATGATGGCCTCTCTGTCCGATAATGAGGATCGGTTTGATCGACAGGTACGGGTGAAGGATTTGAAAGGGGATCTTTTTCCCGCTCGCGCAGCAATCTGATAAATGCGACATCGTGAAGGGTTGACGTGCCTTCTGGACCGGCGTTTTGTTGATCGATGGCCAACATTTTTTCCCTCCTTTTCTCATACGAAGCGCTAAAGAAGCTCTAAGCCGTATAGCACTAAAGGAAATTATAAGAAAGATATTGTTATGATAATATAATTATAATTTCTTTGCTTAGCTAATTTCTTTCTATTCGTTTCCTTACTGCCCATTTTTGGCAACGACAACGCTAATGCAGATTTAACACTGCCTGAAACCACTCCACCCGATATAAGCAAAATTCTAATCGCCCTGACGATAATGCCGGAGCGTCTTTAAATAGTCCCCGTTTCCTTTCAAATAAGAACCATTTTCCTTTGTTGGCGTTTTCGGACTGCCATCCCTTGTCAAAATTGGACCAGTCGAAAGTACGGTACGCGGCTCTTGCCTTCGTGTATCTCCGTTTGTCTTGACTCCACTTTCGCTACGAAACTTCAAAATCGTTTTATGATGCGGCGAAACAGATGCATCGGACATGATCTTCTCCTTGTCTCCCTGTAAAAAAGCGGCTCTTTTGGCCGATGGGCAGGTATAGCAAAGAGAACCGTGCCCCAAAAGCTGATTCCGGAAAGGACTTGGGGATATTTTGAATGATTATAACTTAAAAAACACATGCCAAAAAAAGGTAAAATTCAAACCTGGCCTGTCTCGTCGGAAAGATGGCCTAAAAGGGTTTTTTTGCACCGCACATAACTTTCGTTATGCGTATTGACGGACGTCCAGAGCGGTACGCGGGAGGCTACCGAAATCCCCGCCCCCTCAAGCGCCTCCATCTTGTCCCGATTATTGGTAAGAAGCCGGACATTGTTAACGCAGAAATGCCTTATAATTTCGACAGCCGATTCATAATCGCGCCCGTCCGCCGGAAAACCTAACCGAAGGTTGGCATCGACGGTATTCACGCCATTTTCCTGCAGGGCATAGGCCTTGATCTTGTTCCCGAGCCCGATCCCACGGCCCTCATGCCCGCGCACATAAATCAGAATGCCTTGACCGGCTTCGGCAATTTTCTTCAACGCGGTTTCAAGCTGATCGCGGCAATCGCAGCGAAGGGAGCCGAATATATCCCCCGTCGCGCATTCCGAATGGATGCGGACAAGACAGCCGTCTTTCGGCTCGCCCGCGACAATTGCCATATGCTCAAGACCGTTAGGATCGCGGAATATATGAAGCATAAAATCGCCATAGCGCGTCGGCAAATGCGCCTCGGCTATATGACGCAAAAGAATAACTTCTTCTCTTTTAACCAACTGAATCTTAGGCATCGTTTAGCTTTCGTTCGGCAACATATATTCCCACTGCCATTTGTCGGGATCAAAGGGCAAGGTGGCTCGCGGGTTGAATTGGACGTCGATCCGGTCGGGTTGGCCCTTGTGAATGTTAACGGCCATATTCCACAATCCGCTGTCCAGAACAGATTGCGCCAGAAGAGGCCCGGCTTCAACAAGAACCTCGCAAACGCCCCGGAACGCCAAATCCGCCATGGAATCCTGTAAATTCGTGTAAAAAACAGGCTCTAAACCCTGTTCTCGTGCGCCTTCAAGGTAGTACGGCGAAACGCGCTCCCGGCGGTCGAAGATAGCCAGCAACCGCTTCCTGTCTTTGTAATCGGCCACATGGCGGACCGTAAACGAAGGCTTGTCGGCCAGAATGGTGCCGCTTCCGGTCAAAATGGCGTCGGCCCGCTTCCGCAGGCGGTGTGCAAGGCGCAGGGAATCCGGCGACGTGAACGTTTTTTGCCCCGGCGACGGTATCATGTTCCCCTTTTCATCGAAAGCCCGCTTGACCGTAACCCATGGCTTGCCCGTTTCAACCTGCGTAGCGAAAGCGTAAATCAACTGGCGGCACTGATCTTCCTCGACGCCATAGGTGACTTCGACGCCGGATTCCCGAAGCGCGTTCCGGCCGCCGCCGAAGACATGCGGGTTGGGGTCGCGCGTGCCAATAACCACATGACGTATTCTCGCCTCGATAATCGTTTTGACGCAGGGCGGCGTTCGCCCCTGATGGTTGCATGGCTCAAGCGTCACGCATAAGGCCGCCACGTCGCCCAAAATCCCTTTTGACCGGCATAACTCGATAAGCGCCGCCTCGGCATGCGCCTCGCCCGCCCGCCGGTGCGCCGCTTTCGCCAGAATGGCTCCCTTTTCATCTAGTGCCACGGCGCCCACGGGAGGGTTTGGGTACGTAGCCCCCAGCCAGCCCCGCGCTTCGGCGCAGGCGACGCTCATGGCTTGTTTAATAAGGGAATCCGGGATCGGCATCAAAATAGCGGTTCGGTGCTCGGGTTTGAAGGCTCGAGGTAAAGCATAAAGACGTTAAGAGTGGCGTAGCAGAAAATAGTTTCATGTTCCATGCAACTTCTGATAGTTACTCCTCATCCGGCCCAAACCCCCAAACCCCGAGCCATCATGTCCAACATCGCCCAAGTCCGCAGCCGTGAAGTTCTCGACAGCCGTGGCAACCCGACCGTCGAGGCCGACATAACCCTTGAAAGCGGCGCCTTTGGCCGCGCCATCGTGCCTTCGGGCGCTTCAACGGGAACCTATGAGGCGCTCGAATTGCGCGACGGCGATTCCAAACGTTTCGGCGGGAAGGGCGTCCTGCGCGCCGTCGAATCCGTGAACGGCGAAATAGCCGACGCCATCATAGGCATGGAAGCCTCGGATCAAATCGCCATTGACGGCACGCTGATCGAACTCGACGGCACGCCGAACAAGTCGCGCTTGGGCGCGAACGCCATTTTAGGCGTTAGCCTTGCCGTCGCCAAAGCCGCCGCCGCCGAGGCCCGCCTGCCGTTGTACCGCTATGTAGGCGGGACGGCCGCGTCGCTTTTACCGGTGCCCCAAATGAACATCATCAACGGCGGGGTTCATGCCGACAATCCCATCGACATCCAGGAATTCATGATTATGCCCGCAGGCGCGGAAAGCGTAACGGAAGCCATCCGTATGGGCTCGGAAGTTTTTCAGGCCTTGAAAAAGATACTGAAGGAAGCAGGGCACAACACGAACGTCGGCGACGAAGGCGGCTTTGCGCCCGGCTTGCGTTCGACCGACGAGGCGCTCGGCATGATCATGCGCGCCTGCGAAAAAGCCGGTTACGGACCGGGCGAAGACATCATGCTGGCGCTCGACGCGGCCTCGAACGAATTTTTCGACAACGGACGTTATAACCTCACGGGCGAAAACAAGACGCTGACCGCCGAGCAGATGGTCCGCTATTACGGCGACCTGTGCTCACGCTATCCCATCGTTTCGATCGAGGACGGCATGGCCGAAGACGACTTCGAGGGCTGGGAAATGCTGACCGAAGAGCTTGGCGAACGCGTCCAGATCGTTGGCGACGACATCTTCGTTACAAATCCGGTCCGCCTCGCCGACGGCATTGAGCGCGAAATTGCCAACGCCATCCTCATCAAGGTCAACCAGATCGGCACGCTCAGCGAAACGCTGGAAACGGTCGAAATGGCGCACAAGGCGGGCTATCGCGCCGTCATGTCGCACCGTTCGGGAGAAACCGAGGACAACACCATAGCCGACCTCGCCGTGGCCACAAACTGCGGCCAGATCAAGACCGGCTCGCTGTCGCGCTCGGACCGGCTGGCTAAATACAATCAGCTCATCCGCATCGAGGAGCAACTCGGCAAAATCGGGCGTTTTGCGGGCACGAGCATTATCACGCGGTAAGTTTTTTCAGTTTAAGTATTCCGCAACCTTTATTTCTGATACTATGAAGCGGGGTATTTATTGCCATGCACCGCCTTCACAAACGCACACAGCACACCGTCTGGTCCGTAATCGGGGCATGCATCTTCGTGTATTTTCTCTATCACGCCATCCAGGGCGACCGCGGCTGGTTCGCGATGCTGCGCATGGAGCACGAGGTCAAGTCGGCGCAGGTTACGCTGGAAAAGCTGCAAAAGGAGAGGCAAGAGCTCAAGCACCGCACCCAGCTGATGAATAACAACAGCCTCGACCCCGATTTGCTTGAGGAAAAATCGCGCGAATTGCTCAATTATTCCAAACCCAATGAAATAGTAATTTTGACCGGGCCGGATTCCACGCCGTCCGCCGCAATAAACGAACAAAAGAAACGGGAACCGCCTCAGCCCTAGGAAAATTTTCATGTCCGAATTGATACTCCCCGATCTGAAATACGCCGCGTCCTATATTGCCGCTTTGCGCGAAGGGCTCAATCTCGGCGTCTCGCCGCCAAAAACCGAAGAGGAAATTGTTGTTATCGAAAGGCATATCGGCGAACATCTGGCCGAGCTGAACGATCAGGAAACGCCCATCGAGCTGCCGACCGGCGAGGTGGTCAAAAAAGTCCCGCACAACCTGTTCTGGATGATCGACGAGGAAGCCTTTATCGGTATGGTCTCCATTCGCTATGAGTTGAACGATTTTCTTTTTCACCATGGCGGCCATGTGGGTTATGGCATACGCCCTTCCAGACAAAACACCGGCTACGGCAAGGTTATTCTCAAACTGGCGCTCGAAGAACTGAAGAAACGCGGCATCAACCGCGTTTTGCTCACCTGCGATGACAAGAATGCGCCATCCTGGCACGTTATCGAGGCAAATGGGGGCGTTCTGGATAGAAAGATCGCCGATAAAATTTACAGCGGCGGCGTCGCGCGCCGGTATTGGATCGATTTATGACAGTGAAAAAGAATTCGGACGGCCTTTACCACCGCCGCACAGGCCCCACGTCGATATGAACAAAACCCGACTTGGGGTAATAGCCGACGCCGCCGCGCCTCATGTCAAGCGCCGTTTGCTGAAGTTTGCGCAAAGGCGTGCCGTCAACGCGCAAATCGATCGCCATGCCTTTCATGTGAAAGCTGCGCCGCGCGACGCCGCTCGAGGCGTTGGCCATCATGGCGTTGACGTGGGGTGAGCGGTAGCCGGAAATAATCTCTATCGTGTTGAAATTTCCGAGCCTGTTCTGCAAATCGTAGACAAGATCGATCAAACGCGGATGGATCGGGTAAACGTCGCCGGAACGAAAATCGCGAAGCACGTTGTTGATTTTCTCAAGCGCCGGACGGCTGTAAATGCCGTCTTTCCAGTAATTGACGCGCAGACGCTCGCCTGTGTGAAGGTTGTGGAAGGCCAGCGAACGAACGCCCTTGGCGCGCGGCATCGCGGCCATGGCGGGACACACCGCCGAACACGCCAGTGCCGTCAAACCCAACTGAATGAAACGCCGTCTATCGATATTCACGAAACCGGTCATACGCAAACGAACCAATGTTGTTGCAAGGGCGTTGCTCCGATGCGGTGGCCGATTGTCTGTCCTAAATACTTACCAATTGGCTAACACGCGGTCGGAATGGGGTATTCCCTTTCATTGAAAGTGGCAAGCCCTTAGTGCGAAAGAAAAATACCCATCAAATATTTTGTTGCCTTTCAGTGCGTTACAAAATGAATCACAAATTATTTTCTGCGCGTCTCCTTCGGCGGATCAGAATGTTTCCTGCCACCCCGCCAAGCGTCAACAAACCGAGGAATGCGGCGAAACCATTTCCCTTTTCTCCGTCATCGAGAGAATAAATTGGCTGCCGTTCCGCGACAGACGTAATCGCGCAAGGATTGTTTTGCTGTTTTTGCCCTGTTTTTCCTTCCTCCAGGCAACCGGGAAGCAAAAGCATCGCCGCATACACGGTCAAAATCTTCGACATTCCGGACGATACCCTTCGACGCGAACCATAATGCGCATTACCGCCTTTTGATGTGATGGTTGTGGCTGCTTTAAATATTCTTTTTATCAAAGACATAAAATATCCCTATCCGCCCGCCGGACGCCCTCTTGTAGGCTACCGCCTCAAAAGGCATGAAAGCAATAATATTTCTTGGTTAATCCGTCCTTTCAGGGATTTGAATTTGAACGGTTTCAAAGGGCTCCGGCAAGGAAGCCTCCGTGTCGCCCTTCGATTTGAAGCGCAAATTCTCGTTCAGGAAGCGGTCATAGTTGTAAACGTCCATCCTGAAATTGGGGGGACCGTCATCGTCGCTTGGGAAAACGCTCCAGTAAACGAAATATAGAGGCAAGGGCCGTTCAACCGAAAGCCAGCGGGTCTTGCGCTTGTCGACTTCCTCGCGCACCCGCTCAAGATTCCAGTCGCCCTCGTTCGGCGCAAGAACGATAGATGCCACTTCATCCGGATCGCGCAGACGCACGCAACCCGAACTCCGGTTGCGCTCGGCCTTGTCGAAAAGCTCCTGATGCGGCGTCCCGTGCATATAGACGGCAAAGTTGTTGTCGAAATCGAACTTCAGGCGGCCAAGGCTGTTCATGTCTCCGGGCGATTGGCGAAGACGAAAGTTGAATTCGCTTTCCTTGATCTTGTGCCAATCGATCGTCTCGCCATGTGGATCGTCATCGTCGCCGCTGCTGATCACGAAGCCGAGCTTTTCCAGATAGTGCGGATCCTTGCGCAATTTCGGCAAAATGTCCTTGCGCGCGATCTTCGCGGGCACGTGCCAGGAAGGATTGAAGATGATGCTCCGGATCAGGCTATGAATGAAAGGTGTTTTGCGGTCCGGCCTTCCGACGACGACCGGCCCGTTGTAAAGGCTCCGGTCCCCGTCCATGATAACGAGCCGCGCGTCCGCGATATTCACCATCGCGTAACGGGAAGGGAAGGCCGATGGCATATACCGCCAGCGTTCCATGTTGGCGGCAATCTGGTTTATGCGGTCGCGCAGCGAAACGTTCATCGCCTTAAGTGTTTTCTCGCCGATGTTGCCGTCGGCTTCAAGCCCGTTGCGACGCTGATAATTCTCGACGACTTCCTTCATGGCGTCGTCATATACTTCCGCCTCGTTTTGCGAAATGTCCGTCCGGAGAGAATAGCCCTCGGCCGCCAGCCGCTTGCGCACCTCAAGAACGCGGGCGTCGCGCGTGCCGGGTTTCAACGTGGGCCCTGAGGATACGCGCGGCCAAAGACCGGCTTTTTCAAACTCCCTATAGGTTTTCAATTCGCGCGCCAAAGCCGCATACACGGGACCCGGCGGGGGAAGGGAGTTAAGCCATTCGCCGATGTGGTTCGACGCGGCCGCTTGGGCCAACTCGGCCACAAGATCGCGCTCCTCCGGCTCGAACGTCCATCCGGGATAAAGATGCTTGAGATTGACCCGCCCGCCCCGAAGGTCGCGGGCCACGTCCAAAATCCAGTCGGTCATCTGGACTTCGAGCCTGACGTTATCTTCTTCCTGGCCGCTCTCGATCATCCTTTCGATTTCTTCCGACGGATAATCCCTGAGCGCAAGCCCGTTGTACCGCGCGAACGCCATAACGGACGACAGGAAGGTCTTGAGGGTTTCCCGTTTTGCCTTGCTGCTGATATCCCAAACGGGCTTGTACTGCCGCATGGCGTAAAAGCGGTCCAGTTCAGCAGGGCGAAGATGAAGCCCGTTAAGAAAAGATGGAGGATGGGACAAAAAAGCCTGAATGGCCGCGCTTTCGGCAGAAGCCCGGACAGGCGCCGCCGCGCCGAGAAGCAAAAAAACGCCGGTAACGATAGCCAGAGAGATCCGTTTCATCCACATAGGCCTTGATCGCTGCATGGTTCACGATCAGGATACCGGGCATTGAGCTTTGTGTCAGCAACCATTTGCCCGTTTTTTCCATGCCGCGACATTTTGAGCAACGAAACGTCCCGTATGCGCCGGAACAGATGTTCGCGCTTATCGCCGGCATCGAGCACTATCCGGAATTCCTGCCGTGGTGCCTTGAATCGCGCGTAAAAAAAAGGAAGAACGGGACTCTCGAAGCCGATCTTGTCGTTGGCTATAAAACTTTCCGCGAAACCTTTTCCTCGGTCGTTACGCTTGAGGAACAAAGAATCATTCGCGCCGATTACCAAGCGGGCCCACTCTCGCATTTGACGAACGAATGGCGATTCAGCCCCGCCCCGAAAGGCGGATGCGACATGACTTTTTTCGTGGATTTCGGATTCCGCTCGCCGCTCCTCGGTTCCATAATGAACCTGTTCTTCGACAAGGCCTTTCGCAAGATGGCGGCCGCCTTCGAAACCCGCGCCGCCGCGCTTTACGGGAAACAGTCATGGGCAATCGGTGATCGGCAGCCCAGTTGCCGGTGATTGTGTTGCCCCTGTCAAGGGGAAGCCGCCCTCCAAGGGACCCAGTGGAAGAAGCCTTAAAAAAGTCCGGCGTTTAACGCCCCAACATTTTCTTTTGCGTTCGCCAGCGCCGCTACGTTAATTCTTTCGTAACCATATGATAATGCAACATTATTTCGTTTTTTAACGAAAGTAAATATCGCGCTTTTTGGCGCATGGGTCAAAATGGTAAATTGCCGGATATTGAATTCGCAATGAATACTTATGGTTAATTTTCGTGAAACTATTTGAAAAGGTATGGGAGGACGCTATGTTTTTAAAGAAGAAATTGCCGCTCCAGAAAATCGTGTTTCTGGTGGCTTGCTTGAAAGGTTTAAAAAAAGTGTCCGGCTTGTTGCCCGCACGCACTGATGATTATGCCTATTATGCAGACCCCACGGATTGGCGGGGCCTGATCATTGTCGTCCTTGAAGACGGCAAGGAGCAAGAATATCTCGTGCGTTTTGACAACAAACACAGAGGCATCAAGCTTACCAGCAGCAACGTCACAATGGACGACGCGCGGAAGGTAGAAAACCGCTTGATGGAAGACGGAAGGTTTACCCGTGACATTCGCGTAATGGAAAAAAATAATTGGCTAAAGCCGATAACTTCCGAAATCGTCATGAAGACGTTGCGCGCGAAAGCTGGCGAGGAGCTTATTTCAAAGCCGGGATACAGAGTCAGGTTTAAAAATCACACCCCGCGCTGAGCGTCATCGGAACCGCCGTCATGATGACGCCCCCGCCAAATATGGATGCGGACGAATTCTGTCTGTGGCTCAAGAAGCAAATCGCTCTTGAGGGCGATGCCGTTTTAGGCGGCTTCAACGGATTTCTTGTTCTTTATTCAGGTCCCGTCTGGGCGTTTCATAAAGCTTTATCACGCCTTCTGGGACGTTCCGTCAGTGACGTTAAAATAAATATGGAAAGAGGGAGGGAGCAAGCCAGGCACCTAAGAACAAACATTCTAGACGATACGCCTATCGGAAAATGGCTCTTTGAACAGAAGCTTATCGCTTATTTTCATGGTGCCTGCGGAGCTGATCCCGAACAAATTAAGCTTGCTATTTATCGAGTCTGGGCGACCGTTTCGGAAGAGCTTATTCGCAGGGCCTTCGGAAAGGCCAAAACCGCGGTTTGCGGAGCTGATCCCTCGCGCGTTTTCCGCCGCCATGAGCTTCCGCAAATCATCAAGGAAACGAAGCTCGATAGCGTCAACGGCTTACCCGTCAAGTTAATCGAAGACTTTTCTAAAATGGGGATCGTCGAAGCTTTCCGGCAGGTATGTAAATTCGAGCTTTTGTCGCTGCACTATCAGGCGCGGCAAGAAACCGATCCTGCCAAAGCCGTCGCTCTGCGCGAGGAGTGGCGGGAACGTTGGAACCTTTACAAGCAACACCTTGATCGTTGCCGGAAAGGGCGCAAACCGTCCTCGCCGAAAAGAACGGCGACGCTGAGATCCCGCCGTAAGAGAATTAGGGCCAGATACGATTTCGCGGCCATCAAGACTGCGATTGTCGCGGATAACGATCCGGCGCTTTCTTTCCCGTCTTCCTTGCTTGCCCGTCCGCATATTGCCTAAAATGGCCCCTGAGGACTATAAAAGCCCCATGCTCTCGCTCCCCCGCGCCCTTATTTTCGACTGGGACCTGACTCTGGCGGACAACTGGCCCGCCGTGCACGAAGCCATCAACGTCGTCCGGGCAGCATGGGGACTGAACACATGGGAATATGAAGAGTCCAAGCAGTGCTGCAACCTTCCGCTGCGCCAAAGTTTTCCCCTATGGTTCGGCGACGACTGGAAAAAAGCGCGTGAGGTTTTTTACGAGCGTTACGCTCATATCCACCTTGGGATGCTTGGAGCCATCCCGGGGGCGGAGGAGCTTCTGCGCTGGCTTCAGACCCAAAACATCCCCGCATTTATCGTTAGCAACAAACAAGGGAGCGTCTTGCGCAAGGAAGTCGAGCATTTGAGGTGGACGCCTTATTTCAAAGCCATCGTCGGCTCGTCGGACGCCTCACGCGACAAGCCGGAGCGCGAACCCGTCGATTTGGCGTTGAGTAAAGCCGGGATGAAAGCGGACGATCTCGCAATCTGGTTCGTGGGCGACATGGATTCCGATATGCTCTGCGCGCGCAATGCGGGTTGCACGCCCGTCCTGCTTCACAACAGGTTCGATCCCGAACAACTGAATGTGAGTCTTTCATTTTCCGATTGTCACGCCTTGCAAAGCTTGCTCTACTCGCTGGCAAAGAAAAACAAGAGCCCAAAGGAGGCCTGACATGAGCGAAGCTCGTCAAAACGTGCAGGACGTTTTTCTGAATTACCTGCGGAAAAACAAAACCCCCACAACGGTCTTTCTGGTCAACGGCGTTAAATTGCAGGGCATTATCACGTGGTTCGACAATTTCTCCGTGCTTTTGCGCCGGGAAGCCCATGCCCAGCTTGTTTACAAACATGCCATATCGACCGTGATGCCGAATGTCCCGGTCCAGCTTTTCGACGACGCAGGCGACGTTGCCGAACAGGCGTAACCCTCAGACGGTGGATTCCTCGCTGGACGAGCGCGGCATGCGCCACGGCGCTCGTGCGCTCGTTCTCAAACCCATGTTGTACGAGGAAGAGGGCGGGCTCTCGCGCGATCCGCAGGCCATGCTGGACGAAGCCGTCGGGCTGGCAAAGGCCATCAACCTCAACGTCGCAATGGCCGAAAGCTTCAATTTGCCGAACCCGTCGCCCGGAACCTTGTTGAGCCGGGGGCACGTGGAAAGGTGGGCGCTCTTTATCGAATCCGCCGAAATTCACCTCGCTATCGTCGACCATACGTTAAGTCCCGTTCAGCAACGCAATCTGGAGCGGGCATGGCACTGCAAGGTCATCGATCGCACGGGCATCATCCTTGAAATCTTTGGCGAGAGGGCGCGCACACGGGAAGGACAACTTCAGGTTGAACTGGCGGCGCTCAGTTACCAAAAGTCGCGTCTCGTCCGATCATGGACCCACCTTGAACGCCAGAGGGGCGGCTTCGGGTTTCTCGGCGGTCCCGGCGAATCCCAGCTTGAAATCGACCGGCGCCTGATCACGAACCGGATTGCCAAACTCAAGGAAGACTTGAAACAGGTCCAAAGGACGCGAGGCCTCCAGCGCAAGGCCCGGCGGCAGGCCGAACACCCGACCATCGCCCTTGTCGGCTACACGAACGCGGGCAAATCGACGCTGTTCAACCGTCTGACAAGGGCGAATGTAGCCGCCAAGGACATGCTTTTCGCCACGCTGGACCCCAGCATGCGCGGTTTCAAGCTCCCCGGCGGCCGCCAGGTCATCTTTTCGGACACCGTCGGCTTCATCTCCGACCTGCCGACGCATCTTGTGGAAGCCTTCAGGGCCACGCTGGAGGAGGTCCAGCTGGCGGACATCATCCTCCATGTCCGCGACGTCTCCCATCCGGAGTCCCGCACCCAGAAGGAGGCCGTGGAGTCCGTCCTCGCCAGCCTCGGCATCGCCCCGGACGACCCGCGTCTGATCGAGCTCCTGAACAAGGTCGATCGGGTACCAAACGGCGAAAAAGAGCGTCTGATCGAGCACACAAAGCGTGCTCTACGGGACACTTTACGCGCGCCTTCGATTGAGGGATTGCGGCAAGGCGCACGCGGTGGAACGGTCGCGCTGTCCGCCCTTACGGGCGAGGGGATCGAGAACCTGCTTGCCTTGCTGGACGAAAAACTTGCTGAACGTTCAAAGATTTACCGGCTTGAAATCCCTGTTTCCGAAGGGGCGGCCCTTGCATGGCTCTACAAACACGGAAAAATACTGGAACGAAAGGACAAGAAAACAAAAACGGCGATCAAAATCACTTTAGACGCACCTGATTATGGAAGATTTTTCAGTAAGTTCGGGAACGTAGTTCATGTTAAAGATTAATTTTAAAAAGGTCGAAAATATCATTCAGGAGGTCGCCAAAACCGTCATTCTTCCCCGTTTCCGCAAACTCGAAAAAAGACGCTATATCATTCAAATCAGGCGACAACCCGGTCATAATTGCCGACAAAGAGGCTGAAATCGCCCTTTCGAATCACTTTTTTGACCTATTGAGGGGGTCAAACGTAGCGGGAGAGGAATCTTTTTCTCAAAATAGGGGTATTTCGAGTCGTTTTTTGACGAATCACCCGTCTGGATCGTCGATCCAGTGGACGGAAACCGCACTTTTGTTGATGGAAAGCCTATATTCGGCGCAATTGTTGCTCTTACGGAACGAAATCAAACCTTTGCCGGATGGCTTTAAGATCCTACCTCGCCCAAAAGCAACCCAGGACTCTCTCGTTTTGTTCACTGAAGGAATAAGTTCATTTGGTTGATTGTCGCTCTTACCCTTAGCAATAATAACCCTGCTGTGCTAATGGGTATTCAAAAGTTGATAGACGCAGCTATCATCTTCATTTCATTGCAAATGTTTAATAAACATTCTATTACATACTCTTATACTCACCTTTTGGAATTGTGTCATAATAACCAAAATTGTTAATATGCCCTGAAATCTGGTCCTAAATATCATTAGCAGCACCAAACCATATAACCGGACATATTTTAAGGCTATTAACATCTTCATTCATCGATCAAATGTCCAATTTTGAGCGTCTCACGAGTAAAATTGGCCCCGAATCACCTCAAAATTGCATCAAAACCCCTCTATTCGAAACCGCAACGTTTTCCCAAATACTCTTTTCGCTCACGGATCGATTAAGGAAGCGCTTTTTTAGAATAATTTCGATTGATAATAATAACAGAAAAAAAGGCATTTTCGTATAAGAACGAGAACAGATATTTTTCATGAATTAGAATAAATTGAAGACCTCAACCATAGTGGCCTCTCCTTCGGGCACAAAGTTCAAGTGTGGATGATCGGCGCTGTCCTGCGGCGTTTTAAAACAAATACAAACGTAATGTAAAATTACGCAAAACCTGCCCATACGCCAACAAGCGAAGCTTACCGGCGCCAGGAAAGCATGAAAAATCAACGGGAAATTTGTCAGAATCAAGGCCCGCAAAATAAATGAAAATTATCAATATAAGGTTAACGCAAATGAAACTTTTCTCCCCGATACTTCCCCCGACGTCCCGAGTGTCTATCAGGAGAACCCCCATGAAACGCATCAAAAAAGCGAGAAAATCCAAGCTCCTTACGGCCCTAACGTTCAGCGCCGTCTTCTTCGTCGGGTGCTTAATCTTTTCGATGATCGTGGTTCCCGGCACCGGAAGCGTCAAAGCCGTCAATAGCAGGTCAACGCATAAGGCTCTTACTCAAACCACGTTCCCGAAGAACAAGGTTCCCGCCAACCTCAACGAGGCGCATGAGGCGCTCCTCAAAGCCTTGCCCCAAAACATCGTCGTCAAGATGAAGAACGGCCCCGAGGAAGACATGGCCGATTATTATATGAGTTTGGGCACGAAAATCCGCAACGAGTGGGGCTTGAAGCAAGACTCCCGCCTTTCCCGCTATTTCACCAAAATCGGCGTCACGCATCCCGATGACATGTCCGAAATTATTCTCGACACGTTCTGGCTCAAACTGAACGGCAAGCCCGTGCCCTTGAAAGAAAAGGCCAAATATTATCAGGATTACTGGGCGGGCATCGATAAGCAGAACGAAACAATTGAAGTGAAAGGAATAATCAAGCCTTCATACCCCCTCACAAACAAGCCCCTATCGAACAAATAAAGCCCTTAAGGTTCTGGCATAGGCTCAGTTACAGAGGCCAGACCCTAATCTTGTTTGCGCCCCAAAACCTCGCGCTTGCCTACGTGATTGGCCGAGCCGATGACACCTTCGCGCTCCATGCGTTCGATGATGGTCGCAGCGCGGTTATAGCCTATCTGCAAATGCCGCTGTACAAAGCTGATGGAAGCCTTCTGCTCGCGCAAAACAAGATCGACGGCCTTGTCGTAAAGGTCGTTGTTGCCGCCCGTTTCGCTGGCGCCTTCGTCCATAGACAACAGTTCTTCCTCGTCGTCTTCCGTCACTTCCTCAAGGTATTCCGGCTCGCCCTGCGCCTGAAGGAAGCGCACGATCGATTCCACCTCGTCGTCGCGCACGAACGGCCCGTGGACACGCGTCACGCGCCCGCCGCCCGCCATGTAGAGCATGTCGCCAAGCCCCAGCAATTGTTCCGCGCCCTGTTCGCCAAGAATTGTACGGCTGTCGATCTTGGATGTGACCTGAAAGCTGATTCGCGTGGGCAAGTTGGCCTTGATCGTGCCGGTAATGACGTCGACCGAAGGCCGTTGCGTTGCCATGATGATGTGGATGCCCGCTGCGCGCGCCATTTGCGCCAGCCGCTGAACCGCCGCTTCAAGATCCTTGCCCGCCACGATCATAAGATCGGCCATCTCGTCGACGATCACAACGATATAGGGCAGGGGGGTCAGATCGAGCGGCTGTTCCTCGTAAATCGGTTTACCGGTCTCGCGGTCAAAGCCGGTTTGAACGGTGCGCATCAGGTTTTCGTTGTTTTTGGCCGCCTCTCGCAGCCGGATATTGTATCCCTCGATGTTGCGCACGCCGAGCTTGGACATGGCCCGGTAACGCTCTTCCATCTCGCGCACCGTCCACTTGAGCGCCATAATCGCCTTTTTCGGATCGGTCACCACAGGCGCGAGCAAATGCGGAATGCCTTCATAGACCGACAATTCCAGCATCTTCGGATCGACCATGATGAAGCGGCATTTTTGCGGCGGCAGACGGTAAATCAGCGACATAATCATCGTGTTGATGGCCACCGACTTGCCCGACCCCGTCGTGCCCGCGATCAAAAGGTGCGGCATGCGCGCAAGATCGGCAATGACCGGGCTTCCCGCAATATCCTTCCCCAGGACCAGCGGCAATGACCCCGTATAATCGGCATAGGCGTCGCTACTCAGCAATTCGCGCAAATACACCATCTCGCGCTGCCGGTTGGGCAATTCGATTCCAATGACGTTCCGCCCCGGCACCACGGCCACGCGCACCGACGCCGCGCTCATGTTCCGCGCAATGTCGTCGGCCAGCGAAATGACGCGGGAAGCTCGCGTGCCGGGCGAGGGTTCAAGCTCGTAAAGGGTTACGACAGGACCGGGACTGACTTTCGTAATGTTCCCTTGAACGCCGAAGTCGGCCAAAACGGACTCCAGCATCTTGGCATTTTTCTCCAAGGCCTCCTCCGAAACGTCAGCATGAGGCTGACGCGCAGATTCCGGCCACTGCAAAAGCTCCAGAGGGGGCAGCGCATGGGAATCATCCGCGCTCAATGCAAGACGCGCCTGACGCGCAGGCCGACGGGGCCTTTGCACAAGCGATTTACGGGCGCGACGCACGGGGGCCGGTTTATCTTCCTTCTCTTCCTCTTTCCCCTCATCTCCTTCTTCGTCTTCATCGTCAAAATCGTCGTCAAGACCGTCGCCCCAAACAAGGCGATGACGCCGTCGCAAAAACAACCAGATTTCCTGCAACTTGCCCAGCGCGCGGCTGAGCGCCCGATGTAGGATCCGGCGCATAAGGCTCAAAAGTTCATGCCACTCGCCAAGCGTCAGCGCGCTGGCCATATACAGACCCCCAAAGGTCAAAACGGCCATAACAAAAACTATGAAAACGGCGCCGCCAGCGCCGGGAATGCGGTGAGAAAGCCATACGCCGGCCAGCTTGCCGAACGAACCGCCCCAGGCGCGCGCGCCTTCTGCGGCAACGTAAGGCTCCACGACAGCCAGAGCAGTGGCAAAGGACAATACCGTCAGAACCGTCGCAAGAGCACGCCAGTAGATCATGTCCAGCCCGCGCTGTGTGGCAATAACCCATCCCCACACGGCAAGAACGAAGGGAAGCATAAATCCCGCGAAGCCGACCGTTTGCCAAAAAAGATCGGCGGTATAGCTGCCCGGCACGCCAAACCAGTTATGAACTCCGGCGTCCGCCGAAGCCGTGTTCAGGGAAGGGTCGGCGGGATTGTAGGAAAGAAGAACCAGGGCGAGAAGAAACGCCGCCAGCATGACCGCTCCACCGGCCATACGGGCAAAAAAGCGCAACACCATGTCGCGGAAAGACTCCGGCATCCACCGGGACGAAGCGGCGCGCGAACGGGACTTACGAAACAGCGTGCGAGGCGGCATAAAAATCCATTGGGTAAAAACCGGATTCGCGCCGATTCTAGCCGTTATGTCGGCTTAGAGAAAGCCCTTCTCAAGAAGAGCCCTATAGCTTCCTGACCTGCATCTTGATTGGGCCTTCGGCCCGGCCATGGATGAACTGGTCCACGAAGGGGTTGCCGGAATGGTCGATCTCGCGCTTGGAGCCCTGCCAGATAATGCGGCCTTCATAGAGCATGGCGATGCGATCGGCGATCTTACGCGCGCTGGCCATATCGTGAGTAATGGAAAGCGCTGTCGATCCAAGCTCCCGGACGCACTTGAGGATAAGCTCGTTAATAACATCGGCCATGATGGGATCGAGACCCGTCGTCGGCTCGTCGAAGAATATGATTTCGGGACGCGCGGCGATGGCTCGGGCCAGCGCCACGCGCTTTTGCATGCCCCCGGACAGTTCGGCCGGGTAAAGCTCGCCCACATCGGCGCTCAACCCGACCGAAGCCAGCGTCGCAATCGCCCTGTCTTTCGCTTCCTTTCGGGGCATGCGGTTATAGCGTATAAGTTTGAAGGACACGTTTTGCCATACGGGGAGGGAGTCGAAAAGCGCGGACCCCTGAAAGAGCATGCCAAACCTGGCCAGATGCTCATCGCGCCTGCGGCCGGTTAAGCCGACTGTTTCTTCGCCATCGATTTCAATGTTGCCGTTTTCCGGCTGTAGAATGCCAAGAATGCATTTGATAAGAACGGATTTTCCCGTCCCCGAACCGCCGATCACGACAACGGATTCCGCCGGAGCAACGTCCAAATCCATGCCACGCAAAACCTTTTTCTCGCCAAAGGATTTGCAAACCCCTTGCAAGGAAATTTTTGGCACAGTCGATTTCGCGTTAAGCAAAGAAAAGCCCCGTGAGCAGGTAATTTGTAATCAGGATCAGGATCGATGCGGAAACGACAGCGTTTGTCGTCGCCGCGCCGACTCCTTGCGCTCCGCCTTTGGAATTGAACCCGTTGTAGCAGCCCATAAGTGCGATCAGGAAGCCAAAGGCCGCCGCCTTCCAGAGACCGGACGTCACGTCGCGCATTTCAAGGTATTGCCATGTCTGCGATATATAGTTCGCAGCATTGAAATTGAGACGGTAAACGCAGACCAGAAAACCGCCGAAAACGCCAATGATGTCGCCCACAAGCACGAGGAGGGGCAGCGTCAGGGTTCCCGCCATAAGGCGCGGCACAATCAAATATTTGTAGGGATTGGTGGACAGCGTCGTCAGGGCGTCGATTTGTTCCGTCACGCGCATGGTGCCAAGCTCGGCGGCAATCGCCGCGCCGATGCGCCCGGCGACCATAAGGCCTGCCATCACGGGCCCCAGCTCGCGCGTAATCGACAGCACGACAACGGTCGGAATAGCGCTCTCCGCATCGAAGCGCGAGAAGCCGGAAAAGCTCTGTAGGGCCAGCACCATGCCGGTAAACAGCGTCGTCAAGCCGACAACCGGCAAGGAATAATAGCCGATGTCGATGACCTGCCGGAAAATCTGGCTGAAATAATAGGGCCGTTGAAAACAGTGCGCGACCGACAGGCTCGTAAACCACGACAGCCGCCCGGCGGCGGCAAGGAAGCTGAGAAAAGTCCGGCCAATGGGAGCGAGAAAATTCATGCGACTCGAGGGTTACGACGGAGAGAGAAGGAAGGTAGTCAAGCTGCCGAAAACTGTCAATTCAATGGTGACCTTCGGGAATAACCGGGGGCTCGCCTGTAACGAATTCGTCAATGGCTTTCCAGTACGGCGGAACAGGCCGGAAACGGGCGTGGATCGTTTCCCTCCATTCCCAAGGACCGCTGCATTTATTGAACCGGTCGCAGAGGCGGGGTTCGTAATAGCCGAACGTTTGCGAAAGCGTCACCGCTTCGCCCGTTTGCGCATAGGCCGGAAGACTGAAAACCGCGCGGTCGCCCCTCGACGTGGCCGAAGAGCTTGTGTAGACGCCGTGAACGGTACAGGCCCGCACGCTGACTCCCGAGGGAAGCGCCTTGAGGAACGACATCCATTCCATTGACGTTTTAATGGGAACGAAAAAGGCTTTATCCGAACGGTTGTCGACATAATAACATTTGTCAAAGGCATGAATGGGAACCCGCGCCACGCCGGGATCGAGACGAACGCCCCAATAGCGCGTGTCGTCAAGCGCCCTGAAGGAATAGCCCGTATTAAGATCATAGGAATCGAACGAGTTTCCCCGCCATACGGGGTAAGGGCATCCATCGAACCCCATGCCCGCGCCCGCAAGGCGGCAAATGTTTTTCGGCTGATCGGGCCATTCCCGATCCAGGCTATTGTTTCTTGAAGGCGTGGAAACGGGGGAAGGCGGGGCTTCGGGAACGTCTCCGTTCTCCTCCGCAACCCGAACCTTGATGGAAAACGATAGTCCGGCATAGGCAGCGCTAATGGCCGCCTCGCCGGGCTTTTTGGCCTGAACCTCTCCCTTGTCCGAGACGGTAGCGATATCGGGATGGGTCGACGAATAGCGTGTATTGAACGAACGGGTCAGGTCCTTTTCGGTCCCGTTCGGGAGAAAACCGGTGACTTTCAGGTAACGTTTTTGACCCGTTTTGTCGAACAGAAGGCCATCGGGATCGATCCGAATCGACTTGGGAGCAGCAGCGATTTCGACATTGATCGTGATGCGGGAAAAATCGCCGTTATCGGCCTCCAGTGTAAGCGTACAACGCCCGGAAGGCATATCCGGCGGCAGGTCGAGAATAAAGCTTCGCTTTTCGCCGGGATAAATCTCGACATAATCGCTTGACGCATAAAGCGTCACGGGCCCCACAAAAGGATCGGCTTCGTACCTCACGACGACTTTCTGGCCGGGCGCGACGACGGACCCGTCCGCTGGCGCAACGATCTGCACCTGCTGGGCACAAGATAGGGAGGGCGCAAACAACCCGGCAATTAAAACGGCAACAAGACAAATTGAGAATTTCCTCATCTCATCCCTTTTTGAGGACACCATCCGAGAAAAAGAAACTGAAGCATTAAGCTATGCCAACACAACAGATTCGCCTTCGTTTTAGATATTAGGAATTAATTTACCGGGTACACATAGTCTGCTAGCGGATAAGTGTTTATATCTTGCCCGATCCATTAAAGGAAAGAACCTCCCGATGGCTAACCTTACGGAAAAAGGCGTCCGGTATCTCCTTGCGATTCTGGCGCTATTCATTCTCGTCTCGCACGCTCAGGCCGACGAAAACGGTCTGCGAAAACACAGCGACGCCATCATCAGAAACAACGCGAGCTGGATCGCCCGTGAAAACGCCATCTCTCTTCTGCCAAAGGAAGAAAAGGCGAAGCTTCTCGGCCTGAACAAACACGCCCTTCCTCAGGAGAGCGCCAAACTTGGGACCATACGCACCGCCGCTTCCGTATCCACCCCCGCAAGCCTCGATTACCGATCGCTGAACGCCGTGACCTCCGTCAAAAACCAGGCCGCCTGCGGAAGCTGCTGGGCTTTCGCCGCAACGGCCGCGATTGAATCGCAAATTTTAATGAGAAACCATATCCTCACCGATCTTTCGGAACAGGTTCTCGTTTCGTGCAGCGGCGCAGGCAACTGCGTCACGGGCGGCAACGTTGGAAGCGCCTCCGGCTATATCCAAAACACGGGATTGCCTTCCGAATCCTGTTTTCCCTATACGGCAACCGACAGCAACTGCTCGCCGCTCTGCGCGGACTGGAACACCTCAACGCACAAGATTTCGGATTACGATTATGTCACAACCGCTGCGGTAACCGTGAATGCCTTGAAAACGGCTTTGGCGGCCTATGGTCCGCTAGCGACGACAATGGAGGTTTACGACGACTTTTATTATTACAGCGGCGGGATTTATTCCAAGACGTCGGACACACATGAAGGCGCGCACGCTATCCTGCTTGTCGGCTATAGCGACGCCGAGCAGGCTTTCATCCTGAAAAACAGTTGGGGAACGGATTGGGGCGAGTCCGGCTATTTCCGTGTCGCCTATAGCCAGGTTCTCAACGAAGTGGCCTTCGGCCAGTACACCATCGCCTATAATATGACTCTTCCGCCGCCTTCCTCGGATTCCTCACCGATAAGAGGACGTAATTTTGAGATAAAGGGAACGGTCGATACGCCAAGCGGCCCGATCAGGGGCCGTAATTTTGAAATACAGTAGCTACCTGTCATCCTCGCTGTAATGGCGCTCGAGGTTGCTGAAGCGCGTATACTGGCCGTCGAAGTGAAGGGGCACGGTGCCTATGGGCCCGTGGCGCTGCTTGGCGATAAGAACTTCCGCAATATTCCGCACTTCCTCGCCGCGCTTTTGCCAGCGTTCGTGACGCTGGTTATATTTCTCGTCGCCTTCGTCCTGTCGGCGCGTAGGCTCACTGCGCGCATGATAATATTCCTCGCGGTAGATGAACATAACCACGTCGGCGTCCTGTTCGATGGAGCCCGACTCGCGCAAGTCGGCCAGTTGGGGCCGCTTGTCCTCACGGCTTTCCACGGCGCGCGAAAGCTGGGAAAGCGCCAGAACAGGCACTTCAAGCTCCTTGGCCAATCCCTTAAGCCCCCTCGTAATTTCCGAAACCTCCTGCACGCGGTTGTCGTCGCGTCGCGACGAGCCGTGGAGAAGCTGCAAATAGTCGATGACGATTAGCCCCAACTGCGGAACCAGCCGCTTAAGCCGCCGCGCCCGCGTCCGCAACGCCGCGACGGTCAAACCCGGCGTATCGTCGATATAAAGCGGCGCGCGCGACAAGATTTTCGTCGCTTCGAGAAACTTTGAAAAATCGTCCTGCTTGATTTCGCCGCGCCGTATTTTATCGGATGGGACGTTCGCATGTTCGCCAAGCAGGCGCGTGGCCAATTGCTCGCTCGACATTTCAAGGGAGAAGAACGCCACGGCCGAACCTTCCCGGCCGCTCGTATCGTGTTGGGCGCGCGCCGCGTTAAAAGCGATATTGGTCGCCAGCGCGGTTTTGCCCATCGAAGGCCGTCCCGCCAGAATAACGAGGTCCGACTTTTGCAGTCCGCCGAGCTTACGGTCCAGATCGCGCAAGCCGGTCGTAATGCCGGTCACGTGGCTGTCGCGCTTGTAGGCTGCCTCGGCAAGCTTCAGCGAAGCGGTGAGGGATTTTTCCAGCTTGATAAAGCCGCGGTCCAGTTCGCCCGTTTTGGCAAGTTCGAAAAGACGTTGTTCCGTCGTCTCAATCTGCTTGACCGCCGGATCCTCGAGATCCTGCCGGTAAGCGTCGTTTACGACATCCTCGCCCAGCGCGATTAACTGACGGCGCAAATGAAGGTCGTGAATAAGCTGCCCGTAATCGGCCGCGTTGATGATGGTGATAACGCTGGCCGCAAGGTCGCCGAGATATTGCGCCCCGCCCACCGTCGCAAGAGCAGGATCGCTTTCGAAAACGCCGCGCAAGGTCTTGGGGTCGGCGATTTGTCCCCGGTTAATAAGCGTGCCTATGGCCGAATAAATCCGTTCGTGCACCGGATCGTAGAAATGCTCAGGCCGCAGATAGTCGCTGACTTTTTCATAGGCGTTGTTGTTGACGAGAATTGCGCCCAAAAGCGCCTGTTCGGCTTCGAGGTTCTGCGGCGGCGTGCGCGGCTGCGTCACGTCCGTCGCCGAAACGGAACGCAGGGCAGGGGCGGGATACTGTTTCAATTCGGCCATGGCGGCCACCTTAGCAACTCGGAAACGGGAAGGCGAATCATCTTCGCCATAGCTTCAAAATAACCCAGCCAACGCTGTGAATTTTGGGGATAACTACGATCTTTACGCAACCTTCGGCGCAAGTATCACACGGCGGTTCTGCTTGCCCTTGTTCTCGATCTTAACGACCTCGACAGGGCCAATTTCGCCTGTCCGCCTCACATGCGTGCCCCCGCACGGCTGTAAATCAATATTTTGGTCAATGCTGACGAGGCGCACGCGCCCCGCACCCATTGGAGGCTTCACTTTCATGGTACGAATTAAATCCTCCTGCGTGGCCATTTCCTCATCCGTAATCCAGCGAAAAGAAACGGAATGATCCTCCGCGATCAAACGGTTTAGCCGATCGGTCAGCGTTTGCTTGTCGACCGCGCCGGAAGGCATGTTGAAATCCAAACGCCCTTTGTCCGCACCGACTTGCCCACCCGTCACGGCCACATCGCCGATCAACGAACAGACCAGATGCATGCATGTATGAATTTTCATATGCGCGTAACGGCGATCCCAATCCAAAACCATTTCCACCCGATCTCCGGCAGAGGGAAGGGAAGAACCCTCGGCCAAAACGTGAACGATGTCCTCAGGTTCACCCTCGACACGCCACTTGCGCGTGTCGACAATGCGGACTTCGCTGCCGTTCCAGCGCAAAACGCCCGTATCGCCCGGTTGCCCGCCGCTCATGGCGTAGAAGATGGTTTGATCAAGCCGTACGCCTTCCGGCCCGGCATGCGTCACAAAAGCTTTCGCTTCATTTATATAAGCGTCTTCCTCAAACAATTTGATGGCGCACATAAGCTGCCCTTTCGCTCTTTCAGATAATCGGCGTGCTGGCGTCGCTGACGAGCCAGCGGCTGCGCAAGTCGGTGTGGCGAAGCGCAAACCATTGAAGCGCGATGATGCTGGCGGCGTCGCGAATTTTTCCCGTATACAGATAACCTATCGCCTGCGTCGCATCGATGACGCGCACACGAATATCTTCGCTCTCCGCGTTAACGCCGAAAACACTGCCGTCTTCGGGCGCGCTCACGCGGCCGATATATAGCTTCATATGCTGCGACAGGCAGCCGGGGCTTGGGTAATATCCCAGAATGGGCTGAAGCTCGGCCACGTTGCATCCGGCTTCCTCCATAGCCTCCCGGCGCGCCGTGACGTCCGGCTCTTCTCCGGAATCCACAAGACCTGCGACAATCTCCAGCATCCATGGATCGCCGTCCATGGCCATGACGCACGCACGGAATTGCTCAATAAGTACCACCTTATCCTGCAGCGGATCGAAAAGAAGCACGGCCACGCCGCGAACGCCGCCGCCCAGAACCTCGCGCGTAAAGGGATCGGACCAGCCGCCGTGAAATTTCTCGTGCCGTATATGAAAACGGTCCACACGGAAGTAACCCTGAAAGAGGGCTTCGCGGGCAAGGATTTCAAACTTCTTGTCGGCCATGATCAGAAGGCAGAAATCAGGTATCAGGGATCAGAGTATGACGGTAGACCGGCAAAAAATCAAAAATCTGATTCCTGTCTTCTGCCGTCTGCCCACCGATAATGGCTCCCCGGGACGGACTCGAACCGCCGACCCGGTGATTAACAGTCACCTGCTCTACCTGCTGAGCTACCGGGGAATAGAGGGGGAATGTAGTGAAGCCGCGCCTGAAGTGCAAGACGGTAGACAGATGACCGTTATCAGTGATTAGAAATCAGAAGAAATAAGGGGTTAGGGATGGCTTTAACCATTTTCATGTTTATCTGTTAACTGACTTCTGATAACTGATTTCTGGTTCGCGGGCATGGCGGAACAGGTAGACGCATCGGACTTAAAATCCGAAGCCGGAAACGGTGTGCCGGTTCAAGTCCGGCTGCCCGCACCACCAACTATCCTTAACGCACAAACGCTCTTGGCAAATCCGGGGAAAGTAAGACTGCGGCAGTTCCCGCTCCATCAAAGAGATTGCTCGAGCCGCAAGATGGCATCTTTCATTTGATGAGGGTTAAGCATGTCTTGAATCGGTTTTTCTTCAATAAATTGTCTTTTTTCACGCGATCTCGTTTCAGCCTCGCTCAACATGCTCTTCATTTTCTGAAGAAAACCGGCAAGGAAAACCAGGAAAAATACGCCGGAAGCAACGATCAGAAATGATTCAAAAGCGTTCGCCTTTCCGATATGGAGAATGATGTGAACGGCCAGAGACAGAACCGATCCCGTGCAATAGACCGCAAGAGAATGGCGGCCGCAAAGGGACACGGCCTTGACATAGCGGTTTTGCCAGATAGCGGCCGTTCCACGGAAAAGACGCGCGGTGACGACGGCCAGCGCTAAAAAGTGAACGATGCGAACCCATGAAAGGTTGGCCTTGTTGTCTATCGCAAGCAATTCGACCGGGACAATCCTCCACGAAGAGAACGCTCCAAAATGGGTCCACGGCGCGGCGGCGGCAAAGCCAACCGCGACGATGAACAGAGATAGGCGAAATAAAAGCCTGATGGCCGCGAGCCGAAGAAGTCGTTCCCGCTCCTTGTACGCAACCATCCCGGCGACGAAAAGAAATTGCCACGCCAGGGGATTGAAAAACCACGTGAAGCCTTCGGGATAGTTGGCGAAAGACTGGCCCGTTACGTTAACCCACAGCCAAAGCGCGAAGGACGCTCCAAGGGCCAGAAACGGAGATATCCTGATTAAAAACCATGAAACGGGAAACAGGAAAACAAGGACAATGTAGAGCGGCAAAATATCCGTCAGGTTCGGCATATAGCCAAGCTTGATGAGCTTCACGATGGCCACGTCGGTTTCCACGAAAAACGGCGAAAAATTAAGTTGCTCCATGATCGGCTTGCTGTCGGTAAACTCACCGGCAGCGGCAATGATGGCCGAAAGCGCGAAAACGAGAAGAACGTGGGCGCAAAAAAGCTGCCAGGCTCTTTTGAAGGTGCGAACCATTCCGGCGCCGAAGCCGCCGAACTCAAAATACCGCCCGAACGCCAGCATGGCGCTGAAGCCGGAGATGAAAACGAAAGCTTCCGCCGAATCGGCAAAACCCCAATTCCGCAAGGTGAGCTTCGCAAGGGGATTGTCGGGAACATGATTGACGTAAATCATCAACAAAAACGCGCCGCGCCAGAAATCTATGGACGGAATGCGTTCGGGTTTTCGGGAAAGGTTTGTTGCCGTTGCGCGCATGTTTTCATTTCCGTCCGTCAGGACCTGGCACGCCTCTATACGCGATGCGCCTGATTCAGGCTACCGGAATTGAAAAGCTCTATAAATCAATGGCCGAACAGATGGCCGTTCAGGGTCATATGAACCGCAATGCTTGCCGCATAACCCAACAATATGGCCCAGGCCCATTTGAGGTGCGAAATAAACGTATAACAGCCTTTGCTCATCCCCATTAAGGCGGCCCCGGATGCCGACCCTGTGGCCAAAAGCGAACCTCCCACGCCCACGGCAAGGGTCACAAGGAGCCATTGGCCGATATCCAGAGGAGGATTCATGGCCAACACAGCGAGGGTCAGGGGCACGTTGCCCAAAACGGCGGAAAAGATGCCCATCAATACGTTGGCCTGCGTGTCTCCAAGTCCGGCGTACAAAAAGGCCGACAGGTTATCCAGATACCCGATGGCGCCGATGCCGCCGACGCACAACATGATCCCGTAGAAAAAGAGAAGCGTGTCCCACTCGACTTTCTTCAGGATCCCGAAAATATCGAAAGGCTTGCGCAACGGCCATACTTCGTCGCTTCCATGCGCCGAAGACGCGGAAAGGGGAGATTTGGAGAACATTCGCGTTTCCGCGCCGTTCAGGTAATGACCATAAAAGTTCAGCGCCCCAAGGCCCATCATCATGCCAAGAAAGGGGGGCAGGTTAAGAAAATGTTCCAGCGTAACGGTGACGCAAATGGTGCAAAAAAACAGGCCCGTCACGAAGTAACCGCCCTTGTGCACCTCGGCAACGCTGACGAAAGAGTCCGATTTCATTGGGGGAATCGTAAGAGAAATAATCGCCGCCGGTATGAGCCAATTCAACAGCGCCGGCACGAAAAGGCAGAAAAAACGCGCGAACTCCACGACTCCTTTTTGCCAGATCATAAGCGTCGTGACGTCGCCGAACGGCGAAAACACACCGCCCGCGTTGGCGGCGATAACGACGCTGATCAATGCTCCTGCAGCGGCTTTTTTGTGCTGACCTATGGTTGAAAGAACGACCGTGCCCATTACCAGCGCCGTCGTAAGGTTGTCCGCAACCGGCGAGAGGAAAAAGGCCGTGACTCCCGTAACCCAATAAACGCCGCGAACGGAAAGCCTTAAAGCCATCAAGCGCGTGCGAAGCGCCTCGAACACGTTTCTTTCGACCATCGTGTTGACAAAGCTCATCGCCGACAAAAGAAACAGGAACAATTCGGCATATTCCAGAAGAACGTGGCGCAGCCTTTCCGAAACTTCGCTGCCACGGCCTTCGTGCCAATAAGCCAGGGCCACAAGAATCCAGATAATGCCGGCCGCCGCCACGACCGGTTTCGATTTATGAAGATGTATCTTCTCCTCGGCAAACACCAAACCGTAGGCCACGGCGAACACGACCAAAATCAGGGGACCGGTCCATGAGGAAAAAGTTTCAAGCATAATTTATCCCTGTTTTTCCAACGCGACAAAAGTCCGGGGTCACGTTTGGCACGGACCCCGCGAAAGCGAGCCTGTTCCGGCTTTCGGGAGGCCTCTTTTTCTATTTCGTCCGTTGCCGAGCGAAACCCCTCGTTAATTATGAGTACCGACCTTAACGCAAAGCCGTTAACAGAAAATTGAACATTTCTTAAAGAACCCTTGTTTCACTGAAAAAATCCTTTTCCAAGGAAAATCAGTGGGTAAAAGCAGCCCCCCCCTTGCGCAACATGGGTTTTTCAAAGAGATTACCAGGGAATGATTGCGCAGCCCCCCCTTATCGTGCGTTCGGGCCCTGTGAGAGTGAACTAATTTCATCACAAAACCGTTATACGCCAACGATTCATTTGCCGAGTTTTTTGTGGAAAATAAAACGGAATGACGTTAACTCAAGACGGATCGCACAAAAAGGCGCTGCATTCATGAACAAAATCCTCATCCTCGACTTTGGCTCTCAGGTTACGCAACTCATTGCGCGGCGCGTACGCGAGGCGGGCGTGTATTGCGAAATACATCCCTTCAACCGCACGGACGAGCAAATCCGAGCCTTCGATCCGAAAGGCATCATTCTTTCCGGCGGTCCGGCCTCGACGACGGAGACGGGCAGCCCCCGCGCGCCTGAAATCGTCTGGAGCCTCGGCGTTCCCATACTCGCCATCTGCTACGGCCAGCAGACGCTCTGCATGCAGCAAGGCGGTATGGTGGAAAGCGGTCATCACCGCGAGTTTGGCCGCGCCGAACTGGAAGTCACGGAAACCTGCGACATCTTCGCGGACTTTTGGCCCAAAGGTTCGCGCCAGCAGGTATGGATGAGCCACGGCGACCGCGTTACGAAAATCCCTGCCGGTTTCAAGATAGTCGGGACAAGCGACGGCGCACCGTTCGCGTTCATCGCCGACGAAAAGCACAAAATCTACGCCACGCAATTCCATCCCGAAGTCGTGCACACGCCCGACGGCGCGAAACTGCTCGGCAACTTCGTGCATAAAATTTGCGGCCTCGGCAACGAATGGAGCATGAAAGCTTTCCGCGAAACGGAAATCGCCAAAATCCGCCAGCAGGTGGGAAAGGGCAAAGTGATCTGCGGCCTCTCCGGCGGCGTGGATAGCGCGGTGGCTGCCGTCCTCATCCACGAAGCTATCGGCGACCAGCTCACCTGCATCTTCGTCGATACCGGCCTGATGCGCGAAGCCGAAGGCGAGGAAGTCGTCAACCTTTTTCGCTCCCATTATAACATCCCGCTTGTGGCCGTGAAGGCAGGCCCCATGTTCCTCGGTTCGCTCAAAAGCATCGCCGACCCCGAGCAAAAGCGCAAAACCATCGGCAAGCTGTTCATCGACGTCTTTGAGAATGAAGCGAAAAAAGTCGGCGGCGCCGAATTTCTCGCCCAGGGCACGCTGTACCCGGACGTGATCGAAAGCATATCCTTCGCGGGCGGCCCGAGCGCCACGATCAAATCGCATCACAACGTTGGCGGCCTGCCGGCTCGCATGAATTTGAAATTGATCGAGCCGCTGCGCGAACTCTTCAAGGATGAAGTCCGCGCGCTGGGCCGCGAACTTGGATTGCCGGAATCCTTTGTCGGGCGCCATCCGTTTCCCGGCCCGGGCCTTGGCATCCGTATCCTCAGCGACATCACTGAAGAAAAGCTCGCCATCCTGCGCAAGGCCGACGTCATCTACCTTGACGAAATCCGCAAAGCTGGACTTTACGATAAAATCTGGCAGGCGTTCGCGGTCCTGCTGCCGGTGCGCACTGTGGGCGTGATGGGCGACGGCCGCTCTTACGACAACGTGCTGGCGCTCCGGGCCGTGACGTCCGTTGACGGCATGACGGCGGACTCCTATCCCTTCGACCACGCCTTTTTGTCACGCGTGGCCACGCGCATCATCAACGAAGTGCGAGGCATCAACCGCGTCACCTACGATGTGACCAGCAAACCCCCCGGCACGATTGAGTGGGAGTAGGGGATGTGCTAACAAGGCATAAACCAAAGAGAGGCCATATGAGAAAAGGCGCGCTGATACTGACTCTGGCCCTTCTGACGCTGGCAAACCCCGTCCATGCCGCCAAAAGCAAAGACTCCCGCTGCTATTCCCCCGTCGAGATCGAGGCCGAACAGCTCCTCCGCCTCCATTCCGAACTCATGGTCATTACGGTCACTTGTAAAATGAGCTCGACCGGCCAGGATTTGGTAGCTGCCTATACGGGTTTCACGCGCAACAATATTAACGCTCTGCGCGATGCCGAACAAACGATGACCGGTTATTTCAAAAAGACCTACGGCGGAAAGGGCGTCGACCGCCTCGACAAGCTGCGCACCACGCTGGCAAACGAATACGGGCAAGAGATCGCGAACGTCTCCGCCCCGGTCTTCTGCGCCCAAAGGAGGGACAGGGTTATTTCGTTCTATGGCGCATCCCCGGCTACCGTTCAGGGGGAGGTCATGCGCGCCTCAGCCAGTACGTATGAGCCTCCATGCCCTGCCGCGCATAAAACGGCCAAAAACGGCAAATAAAGCGGGCTCTTCGAAAAGCCCTCGCAAATGGCTCCACAGCCCCTTTTTCTCCTTGACCCAAGGGCCATAATCCGCCAAAAAACCCCACACTTTCAGAACGCTTAACCGTTGAGAGCCATGCCCAGTCTCAAGGACCTTAAAAACCGGATTATCAGCGTTAAATCGACGCGCAAAATCACGTCGGCCATGAAGATGGTGGCGGCCAGCAAGCTGCGCCGCGCTCAGGAGAAAGCGGAATCCGCCCGTCCATACGGCGAACGCATGGGCCGCATGCTGGCCACGCTGGCAAGCAACGCGGACCTTTCCGACATGGCATCGCCGCTTATCGCGGGCACCGGCAAGAACGATACGGTTCTGCTTATCGTCGTGACGTCGGACCGCGGCCTGTGCGGCGCGTTCAACGCCTCAGTCGTCCGCGAGGCCCGCCGCCGGATACGCGATTTTGAAAACGACGGCAAAAAAGTCGTCGTCATGTGCGCCGGACGCAAGGGACGCGACCTACTGCGCCGCGATCACGCCAAAAAAATCGTTCATTCGGTTGAACACATCGGCAAACTCATCGACGGCTACACGGCCGCCACCATGATCGCGAACAAGGTTGCCGGAATGCTGGACGCAGGCGAGTTCGACGTGGCGCACATCGTCTACAACCGTTTCAAGTCGGCCATTTCCCAAATCGTCACGACAAGACAAATCGTCCCCGTCGAGGTGGCAAAGGCGGATCCTTCCAATTTGAAGGCGGAAGTGCCGGGCGCGATGCACGCTATTTATGAGCTTTTCGAACCCGCGCAGGATGTCATCCTCGGAAGGCTTTTGCCGCGCAACCTCGCCGTTCAGATTTACGGGGCGTTGCTGGAAAGCGGCGCGGGCGAGCAGGGCGCGCGCATGACGGCGATGGACAACGCCACGCGCAACGCGGGCGACATGATCGACCGCCTGACTCTGAACTACAACCGCAGCCGTCAGGCGTATATTACGAAAGAACTCATTGAAATCATATCAGGAGCGGAGGCTTTGTAAGATGAATGACGCATTCAAGATGAAAATAAAACCTTTAAAAATAGACTTTGAAGATTCTTCTTCAGATTACAGCAGACTCCTTAGGAATTTGGCTTCGTGCAATCAAGATCACGGATCCCCTTATAATTCTGATGCCCTGAAGATCTTTGTTGGACAAGGCGCTGCCATGGCGCAAAGAGAGAACGCCAACATGATACGCTGCACGGAACAAATATTCATGAACGCTTTAGAAAGAAAAAGCGTCAATTTCACAACCATTGAACTCGGCTAACGAACACGAACAGACTACCAAACAGAGGAACCACGATGCAAACCACCCCCAATCAAGGCCACGTCACGCAGGTTATGGGCGCTGTCGTCGACGTCGAGTTCGACGCCGGATTGCCGCAGATCCTGAACGCGCTGGAAACGAAAAACGACGGCCGCCGCCTCGTGCTCGAAGTCGCCCAGCATTTGGGCGAAAACATCGTGCGCACGGTGGCGATGGATTCCACGGACGGCCTCGTGCGCGGCCAAAAGGTAACGGACACAGGCCATCCCATTCAGGTTCCCGTAGGACCGGAAACGCTGGGCCGGATCATCAACGTGGTGGGCGAAGCCGTGGACGAACGCGGGCCAGTGTTAGCCAAAAAAGTCATGCCGATCCACCGCGAAGCGCCCGATTTCGAAGATCAGTCGACGGAACAGCAGGTTCTTGTGACGGGCATCAAGGTTGTCGATCTCCTCGCGCCGTATTCGCGTGGCGGTAAAATCGGCTTGTTCGGCGGCGCGGGCGTAGGCAAGACCGTGCTCATTCAGGAACTCATCAACAACGTCGCCAAGGCGCACGGCGGTTATTCCGTATTCGCGGGTGTTGGCGAGCGCACCCGCGAAGGCAACGATCTTTATCACGAAATGATCAACGCGGGGATTATCAAGACCGACGGCCCGGGTTCGAAAGTGGCCCTGATTTTCGGCCAGATGAATGAACCGCCGGGCGCGCGCGCCCGCGTCGGCCTGACGGGCTTGACCGTCGCCGAATACTTCCGCGACGAAGAAGGGCAGGACGTGCTGTTCTTCATCGACAACATCTTCCGTTTCACGCAGGCGGGCTCCGAAGTGTCCGCGCTTCTGGGCCGCATTCCGTCGGCGGTGGGCTACCAGCCGACGCTGGCCACGGACATGGGCGCGCTGCAGGAACGCATCACGACGACGAAGAAAGGCTCCATCACCTCGGTGCAGGCCATTTACGTTCCGGCGGACGACTTGACCGATCCGGCGCCGGCGACGTCGTTCGCGCACCTGGACGCCACGACCGTGCTTTCGCGCCAGATCGCCGAGCTTGGCATTTACCCCGCCGTGGACCCGCTTGACTCCACCAGCCGCATACTCGATCCTCGCATCGTGGGCGAAGAGCACTACAACACGGCGCGTCAGGTTCAGAAGGTCCTGCAAACCTACAAGTCGCTGCAAGACATCATCGCGATCCTGGGCATGGATGAATTGTCCGAAGACGACAAGCTCACCGTCTCACGCGCGCGCAAAATTCAGCGTTTCCTGTCGCAGCCGTTCTTCGTGGCCGAAGTGTTCACCGGCAGCCCGGGCGTGTTCGTGAAGCTCGAAGACACGATCCGCGGCTTCAAGGCCATCGTGAACGGCGACTACGATCATCTGCCGGAAGCGGCCTTCTACATGGTCGGCACGATCGAGGAAGCCGTCGCCAAGGGCGAAAAACTCGCCAAGGCAGCGTAGAAAAAGAGAGGTGTCATTCCGGACAATTTTCTTTTTTTAGAAAATTGATCCGGAATCCAGTTTGGTATTTCATTGGGTGTAACCCCTGAATTATGAGAAAAATATGCCCCATCGCTTCAAGCTCGAACTAGCCTCGCCGGAAAAGTTGATCCTCAACAAGGCCGTGGCGATGGTCACGGTGCCGGGCGGTCAGGGCCGCTACGGCGTGCTCGCCAACCACGCGCCGATGATCACCACGCTGCTGCCCGGCGTCGTCGATGTTTACGAACAGGACGAAACCACGCTCTCCGAACGCGTTTTCGTTTCCGGCGGTTTTGCCGAAGTGACGGGCGCCCGCTGCACCTTGCTCGCCGACGAAGCCTTGCCGGTAAGCAAAATCGACCGCGTGGCCGTGCAGGAAGAAATCAAATCGATCACGGACGAACTGGACAACGCGGGCGAAACGACTCCCCGCGAAGCGCTCGAAGCGCGCCTCGCCATCGCCCGCGCCAAACTCCGCGCGGCAGCTTAATCTTTTCTGTCATTCCCTTTCCCGCCTGCGCGGGGACAGGCTCCAGCGGGAATCTGTAAAAAAACAGGTGTCATTCCGGAACATTTTCAATTCGTCCTGC
>Ga0302247_1000131_pt1 | contig 83067 bp, 64 predicted proteins | sample AAG_UR_Ile_MG_FD_193529 | JGI IMG/M metagenome (GOLD analysis project Ga0302247, IMG submission 193529) | Enriched activated sludge microbial communities from anaerobic digester in WTTP, New Holstein, Wisconsin, United States - AAG_UR_Ile | ecosystem: Engineered > Bioreactor > Anaerobic >...
GCCGTTAATTTACCAGCATGTGAATCCGTATGGCATTTTTAACCTAGATATGAACGAAAGAATTCCAATAAGATTAGATAATTAAGAGCTACTTTGCACTTCAGAGCACGCTCGCTTCCACTACCCCCATGCGGGGCAACGCCTGCTTCAACTTCGTCGGTCCCGTCGAGAAGATACGGGCATGGATCGAGGAGAAGCAACTCAACCCGAAGTTCCGCAAGGAGCATGTCCTCGCGATCGAGCAGGACGGCGCCGAAAAGGTCGTCTACCCCGACCTTTACCGCAGCGGCCACGCGGTCATCGACCGCATACTCGAAACGCAGAAGGAAAGCGCCGCCCCCTCCCCCGCCACTGACACGGCTGGTGAACGGGCGGCGTAGGCCACAGGGAAAGGCGAAGATTTCGGCGAGCGCTCCGCTCTTCGCCGACCCCCTTCTTGATAGGCGTCAAGAAGGGGGGAAGAAACGCCTTTTTTCTAATGCCCGCCACGACAACCGCCGACAGAGCCGGACCGGCGCATCAAGAGGAGGCTGCGCAACTCCCCTCCTCCGCGAATACGCTTCGGCGGGTCAGACAGGTGCTCGCCTTTGAGTGAGCACTGATGGCCTTTTGATGCCCCTCGGTTGAAGGCGGGCGGATTGCGATATAACAACCGCTTCCTGTGCGCGGGGCGCACGGGAGAAAGACAACAACAAAACCCCGCTTCGGGATCGTAAAAAGACCGAGGCGCACTGACCGCGCCGACGAAGGCATAGTACACCTATGTCGAGGAAGGTGCGGGAAGCGCAACGAAGGTATTTAACCGATATCGAAGCGGATCACCTATGGAGAAACATCATGGGATGGTATGGAACCTACGAACACATCCCCCGCACCAGCGACGGGGTCAAGAAACATCTCATCGGGGAAGGCTACCCCATACAGGAAGGGGAACTGGTCGGCAAGACCTTCTATGCCGCCGTTATCGGCGAACAGGAGAAGAACGGACTCAAGGACATCCGTTACGCGATGGTATTCCTCTGCGAATGGGAGAGCGGGGAATTCCGCTATAAGCCGATGGACGAATTCGTGAACCCCTACTACTACGACTGTCCCAAGCGGATAGTGGACCTTCTTTCGCCCCTTTCGGAACTGCCTGACCTCAAGGTCGAATATCAGCATGACTGGCGGAAGAAGGTCTATGACCGCTACGGGATCGATCACCGGACCCTGCCGCTGTTCGCGGCCAACTGAGATGGCCCGCCGCCTCCCTCCTCCGTCTGCCGTATCTTTTAAGCAAAGGCAGACCCTGCCACTATCACGGCTGGGGCCGGGGCGGCGGATGAGCCCTAGGGGGAGAGGAGAAGATTTCGGCGAGTGCGATGCTCTTCGCCGACCCCCTTTCTTCTTTGGTCCGGCAAAGAAGAAAGAGGGGAAAGAAGAAACCGGTTAATGCCCGCCGGGACAACCGCCGGCGTTGCCGGACCGGTGCATCAAGAGGAGGCTGCGCAACTCTCTTCGCCTTCGCTTCGTTCAAACAGGTGCTCGCCTTTGAGTGAGCACTGATGGCCTCTTGATGCCCCTCGGTTGAAGGCGGGCGGATAGAATAACACAACACAGGACCCTTTCACTCTCTCCTCGTATCAAGCGCCTCGGGTCGGAGCGCAAAACACGGCGCAACGACCGAGCCGACGCAGGCATAGTTGACCTATGTCGAGGAGAGCGAGGGAGGCAGCAACACAGTATTGCGCCCGATTACGAGGCGCGCATTTTAAGGAGGAGAAGATGAAAACAGGACTCTACACCTTCATGGGCAATTCCGTGGAGTATTACGAGGGCGAAGATGTCGGCTACGACCTCGATTCGGCCTCGGATGTCCCCGTCGAGGCGCTCGCCCTGATGGGCGAGTACGTCTGTCCGCTGGAATAGGAGGTGGCGCATGTTCAAGGAACTCACCGCGCTCCTCAAGCCGGGCGCCGACCTCGTCGTCACCATCACCTCCCCCGCCGAGGGGAAGGTCACCCTCGCGATCCTGCGGAAGAACTTCGCCGAGACCCTGCCGCCGCTGGTGGTCACCGCGCCGGCCGAGGAACTCGACACCCGCTTCGCGGAACTGGTCATGACCCCGCTTCAGACGACCGCCGTCGCGCTCTCGAACTCCGAACAGTACGAGAAACTGGCGAAGAAGATGGAAGAGGAGAAGCGTGCGAAACTCGCCATTCCCAAGAAGAACGCCGCCGCGCCTCAGAAACCGGCCTCCAAGTCGGCTCCGCCCGAACGGGCCGATACCGGGGAGAACTCCCCCTCGGACGATGCCGAGGAGGAGGAAGCCCAACCTGCGGACGGCTCCCCGACGCCGCCGACAGAGGCGACCGACACCGATCAACTGTCGTTGTTCAAGTAACCGCGCCAAGCGCTCGCGCCCGTCGTTGGGTGCGGGCGCTTCGCGCACCATTCAAGGAGAGACACATGGAGATCACCCAGATGCCCCGCATCTTCAAACACAAGGACCTGCTGCTGCCCGACCCCGGCGCCGAGATGACGCCCGAACGGGTGCTCTCATTCTACGCGAACACTTACTCCGAACTGACCGTCGCCAAGATCGAAGGACCGGTCATCGAGGAGGGAAAAGCGGTCTATACCTTCGTCACCACGCTCGGTACGAAGGGGTAGCCCCATGAATATCCGTGAATACATCGATCAACTGCCGGAGGCCATGACATGCGAGAAGGATACTACGGTACTCAAACGGCACGCCCTGACGGGCGCCGTCCTGAAGGAAGACCGCGATCGGTCACACGAAGAGGCGGCCGGGATACCGCCGCTTCTTATCGACCCGCTCTTCTGAGCGGACCGCTCGACCTTTCGCCGATACCGGCCATCGAAACGGCGCTCCGTTTCGAGTTCCTCCCCCGTCACGGGCTGCCGCCGCGCCGCTTCCTCGATGAACTCTACCGCATCGTGTCGCGTCACCCCGGCTACAACGCCGCACAGGAGCCCGACCTCTCCCCCGCCACCCCGTGGTGGCGAGTGGGGGCTCACCTGCTGACCGCCTTCCGGCGATTGGTGGCTCCCCGATTCGACCTCCGCATCGTCCACGACGGGGAACAGGGCCTCGCCCTGCAACTCCACTACGCCGTCGAGACGCGCTACGACTTTTATCTCGCCGATGTCTCCTTCCTCCCCCATCTCCGGCGGCGTCATCGTCCCCTGCACGACCTCACGGTCTCCTTTCTCGCGACGCTCCTGCGGCGTACCGCCATCGGCGACTGGCGTGAATACCTCGAGCAGGGGGTCTACCACGATTGGCTCTCCGAAACGGAAGGAGAGGAAGAGACCGAGCATGACCGGAGAAGGACCCTTTCCTACTATGGGAAGAAGGATGGCCCGCCGGCCCGCTACCACGACCTGCTTCATCCCGTTCAGGTCGAGACGACCGACGAACTGGCCCGCCGGCTCGACCGCCTGCGGCCCGCCCGGTACCCCGCGCCGCTCCGGCGGCTCGCCGCGGCGCTGCGCGACACGCTCCCGCTTCTCGATGCCTCCGACATCTCGCTCGCCGATCTCGCTTATCCCCTCACGCAGGAGGAACTCGACGAACGGGGTTCCTACCCCGTTCAGCCCGACGAGTACATCTCGCTGGTCTGGAACGACCACCGGACCCTTATGGTCGACGACATGCAGCGGAACCACCACTACCACATCGAGTCGACCGGGAACGAGTACGGCCTCTGGCCGCTCGGCGGCGTCATCACCTGCCGCCCCGACCTACCCTGCGAGATACGGGAACGCGACCACGCGGCCTTCGACGGCATCCTCGAATTTCTCTGTCGTCTCGCGGAATACGGACAGGAAATAAAGCAACTCTTCGGCGTGACCGACTGACGGGAGGGGCGCGGGGGCCGTCTGGGGGTGGGGGAGGGATACCAGCCCCCGCTTGACCATACCCTATGTTTTCATAACGAAAAAGTCAATCACCAATTTCAGGAGAGAGAACCTCATGCAACTCAACGACATCCTGCGCGAACAACTCGCGCCGGCTCAGGCGCTCATCATCTACCGCCGCAATGCGGCAGACCGGTCGATATCGCTCAACAACGAGACCGCCTACATCGAACTCCACCCGATCGTGACGGCGGGCGATCGGTACGCCCTCGGGCCGGGCGCCCCGCTCACCAAGAAGCAGGTGCTCAACCTTGCGGCGCTCGCCACGGCGGACCGCTCCGCGCTCCTCGGCGGCTTCCTTCCGGCGACGGGACGGCTCCTGTACCTGAACCCCTCCCCCGCCCTGCCACGGCTCCTCTGGTGGCGTCCCCCCGAGAAGCGCGAGATCATCTTCGATGAACGGCAGAGCGGCATCGCCTCCGGTGAGTACCCTCTGCCGGCGCTAGTGTTCGACCTTGCCGACCGGTCTCTCTCGGTCTACGCCGTCGCCGGCGACGCCGTGACGCCCCGGTCACTGGTCAAGAACGCGCCGTTTCCCAATATCTACGCCGACGGCAGTCTCTGCATGGGGAACTGCCGGCTCCCCGCGATGCAGGGCGACATCGCCGACCTCATCGAACGGTACGAAGCGCTTTTCTACCGCTCGGAGTTCACCCATTTCATACATGGGGAACCGACCCGGAGCCCGGTGACCTCCCTGTTCAAGGCGATCGCCGGGAGCGACGCCTTCCCCGTGGAGGAACTTACCCCGCTCAACGGACAGAGCGTCACCGTGGCACAGTTGATCAACCACAGAAGGAGATGACCCCATGAACCTTTTTCATGCGACCCCTGAAGCGCTCATCCGCGCCGTACACCCCGTATCGGTATCGCTCGTCGGCTGCGGCGGCACGGGCTCCCAACTGCTCACCAATCTCGCCCGCATGGACGCGGCCCTGCGCGCCCTCGACCATGAAGGCCTGCAGGTCAAGGTGTTCGACCCGGACACGATAACGGCCGCCAATGTCGCCCGCCAGTCGTTCCCCGCCTCCGAGATAGGCGCCTACAAGGCCGTTTCGCACACCCAGCGGGTGAACCGGTTCTTCGGGATCCGGTGGGAGGGATACCCCTGCGCGGTGGACCCGCAGGAACTTCATCCCGCGTTCCGCGCCAACATCTATATCTCGGCGGTCGATTCGGTCGCCGCCCGCCTCGCCATCCTGAAGGCGATCCGGCAGACCCGGGAGGAACGGCACTACGAGAACACCCCCTACTACTGGATAGACTGCGGCAACACCAAGACGACGGGGCAGGTGGTGGTCGCGTCGCTCTTCACCCGCCCGCGGGAACGGAAGCGGGTCCACCTCAAGAACATCTTTGAACTCTATCCTGACTACGAGAAGGCCGACCGCGACGACGACACCCCCTCGTGTTCGCTCGCCGAGGCGATCGGGAAGCAGGACCTCTACATCAACACCATGATGGCCGCCTATGCTGGCGACCTCCTCTGGAAACTCATCCGACAGGCGATGCTGGACTGTCAGGGGGTGTTCGTCAATCTCGATACGCTCCAAACACGGCCGATACCGCTGAAGCAGCCCAAGAAAAGGATACGGAGAAAAAGGACATGAAACGCTGCATCTTCACACTGAAGCACGACCGCGGCCGGTTCCGGCTCGCTACGGTGGCCCGCGACCTGCAGGCGGCGATCCGCATCATCTGTGCCGCCGAGAACTGCCCCGAATCAGCCATTATCGCCATCAAAAAAACAACGCCGAAGAAACGGAGAACCCCGAGATGGCCGTCGAGGTATTCGAGGATGGATCTCCGCGGGACGACCTCAACCGATCCTTGACCAGGCCGAGGCACAAGCAAGGCGTAGGCAAAAGAGAGTCTGTACTACGACACCTCTCTTACCGCAGCTCCCGGTGCATATCTCTGAACAAGGGCTATCCCATCAAGAGCTCCTTGTTTACTAACATATCCTTCGGCGCTGTCGGCTACGATTCTGCCATTGGGAGCCTTGAAACGCCAACGCCAGTGTCCCCGAGAATCCTTGTACAGTTCGAAAAAATACATTGTTCCCTCCCCTTAGTGTTCCTTGTCTTTCGGCGGATTGGGATCATTGCCGGGAGCGATGGTGTCTTTGCTCCGGATTTTCCCATCGAGCCCTTTTGTTGTTAGCTCCCCTCCCCCTTGGTTTTTGAGGTTGTCTCTTGCCGCTTCCTCGGCCGCTTTCTGCGTGTCATGAATACTGGTGGCTTTGTCTGACGAGACCTTCTTGTTCACCCACTTACCGTCTTCCCGTCGATAAACAATGCGATCATTTTCCTTTGACATGCCTCTGCTCCTTCATCAGTCATACATTGGCTCTTTTAAGCCACAGTATTTCGGATAAACACGATTAGAAATAAGTCAAGCCTCCGCCATCAATCGCTTGAAATCTTTTGAGAGCCCTACGGGATTCGCTTCCGGCGTCGAAGAAAGTTTCTTGACAGCCGGTATGTTCTTGTGTTACAGAATCCACGCTAGGAGAACAAAGGTTGTCTTCTTGACAAACGCGCCACGCTCGGGTATGATTGAATAGTGTAAGGAGAATCGAGTCATGGGAACTAGTCCCAAAAGAGCACGCACGGATTTTTTGTTCGCCAACACTGATATCCTTATAGGTGTGGGTAGCGTATTCAATGTAGCTGGCAACTACTTTCTATTTAACGAGTCCCCCAACGGAGCTGTCGCCGACAAGCGTGCTCTAGGAAGCGACTGGAAAGTCGTCGGTGACGACATACTGAACGCACTGGTTTCTTTCGATGAGCAATCACAATAAACAATTAGCGAAAAATCATCAACAGGGACAAGTTACAACACAAACCAAAGTAGTCGCGGCCTCGTTCGAAGGGCCGATTCCTCCACCTAACATACTGGAAGGATACAAACAGATAGATCCTACTTTTCCTGAACGTATAATGAAAATGGCCGAGGAACAGGCCGCGCATAGGAGGGAATTAGAAAAACAAGCCATTGGTGCCCAACTTCATCAGAGTGCCCGTGGACAAACCTATGGTCTCATCATAGGAGTGCTTGCTATCATCGGAGCGGTAGTCTTGGGTTGCTATGGCCAGCCTTGGGTTGCATCTGTTCTGGGAGGCGGATCTCTGGCTGCGCTCGCGTCGGCATTTTTTCTCGGTCGACAACGACAACAGAAGAATCTTGACGATAAGAAATAACAGTTATCGATAAATCAGGTATTTATCTCATACGACAACTGCTCTTTCAACGATTAAAGCGGGAGAAGTTTCCGCGCCAATCTACATTCTACATCTACTGCCTCGAAAAACGCCGCTTCTTGTTGGAGACCGCCCGGTCGTGGAAGTCTAGTTCGTCCATTTCCGGTGGTCGGACCATGCGTTCAAGTACCAATACCCCTTCCGGGAGCCGACCGGCGACGACAAGACACACAAGAAGCGCTAGGGCCCGCTGAAACATCTTCATCTTCTTTCTCCTTATATCAGTGAATAAGCCTACCATTTCGGAAAAAACCATCTCCATTATAGCCGCTTCCCGCGCTCGTTTTCCGTACCCGGGGATCGTGTTGAGCGAGCATAGGTATTCTATAACGAGGCGCCTCCAATGTTTCCAAACAGTTACCTCCACATTATACGCGACGGGCATTTTGCTCCGTCGCTCTATTCTATGGCCCAGCGTCAAATTCTTCGGTAACCGGTCCCAAAACGCCACACCCTGCGGACATGCTTCACCTCAAAATATGCCCTCAGTAGTTATTTATACCGAGAGGGGGTCGAGAAAACGAGTAAAAATGAAGTTTATCACCTATAAAATCATATAGTTGATTAGATTTTTTACCTGTTTTTTAACAGTATGTTTTTGTCCCCTCCCCCTTCCCGCCTCCGGGGTCCGCTCCTGCTCCCGTTGATTCCATAGGCCTGACTCTCCTGTCCCCCCTCCCCCGATATTCGCCAAGTCCCTTCCCCCGTGGTGGCGTTTCGTGACTCCCTCCTTACAGTGACGGAACAAACTCCTGTCGTCCTTGCTTCCCTACTCTGCTTGTATCCCCTCAACCCCCCGGCATCGTACACAGGCACTATCCGTATCGGTGTCTTTCGGCGTCAACTCCTTTCTGAAAAAATCTCGGTTCCCCCTGAAGGTCTCCCCCAACATTTTCCCAGAAAGGCAAGGGCGATCCTGTCGGCTCGCCAGTGTGACACCTGCCCCCGACACGGCTTTGACGGGCCTGTGATGCCGGAAGGCATCGGGTCCTTCACAAGCGAGTAGACGCTTCGTCGAAAGGGTTTGTTGCTACCGTCCCCGAGAGAGGGACGAAACCCGTCTCCGCCGGCCCCCCAGAGGGAAGTATCCGGCAAAAAGCATCAGGGAAGAGAGGACGGCACCGGAGAGTCAACAGAACACTTTTCAAGTATTCAGTAGATCAAGAACAACAACATCCCTACCGCCCCGAGGGGCTTATGGAGGCTTTCATGGAGAACATCATTATAGCGTCGCTTTACTTCGCCGTCTGGCTCTTGTCGAAGCAGGGAGGTCCGATATGAAGAAATACTCCCGCATGACAAAGAAGCAACTCCTCGCACTTCTCGCCTCCTCCAATCTCATCGGCGAGAAAAAAGAGAAGATCCTGCGGTCCGAGGATGCCGTCAAGACGGCCGCCACGGTCATCAAGAACTGGAAGCAGGAGCATTTCGTCGTCATCTACCTCGACGGCGCCGGACAGCCGATCGACACGCGCACCATCTTTATCGGGACGCTCAATCAGTCGCTCGTTCATCCGCGCGAGACCTTCGCTCCCGCGATAGAACTGCGCGCCGCCAGCATCATCTTGGCCCATAATCACCCCGCCGGCACCTCGGAGCCGTCGCACGAAGACCTCGATGTCACCAAGCGTCTCGTCGAGTCGGGACGGTTGCTGGGTATCGAGGTCCTGGATCATGTCATCATAACGGCCGATTCGCACTATTCGTTCCGTCAGGCGGGCCGCCTGTAGGGAGGCGCACATGAGTTACCCATACCCGCAACCTCGCGCACTCGATCAAGGACGGTAACGGCATTCCGTCAGCCGCCTTCCTGATATGGGACCGCATACGGAAGGAACACTCCCCCGTATTTGTCCCCATGCCGAGCCATACCGGCAAGCCCTCCCCTTGGATGCGGGATCTCTGCTGGTATTTAGCGCGGCTCTCCGGCGGCACGGTCATAGACGCTCTGCGCGGGAACCGTCGCATGAGCCTTTACCTCGCGAAAAAACAGCGCAGGAAAGTGACCGTGAAGATGAGACAGGTTCGTCCCGTACCGGCGAACGCCTTCATCGTAGACAATGTCATCGCGACCGGACTGACCATGCGTACCGCACAAACCGCCATGGCGGTCCCTACCCGGCCGCTTGCTCTGACCGTAGCGTCACGGCATCTCTGAAACAACAACATTTCCGTCGGAGAGAAGGTTTTCTCCCCGACCAACCACCAACAACCACTTTTCTAAGGAGAAAAGCCATGGAACAGAACACCAAAGCCACCAAGGTCATCCTGACCGGTCCTGAGAAGGTCCCTTCGGTCAGAAACCCCGGCGCAGAGATTGAGGCCTTCAAGGTCACCATTCTCGCCGAAGGACTGAACGCTCTGAAGACCTATGTCTGCCATTCGTTCGAGAAGGCGGCCCGGGTCGCCGCCGACATCGCCCGCGATCGCGGCCTCGAACTGGTCGACAACACGGGGGTGCCTTTCTAACGAGGCAAGGCCATCCGACAGGTGAGCCGGATGGCCTTTTCCTTCTTCCTGCCGGGCGCATTACCCTACAAAATACGGAAACAGGGTACATACGAAGAAAAAACTTCTTGACAACATTATCTATACAGATATAGTAAATATGCGCTGTGTATAGTATAGTAAAAACGGAGGAGATCATGCCATCGGTCATACTCGGCATGTTGGTGGACGAATACGAGCGACTCAAAGATGTGATACCGCTTTATCAAGAAAAGTACGCATCGCTTCCCAAGGGGTCGCTTGCGATCAAGAAAATAGGCAGGGAAGAATACGCCTACCGGTACTTCAAAGAGAAAGGCCGTTCAAAGGCTCAATATATCGGTCCGATCCTTTCTCCCGCCTACTTCGACATGAAAGAGAAACTCAGCGACAGCCACTATCATCGGCAAGCGATCAGGGACATGTTACATCAGGTAAAAGATCTGGAAATAGCGATACGAATAATCAAAGGACGGGAGGAACGCAGATGGCGGAAAAGCAAGTCGTCAATGAAAGACAGCAACTAGCCCTCTTCAACAGCATCGTCAAGGAGCTCGACTCGCACGGTTCTCTCGACGACATGATCCTTATCGGCGGCTGGGCGCTCAAGATGTACCATCACCACTATGGGGATCCCAAGATACCGGTGAAAAGCACGACCGACGCCGATTTTCTGTTCAGGGATCCGCCGCGCGTGAAAAATCCTTTTCCCATAGACATCATGCTTCGGGAGAAAGGATTCAAGGTAAAGATGTCGCCGATAACCAATCAATGCCAATACAAACACGATCTGCTCGACATCGACTTTCTCATACCGCATCTCGGTTCAGCGGATCAGGCGCCATCCAAGAAGATTCCCGGCTACGGCATAGAAGCGGCCTGCTTACGGTACCTCGATCTTGCCACCGAATTCACCATCCAAGTGAACTACAACGGAACCCGTCTTACCGTACCACATCCGGCCGCCTACACCTATCTCAAATACATCGTCGGCGCCTTGCCGTCACGGAGTATGCATAAGGCGCGCAAGGATATCGACACCGCCAAAAGAATGTCCGACTTCCTGATGTCGGACGAAAAGCAGATGCAAACGCTTAATTCCGTCATGGAGCGGTGTCCCGATCCGTGGAACAAGAAGTTCTATAAAAGCGTGGAGACGAACAATCCTCCCTTCTTGGGCAAGGTGCAAAGCTTCCGTGAAGAACAGTCCGTTACCGGCTTTATGGTTAAGAACGGCATACGGCACGCTTACCGCGAAGCTCTTTTACTCGCCGAGAAAAGCATAGTCGCTCTCCATTTGGAGAAGCATCGCGAAGCCATCTACCACAAGACCATAGATGGCCTTCAACCGTCCCTCTTTGCCTACTTCGTCAATCATTACCTCGTCAAAGGCAAAGGCGACATCGCAGTCGCTGATATCGTGAAGTCCAGAAGAGCGAAGACCCGGAAGGTAAGTAAGGAGAAAAGTACGCCATGAAAAAGGAAAAGAACCCGCTTTCCTACAAAGGCTACCATGCCGCTTACCGGTACGATAAAGAAACCAGCCTTTTTCACGGCGAAGTGACCGGCATCGAAGATGTCATCACCTTTCAGGCGACCAGAGAAGAGGATATGGAACAAGCGTTCCGCGACTCCATCGACGATTATCTTGCTTTCCGCAAGTCGCTCAAGAGGTCGAACAAGGACCCGGAGAACCTCCCCGGTCAGAAAGCGGTCAGGCAGACAAAGAAACTCCGTTCCTGACGACTTCAACTCCTCACAGTCAAGCCGATAACAGCCGATAACGATCCCCTCCCTCGCTGCTAAGCGCCGTGGGAGTAACAGCAATCAACAACCCGCTACTTTGGTGTCGCAACGATGCCGAAGCGGTCCCCACCGGAGGTGCCCATGTTCGAGAAAGACATCATCAAGTACGACAACCTCGAAGAGGCGGTCCGCAAATACTGCGAAACGATCCGCCTCGCCGAGGAGACCCTCAAGACCGCGAACGCTGCGCAAGACCTTATGCGTTCCTACTGCAACCAGTACGACAAACCCTTCGACCGTATGCCGGAAGGCGACCACCATCTCACCATCCTCCGCGCCTTCTGGCGCGCCGCCTTCATAAAGAGCGGCGTCTACGAACTCTGTTCGGCCAAGATGCGCGAACGGTTCGACGAGGAGATGAAGAAGAGCTCGCTCCCTGAATTCACCACGGAGAACATCCAGCGCTTCTTCGAGGAACTCGATACCGGCTCCATCATCAAGGACCGCATCAAGACCACATGGGAGTACCTTCGCCCCCGGAACTGGAACAAACTCAAAACCAACGAGCGCAATCGCGGCGCGATCGGCGAGAAGGTCATCCTCTCCTATGTGTTCGAGCGCACCTATGACGGCAAGAGCATTCGCCTGCGTTACCACGCCGAAGCGCCGCTTCGCGACTGCGAGAACACCTTCCGGCTCCTCGACGGCCGGGACGCGGCACGCTATCCCGAAGGGATCATCCCCGCCATCGAGGAAGCCACCCGCAATGGGCGCTTCGAGGCCGAGAGCGAGTATTTCTCCATCAAGGGACATTTCAACGGCAACGCGCATCTTATCCTCAAACGCCCCGATCTCATCCTGCGACTGAACCAGATGATCGGAAGATTCTTCCTCACCTGAGGCGCCGCCCCCTCCCCTGCCAGTATCGCGGCTGGTGAACGGGCGGCGTGGGAAAGGGAGACGCGAAGATTTCGGCGAGCGCTCCGCTCTTCGCCGCCCCCCTTCTTGATAGGCGTCAAGAAGGGGGGAAGAAACGCCTTTTTTTTATGCCCGCCGAAGCAACCGCCGGCGCGGCCGGACCGGCTCATCGAGAGGAGGCTGTGGAACTCGCTCCGCTTCCGCTCCGCTCAAACAGGTCCTCGCCTTTGAATAACCACCGAGGCCTCTCGATGACCCTCGGTTGAAGGCGGGCGGGGAAGGGAATCAGGAAAATTTTGCATCCTCCTTTCAGTCGGATATAATTAGTCCGTTCCTAGGGAGGAGACATGAGCCAGATATGCGAAATGGAAACTATTTTTTTATAAAGGAGAGAGTCATGAAAAAGAACATCTTTTCGGTCACGGTCGTGACCATCGCCTTTGCTTTCATTTTCATCGCCTGTGGCGGTGAGGAACCCAAGACCGACAATGATCCGACAGATGAAGAGGTCATTACCGACACCGAACCGACAGATGATGTCGAGCCGGTGGACAATGAAGAGCCGGATGACCCGGAGATTGATGATGAACCCGTAGATGAAGATATCGTTTCTCCTTCCTGCGAAGAAAACCCGACCTGTCAGGAGGTTTGTAAGAATTTCCTCGACATGGAAGGAAGTTGGAGTGTCGTTATACCGACGACTGTTAGTGGAGAGATCACTCTAACACTTTCAGTCAGTGGTGAAAACTGCAAGGTCGCGGTGACTGGAAAGTGGGAGTTTGCGTGGGAAGGAACAGAGATCAACCAGATGAGCTGCGTTGAATATGCGCCTATCTATTCTTTTTTCTCTCTTCAGGAAATGGAAGGAGAAAAGCTCGTCATCAGAAAAGCTGCTTCAGAAGAAAACTGCGAAAGCGGACAAGGAACTCTGTACAAGTTCGAAAAAATCCAGTAATTCGGATTTAGGCAGGAGATGTAGAGACATAAAGACCTGATATGCGAAGTGGAAACTCTTGTAAACACTAGCGTTTTTCTTCGGGCGGCTCTTGCTGAAACCTGATATCTCCAGCAATAACAAACGGTTATGATACTTTCTGGTTTTTGTCGAAAGGCGATTTTCGACAGATTGCAATGCACCGCTTTCGACTGTCTGAAAATAACAAAGATATCAGAATAATACAGGGGTTCTTTTCGACGAAAAAGACCATTTGTCGAAAATCGCCCCGTTTCGGGATGCTCTTCAGTTCTGCAAGAAGATCGGAAGGGATGGTTTTCATCGTTTTTTGTCGCAAGCGCCCCGGTGTATAATCCTAGTGAAAGGTCTTTCGACAAAGAACCCCGCCGCTCCTCGTTGAGGGGATCACGGGAGGTTTCTTCTTTTTACAATACCCGCCGTCCTGTACGGTCTCACCTCCGGGCTCCCCTTGTCGGATACGGTGAGCCGACGGATGTGACCATGAGAAAAAAAAGGGGCCCACGGTTGAACGCGGGCCCGGACTCTACACCCGTCAACGATGGTAGGCGTTATTCGGGGAATAGTCAAATTTCTGATGCGCCACGGGGTTTGTCTCGGTCCGCCTTCCCTTGTCCCCTTTTTCTTCTCGGACCCCCCGGCCACCCACCCCTCGGGTCCGTCAATGACGGGGTCGTGCGATCATTTCACCTGTTTGACGAGGTCGTCGAGCGCTTCCAGTTTCTCACGACCCTTTTCGGTGATGTTGAAATAGAATTCGCGCAGGTCTTTCTTTCCCAGCACCCGTTCGATGAGCGCCCTTTCTTCAAGGTTCTTGATATAGCGGCTTGCTTTGGAAGGAAGGAAAGAGAATAGTTCCGCGATATCGGAACTTCTTCTGCCCCCTTGTTCCTCTAACGCCGCGAGTATGCTGTATTCCCCCGGAAGAAAGGGCCGCGCTTTTCTTAACAGCAATAATTCACAGCGGTTCAGTAAGGTACAAGCATCAATCACCGTTTTTCTATTCGTCATGTCGTCGGTCTCCTTTCCTGATGCGACAGAGAGGATACTGTGAAAGGTGGCCCTCAATGTCAATCTTTTAAGACAGAATAGGTGGGATGTCCCGATCTGTCGCCCTACTTCTTCCCGAGTCGGCGCTTCTTGTTGGTGACCGCTCGGTCGTGTAAATCATCCGCCTCGATAAATTTGACTGGGGTTCCCCCCTCCCCCGGCATTTCTTCTGGCAGCCGCACGGCGACGACGAGACACAAAACGAGTGCTGGGACCACATGGAACCATTCAACTTTTCCCATGACAACCTCCGCTATCTTGTTAGGGTTTATATCTTTTATTTATTCTCTTAACCCGAAACATCTTTCACCCCTATAGCAAGCCTTCGTTCGCTTCCGTTCGCAATATAGATGTACACATCTATATAAGATTATATAACGATCCCCTTTTTGCCGGGCGGCACCCTCCTTTCGGTCGCCCTCAATACCGGCCTGCGCATCGGCGACATCCTGCGGCTCACCGTGGGCGATGTGACCCCCGACAAGCCCCACATCATCACAACAGCAGAAAACCCCAAAAGACGAGCCGCAACCTCGCCGACGCCCTCCACCGGGTCCTCGACGAAGGTCTCGCCGACCTCGCCACCACCTACCGCACAACGGGACCCATTACCTCTTTTTCGGTCGCCGCTTCGGCCGCCTCGAGGGGCTGGTGCTCGTCACCGATCCTTGGAGCGACACCATCATCGCGGCCTACCGGAACCGCGACTTTCCCCGTTGGATCAAGTCACGCATAAAGACCAACAACCCCCACTCCACTGACCAAAGAATTTGCTCCCTGCATTTCACCGGGTATAATAAACCGTTTGACGGGAGGGATACTCCATGCAACGCAATTTGCTCAACATCTCGAAGCGAGTCAATCTCGCACTCCATGCTCTTGGCTATATCGGGGCCTACGGCCGTAATACATCGGCCAAACGGATGGCAAAAGATCTTCCAGTTTCCGAGACCTATTTGTCGAAGGTCTTGCAACAACTGGTCAAGGCCGGCTATATCAGATCGAAACGGGGCGCCGGAGGAGGACATGTTCTCGCGAAAGACCCCCAGAACATTTCCGCCTATGAGATCGTGCTTCTCATGGAAGGTCCTTTTTCTCCCGACAGTTGTCTGTTTGCCCATTCGTACTGCTCTGAGAAAGACGGTGTCTTTCACGAGACGGCCAACAAGGTACGGAAACTGATGGAACGGTCTCTGCGCAAGATCACCGTTGCCCGCATTATGAAGAATTTACAAGGGCGTATAGGCTAACCAACCCGGTAGCCCCCTCCCCTTTATCCTTCCATATCAACAACAATCAGAGGAACACGGGCGGCAGTGCCTGCCACTCAATACAAAGCCTCGCACCCCGGCCAGCTCTCTGAGGCGACCAGTCTGCTCCAGAAATTCCATCTGTTATTATCAAAAAAATTGATTCGCCAATCTCGTATGATACTGTGCGTTGCCGTATGGCGGGTAGCATACTTTTCCAACAATTGATGGAGATGGTGATGAACGGCAAAAATCAAGAGTTCGACAAGTATCGGCATGAGGCCTTTCCGCGACATGCTTTCGGTATCTATCGCGAGCATACCGTTCTTGCAGGCCGCATTACCCACTGGACTCTGGAAAAAGACAAGGAAGTCGAACATCTTGTCTTTGAAAACGAGAAGGCTGTCGACCTTGGTATCAGAAACGCCCTGCAAACCCTTAACAACAAGAACAGCTCTATCTATCAACGGCATCACGCCAAAACGATATTTGAAGAACTGCGAACTTTCTATAAAAACACCATCGTGACTTACAAAACAGAAAGCCCCGCCATCTTTCTTTGTTGCGCGGACCTAGACCGAGACTTTCCTTTCGATCTAAAACCGCTTAATCCCGTAAGAAGGTATGCCTTCAACACTGCTCGCGAAGCACTTGGTCTTACATCGACCAAGGAGGATTATGAAGGCTGGTTGGGAGATATACAGAAAAACGAAAGACGCCTCTGAAGTTTCCGGAAAGGGTTCCGCCCCCCCTCCCTTTTTTTCTCAGACAACGGGGTCCCGGCGTACGACGAGAGACTTCCCTCGGCAAACGATTATAAAGCTACGATTCTCTTAAAGAGGCCGGAGCATCGATCGTCAATAACCAACAAATAAACATAGACACACAAATCTAAAGCCACATAAAAACACAAGCACAAGAAAACATAGACATCGCATTTCCTCGTCATCATATCCTTCTTGTTCTTCGCTACGCGCCTCGCGACCGAGCCCTCCCCCACTCCATCGCTGAAGACAAGATGCCCCACAAGGTCCTAGCAGAGATATCTGAGCGGCTTGCGAAAGTATGGCATGGTCTCGGGTTTTGCCGTATATCCATGTGGCTACACACATATGTTGTTATATGTAATAATATAAATGTCGCTATTGCGAGAAGCCGCATGATGCACGCCCGCTTGTCTCAAAGAACTGTGTGGCAAAACACAAATATGGCTGTGTGTTATGGTGTCTAAATGTTAAAGCATAAATGTTGTTAAGTTAAGAGGCGGCATCGATCGCGGCGATGCCACAACAAACTATGTCTATGCGCCAATATGTACAAGTGTCTGTGTGGTAGTATGGCTGTGTGTAAATATACTAATGAATATAAACACCCTTTTGGCAATTCCAAGGACGGGTTTTTCAATACACAAAATAGAACAGGGGAAGGGACGCTCGACGGGGCTTCTCGGATTTTCTTGACAATTATTTGTGTCTATGTCATTCTGTCGCTGTGTGGCCATGTATCTAGGTTGTAATGTGTGGAGGTGTGCATGAAGCAAAAGACAAAGAAACCGATCATTATCACGGTCGGGAACATCAAAGGTGGGGTAGGGAAGACCCGCATCGCAACTGGGCTTGCCACCATGTTCGCCCATGACAAAAAAAAGGTGCTACTGGTCGATTCCGACATTCAGGGGTCTTCGCTTACTTACCATAAGCGGCGTCGCGATCTGGCCGATGAGCTGGAAAAAGATCCTTCGGTAAAAAAAGAACTTAACCTCGCTTATGACCGTATCCCGATCTTCCAATGCTTTCAGCTCCGCTCGACCACCATTGACAAAGACCTCCGGGATTACGACCACGACATCATCATCGTTGACGCCGGCGGCCGTGACGACGAAGAATTCCGCGCTTCGGTATTTGCCGCCGACTTCCTTATCATCCCGCTCAAGCCGGCGATGGACGATTACGATCAAACGCTCGTCACCATCGGCATTTGGCGCAAGATGCTCCGCACCGGGAAGAAGATAAAGGCAGCCCTTGTCCAGAACCAGCTCATCCCGAACAAGATGGTTCGGTTCTACGCCACCTTCAACGAACTCATACACAAGGTCATCAAGGACAACGATCTCAAACAGTTCTCGCCCATACTTCAGCGATTACCCTATATAGAATCGGCCAGTTTCGGCCTCAATGTCAATGAGACATCGGAAGAGGGGTATAACAAGGCAGCCGAGGAATTTACTGCATTTTATAAGGAGGTTTCCCGATGGGTAGCAACAAAAAGCTAGATCGGCTTAAAAGACAGGCGGCCGTCGACGAGAAACTCGCTGCCGAGATCGTAGGCGACGCTTCGGTGAACAGGAACAAGCAGCCGGAGAAGCAGCCGGAGAAAAAGCCGGAGGTCAAGGCCAAGGCGGAACCCAAGCCGGAAATCAAACCAGCACCCAAGCCGGAAAAGAAACCGGCCCCCGCCGTCATGCTCCCGGCCTCGCCGAAATTCAGCACCAACATCAAGATCGACAAGAAACTCTGGCTTGTTGGCAAGACCATCGCCATAGAACACTACGACACCCGTTCGTTTTCCTCCATGATCGAGAACCTCATAGAAGAAAAAGCTCTCCAACTTAAACTCAAATAGCCCGCTGTCGATAGGTGGCAAAACACATTGACCACCCCAGGTATATTTATAAATGCACTTCTAACTGAGGCTTCCTAGGAGAACGGAACGCCGACCATGGAGCCCTCGGAGTAGGGGAGGGGACCCTCTCAAGCATTTTCTTCGGAGAGCCACTTCTCAACCACAATAAAAAGGAAGGTAGTCTCCACCGCCAGCTGTATCGACTTCGGAGTCGTCAACCCCTGTTGCGACGCCAGTTCCATTGCTTCACGCTGGACCATCTTCTTATCCTCTTCGCTCATGAGTTCATAAAACCTTCTGAGATAGTCGCGGCGCTTCACGGTCTTTTCCTGACGCAGTTTCTTTTCTTCTTCGATCCGTTTCTCTTCTGTCGCTTCCGTCTTCTTTTTTCGTTCCGTTTCCATGACGAGGCGCATGCCCGCACCGTAATCCTTGCGGAGCGACTGCACGAGGTACCCCGCGAGGGAGTCCTTCGCGTTGGCGAGCGAGTACCGGATATTAGATTCTACATAGACGGGCCCCTTCTCCTTGAGATACCTCTCTATCTCTTGGCGGATCCCGTCGGTACGAGCTACTTCGGGCAGGAGAGACACCATCCGCTCCGATACCTCGCCCTTTACCGTGGTCAGATCGAAGATGCTTGTCTGCTTCTCATCGAGGAAATCCTGTACATCGAGAATAGAAAGCTCTTCATGGCCCGTAGTCACCACATTGTTGAGGTTATTCTTGCGGATGATCTCCTCGCGCTTGGAATCCTCGCTCCCAGAGAAGAAGAAGGTGATCATACTGTCCTTGAGAGGTTTGGCCCGCTCCATCAGGTAGTCCTCTATCAGCCCCTTGTCTTTGAGTATTTTACAACTCCGATCGATGTTACGAACGGTCGAGGGAATGTTGGAATACTCCCAAGAGAGAGGGACACGGCTTGCGATGAACCGACACGACCGCTTGAGGATATCCTTCTTTTCCCACCCCTGCCACTTCTTGATCATGACATATATCTTTCGGGCCGACGCATTGCCAATGTCGATAAGCTTGTCGGCGTCATAGGTCAGGAATCCCTTGCTCTCGATATTGGCTGCGATGAAATCGGAGAGGGTGATGGCGACGATCTCTTTGATGCGGCCGTTAAAGTACTTCTCATACTTCGACCGTTCTTTTGCGCCCATATCTTCGAGTTTCTCATGAGAAACGAGTTCTGCCTCCTGAATGATGCTGATGGTCTTGTCCTGTTTGAGCATTGAGCGTTCTTCGGCGCTGTAGAGAGAATTGGAGAAGCGGATCTGACAGCCCTTCATTCGGTAGATACTCGATTTGGCGCGCTCATAGTTGACCCCGGTGACCTGGACTCCCGAAAGGGAGAGGAGCTCATGGATATTGGTGATGATCTTCTTGCCCTGCTTCTTGTAGAGTTTCATGATCCCATAAAACACCTTCTCGTCGAAGTCCATTAGGATCTTCTGGCCGCTTGCCTCGTCCGAACTCGGAAACACCTGCATATAACTGTTGGGGGAAAACACATATTTCTTGGAAACATTGGCCTCGATATGGTCGTCTTTCGAGAAGAAGGGGAGCTCGATCAGGTTGAATTCATAAGCGATGAGGCTATCATCCTTTTCAAGCTGATAGACCTCTTCCTTGACGATAATGTCCGGAATCTTAATAGACAGCGCCGTCGGCTCGTCGCGTCGTGCCGGCAGATTGCGCTTGGTGGCGGACTTCTTTTTCGGTGCCATCATCACCCCTCACTACCCTGTATATCGAGCCGAGGAACTACAAGAATCATTGTAATATCAGTGAATTGAGAGAAATAAAAACTCACTGAGACCTCCCGGAACCCTGTGTGTCAGGCATACTATTCCTCAGAATTCAGCGCTTGTCAAGAAAAAATACTGGTCATCACGCATAATGGTCGTCTTTATAGTCCCGAAACACTAGGTATCTAGCATAAAAGCATGTGCATCCGGCATATTTCAATCCTCTCTTGAAAGGAGATTACCGATATCCGTCACCGCGATGCTGTACTTCCGGCATATCCCACCCGCGAGAGATCGCTCAAAGGTGTATTTCGAGCATAACAACCCTAAACATCGAGCATAAAAAGATATATGTCGGGCCGAGAAACACTGTGTATCGAGCCGATTTGTCGCTGTAGAACGGAAACGCGACAACCTGTACATCCGGCATAGAAACCCAGAGCATCCGGCATAAATAACCTGTACTTCGAGCATAGCATCTATATAACTATATTATAACTTCTCTGTATTTGAGAAAACAGAAGATAACTACAACTAGCCCCTCCCGCGCGCGCAAAATTTAATCCAACGCCAGCCGTAGCCTCTGGCGGAGGCTCCAAGCCGGCGGCGGAGCGCCGAAGTAGGGGAACCCTGCATCCGATCCACGGCCGGAGGCCGTTCGTCGCGTAGCGGGGAAAATACAAAGACCAACAGCCTCTTTGTTCGCCTGCGAGCCGTAGCGTAGCGAAGGCTCGCGCGAAAACAAAACCCCCCAATTCGGATGGGATCGCTCCTATCGTCGCTCCCATACCCAATCCGCCTTGCTCCCACTACCGTTCTCGCAAGGCACCTCCATATCACAACCAAAGCCACGAACCTCAACAAGCCACCATTCTCCAACAAGGATGGGATAGCGGCTACGCCGCACCCATACCCAAACCAACAGCATCTCGCTACGCTCGATAAATCAATCTACAAAAAACCTCTTCTTTTTAACCCCACAAAAATAATTCCAACAAAAAGGGAAAAAATCAACCGACTCCGGCAGGCGACGACCTCTTTGCGGTATCGTGGTTCCTCCCGATATTTGCGGCGGCGCCGTCCGCTCCTACCCGCGGCCGGCGGGAACCGGGATCGTTCAGGAGGGTGGGGATCGGTAATCGTGACTCCACCCGAAGCGAAGCCATGCGGCCAGCCCGGCGACGGCCGGAACCCGGACATCCATCCGATAGTCGATGAGGAAACCCAACTGCATATCGGGGCAAAATGTCCCTCGGAAGGTATCGTGGTTCGACCCGATCCGCGCCGTTCACTGCAACCCGTGACCGGCGCGCGGAACCCGGTCATCCCCCCGATACTTTATCGACGAACACGACATAGACACCCGCCCGACACCATTTTCACGGAGTTCAGAACATACTGAAAACACAGGAGAATAACACCACTTTAACCCCGGCAAAAGCGCCTCTTTCCCTATTCGATGAAAACGAAAGGCGGTCACACCAGCCACCCGAAACATCCCCCCCAGAAAAATTGTTTCCTCCTTTTTGTCGGATATACTGCCTCGGACCGGAGGAAACATGAAACCGCTCCTCAAAGACATCTACGCCCGTCTCGATCGTTCCCGGCTTTTGGCGGAACTCTCCCCCGAACTCTCCGGTGACCACCTCATCCTAACCTGTCCCTCCTGCGGCAAGCGGGAAGCCTACATCTACCTCAACAGCCACCTCATAATCTGTAACCGCCAAAACAACTGCGGCTACCGTAAATCCCTCTGGGACTGGACCGCAACCCGCTACGGTTACGGCCAGAAGGAAACCTTCGCGCACCTCGCCCGCCTTGCCGGTATCACGCCGGACACCGGCGCCGGCCCGTACCCCGATCCGACAACGCTCCTGCGCAACACGCAGAAAACCTGCGCGCATGCGCTCCTCACCATCCCCGACAACCCGGCATTCCGGTACCTCCACGAGACGCGCCACTGGAACGAGGAGGAGATCCGCGCCTCCGGCATCGGCTATCATCCCGGTCTCGACCCCCTCCGCCTCGCGCTTAACGCCGACCACTCCACCGAAGAGATCGACGCATTACCACTCATCGCCACCAAACTCTTCGCGACGAAGTACCGGCTCATCATCCCGTATCACCGAGACGGCGTCATCTCCGGTTTCATCGGTCGTCTCCTCAAGGACGACCCCGACCTCCCCAAATACCGTTTCCCCAAGAACACGAAGGTGCCGCTCGTCGATTTCGAACCGACGCCCGAAGTGACCATCGTCGAAGGGATCCTCGATGCCCGCCTCGCCCGCGTCCGCGGTCTCCGTTCGGTATTCGCCTCCTGCACCAACCAGTTAAGCGGCAGCCAACTCGACACCCTCACCGCGAACCGGCATATCGTAAAGCGTATCCGTCTCCTATTCGATAACGATACTGCGGGCAGGAAGGGGACCTTCACCTCGATCGTGAAACTGCTCGGCGCCGGCTTCACCGACATCCGGGTAGGGGAGTTACCCGCCGGTCACAAAGACCTCGAAGAATATCTTTCCCGGACCCAAGCGACCACCCTCGATGCAGTTTCCTTTTTCCCTTACTACGACTGGCTCAAGCAGTATTCACCGGTCCCCTGACCTCTTTTCCCTATTTCCCCCCGCCTTCAACCGAGGGGCATCAAGAGGCCATCAGTGGCCACTCAAACGCGAGCACCTGTTTGACCCGCCGAAGCGTATTCGCGGAGGAGGGGAGTTGCGCAGCGTCCTCTTGATGACCCGGTCCGGCCGCGCCGGCGGTTGTTTCGGCGGGCATAAGAAAGGTTTTCTTCTTTCCCCAATTTCTTCTTTTGCTAAAAGAAGAAACTGGGTCGGCGCCGCACGCGCAGCGGCGCCGAAACCCTCGACACCCGAACCCGAAACCGCTCCCCCCTCGAGCCGCATAAAAAATTCTTGAGTTTTTAGAAATAGATGATAAAGGTTTTCGCGTGCTCCATAGTGGTGGCCCGTTACTTCACTTTTTTAGGGAGAAAATCATGGCTCGGTTATCCAAAGGTACGATTGAGACGGCCCGCATCTCGTTTGAAGTGAGCAAGCCGGTATTCGAAGCGCTTCAGAAACAGCGGAACGAGATAAAGGAGAACAACTATCCGGTCGAATACGATTGGGACCGCATCGTATTACGCGAGATCACATCCATGAAAAAAGTCATCGCCATTCACAAAGGCGAAGCACCCGCCCCGAAGAAGAAAGGCGGCAAATAAAGTAGGGGCCCGCCCAAGATGTTAAAGCCGAGTGACCGCCACCACGCCATCAAGACCATGCGCAAGCATTATTTCTCCAGAAGCAGATTCGGTTTCAAAGGAACCGGCATCGGCTTTTTCAGACAACACCGCAGTATTTCCTGTGGGCACCCCGGATGCTGGTGCTGTTCTTATGAGGCCTTCTTACAACGCCAGAAGATCAAGAAGTCCCGCGTTGATTCCCGTAAGATGATTGACCGCGAACTTGCGGAAGCAACGGGATGAGATCGTCTGCGTGCTGCGCACTCGACTCCGTTGGGTTAGGAACGGTCGCCGTATCGATGCTTCGCATCATCCGCCGCCCTCTGGTTCAATATGTGGTGACGGAACGGCACAGCCGTCCCCTCTCCCCCCCATTGAACCACACCTGTTGCGACGCTTCGCGTCATAACCTCCCGAAACCACACAAAACCGCCATGATGCATTATATGTGTGAAAATTACACGAACATACACACCACCAATAAAAAGAGGTAGTTATGACCGAGAAGAAAAGGCGGCACAACATTATGCTATCGGTATCGGCAACCGACATCATAAAAGCGCGATCCGCAGGGCCCTTAAGCAAGTCAGCCGCGATAGAAGACCTCATAGAGAAAGGCATGCGTTGGGAGCGTGAACAGAAAGCGCGTGAATCGGGAGAACAAAGCAGACCAGACGGCAACAGTCTTGCGGCGCTTGAACGAATCGAGTCACAAATAGCCGTCATCCTTGAACGGCAAAAACAAGCGGCCACCTTATCGGAGATCAGGTCGAACACACAGACCGAAGCAGCCACCGCGATCATCGACACCGTAAAGCGGACCAACAACAACATGGTAGCGCTCTACGACAGGATGGAAGTCGTCATAAGGTTTGTCGGCACCATTATTCCGCGAGCATTAAATCTGCTTCTGTTATACTCCTGCCATGTTCATTTCAAGTCGAAATACCTGCATGCCGGCGCCTTCACCAAGGAACAACTTGACGAGATAAAAAAGAATATAGACGCGAAATACAATGATCGTGTATGCCCGGTATTAGATATAAAGGAATACGACAAAGAAGACGAAGATACCACCGGTATGAAAGAACAAAAACCGGACAATAAAGGAGCGAAAAAACCATAATGAATAATATAACGGAATATCTCACGGAAGGCGGCAAGCACCTCTTTGACACGAACCACGGCAGTTTCTATGTCCTGTTTTTTCTCGCACTGCTTACCGTGCATACAGCGATAATTTTCGGCATACCTCATGAGAATTCCGCGCAACTCGGCAAGGTAACCTTTCTCTTGGCGGTCGCGATACCGCTGATAGTTTATCTGGTCCGTATCCGGTACCGTAAGGCGATTTTCAAGACCGCCGCAAGCCGCCTTTGGTGGATAGTAAGCAGAACGCTATGCACGGCGATCTTTCTTGTTTTCTGCTATGTCTCCGGCATGGGAAGGATGCTCGTTATCCTCTTAACGATAATCTTTTATGTAATGGCCTACTTCCTCATTAAGCGGAGGATCAATAAACCGAAAAACAACGAGGAATACATCCGAGGCAGTCGCATGACGGGCGCGGAACAATTGGCGAAAGAACTTGAAAAAGCGGGGAAAAAAGGACCGCTTCTTCTCGCGGGCGTCCCTTTACCGCTTCACAGTGAAACAAGGCATTTTTTCCTCGGAGGCAGTATCGGCAGCGGTAAAAGTCTCGGCATCAAGGAACTTCTTGCGCAAGCGCGGAACGCCGGACAACGAGCCATCGTTTACGATATTTCCGGTGAATTCGTAGAGGTATTTTACCGCAAAGACAAGGACATCATATTCAACCCGCTCGACAAGCGGAGCGTCATCACGAAAGGGTGGTCCCTCTTCAAGGAGATCGATCAGATGTACGACCTCGACAGCGTCGCGGCGACCCTCATCCCGCAGTCGAAAGGAGACGCCAGTCCCTATTTTATAGAAGCGGCGCAATCGGTCCTCGCAAGTTTAATGAAACGCCTCATGGAGACGGGACAGGAAACGAATGAACGCCTCTACTACTATGTAGCGAAAGCGCCGATAGAAGAACTGGCGGCGATCCTCGAAGGAACGGAAGGCTCCTCCCATATCGGATCGGGGACCGACCCCAAAACAGCATCGAATGTCCGCTCCACCCTCACCACGAAGCTGCGCATACTCGGGTACCTTAAAGACTGCGACGCCGCGAGCGATTTTTCCCTCCGGAAATGGGTGACGGAAAACTCCGACAGTTGGATATTCATAACCTCACGGCAAGCGCAACAGGCGACTCTCGCGCCGCTCCTTGCTTTCGCCATAGACCGCATCGGCACCTTCCTCTTATCCCTAGAACCCGACCGCACCCGCCGTATCTGGATCAGTCTCGATGAACTATCGAGCCTCCCGCGCGTCCAGATAGAAACGATCATGGACAAAGGGCGGAAATACGGCGCCTGCGTCCTTATCGGCCTGCAGAACATCAACCAACTCCGCGATGTATACGGAGAAGAAACGGCCGCCAGTCTCCTGTCCAACTGTCTGACCTGGGTGATCTACCGGACCTCCGACCCGACGACCGCGGAATATATGTCGAAGAAACTCGGGGAACAGGAAATCTACGAATATGTCGCATCGACCAGTCAAAAAGGATCCCTCGTCGTAGAGACGAACGGCAAGAATATAACCAAGCAGAGAACAAAAAAAGAGATCGTTCTTCCCTCCGAGATCATGAATCTCGATGAACGGATAGCCTATATCAAAGTGGAGGGTAACTTCCCGGTAGTAAAAACGGAATTCCCCATTATACAGAGGAAGGCGCAGGCCCCGGCTTTTGAGGCGGTCGACTTCTCCATACAGCGCGGAACGCCCGCGGCGAAACGGACCGAGAAAGAATATCCGGTCCTCGCACCGGAAGACGGAACCCTTTCCGATGACGATGAACCGCCGGTAGGGTAGGGGTCATGGTCCTATCCCTTCACCGGGCGCGCGCCGGCAGTTACTACGAAAAGGACGCCTACTACGCCAAAGACTACGAGCAGGCCGAATTTCAGGGGACCGGCGCGAAAGAAATAGGGATACTGGGACAGCCATACTCCGAAAGCCTCTACCACAAGTTATACGAAGGGGAACTTCCCGATGGCACACGGATAGAGAGGAAATTCCGTCTGATCGAAGCTAAAGACGACCCCGGCGGCCCGCCGAAAGGAGAACTGGTCCATGCCGGGGGACAGGACCTGACCTTTTCCGCACCGAAAAGCGTCAGTGTCCTCGCCTTCTGCAGTGAAGATCCCGCGGTCAGGCGGGACATGTTGCAGGCGCACCGGGAAGCGCAACGCGAAACGATCCAGTGGCTGGAAAAAGAATGCGCCGCCGTCAATATATATAAGGACAGGAAGATCTCCGGCACCGAAAAGACCGGTAACCTCATCGTCTCCAGTTTCACCCATGACTCCTCCCGCCCCGTCAGGCTCCCCGACGGCTCCCATCAGATCGATCCGCAGTTACATACCCATGCCATCGTCCATAACATGACCAAAGACCGTACCGGGAAATGGCGCGCCATCGCCTTCCGCGACTTTTACACGAGCAAGATGCTCGCCGGCGCGATCTACCATAACGCCCTCGAAAAAGGTCTTCGCGACAGAGGCTATGAAACTCTCCGGAACAACGATACCACCTTCGAGGTGAAAGGGGTCCCGGCCGCCTTACTCGAACGGCATTCCCAACGCCGGACCGCCATAGAGGCCTATGCGAAGAAGAACGGGATAGACCTCTCCGATCCGAAACAGATGGCGAAAGTGACGAAGAACACCCGCGTCAGCAAGAAAGAGGTCGATACCGACCGGCTGCACGCTTCCTGGCGCGAAAGCGGCCGCGCATACCGCCTGACCCGCGAAGCGCTCACCAGCGATCGTCCCCCCGGTCCGGCGGTATCGAGTCAGGCTATCCTGCGGCAGGCGACCGACCATGTTTCCGAGCGGAAAGCGGTCCTTACCGACCGCGATATCCTTCTGGAGAGCCTTCGGCAGAACGGGGGGCGACATGCCACTACGGACCTCGAAGCCGGCATCAGGAAGATGAAAGAGCGGGGAGAACTGATCCACACGAGCGATGGCCGCCTCGCCACCAAAGACCAGTTAGAGGCTGAACACCACCTACTCACGGCGGTCCGCGCCGGCAAAGGGGCAGGAACTCCGCTCATGAAACCGGAGCAGGTCGATTTCAGCGAGTACCAGCGGGAACGGGGCTTTGAACTCTCCGCCGGACAGAAGTCCGCCAGCGAAGAACTCCTTACCACCGCGGACCGCTACATAGCGATCCAAGGGTACGCGGGTGCGGGGAAGACCACCTTCCTGCAACACAGCGCCGAACAGTTGGAAAAGCGGGGCGCCTGCACGGTCCGGGGCTTTGCGCCGAGCGCGGCCGCGGCCGCCGTACTACAGAAGGAAACCGGTATAAAGAGCCAGACCCTCGACTCGTTTCTTCAGGAGGCGAAGAAACCGATGCCGGGTTCCCCCGGCGTAGCCATGCGGAGCCGGGAACCGGGCCACCGGGAAGTATGGATCATCGACGAAAGTTCGATGCTTTCCTCCCGGAAAGCGGCCGAACTGGTCTTCGTCGCCGACCGCATGAACGCGCAGGTCGTCTTTCTGGGCGACACCAAACAACTTTCCGCGATCGAAGCGGGGAACCCCTTCGAGCAGATGCAGAAACACGGTATCCGCACGGTGGAAGTCACCGAGATAAACCGTCAGCAACTCTCGGCGCGGGACGCCGCCAAGATGGAAAAAGCGGGCTATTCCCCGGAAGAGATCGCCGAGCGGCGAGCGAAAGCCGGGAAATATCAGGAAGCGGTCTACGATGTTTACCGAGGCGCCATGAGAACGGCGCTCGAGAAAGTCGATGTCGTGGAACTCCGCGACGCGCGGGAACGCGGGGAAACACTGGTAAAAGACTACTTCAAATACCGCGATGCCGACAAGCACGATCCCTCCAAAGCGAAAGACACCCTCATCGGCACGAGCCGCAACGATCGCATAGCGGAACTGAACGGCCATATCCGCGACGAGATGAAGAACCGCGGCGAACTGCAGGGCGACGAGCGGCGGTACACCACCCTGAAAAGCAAGGGACTGACCGACGCGGAAGCCCGTCAACCCAAGAATTACCGGAACGGCGACATCGTACAGTTCCGGGCGGCCGACAAAGACAACGGCATCGAGGCGGGGTCCTACGGGACCGTCACCGGTCGCGACGAGCGGACCGGGACCATAACGGTGCGACTCAAGACCGGCCGGGACCTCGCGGTTCCCCTGACCGTAAAGGAGGTTCATACCCGCACCATGACCCCGGAAAGTAAGCGGGACGCCGCCGCATACCGGGAAGGGGAGACGGTAACCTTCAACCGCAACTATCCGAGTATCGGCATCAAGCGCGGCGACTCCTTCACGATACAGACCGTACAGGGAGATACTGTACATCTGGCAGATAAAGAAGGCCGCCTGAAAGAGTGGACCCCGGCGCGCGGCCCGTTCGGCGGCTACGATCTCACCGTGGGACAGGAAAAGATACGGGGCCCCGCCCTGTCGCTCTATTACAAGGAAGCTATCTCCTTACAGGAAGGAGACCGCATCCGTTTCACCGAGAACATCGGCCATACCGAAAAGACCCGCACCGGACAGGTAAAGACCCGCGAATTTGTGAACGGCATCAGCGCCAAGGTCCTCGAAGTAGGGGAAGGGACGGTACGGATCGAGTACGAAGGCCATACCCGGACCATCGACCTCTCGAACGAAAAATACCAACACCTCAAATACGGCTATGCCGCCACCTTCCACGATCTGCAGGGGCAGACCGGCAACCGCATCCTCATGGAGGCCGACACTCAGAAAGACAAGGCGCTCCTCGGCGAGAAGACCGGCCTCGTCGGTCTCACCCGCGGCCAGCACGAAGCGATCGTCTATACCGACGACCGGGAGAACCTCCCCGGAGCCCTCGGCAAGAAACAGGGACAGGAATACGCCGTCAAGTCCGAACCAGAACGGACCCCGGTAACGACGGCCCTTCGGCATACCGTGCCGCCGCCCGACTTCAAGAACATGACCGCCGACATGCGGGAATTGGCGACGCGCAAGAACGGCGCTTCACTCCATACCGCCGATATGCGGTCCCTCGAACGCCCGGAGTACCGGCTCTCCGTCAAGGACAACGCGCGTGAACTGGAAAAGGGCGAAACACCCGAAAAAGCGAAGGTTCCGGAACAACAGAAAACGCCGGTCAAACAGCGTGAACGCGAAATATCGCGTGACCGATGAAATTCTTGACCTTATACCACCGGGCCGGTAAGTTGCGCTGTTTTTTGTGAACTGAACGGAGACCCGCCATGGCCGACGACCGCGATCTGTTGCTTGAAGAGGAAGACCTGCCTTCTCCCGCTCCCACTCCCGCTCCTACTCCCGCCAGAAATCCTCAACACGCCGACCCGGTTCATGATGCAAAGAGGGAAGAGTTGGCGAAGAGGGAGAGGCAGATACAAGACCTGCTATCAACCATAGCCGCCGAGAGGAATCGGGATGTAAAATCCCTCTCGAACATCTTGGACAGTAATTATAAGACAAGCCAACAAAAGCAGGACCAACTCCTTGCAGCTATCGAAACGCTGCGAAAGAGGGACATTCTTTGGGTGAGAGTAGGCAAAGGGCTCGGGGTCGTGCTGGCCCTGCTGTTCGTTCTTCAGGCGGTCGTTTGGCTGGCCGCCCCGAAGGTCGCCCCGGCGACTGATAAATCGATCTATGATGGTTTGCGGATCGACACAACAAGTCGCCCCGGAGAGGTATGGGTATACTCGGAAAACAATTCTTGGATCAAAGACATGGAGCAGAAGGTCGACGACGAGAAGCTCCGTAACGGCTGGTGCAAGGCGCTCATCAAGAAGTAGGGGAACAACTCCTTTTTGACCTCGTTTTCCCCCCAAGTTTACATAAAACACCTCTGTGAAAGCACAGAATCCGCAAAGATAGTTGGTAGAACTCTGTTTGCGGATTCTGGGTCCAACTGCATAACGGGGCAAAATGTCAAGAGCAGTTTTTGCTAACTATCTGTTAGCACAAGAAAAGTTCGATTCTTGAACCTCCAGAAATCAGGGTAGTTTCAACGCCAATATCAGGTCGCGGTTGAGGCCGCCGGATAATGATGTGTGTCACAAGCTCACGGAGTCTGCCCCGACGAGTCCGCGGAGCAACTCTCGAGTAAGGCGCTGGCTCTCCCCGTATGAAAGCGACCCGGCGAGTGTTGCTATGAAAGAAGATGTTTCTTGGGCCAATTCCTGCTTGAGTATTTCGGCCAACGGGAGCGTCAAGGTCGGGACGGAGTCGCGAATCTTGATGCCGAGTATTTCCGCGCAACAGGCCATAAAGTCAAAATCGGGACGGTCTATCAGATGGGCATATCGTGTGTAGAGTTCCTCTCCGTAACAACATGAGTAAAGAATCTCGCCGATATCTTCCGCGTCTTTGCGCGTTCTTTCTTTCCGATCGGCCCACGCAAAAAGTTTCAACACCAAGAAGCCTTCCGGCCGGGGAATGCGCACGGTGAATCGGCCATCGACCAGATATTCGGGAGAGACGGTGTACACCGGGTCAAAGCCGAGAACCGACATTTCCGTATCGTTCTCCGGCGGCCATTTGATGCTGGATCGAGACCCCGCGACACCACCGAAGGGGACCAGATCGACAATGGTTTTTTCCGGACCATACAACCGATGTGTTTCTTTCGCCCGATGAAACAGACCAAGCCCCAGAAGGGACTCGATGAAGGCAAAATATTCGTCCCATCCACGAATGGCGAAGGAGACATCCATATCCTGCGTAAAACGACCACGCGGTGTCGCGCCTTGTTGCCTAAGCGCGATCGGTAAGGCCGCCGCGCCGATGCACATCAATTCTATCCGGTGTTGGACCGCCATGTTGAATAGAGGAGCGAGAACCTTCTCCGCCCCGGGGAGATTGAAGTCACTGAACGAGAGCGGCAAGATAGTGTTCATGAATACTCCGTGCAGCCGTGAAATTGCGATCATATCCGCTGGCGATCAGATCGGCATAGATCAGAAAATAGGGGACTATGCCCTTTTGATATTCCGGCGTTTCCGCAAACCAATTCATGTCCCAGAAGGGCTTCAGAAGTTCCACCGTTCCTTGCGGGTCGGGAATGAGCCGGAGTTGCTTGACGATCTCGATCGGATCCTGTTTCGAGTAGAGCGTGATAGTGCCCGCTTTCAGAAGCTGCTCCCCGTGTTCCGCCGCCGCTTCGTTTCCAAGGAATATGTCTTTTGAGAACGCCAGCGTTTTCAGGTTCAGTGGTTCCTTCAAAGGCCGGTATGTCCCCATGAGAAGTGTCGGCCGCAACCGTTCCGCAAAAGCGGTGATCCAGCGCTCGGTGAGCATGGCGGTATTCATCAGGCGTCGGCCGGTATCGTCCTGTACCAAGAAATGACCGGTCGCCAGATCGTTCAATATCGGCCCGATCGCGCCGAGAGAGACACCGGTCCGTTGTGCGACGGTACGATAATCGGCGGTCAGCAACTTTTTGTCGGTCAGTAGGGCGAACAACACCTTCAGCCCTGCCGGCAAAAAAGCTCTTCCCCGGTTTCCCATAGTTCGGGATTCTTTTGTCGGCTTCTTGCCCGAGGCCCAGAGATAAAGGTCCTTGCCCTCGACATAAAGATCGCCGATGGCATCGGCGGCATAAATATCGGCATTCCGCAGTCTTTCCATCATGACCGGAGAAAGCCTTTCCGTGATGAACAAAAACGGTTTGTTGCCCAATTCGCGGCGTCTCTCCATGAGAGCAAAGAAAGCCGCATTTCCGGCAAAGGTCGGTCGAATGATCAGCGGCAGAATGAACTTCCGCCCCTTGATCAAAAGAGTTGCTTGTGGCTGTTGCCCGGCATTTTTAACCGTTAGAAGTATCCCATGTTCCTGCTTGAGTACTGTCGCCACTTTCCGTAGCAACTGGCTGTGGTCTTTGTCTGCCTTCATGTTGTGTTCACTGCTACTGAACATTAATGAACTATGAACAGCATACCCTTTTCGGGCGGGTTGTCAAGAACAAAAATGAGTCCGACTGCACAAAAAGACAAACAGTGATGCCGAAGTCGGGTAGGGGATCGAGCCTGTAAGACGGATTCCTTTCATCTCAAGTTTACATAAAGCATCTTATCCGAACGGAAGAACCGAAGAAAAAAAAGTTTTCGTTCTTCGCGTGAAAGGAAAGAGATTCAAGTTCTCGAAGTCATAATATTTAAGCAAACTCACGATATAATTTAGGATAACGAATTACATGAAAGCGGATTGCGAGCAAACGCTTCTTTCGGGCGAACAATAAAAAGAAACGGAACAGGTATCTTTTATGAAGCAAGGTTTATTTTATCTATGGAAACGATACCCTGAATGTAACCGGTATAGCACCGAAATTGCTTGTTTAAAAAAGTACGGAACGATAACAAAAATAATTTGCTTCCTCTTTTCTCCGTGCTATTCTTCCCCCATATAAAAAGCCAAAACGCGGGGGGTTCTACCATGGCTCGGAAACTTATTTTTTCTGTTCTCTTCGTTTTTTTCGCCGCCTTTCCCTTTTCCTGCGGCAATGAACAAAGCATCTCCCCAACGGTTCTCAACGAGACGACGGAAAACGAAGGAATTCTTTCCGCGCTGGACCCGGAAGCGGCGCTAACCCGTTCCTTGGAAGATCTCGCCTTGCCCGATTTGGAAGTGTTCCTCTTCGGCTCCGATGATGATGGCATAACCCTTCTCAGTGGAACACTCACAACCTGCGGCAACAACACGGTTGACCTCCCGTCCCTGCCGACCTGTCCTTCTTCGACCGTCACCGAAGTACGCACCCTCGCCGAATACAACGCATGGCAGGCCAACCCCGTCACCCCGGTCCGCATCAAGGCAAGCATCAACTTCAACGGGCAGAATATCGATGTCGCGACCGGCTGTATCTTCGCGACCGATATAGACATCACTTTAAGTGGGCTTTCCGATGTCGCCATCAATGCGCGCCAGATAGATCTCGGCGCCGCCATTCAGGCGACCGGCCATGTTTCCTTCAACTGCACCGAGAGCATCCTTATCCGGCAATACGCCGGTATGAGCGGTCCCGTCGCTTCGTATAGTTTGGAAGCCCCTTCGGTCGATGACGGCGGCGATGCCTCTTTCACCGGACGGTACTGCGCCGACGGTAACTCGGTCATCATTCGTCAGGCCTCCCGTAACGGCACCAACGGCGGTGATCTTGTCGTCACGGGTCTTAATGTCGATATCCACGGCGATTTTCTGGGACTTTCAACGGCGACGCTCATCGCGCGCTACGATCTCATCGTACGAGAGGCGGCCGTAATAAACACTTCAGGCGATTTTGTCGCTCATGCGCAACATGACCTCGATTACCATGGCGACATCACGGTTCAGGGGAATATCGACCTACAAGCAACGACCGGTCTGGCGATTATTAGGGACGCCGCGGAGATAGACGGTAACCTCGGGTTCACCCTGACGGCGGCCACCATGGCCGACATAGGGGGAGACGCCGACATTCATTCCAGCAGAGGCATCTCGATCTACTCCGGTGACGACATCATCCTGCGGCAGGCATCGCTTCTTACCGCCGCGAACGGCGTTCGAATAGCCTGTGTCGACGACCTCGATCACCACAGCGACATTCATGCCGGCGGTTCCATCTCCCTTTCCTCAAAAACAATGATCTATCGGCAGGCCGCCTACATGCAGGCGGGCAATCAGATCCACATGGCGGTAACCGGTACCTCCTCGGTGGATTTTTATGGTACTATCGCCAACACCCCCGGTGGCGTCTTCATCGCGGTACCGAAGATATATATGCGTGACGCTTCGAAGATCCGCGACAACGGACCGGTCCAGATAACGGTGACCGGACTGTTCGAGGACCGGGGCGACATCAACTATAACGGCCCCGTCTGCGTAGGACCGAGCACCTTCAAACTCTACAGCGCCCACCGTTTCACCGGGAACGAATCCTGCATTATCGGCGGAACCAAGACCGGCACGGTCAACCCCAATGTGTGTACGGAGGGAACCGCAGTATGTACCGCCGCCTGCAGTCCCGACCTCATCTACGAGAATGGCGCCTGCATCGGAGTCAAAGAGGTCGACTGCATACCGGCCGGCGCGATCCCCGCCCATTCCCATTATTCCAACGAGCAGGTCATCATTACCTATACGACCGCCGACGGCTGGAGCCTCCCCGCCAACTGCGCATGGGAATGCGACACGGATTACACGACCGAAGACGACGCGACCTGTATCCACGAGAAGCAGGTCGACTGCAACGCGGAGAACGATAATCCGGCGAACAGTCACGACAGCATCGTGCCGGTCACGGTGATCTATACCACCGCAGGCGACTGGGAGACCCCGGCGCTCTGTGCGTGGACCTGCGACGAAGGGTACCGGGAGGACAACGGTCAATGCGAACCAGACGAACCCGATCCCTGTAATGGCGTCACCTGTTCCGATCACGGTACCTGTGAAGTGGTAGTCGGGAGCGGCACACCTTCGGAGATAACGATCGGCACGACCGAGAACGACCAGTTGGTCGGCGGCGCGGTGCTTGCCGACGGCTCGGTCGTCATCATAGGGAACACGGCCGGCACCTTCACCGGCAACAACAGCGGCGTGGTTCACATCTATGGCGGTCTCTATACGCCGCAACTGGAGAATGTCTGGTTCGTCGAGGGAGGTGATGAGGAATACAATTCACCGGTCACCGCGATGAGCGTGACTCCCGAGGGGATATTGACCTTCGCGGTGAGTAAGCAGCGGCCTGACTATCCGGAGCAACGAATTAATGTTTTCGATATACATGGTCTGTTCACGATGGCGGAGATCGATCTGCCGTTCCTCGATCAGGTGCGCGCCATAACGATGCGGGACGACGACATCATCGTTATCGCCGGTATGACCGGAGCGAACCTTTTCGGAACGAACGCCGGGGGAACGGATATCTTCGTAGCGGCCTATACTACGGAAGGGACGCTCCTCTGGGGCAAGCAATTCGGCACCAGCGGCATGGATCAGGTACAGAGGATCGAACACCACAGCGACGGCTCGCTCTATCTCGCGGCGATGATACCGGGCGCCGGCGACCCGCAGGACGCCGTTGTCGTGAAACTGCAAAGTAACGGCGACCTCGCATGGTTCCGGCCATATGGCACAACAGCCGCAGATCAGTTCAACAGACTCATGGTCGACGATGACGGATCGGTGCTCCTCACCGGGACGACGATGGGCTCCCTTTTCGCGACGAACAACGGACTGACCGACATCATAGCGGTGAAACTGAACGCTTCGGGAGATACTCTCTGGTCGAAACAGTTCGGCACCGATGCGCGCGACGGTTCGGCGGGCGGCGTGAAGAAAGGGCCCGACGGTTTCTACTACCTCGCCGGTTTCTCGCACGGCGACTTCGACGGCATCCCGAACGAAGGAGTTCGCCCCGACGGCCAGAAGACGGCCGACCTTTTCATCGTCCGCATGGACACGACGACCGGCGACTCCCTGCGGTCGTGGGTGTACGGCTTCGTTGACGATGAGCGTTTCCCGATCGGCATGGATTTCGGAAGTGATCCGACCGCCTATCTGTTCGGCCACGAACCGGAAGCGGTCGGCGGCAAGGATATGGATAACTTCCTGCTCGCCTATCCCTTGGGGGAAGAGGGTTACTATGCCTCGTGTCTCTGCGAGACCGACTACGCTAACGATGGCGACCCGGTCCAGTGTATTCACGAAAAACAGGTGAACTGTCGGGATGTCGCGCCGCAGAACGCGACATCGACCATAGTTCCGGTCACGATATACTACTACTCGGCGAGCGGATGGTCGCAAGCGGCCGCCTGCGAGTGGAGTTGCAATGCCGATCATGTCTACGAAGAGGGCTCCTGCATCAACCAAAAACAAGTCGATTGCGATATCGACAACGGTAATCCCGAACACAGTCAAGATATCATCGTGCCGGTTATGGTGACCTACACCGATGCCGGCGGCTGGAGCGTTCCCGCGCTCTGTGCGTGGGCCTGTGAATCTCTTTTCGAAAGGGAAGGAGATATCTGCGTTCCGAAAGAGTGCTACAGCGGCGCCACGGATACCATTCCCTGCGGACTCAACAACCGCGGTGTAATGGATCGGCTCTGTGTAGAGTGGCAGTGGGTCGAAAGCGGCATCTGTGACGATCCCGACGAATGTCTCGACGGCGCCGCCGAAGACAGGGCCTGCGGTTTCAACGGTCGCGGGGAGGGGAACTATATCTGCATCGATGGCATATGGCAGGAGAATTACTGTGATGACCCCGATGTCTGCGGCGACGGTTGGATCGATGGGATATCCTGCGGCCTGAACGGTCGGGGGTACGGAGAAAAAGAATGTATAGAAGGTCAATGGTACGAAATATCATGCAACGACCCCGATGTCTGTATTGATTACGAGGCGGATTTTCGGTCCTGCGGACTCAACGGCAACGGAAGCGAGGAACGCTACTGTTACGACGGTCAATGGCAGGAATGGAGTGAATGTTATGACCCGGACGAGTGCGTAAATGGCGCTACCGAAGAGATGCCCTGCGGTCTGAACGGACGCGGTATAGAAACGCGTGTTTGCCTAGCGGGCCAGTGGGGAACGGGAGTCTGTGTCGATCCCGACGAATGCGTCGATGACCAAACGAAAGTCCAATCTTGCGGGCTCAACGATCGCGGCGAACAGATATCGCTCTGCGTGCTGGGACATTGGTCCGACTGGTCGGCCTGCGGCGACACCGATGTTTGCCTTGATGGTGCGACCGATCAAAGGAGTTGCGGTCTCAATGACCGTGGTACCCAACTGCGTACCTGTGTCATGGGACAATGGAGCGAATGGGCTCTTTGCAGCGATCCTGACGAATGTGTCGACAACGCTTCCGAAAACCGCGCCTGCGGCATCAACGGCAGAGGGGTCGAAACACGCATCTGTATAAACGGACAATGGGGTGCTTGGAGCGTTTGTAACGATCCCGATGAATGTCTTGATGATGAGACCGAGGAGCGCACCTGTGGTTTCAACGGCAGAGGCACCGAACTACGCACCTGCGTCGAGGGACAGTGGAGCGCATGGGGTCAATGCGTCGATCCCGACGAATGTGTCGACGATACGACACAGGAATGCTCGACCATCTGCGAATCGGGAATACAATCCTGTGTCGCGGGACACTGGGGCGCCTGTTCCGCTCGACAACCCTCCCCCGAGATATGCGACGGCATCGACAACGATTGCAACGGCGAGATCGATGAACTTGAGGAATGTCTCTGCTATCTTCAGGATTGTGGAGGGCACGGGTACTGCATCGTGAATAACTGGGTTGCCTCGTGTCTCTGCGAGACCGACTATACGACCGATATTGATCCGTTGTTCTGCATCCACGAGAAACAGGTGAACTGCGAGACCGATAACGGCAACCCCGAACACAGCCACGACATCATGGTGACCGAGACCGTTACCTATACCAGCGCGACCGGTTGGAGCACCCCCTCGGTCTGTGCGTGGGTCTGCGACACCGATTACATCAGTGAAGATAACGCCACCTGTATCCACGAGAAACAGGTTCTCTGCGATACAAACAACGGGAATCCCCTCAACAGCGAAGACAGCATCGTTCCCGTAACAATAACCTATTCCTCGTCAAGCGGCTGGTCACAACCCGCCGTCTGCGCATGGGAGTGTCTGCCCGACCATGACTATACATACGGGGGATGTTATCACGAATTGCTCGTGGCTTGCGATACGAACAACAACAACCCGCCGAACAGCACCGAGCAGGTGGTGGGAGTGACCATCACCTATACCGACGCCGGAGGCTGGAGCGCTCCCGCGCTGTGCGCGTGGTCCTGCAATGTCGGGTATGTGCTTGAGAACGGTGCCTGCCTCAACGAGAAGACGGTCAACTGCAATGCGAACAACGGCAATCCGGTGAACAGCCACGACATCGTAACGCAGCACACGGTATACTACATTCCCGGTTCGGGCTGGTCTTTACCGCCGCTCTGCGCATGGGAATGCGACCCCGATCATGCCTTGGAGAACGGGGCTTGTATCCACGAAAAGCAAGTGAATTGCGATACCGGGAACGACAATCCAGCCTATAGCCATGACCTTATCGTACCGGTCACGATCACCTACAGCGACGCGACCGGCTGGACGCAACCGGTCCTTTGTGCATGGGCCTGCGACACGAATTATGCACTCGAGAACGGGCAGTGCCTCCATGAAAAACAGGTTGACTGCGATACCGAAAACGAAAATCCTTTGAACAGCGAAGACATCCTTGTCCCGGTCACGATATTCTATTCCTCGGCGACCGGTTGGTCGCAACCCGCTGATTGTGCGTGGCAATGCGTAACGGACCACACCCCGGAGAACGGGGCTTGTACCCACGAAAAGCAAGTGAATTGCGATACCGGGAACGCCAACCCTGAATACAGTCACGACCTCGTTGAGCCGGTCACGATCACCTACACCGATGCCGGCGGCTGGAGCGTTCCCGCGCTCTGTGCGTGGGCCTGTGACCCGCTTTTCGAGCGAGCGGGGGACATCTGCGTTCCGGAAGAATGTTACAGCGGCGCCACCGATACGATTCCCTGCGGACTCAACAACCGCGGTGTAATGGATCGGCTCTGTGTAGAGTGGCAGTGGGTCGAAAGCGGCATCTGCGTCGATCCCGATGTCTGCGTCGATGATGCGCAGGAATTCTCTCTCTGCGGCCTGAACGGTCGCGGCGAATCGTCGCGCACCTGTGTCCTCGGTCAGTGGAGTGCGTGGGGCGACTGCAACGATCCCGACGAATGTCTCGACGACGACAGCCGCGGATGCCTCAATGTCTGTCATCCGGGGCATGAATACTGCGTGGAAGGGCAGTGGGCCCCCTGCGATGCGCCCGCTCCCCATCCGGAGATATGCGACGGCATCGACAACGACTGCAACGGTCAGACCGATGAGTTGGAAGAGTGCCTTTGTTACCTTCAGGACTGCGGCGGACATGGGCTCTGTGTGGTGAATAACTGGGTCGCTGCGTGTCTCTGCGAGACCGATTATACGATCGATGGCGATCCGCTTATCTGTATCCACGAGAAACCGGCCCCCTGTTCTCCTAACACCGACCTGATACCGCATGCACGGGATATCGTGATCGATGTTACCATCACCTTCAGTTCACAGGACGGATGGAATACGGCCGACACCTGCGATTGGGAATGCGAGCCGGCCTATCTGCTGAAGAACGGCGCATGTGTTGACAAGTGCACCGATATCGACTGTTCCGGCCACGGCGCCTGTAACGCCGAAAGCGGGACCGCTACCTGCGAATGCGAAGAGGGGTATACTCCCTACGGTACCGAATGCGCCGAAAATCTGCCGCCCTTCATACCGGAAGCGCCCTATCCGGAGAACGACGCCTACGATATTCCCTACGGTTCCCGCGTACTCACTTGGCTCGGCGGCGATCCCGACGGCGATGTTGTCACTTACACGGTCATTATCGATACGGTTTTACCGCCACGGAAGATCGCGTGCGCGGCGGCGGCCGTTGAATCCTGTACGGTCTCACTTCAGTCGGGTACCCGTTACTTCTGGCAGGTGACCGCTACCGACGCCGGCGGCAAGACCGTCGATGGCCCGCTCTGGCGTTTCAAAACCGCCATTGATCAGGGCAACCCCGCGCCGGCATGGCCCTCCGGTTCGGTGCTCTATGCTGCCCGTACCGGGTCGGCCGCCCTCGAACTGCGCTGGACGCAGGCGCAGGACAGCGGCGGTATCCGGGAGTATGTCCTCTACAACGGCGGCGAACCGTTCGCGAAAATACAGCCGGGACAGGCTCCGACCGTCAGCGAAAGCGGTCAGACACGCCATTCGTTCGTCCTCATGCCGCTCGATCCCGAAACGCCTTACGATCTCAAGATAGAGGCGTGCGACGGCAATCTTTGCACCAATAACGGTCCGTCGGCGGTCGTGACGACGATACCGATGGAAAATACGGTCAAGCAAGAAGAACTTCTCGATCGTTCCGCCTTCCTTGCGCTGATAGATCTGGCGCGCGCCATCTATCGTCCGACCGCCACGACCGAACCGGTCCAGCATTTCACGAAAGCCGATCCGGGCAATGACGACGCCCCGATGTATCGGGAACAGGTCGCCTTGTTGAGCGGCGAGGTCATGGATGAAACGGGCATGCCGATGAGCGATGTTCTCGTCTATGTGAAGGACCACCCCGAGTACGGGTACACCTATACCCGCGCCGGCGACGATGCGGGTAAATGGGACCTTGTCGTGAACGGCGGTCCCACCTACATTCTGGTCTTTTACCGGAGCGGCTATCTGTCGGTGCAGCGCGCCGTAACGACCACCGGGAACATGAGCAACACGATAACGCGCGTCGTCCTGATCGAAGAGGCGGCGCCGGCGGGAACGCTCGATCTTACTTCGCCCGAACCGCAATTCGTGGAAGGCGTTTCTCATAACGATGACGGTCGCGGCGAACGGCGCGGGGTCATAGTTCTGACACCGGGAACGGAAGCGCTCGCCGTGCAGGCCGACGGCACGATCGTTCCTCTCGAAACGCTCACCATCCGGCAGAGCGAATATACCCGCACCGAGAACGGCCGCGAAGCGATGCCCGCTCCTCTGCCGCGCGGGATCCGCTACACTTACTGCGCCGAATTCTCCGTCGATGAAGCGCCCGACGCGAAAGCGATATTCTTCAGCAAGCCGCTCTATTATTATCTCGACAATTTCCTCGATCTACCGGTCGGCACGGGCATACCCAACGGTGTTTTCGACAGGGAAAGGTCGGAATGGGTCGGCGAATTCGACGCGATCGTGCTCTCGCTCCTGTCGGTCTCGGAACGGATCGACGGCACGCTACTCGCCGAAATAGACATGGATGGCGACGGTCTCGCCGAATCGGCGGCGACCCTGTACGCTCAATTGGGCGTCACCGATGCGGAACGGGAGATCATCGCCGCCAAATACGGTCCGACCCTTTCGGGCGGAGCGCCCAAGACCTTCTGGCGCGCCCCGATGACCCGTTTTTCGCCGCGCGACATCAATCTGTTCGCCGGCATACCGAGCGGGTCGATCGGTCCGGTCGCAAAGGCCGACACCGACGAGACCGATCCCAATGAAATGGACTGCCCTTCGTCCTCGACGGGCAGTAGCATCGAATGCGAATCGCGGATATTGGGAGAACAATTGACGATACCCGGCACCCCGTTCTCTCTGCATTATCGATCCGATCATTCGGGGCGTCTCGCGAATCGGAGTATAATGGGGGAACTGCTCAATCTGGTGGAGTATCTCGCCAAGGACGACATCGCGGGTATTTTGATCGAGATACAGACGGCTTCCGCGGGCACCTATTATGCTTCCCGCAATGGTTCCGATTTTACTTGGACATGGAGCGGTAAAGGGCAGAACGGTCTTCCCCTCACCGGCGAACAACGGGCGCGCGTAACCGTGAAATACTTTTACCGGGCGAAGTACTCCTGTCCGGGCTACACCACGCGAGGAATAGGCTTCAGGAGTGTTGAGGAGGCCCGTACCACCCTGTTATACGGTGTCGGGTCCTCTTCCGGTGGAGGAGACGGGGATTCAAGTATTTTGGGGTCGGATGTGGTCGTCTGTGGTGATGCGGGTATCCAATCGTTGGATCAAGTATTTTATGTGAAACTGCACAATCGGGCGACCAATCCGCAGGGGATGGGCGGTCTTACGCTGGATGTCAACGCCCGCTACGATCACGACAGCAAACGACTCTATCGCGGAGACGGTCTGGTGCGGCAGGCCGAATATCTGGATCAGGTCATTACAACGACGAAAGGCGGTCTGTCTTCACCGGAGTTCATTCGACTGTTGCCCGACGGTTCGGTCGTTTTCAGCGAAACGATACAGGGAACGGACTATAAGAACCGGATAAGGAAACTCGCTCCGAACGGCGAGTTGACGACGATCGCGGGAGGCGGCACACAACTCTATCGGGACGGCATGGCGCCGCTCGACGCGGCGCTCTATATCAAGAGTATGGATACCGACGACAAGGGGAGGATATACTTCGCGGACAACACCCGGAGACAGGTCCTGAAGATAGACCTCGACGGCCTGCTGTATCTCGTCGCGGGTAGCGGGATTTCCTGTGGTGCGCCGCTCTACCTGTGTTCGGGGCTCGCCGGAGAGAACGGCCCGGCGGTCAATGCCGCGCTCGTCGATCTCGAAGGTCTCGCGGTGGCGCCGGACGGGGCGCTCTATTTCGGGGCGAACTCCTCGGTGCGGAAAGTAGGCACGGACGGCGTCATACACAGTCTTTTCAGTAATCTGCGACCCTTGCCTAACCAGTATATCCCCAACCTTCTGCGGGTGACGAAGGACAACACCCATTTGTTGGTGTCCGGCACCAATTGTTCCTACTACTCGTGTAGAGGGGACCTTTCTAAAATAAACCTTCAGGGATCGCCGACCATTACTTCGCTGGTCGGCGGAAACGAGCAGACCTATTTTCCCGATCTGGTTCCCGAGGGATACGGTCCTGACATCCGTTTCTATTTTAACTATGTTACCGCGGGCGCTCTCTCCTACATTATGTACTATCAGAACGGCACCTATACCGCTGTTTCGGGCGGCGCGATCGGATACAGCGGCGACAACGGTTTGGCGCGCTATGCGCAATACCAGTATCCGCTCCATCTGACGATCAACGATAACGGAGAAACCTATGTCGCGGATAGAACGAACAGTGTCATCCGCAAGATCGGTTCCCCCAATGCCTCGGTCCCGGCGGGTGGCTACATGATAGCCGACCGGCAGACTGGCGATATACTGGTATTCGATCGGTACGGTCGTCATCTGCGCACCCTCGACCCGGTGACCGGCGTCGAGCGGTATCGGTTCGAATACACGCAATCGCCGATCGCGGATCCGAATTATCCGACGGGCGCCTATGTCGGACTCACCCTTTCGAAGGTCATCGACACTGACGGACGGGAAACGCTCGTAGATCGCTCTGATCCCGACGAGGTCCGCATAATTTCACCTGACGGGCAACTTTCGATAGTGGAATTGAACGGGCAAGGGTTCGCCTCCCGTCTGATCCAGCCCGACGGTTCTTCCTATGTCTTTGACTATACCTCGTTGAGAGAAGAGGCTCTGCTTCTTAGCAAGATAACCTATCCCAACGGTCGCTGGACCGAGTACCTTTATGATGGCGACGGTCGCCTTAAAAAGGTGATCGACCAGCGGACCACCGAAGCCGCGCCGTTCAAGCAACTCATCTCTCTGCCGACGACCGGCAAGAAAGAGATGAAAACATGGCTTTATACGGCGGAAAAAAAGTCCTTGTACTATCGGTACGATAACGCCGCCGGTATCGTTACCCGGGAACAGACCGCCCCCGACGGCACGGTTGATTCCTCTCTCAACACCCTTGCGCTCGCCCAAACGACCGCTTCGCGGAACGGCGGCGACATCACGATGACCGCCTACGAAACGAAAGACCAGCGCTTCGGCTGGCAGATGCCCTATGTCTCTTCGCAGTCCATCACGACTGACGGCCTCACGATGACCGTCTCCCGGTCGAAGACGGCGGTACTCGCCAATCCGGTAGATCTCTTTTCCCATACCGCCCTTACCGACACCACCACGGTGAACGGGAAGACTTGGCAGAGCACCTTCACCAAAGCCGACATGAAGTACCGCGCCACCTCGCCGCTCGGCCGCATCAGCGACACCTTTGTCAATGCCAAGGGCCGCGTGACGCTCCAGCAGGGCCCGCAGATAGCGGGGACCGCCACCGAGCCGGTCGGATACACATGGGCCACCGATGGCAAACTGACCGCCATCATGCAGGGCTCCGGCGCCTCTGAACGGCGGATGGACATCACCTATTACCCGGTGACCGACCTCTCCTCCGGCGCTCTCAAGGGGGAGATCGCGACGATCGTCGATCCGCTCGACCGTACCGTTGACTTTGAATACGACACGATGGGCCGCGTCACCCGTCAGATATTCGAGAAGGGGACCGCCGATGAACGCGACATCCTCTACACCTACGACGCGAGCGGCAATGTCCTGAGCATCGCCCCCGCCGGACGGCCGGAACACGATTTCCACTACAACCTCGTCGATCTGCCCGACCGTTACAGCGCCCCGCAGGTTCCCGGCGTTTCGCCCGACGCGGTGCACTCCCACTACAACTACAACCGCGACCGGCAGTTGGAAAGCATCGTCCGCCCCGACGGCACCACCATCGGCATGATCTATGACATTTACAAGGAGTACGAGGACCCGGGAAGAACTTACTCCGGCAAACTCATGAAGATCGCCGTTCCCGGCAGAGGCGACATCGCGCTCACCTACGAAACGACCGGCGGCAAGAAACTTGATAGCATCACCACGCCCGAGGGCAATGCCCTGAATTACACCTACACCGGGGCGTTACTGGCCTCCGAAAGTTGGAGTGGCGCGGTCAGCGGCACGGTTTCCAGAACCTACAACAACGACTTTAGGGTAACGGCGTTGACCGTCAACGGCGTCTCGGCCGCCTATACTTATGACAACGACGGACTCCTCACCGGGGCGGGCGACCTCGTCGTCACCCGCGACCCGCAGAGCGGCCTCGTGACCGGCACGACGCTCGGCGCCGTCACGACGACGCAGAGTTACAACAGTTTCGGCGAACTCGTGGCGTTCAACGCGGATGACTACGCCTACACCCTGACACAACGCGACAAATTGGGGCGGATAACGGAGAAGACCGAAACGGTCGAAGGAACGACCACGACCTACGGCTACGAATACGACGCGGCGGGAAGACTTGCGAAAGTGTGGGAGAATGATATCCTGCAAAGCGAGTACGGGTATGACGACAACGGAAACAGACTGGTGAAGAACGGAGTCAGCGCCACCTACGATGATCAGGATAGAATGTTGAGCAACGGCGGTGTCGTTTATACCTATTCCGTAAATGGCGATCTTGAGACAAAGACCGATACCCTCGGAACGACCATCTATGATTATGACGCGCTGGGGAATCTGAATGCCGTCGTTCTGCCCGACAAGACGGTGAACTATGTCTACGACGGACGCAATCGCAGGATCGCCAAGTCGGTTGACGGCGTGGTGACGGAACGGTTCATCTACTTCGGCCAACTCAGACCGGCCGCGAAGATGAACGGCGACGGGACCGTCGCGGAGACTTACATCTACGGGACCAAGGCGAATGTTCCCGAATATGTCCTGCGGAACGGGAACAGATACCGGGTCGTCACCGACCATCTCGGTAGTGTACGCATGGTCGTCGATGTCGCCGATGGCACGGTGAAACAGAGAATGCAGTACGATGAATTCGGCATCGTGACCGAAGATTACAGCGAAACGGGCTTTGAGCCGCTCCCCTTCGGTTTCGCCGGTGGCCTCTATGATCGCGATACGCAACTGGTGACCTTCGGAGTCCGGGAATATGATCCTGAAACAGGAAGATGGCTGGAGAAGGAGCCGTTGGGGTTTGCGGGGGCGTATAACTTTTACGCTTATACATCAAGTGATCCTGTTAATTATACTGACAGAAATGGTTATTGGAAAGGTTCGGGGCATGAAGATCTAACTGAGCGAGCATTAGATTACTGGGGCTTTGATTTTTACGATATAAAAATAGTCATCGCTGCAAATGTTCAAACAGACGACCTAAAGAATCTCAAGAAAGGTGCGTATCATTATGACCCGGGGTATGAAAAAGAAGCGAAAGCAAGACTCGATGATTTGTTTCAAAAGGCGGTTGATTTGGAAAATAGAGGTTGTCACAATGAGGCCATGCAAGTTTTAGGATCATTCCTCCATACAGCTCAAGACTATTATGCACATTCACTGCCCAATTATGATTTCTGGGACCATCTAGATCCAACAACAGCCGCAGATGACCCTGTAAGATTGAAGCCTTTATATGACGCGGCGTATCTTGACACAATAAAGAGAGTTGGCGAATTTTTGAAGAGGACAAAATGATGCTAAGAAGTTTTATTTTCTTTGTTTCGCTGGCTTTCGTGGGCTATGGCATGTCGATGCTACTGTCGTTCTTTACTTTTTCTTGCCTGCATCTTGCGTTTCTTGAAAGAGGGATTGATTCCTTTATCTACGGCCCACTAATAGCAGGATCGATCCTGACTGCACTTTCAAATCGCAGAAGACATAAAGAATTTGGTTGGCGCGCTATCGTTGTCTCCACCTTTTCCGGATTTGTTTTTATTCTCGCATTTATTATGCTAATGATTTCTCTTGAGGAAAAAGCCAATGCCGGATTTATTCATGTTATGTCTTTCTTAACTATATTAATAATCCTCTTAATCAACAGAGCATATTGCAATTATTATTACTCAGCTTGATTTTTACGGAGAACCCATGAACCCGTCCATCGTCCGTCGGCGTCTCTGACAACATGAAAACTCTCGGCGGCAAGAAGCTCGACACCAAAGCAACCTCATCCTTCACCTTCTCCGAAACGGAGAAGGACTTTGTCGCCCTCGCAGAGGATGAGGTGACCGAATTCTCCCTCTCCACTTTGGAGAGGGTCGGGGTGAGGTTTGCGAGGGCCGAAAACCGCTCATGGAACGGACTGACCTACGACTACGAGTACGACGCAGCGGGAAGACTTGCGAAAGTCTGGGAGAATGACCAACTCGTGAGCGAATACACCTACGACCAGAACGGCAATCGCCTCTCGCACAACGGCGTCACGCTCCCCGACGGCACCGCGATAACCTATGTCTATGACGGCAGGAACCGGCTCATCGCCAAGACGAAGGAGGGCGCAGTGGAGTACCGCTTGCTCTATGCTGGACAACTCACCCCCGTAGCGAAGGTTGACGCCGCCGGCGGCATCCTTGAGCAGTATATCTACGGGCTCGGCGTGAACAGCCCCGACTACATCGTGAAGGGTGACCGCAAGTACCGGCTCGTGAAGGATCACCTCGGCAGTGTGCGGCTGGTGGTGGATACCCATGACGGCGCGGTGGTCAAGCGGCTCGACTACGATGTGAGCGGGATGGTGATAGGGGAGAGCGGCGACTTCGACCTGCTCTTCGGGTTCGCGGGCGGCTTCCGCGATACCGATACCGGGCTCACGAAGTTCGGCGCGCGGTGGTACGACCCCGAGACCGGCCGGTGGCTGGAGAAGGAACCGCTGGGATTCAGGGGAGGGATGAACTTTTATGCTTATGTTCTTAACGACCCCCTCAATTGGCTGGATAAAACAGGACTGTATGCAGAAGTGGTCTTCTGGGATCCCGCAGGGGACTTTAAATCATCATTCGGCCATGTCTCGGTGATAATAGACGATACGGCTTTTTCATGGAATGAAGACGGGATGCTGATGGAGTGGTCTTATTTCTATGAGTTAAGGAACGAATTCCGTCAAGGGGAAGGGATCGTTTTAGGGCTTACAAGAGAAGAAGAGCTTGACCTAATGACATTCTTGATGAGTTATTCTCAAACCAGCGGGGACTATGGTTATATAACCAACAATTGTGGAGACCCGATTGAAAGTTGGCTAGAATCCCAAGGATACCCGTTGGGAGTTATTCTGTTTCCCAGTAGTCTTAAGGATGCAATTCACGACACTGATTTGGGGAGGGAAACAAAATGGCACTGAGTATTTTTGTAGATGCAAGAACAAACTTGTGGAAGATATTTCTCTTGTTGAGCGAAGCGGCGTATCTTGCATTTATTTCATTCGGATGGTTGGCGGATTCAAGCATGGATAAGTCCGGTGTCGGAGACTATGTCTTATTCAGTAGATATAACGGATATGCAGATATCGCGATTATCTCCTTTGCGGCGATTTATTTGCTATACATGCTCTGCATTGCTTGGTCTCCTATGAAGATGTCTCGAAAGGCACGCTATGTCATTCTTCCTTTGATATTCAATTTGCTCATATATCTTTCGCCGTTTCTGATTAACTTTTGACGAGAAGAGATCGTGTCGGGAACTCGACTTCAGGGCGATACCGTCCATCGGCCGTCGGCGTCTCTGACAACATGAAAGGCCTGTCCTCTGTCAAATCATCATCGGACAGTGATATTCGATAGTTAATCGAAAGGTCCGAAATCCTCGGGAGCCTTGAAAAACACGCCAACCAACGGTTAGAAATCTCTGTTGTCGACCATTTTTCTCATGATGATCGAAAGAGGGGAGGTGTCTTGTGGAAAAACGATGATGACTCCCGAGAAAAGGCCGTATCTAAGCCGTTTTCGATGCAGGTTTCTCGTCAACGGATGCGCAGCAAAACGCTGAAAACCGACCGTTACGCCGCCTTCTTCCAAGTGTATCGGTGCTGTAATCCGCCGAGTCGCGGCAAGGCAACGAGTTCCGCCTTCTCGGGCCGCGTCTCTTTCTCGCGTCCCGCAGGCGAATCGCGCGAAACGGCCAGATGACAACGGTCCTCGTTGTAGTAGGATATATATTCCTTCATCAGCCGATGCAGATGCTTCTCGTTCAGCACGATCACCCGGTTCAGCAGGTCCGAGCGGACACTCAATACGAACCGTTCCGCGACGCCATTCTGCCACGGCGACTGATAGCCCGTCATGATAGGGGATATTCCCATCGCGTGGATCGAATCCCGGAGCGAAGGGAACGGACTGCCCCGGTCGAAGATGAGATACCGCGGCACCTCATCGAACGGGAACGCCTCCCGGAGTTGTTGCAACACCCATTCGGCCGTGGGATTAAGCGTGCAGGCGAAATGGATGATCCGCCGCCGCGCATGGGAGATGATGAAGAACACATACAGGAGTTGAAACTTCACCGTTGGCACCGTAAAGAAGTCCATCGCCGCGATGCCGTCACGGTGATTCTTGAGGAAGGTCTTCCATGACTGCGTCTGATCGGCGGTCGGGCCGGTCTTCTTCCGTATCGCCCGTAGGCACCGGGCAACGGTTGTTTCCGACAACTCCCTCTCGGTATAGCCGAGCATCAACAACTCCGAATAAATGCGGGAAGCGCCCCAACCGTTCTCCTCATAGATCTTTCGTATCTGCCGCCTGATCTCGAAGGAGCGCGGCTTTCCGCCGCCCGCTGGATGACCGGAGATGGAGCGCCAGTAACTCTTGAACCGCCGCCGTTGCCAGTCGATCACCGTTTCGGGCTTGACCGCCACCAGCACCGAAACCCAGTCGTCCCATACCCGGCTGAGCGCCACGAAGAACGACCGCGTCGCATCGTCGGCTCGCGCCGGCTTCATCTTGACATGGAATAACGCCAATTGCTGCCGGAGCGCCAGATTCTCGAACAGAAGCGCGTTCCTCCGTCGAAAGATTAGACGAAGCAGAAGCAGTTCGAGTGTCATCAGTTGATAGAGCACGCGAAACATGAGAACCTCCCGTCCACGAGAACCACCCGCCAACATCTCGAACCCGAGGAAAGAGAATAGCAATCTTTAGTGTTAAGTTTACATAACGGATATTATGCGAAGTAAGTACCCGATATTATTAGGAGTATAGTATTTATACTATACTCCCTGCGGATCCGACCCCCGATTCCGTCCAACACACCGTTCCGGTCCAAACTGGCTACCCGTTTCGGCCAAACTGGCCCCCCCCTTTTATTCTTGACACCACCGTTTCTTTCAATGAATATAACATGGGTACAGGGAGTGCGGAGTGAAGAAAGCCGACCTCGTGAAGGATCTCGCCGCCCGAAGCGGTATTTCCAGAAATGCCGCCGAAGAATTTGTCAACCTCATGTTTGACGCCCTGATATCCGCTTTCCTGCGCGAGGAGCGGATCGCCATCCGCGACTTCGGCCATTTCACCGTGCGTCGCATTCGCGCCTGCACGAGCCGCAACCCCAAGACCGGTGAACGGATAACGGTTCCCGAACGGCGTTTCCCGTTTTTCAAGGCCGGGAAAGACCTGCTTCAACGGATCAATAACCGATAGGAAAACATGAAAACACCACGCTCGAAACTGCTTGAATTCGCCTTTTTCCCCGAGATCGACAGGCGACTTGAAGATATCGCTATCCTCGCGGAGCCGGAACCGTGGGATCATTCCGATGCCCTTTTGAGAAGATTTCCCATTCTTCAGAATTATCTGGAGCGCACTTTCGAAAAACTGACAGAAGAGGATAACATCGCCTATACTTCGTCAAAAGAACATGCCTGTTTCAATACGGGTCTGCTCACGAAAAACCGCGAGGACATCTTTCTCCTGTTCCAAACAAACAAGCATCCTGCGGCCACTTCTCCTTATTTCTTCATGAGTCCCCAAAAAGAAAGTGACGCCTTCATCAACCGCCATTTTTCCGGCAGGCTTCCCCTGCCCGCCGACTACTTCCAACAGCCGGAACTCCTCATCTGCAATCCGCATCTTCCCCTCACCATCGACTATGATCATATCATCGACGAGAACACGAACAGGTTCCCGGAGTCGTTGCGCGGCAACAGGTACGCCTTGCGGAACTTAGTCAAAGGGGCCGTCGAGTACACCATGAAATTGGTTCGTAATAACTATCGGACAGCGGTTCCCCAATATTTCAACAGCAACATTCAACTTCTCCTGCCTCTTTATCTGACCGATCCGCACGGCCCGGCCGATCTCGCGCTCGTCCTCTATCGCGAAGAGGGGGGATATGTCGCCCGAACATGCCTTACCATGAAAATGGCGTATCAGAATGCCCGTATTATTGTCAGGCCTGATGCCGAGAGTTGGTTGAAACCATAAGGAGGCCTCGCCATGAAACGCACCACCGAAAAAACCGCGCCGCGGTCGAAAAAGAAAGTGACCGCGCCGCCGCCGGAAAACACCGCGCAGGATTCGATGAGCGCCGAAGAGCGCGCTGTGCGCAAGAAAAGAAAGACCAAGAGCTACTTTCCCGATGAACTAAAGAAAAAAACGGTGCCATGCGAAAAATGCGGACACAGCATCTCTTTCGATGAAGAGATCGAGGAGACCGGTGACTGGGAAGGAGTATTCAGAACCTATAAGGAGTGCCCCCACTGCGGCAAATTTTATGCTATGGCCGGGATATTTGAATACCTCGATGAACCGCCGCGCAGAGACCCCGTTACCGGCAAGATGGAGCAAGAACGCCGCAAGATACTCTGGCCGAAAGAAGTCTTTACCTATCCCCATAAACCCGAATCGTGGGACACTATGGCATGGGCAAGTATCATGGCAAAATGCATGGCCTCGATACGCCTGCGTTCTTGAATTTCTCATTTTACAAATCTTGACTCTCTCCCCCATTCATTAGAATATATCCCGAACCTGTGGAGATATCTCATGCTGAAATCAGACCTCATCAAGACCATCACGGAAAAAGGAAACCTCAGTAAACGCGACGCCGAGAATTTCGTCAACCTGATGTTCGACATCATGGCGAACGCAATGCTTCGCGAGGAGCGTATCGAGATACGGGGCTTCGGCAGCTTCGTGGTGCGGCATTATGGCGCCTACAAAGGCAGAAATCCGCGGGACGGTTCCTCGATAAAGATCGGCGCCAAGCGGCTCCCTCATTTCAAGCCGGGCCGCGACCTGCTTCAACGGATCAACGAAGGATAAAGGAGAACTCCATGTCAAAGATCGTCGCCTATGTCACCAAGAACCGGATCGGCAAGCCCGACGAGAAGCAGCGCGCCGCGCTGGCTGCCCACATGACCGCACACCAACTCAAGCCGGAGATAATTGAGGACGCCTATTCCAAGAAGAAACCGTGGAAGAAACGGGCGGCGCTCGCCGCCGCAGTCGAAGCCCTGAAGAGCGGCGACACCATCATCTTCCCCGGAAAAGAGTACCTCGGTCTCGATGCGCAGGACCGGATAGCGCTTCTCGCCGAACTCCTGAAGAAGAAGGTCATCGTTCACCTCATCGCCGAAGGGATCATCCTGAAAGGCATCTCCGAGGAAGGGACCACCCTCTTCTCGCTCTTCGCCCTACTCCTCGCCCCCGAGAAGAAGAGCCCCGGCCGGAAACCGGGCAGACCGGCCAAGAAGAAACGCGGTCGTCCGGCCAAGAAAAAGAGAGGCCGTCCCGCGAAGAAGAAGGTCGGTCGTCCACCCAAGAATAAAGTAGGCAGACCGCCGAAACGGAAGGTCGGTCGCCCGAAGGCGAAGAAGAAACCGGGCCGTCCGCCGGCACGCAAGAAGCGGGTGAGTTCCCTGCAAGGGCGGTTCAAGAAGGAGATACTCACCATCCGCAAGTACCTCGTCAACCGGTTCTCGGTGAAGACCATCGCTGAAATGCTCGAGATGCCCTATCAGCCGCTTCGCGCGCTCATCAAGAAGCATCCCACGCTCAAGGAATTGGTGAAGAAGGGGCGCTGATCCTTTTCTGTTTTCTTGCTTTCTTTTTCATGTAAGTATATTTTCATTGTCAATAGAGTATGGTGTTTCTCTTGTCGGCCGGTATATGGATATTCTTAAGGAGTACCTCTCATGCAAGGCCCTTTCTTTTTCTTTCGGAGTATCGTTGATCTCGTGGTCAATCGGCCTGCCGCCGGGACCTATCGGCTTTGCGAGAAAGATGAACAACAGCAATTGGTCGTTCGTCGGGTCGGTCGCGCGGATACCGATCTACGGGTAGAACTTCTAAAACATACCGCGGATCAGACCCGCCTCGTTTTTTTCTTCGAGTATGCCGCCGGCCCGTGGGAAGCCTATACGCGGGAATGTCAGGAATACCATGAATTCCGGGAAACACTGATAAACCCGAAACATCCCCTACCCCCGGAAGGAAGTACCCTGCGCTGTCCGGTCAAAGGGTGTGAGTACGGCGGGAACCCCTGAACGGTAGTCTTATACCGCACCCCGTGGTCAACGGCTCGGTTGATGAAGGCAAGGAGCCGGGAAAATGATCCGAAAAGGTGCAGAACTTCTCAAATTCAGCATTTAGATGTTCCGGCATTTATAATTTGCTTTTTTCGAAAAAAGATATTTCAATACTCCCATAGGAAAAATCAAAGAGAGGCATCTTCTGTGGAGTGGGGATGATGCCATTGACTTTCCATCCCATCCGCGGGACTGATACAGGCGACAAAAAGCCCGGAAGGAAAATAGTTCCGTATAATATCGGCGGGTTACGCGCCTGGTTAAGAAAAACAGAATCCTTTTCCCGTGCGATCGTCTCTTATGTGTATCAAGGGGAAGAGGTAGCTCGCGTGCGGAGAGGTTTAACGGGAACCATTCATAGAGACGAGGGCAAAACTACCAACAACAGGGATAGAGGGAGGAGAGGATGAGAAGTTTTTTTGCTTTTGCAGTTGTTTTAGCGTTTTCGCTTTTTTTAAAAGCAGAAAACACACCCTATCTCCTAGGTGAAATCGTCTGGGACGATTCAACGGGTCAATGGCCTGCTGAGTTGCAAACATTCGTGGCCCAATCTTTTGTTCGTGGAAAAATCGTGGCCCAATCAGTCGCTTTCCATGAATGTATGGAAGAAGTATTATCCTTGAGCCATAACGAGTTCCCCTGTTATCTGGAAAAATTCGGGCCTTATGTGGGTTGCGCAATAGATCCGTTACAGGATCTGCCCATGGAGGAGCAAAGAAAGAAAATATTAGAAGTTTGTCTTACACCGCATGATGTAAAAATGTCCATAGGACGCAATCCCGATCAAGGGAGATGTTCCGAAGAATGCTATATGATATCCACGATGAAAGATGGTATTACCGGAGATTTAATATGTCAGCCGTATTATGATAAACTAAGAGGCCACAATGCCTTTGTGACTGACACGCCCTGCGATGATGCTGGCCAGTGTCCCGAAAACATGTTTTGTAATTATAATTACGGTAACTACTGTGAAATGTTTTGCAACACGCTTGAGGATTGCGCCGATGGTTTTATCTGTGAACAAGACCCAGACATAGATCCTTCTTTAAAAAAATGCAAAAGAACCTGTGATTGGTATATAGGTCAAGAGGAAAAAGATCAGTGTGCCATCTGCATGAATTGTATTCCTGATTATACTGCATATTCATCCTTTGGTCCATACGATACAAAAAAAGAAGAGTTCTCTTGGTGTTATAACTCTCTTAGACAATTATATGATTCTTCTGATAGCGCGCTATGGCCGCCCGAAGCAACCAATTTTCCTTGGTATACTTCTTATTTTTGGACTCCCTATTCTAAATCCACATCTATAATATGGCATGAGGTAATGCATAATCATGGCTACTATCACGCCAAAAAAGATACCTGCGGGATAGATAGCAATCAATATCCTTTCTGGAATTGGGTTTATAACACTGTGCCAAATCTAGTCGGTGTTTGCATCAAAGCAGTACTAAACGCCTCCTATTTCTGCCCGGAACCAGAATGTACTGAACCGGATATGGCTATCGTGTCATCTTGGCCACCTAAGATAATAGTGCCACTTGTAAGTCACGAATGTATTTGTGGATATGATGCACAAGATCGCGACTTAGACGGGATCCCTCGATACCTCGATAATTGTCCTGATGTCTATAACCCTGATCAGGATGATTCAGAAGAAGGTGGCGAAGATGGCGTTGGCGACGCCTGCGACAACTGTCCCGATGTCTATAATCCCGATCAAGCCGATTCTGAAATCGTAAATGGCGTCGTGGTAGGCGACGGCGTTGGCGACGCCTGCGATAACTGCCCCGATGTCCGCAACCCGTCCATGGAGTTCGATCCCTACCATGAACTGATATCCGCTCCTATCGAAGGTGTTGACCCCTTGTTGGGCGGCCCCGATCTGCCCGATAAACTCACATGGATAGCGGGCGCGGTGGACAAAGGCTACGCGAAGTACAGCCGAAAAAAAGTCAATGTCGGATCGAGTCAATTTCCAATTTATATGTCGGTCCCGATAGCGAAATGGCAACCGGACCATGACCTAGACGGCATCGGCGACGCCTGTGACGGGCCCGACTACGCCCCCTTCGTGGATCGTCACGGATATACCCGAACCCCGGACGGCTTCGGGTACCCCTATCTACAATCGCAAGCGTGGGATATAGGCACGCATACCGGCGGTTTTTACACCCCGTGGAATGCGCGATATGACGCCTTCGTGAAGATCTACCACGCGCTATTGGGCGATCCCTGCCCTCCCGATGATGGACGATGCGAACGGAAACGCAGATCTTCTGAGCATTATTGTGGCATTAACCAGACCCAATATTCACTGGATCTTTGGGGCGAAGACGGACATTGTGCCAACACCATAGAAAGTCAAACCTCACAACAGAATTTTGGCAACCTTTTCTACGATTACGGCTTTTCGCACGGTACCGACGAAATGAGTATAGACCCGGTGCTTGACACTTCTCCGTGGGACATGCGTATTTCTTGGGCAACAGATCTGAAACAGATCCCCAGCGACTATATGGGCGAGACCAATTACGACGGAAACGGCAAACGCCCACTCATGGAACTTTCAACCAGCATACCCAAGAACACCATCTTTTGGAACTGGCGGCGCGACTGGTGGGAACGCGGCAGATGCGATGAGAACGGAACTCTTCCTCAATGTCAAGGTCTGAAAACCCCTACCGAAGGATTGGTCGCCGACTACAATTTCCATTACACTCTTTCGACAGGTATTTACCCCGTAGCGACGGAAACATTGCCGAGTCGGGCATATCTTCTGGACGGCGCCATTAACCCCGATTATTTCCTGAGCCGGCAGAAATACGCCCGTTCCTTCCGTGAAACGACACTTCCCAAGACGCTGAATTATCGCAGAACCGATGTGTTAGGGCCACAGTTCACCATCCCCGATATCGTCATAGAATACTGTCCGACCTGCTATCCCGATACGCCGATCGAGGCGATGCGACCGGTCAATCTTCTCTGGAGCAATTACGCACAGTGGCTCCTTCGCAAGAACGCCGGAGGCGACTACGAATTCATCGCGACAAAGAAACAGGCCGCTCCCGGCGGCACCTTCGTTTTTGAAGGGACGGATCACCTGCTGTACAGCATCGAACAACTCGACAACGAGTACGCTCTCGTCGTGAGTTATCCGGGATTCTTCCCCGAGTGGCACCGCATCGGCATGCTGGAAGGACTCGATCAGATACAGGAAGTGACGGCGATAACGCAACAGGGCGACCGTTTTGTCATTATCGGCAAAAGCGGACTCACCTCTCCAGTAGAGAAGATATTCGCGCTGACGGCGACACAAACCGGAACGGCGATGCATGTAACGCACGAGGTGCCCGTCTATACCTACACCCTGACGGCAAAGGGAGATACGGGTCTTGATGCGCTGACCGGCAAGAAACTCGTGACGGTCGGCGATGCCGTCTATCTTCTCTCGCGTAATGAGACCGACAATACGACCGCCATCCGCAAACTCGATACGGCATCGTGGACCATCACGGCGATCACGCCGCCCGTTACTCCGAGCGCCCGTAAGGTTTATAATGCGTACGGTGCGGAAGACAAACTCTATCTTGTCGGTGGCATCGATGTGAACAACGGTACCCCGAAAGACCTCTGGGCCTTCGACACCGTGACCGACCAGTGGACCAAACTCCACGATAACCTGACCGGCGACCTGCGGAAACTCGTCATCGAGCCGATAGACGGTAAGATCGTCATGGTGAGTCCGATCCTTGAATTCTACCAGACAACTCACAGCACCATTGCATTCGACCTTACCGAGGAAACCGTTTCCTATCCGGCCGTGCCGGTCATTTCCTCGCCCGATCAGATGCTCGCCCTCATAGAAGGCTACTGCCTGAATGAAACGGGCACTCTTCTTAAAGGTGGCACCCTCGTACTCGGTCTCTGCACCCCCTTCACCCATCCGTGGTATAAGTCCTTCTCCATCGGCACGACCGTCTACAGCGTAGCCGGGAAAGGCGACCGGCTCTATGTCGGTACGAACAGCACGATCCGCGTTTACGACATCAGCGATCCGAACGCGATGGTCCTCAAGAGCACCTTCACCACCAACCGGCGCGTCTATGACCTTGAAGTCGCCGAGGGCGATATCATGTACGCCGCGACAAGCGGCGGCATCTACAAGTTCAATACCGCCAATCCGAACGCGTTGAGCCAGTTGTCGTTCTACAGCACCCCGTACAACTACCAGTACCGCATCCAACTCTACAACGACAAACTCTATGTCGGCGACGACAACGGCATCAACATCCGCAACAAGGATAACTTCGCCCGTCTCGCCTATGTGAACATCGGCAGTGCCTTCGACTTCGCCATCGCCAATGGCGAACTGGCGATGTACTGGGATTCCTTCTGGTACTCCGGGCTCGACATCCGCGACGCCGACACCCTCACCCGAAAGGCATGGGAAAATCCGTACTGCTCGACCGGTGAACTGACGACCGACCACGGAGCATTCTACCTCTCCTGTGACGGGTACGAGTATCGTTTTGCCGGCCTGCCAAACACTTACCTCGACTTTTTTGAACTGAATGGCGACATGCGGGAGATGGCGGAGAACCACCTGTACAACGGCTGGGTCTACATCCCCGATGGGAACAAGGTGAAACTCTCGACCAACAACGAAGTCCCCGCCATCTGCGGTAACGGCATCCTCGAGCCGGGCGAGTTCTGCGACAGCGACAGCGTCTACTGCGAAGAGATCGACGACACCCAGTGGAACAGCGGGACCGCCTATTGCAATTCGACCTGTACCGGTTATGATACGGGAGACTGTTACTGGAGTGGGTGTTGAGGATGAAACGGATATTTGCTATCGGGGGCGGCTTGGCCGCCCCCCTGTTTCTCTCTCTGATGTTGAGCATGGTTGCCTGCAAACAAGAAACACCGAAGAACGACGCCGATACGGTGACCGCGGACGACGACATGTCGCACATGGAGGGCGACACTTTAACGAGCGACGATGCCGCTGTTTCTAACGATGAGACCATTGACGATGTCCTTTCCGATAACGATACCGTCAACTGTCCCGATCTCAAGGTTTATGAGAATGTCAAAGCGTCAGGGTTTCCGCTGAAAGATAAGGACGGCAAGATAACCTTCTGCCGGCCGGAGTGCGATACGCCCACCGAGAATGATCCGCAGTGTGTGAGGAATTTGTGGGAATGGAGAAATTGGCAGAGATACCAAAAATACAAAAACGGCACGACAAGTTATAAAGAATGCTATCCATGGCCGTGTGTGCTACCTGAAATGAACGCATATCCTATTTCATACAGCGAATGCGACCGCGATTTAACAATTAGTGGATATTCGGCCTCCAGTGGTGTTCTTTACGATCTTCGTCTTGAGAAAGACTGGATCGGTATTGAAATGGAAAGTACGGACTCCTTTCAAGTGATACACTATGACATCAAGAAAGATCTCTATACGAATGTCGCCCCTAATGGACACGCGTTGGGATATAGGAACGAGCGTTTCTTTTTCTATGTGGTTTTCAATGATTATTACACGGAAGGCGAGGTGGGATTTTCCTATATTCTTTCGGCGAAAAAAACGACCACCGGCTACCGTTACGAAGTCATCTATGACGACGAACAACATCAGGCATATTTCTCGCGCCCGCCCTTGGTCGGGGACAAATGGGTTGTTCTTAATGTCAAACACCGGACGACAGGCGCAACGGAAGTGGTTTACTCCAAGGTGGACGAATGGAAATGGCATCCTCTCACATACAGCAAGGTGTATGAAGGGAATGTGGTGGACAACCGAGTTACCTTCATCAATGACAATCATGAGATTTATGTTTGTGACCTCGACAAATTTCCGTACAATCCGGCAAAGGACTGCACCAGAATAGATCGTACGGGAGAAATTCCCTCCAACCCTCGTATGAACGAGCAAAACAAGGATCAGTTGGTTTACTATGCGGGCGTAGGTGCGTATGGCATGACGCTAGTGGATATCTCCGGAACGACGCCCGCGTACAGCCTGATCTCCATCACCCCGTCCGATCCCCAAACGATGGTCATGGGGCCGACACAGTTCAAAGGCGATCTGATCCTCTATACAGAGGCATTCATGCCCCCGAACGAAGAAACACGCGAGGACTTCAAGGCCTGTTTCTACCGCATAGATACGAAGAAACAGTACTGCCCGACCAAAGCGAGTTTCAAAGATGGTCGTTATGATATGGGTTTTAATTCGTTCGATGGCAACTATCAACTCTGGAAAGCGCCTGCGAGTATCAACGCTCGATTCCGGGATATCGCCTGTTACTGTGAGAAAGAAGGGGTGTGCCCGTTTGAGGGGATGAAGAAGTAGGTGCTACTGCTCGACCGGTGAACTGACGACCGATCACGGAGCGCTCTACCTCTCCTGCGACGGGTATGAGTACCGTTTCGCCGGGCGGCCCGACACCTACATCGACTTCTGGGAACTGAATGGCGACATGCGGGAGATGGCGGAGAACCACCTGCACAACGGCTGGGTCTATATCCCTGACGGGAACAAGGTGAAACTCTCCACGAACAACGAGGTGCCGAGTTACTGCGGGAACGGGATCGTGGAACCGGGCGAGGTGTGCGACGGGAACAGCGTTTACTGCGAAGACATAGACCCGGTCCAGTGGAACGCCGGGACGGCCTATTGCAATTCGACCTGTACCGGCTATGATACGGATGACTGTTATTGGAGTGGGTGCTAAAAGAATGAAGAAAACACTTATCGGGGGCGGCGTTGCCGCCCCCGTGTTCATCCTCTTCCTTTTCATCATTGTTGCCTGTAATTCCTCGAAACCGGCACAGGACACTGACCTTGTCCAACCGGACGGCGACGCCGTCTTGCAGGACAGCGATATCGCGATGCCTGAACCAGAAACGGTCGTTCCCGATGATGCCGACGATACCGGCCCCATCGAGAACGAAAGCGATATAGTGGACGATATGTTGACCGACGATACCGATAATATCGATTGTCCGCCGCTCATCGAGGCAAAGTTCCCATACTACCGAGAGGATGGTTCCATCCACTTCTGCCGCGGATGCGACACGCCGACCGCAAAGGATCCGCAATGCGCACAGAATCTTTGGAAAGAGGCGAATCTCAAACTGACCACCGATCATCCCGAGGCAGATTGCTACCCGTATCCGTGCGAGATGGGTAATCTGAAACCGATGACGAAAGAAGAAGTTGAAACCCAGTATGAAAAAATGATTGCCATGCATGAATGCGACCTTATGCTTAATGAATACGGTTGGGCTAACGACGATACTCGCGGTCAGATCAAACATTGGAATCTGAGCGAGGGAAAGGTGGGGTTCGTGATGTACAAAGTGGACATAGATATAACGCAATATATCACAAAAAGAAAATTCTTCCTCTATGACACCGCATCTCAAAAATATACCGCGATAAGTCCCGGAGATTATGGCTTTACTTATCAGAAAAACAACGCCATAGTTTATTTGCGGGATAGTCGAAGCCTCGATCATGCGACAACCCATATGTATGTTGGTTATTTTAGCACGGATGGCACCTACCGGGTGGTTTTCGACAAGCCGATCTATTCCATACTCTACTCGCCTGCGCTCAATGAGAAATGGGCCTTCGCGAACATCAATTTTGCGAAAAATGGCGTCTCGACCATGTACTACGCCAAGGTAGGCGAATGGAAATGGACGGCTCTTGGGACGGGAGTAGCCTACTATCCCGATCTCTACGGCGATCTGCTTGCTTTCGACGATGGTGTCAAGAAGGGATATGTCTGCGATCTGAACGAGGTGCCAAAGTCACTGAGCGATTGTACTCTGGTGAATCGGGGAGAAGAACAGGTGCTTAACCTTCAATTCGACCGTGACCATCCGGGGATTTTCTATTATTCCCGCGACTTCAATCAAGCGATCACGCGTGTTGACATGACGGAAGGAGCGGAGAAGTGGGTTTACGAAGATGTCATCACCGATTTTTCCGATGCGACCAAAGGCGTGGCCTATTCACTGGTCGTGCAGCAAGTGAAGAATAACACTATCCTGTACCTTGAGATAGAAGATTTCAATGGAACGGAAGGGGGAGGCCTTGCCTGTTTCTACCGCATCGACACGAAGAATCGCTACTGCATGAAAAAAATGGAGAACGATCCTCAATACGGAGAATGGGTTGACTTTCCCTACGGTCACTCGGAGTTTGAAGACCATTGGTATCTCTACCAGAAACACACGAACTCCCCCCTCATTTTGCGTGATATGGCGTGTTATTGCGAAAAGGAAGGCGTCTGCCCGTTCGAGGGGATGAAGTAGTCCCCCTTTTTACCTATCCGTGACACACTACCATGTTCCTTGACTCCCCTCCCCTTTCCGTGTAACCATTCCCCGTGAACTCAAACGGAGTCCCTCCCCATGAAACTCATCATCACCGAAAAACCCTCGATGGCGAAGAAGTATCGTGAAGCGCTGAAGGGGGTCCCCGACCTCCGGGTCGCCAATTCCTTCGGTCACATCGAGGCGCTCGCCGACATCAACCACTATCTCGCCGACAAACTGGGCGACAACAACACATGGCGCGGATCGATACCCCATCTCCCCTTCGTGCCGTCGAAGTTCGTGCATGTGATCCGGGAGGAAGAGGCCTTTGCCGAGATAGCGAAACATCTCGCGCAGGCCGACGAGGTAGTGCTCGCCTGCGACCCTGACCGCGAAGGAGAACTCATCCACCGGAACATCGTCGAGATCGCGGCCGACCGGGGTCTCCTGAAGGCGCGCACGATCACCCGCGTCTGGCTCCATAGTGAGACCGCCTCCGAGATAAAGAAGGCCTTTGAACAACGAAAGCCCCATACCGCCTATGAAGGTTACTATCAGGCGGCGCGTACCCGCGAGGCGGTCGATTGGACCGTCGGGCTCCAGTTGACGCGGCTCTATTCGGTGAAGTACGGCAGGCCGGGACACCTCATATCGGTGGGTCGGGTCCAGTCGTGGCTACTCGCCGAGATCGTGAAACGGTGGCGCGAGAACAAGGAACATAAGCCGCAGACCTTCTGGACCTACACCTTCAAGACGGCCGACGGTGTCCTGTTCAACCTCGTGGATGAAGAGAAGAAGATCCGGCGCTTCTTCGCCGCTGATGCGGAAGAGCAGAAGAAACTCGCAACGGTCGCCGGGAAGCCGCTCGCCATAACGGCGGTCGAAAAGAAACCGTTCACCGAACATGCCCCCGCCCTGTATGACCTCAAGCAACTCCAGAAGGATGCCGCGAACAAGTATAAGTTCACCCCGGACGATACGCTCAAGATCGCGCAGGCGCTCTATGAGACCCACGAACTCATCTCCTACCCCCGTACCGACTGCAACGTCCTGTCGCCCGAAGAGGCGAAGGAACTGGGGAAGGCGGTCGCGCTCGTCGAGCGGTTCCCCGACTACCGGCAACTCACCGCGACGGTCCGCGCCGCGAATCCCGACCTTGCGCTCGCCCAAAAATACATCGGCGAACTGCAGGGCCACTACGCCATCATCCCGGTCCTCTCTTACGATCGCCCCGGTCTGCCGACGCTCTCCGAGGACGAACGGAAGGTATTCGACCTCATCGTGAAGCGATTCATGGCGGCGCTCCTGCCCCCTGCGAAAGGCGACGCGACCGAGATGTTGGGTGCCATAGACGGCTTCCCGTTCCTCGCCCGCTTCAAGAACTAGGGTATAACTGCACATCGGGGCAAAATGTCATTCGGGATAATCGACCTCCGCAAATTCGTTCTGAGAGCGATTCTACGGTTCCCGGATACCGAGCCTCCGTTCTTTGCCTGATTTTCGATCCTAGCGGATCCTCCGCGTTGCGTAGCTGTGACCCGGTCCCGACACCTTTCGGGGGCAAGGCGAGCGCGGTCTCGCGTGTTCTGTCTGCTGTCAAGCACAATAAACGGACCCCCAGCGAATCCTTTTATTCCGACATCTATTGTCTACAATCCGCCCGCTAACGCAAGATAAATCGTGCGCCGGAAGTCCGAGAACAACTGAACGAGGTGGCCACATGACGAGGATGGAGATACTAGACCCCAAAGAGGCGAGGAAGCACGATACTCCCCCATCGTTCAACAGCGCTGAAAGAAAACGATTGTTGACCAATCCGGAGGCCGTTCGGAACTATGCCGACACTTTGAAGACGCCTACGAGAAAGGTCTGCTTTCTTCTGGCCGCCAGCTATTTTCGGGCGACACGCCGCTTCTTTTCTCCCAGTCAGTACGATGAAAAAGATATCCGGTATCTTTGCGGACAGCTACAGATCAAGATGCGAGAGGTCAGGGTTTCTTCCTATGACCGACAGGCCTTCTTTGTGCACAAGAAGGTACTCCTCGATCTATTCGGATGTACCGCGTTCGACGAGAAGTCGGCGGAACAAATGGTCGATGAACTGACACCCTTGGTCTTCTCTCATGCAAAGCCAAAGGCGATGTTCGAGGCGATGGTTGAGTTTCTGCGTCGACGCCATATCGAGGTCCCCTCTTACCATGCGATCTCCTCGATCATCATAACTGAATTGCAGAAGCACAGGAAAAGCCTCGCCGAGACGATTGATCAGAAACTTTCGGTGGAGGATCGGCAGTTCCTCGACACGCTCATGGAGAAGGTTGTCGACGAGAGAACGGGGAAGGTCATGAACCAGTATCGGTTGACCTGGTTCAAGAAAAGCAGCCAGTCCTTGCGGCCGCGCAAGATACGCGGGAACATCGACGACATGAAGGTCCTGAAGGAACTCTATCACCGCGTAGAGGATATCGTGAAGACGCTGCATCTCTCCTCGGAAGGGATCCAGTTCTTTGCCAACTCGGTCGTCAAGTCCAACTATCTGCAGGTGGAGCGACGGGCTGACGAGGACCGCTACCTGCACCTCATCACCTTCATTGTCCACAAGTATTTCCAGATGCAGGACTCGTTGATCGATGCCTTTCTGCAATCGTATCGGACGGTCATAAACCAGGCCATGAAACAGGAGAAAGAGCGTATCGTCAACGAGCTGGAGCTCCGGAAAAAGAACATGGCGGCCATGAACAAACATCTTTCCAGTACCGTGCAGATACTTGAGAAGATAGAGGCGATCCTCTTTGACATCACCTTGTCGGATAAGGAGAAAGTCACGCAGGCAACAGAAATACTCACCGAAGATAAAGCGCGTCGTAAAAGTGTTGCCGATGACATGGCCGAGATAACTCGCATGCAACATGATACCAAAGAATCGCTGTTCTACGATGCACTGAGGAAGAGTTCCCGCACTCTGCAGAATCGTCTGTCCGATATCGTGAAGAATGTGGAGTTCGACGCGGCGAGTTCCGATGCGGACCTGATGGCGGCGATCACCTACTATCAGCAGAAGGACGGGAAGCTGAACGGTTCTGATGTGCCGTTATCCTGTCTCTTCCCTCTTGAACGAAAGATGTTGTATGATGCTGCGGGAGTTTTCGACATCTCCTTCTATAAGGCGCTCCTTTTCTCAAAGATGAATATCGCTCTGAAGGCGGGTTCTCTGAATCTGCTGTACTCCTATAAGTACCGGGCGCTCGATGAGTATCTTATTCCGAAGGCAAGCTGGTTTGCTGACCGGGACCATTATCTCCGCAAGGCGGAACTGATGCATCTCGTTAATCCGCATAAAGTGCTGGCCGACGCGAGAAAGCGCGTGGAAACATCCTACCGGAACACCAACAAGCATTTTCTGGAGGGCAACAATGCCTTCCTAAAGGTAGATGCGAACGATAATATCCAGATCTCAACGCCGCCCCGGCAGGTGCCGGAAGATGCGGAGGGCCTTGGAGCAATAGGCGATTATCTGCCTGTCAGCAGAGCGATCCCCATTGCGGAAGTGCTTGCGGTGGTGAACCGGCTCACCGGGTTCCTCGACTGTTTCGAACATTGGCAAGAGAGTCATGTTAAAAAGAAGCAAAAGCCGGAGACGCTCTTTTATGCCGCCATCATCGGATATGGTTGTAACATCGGCCTTCCTGAAATGGCGAAGATATCCTCTATCAGCGAGGGGGCTCTCGCTTATCTGGTCAATTGGAATTTCTCGGTCAACAATCTGATCAGCGCCAATGACAAGGTTCTTTCTTTCATTGAGAGGTTAGCCGTTCCCCGACTCTCTCAGGTTGATGTGCATCGCACCATCACCTCCAGCGACGGCCAGAAATTCGACATAGACGGCGATTCCCTGAATGCCAACTATTCCTATAAATACGGCCACGGCAAAGGGGTGACGGTCTACTCCTTCATCGACGAGAAGCATCTCCTGTTCTACTCGACCGTCATCAACGCCGCCGAGCGTGATTCTGTCTTTTTACTCGACGGACTGATGCATAACGATGTGGTTCAGAGCGAAATGCACAGTTCCGATACGCATGGATTCAGTGAGATGATGTTCGCCGCTACGGAGCTTCTCAGGATCGAGTACGCACCTCGCATCAAGAGGCTTGGGGAACAACTGATATACTCTTTTCGCGGGAGGAAGGTCTATGAGGAACGCGGCTACCGGATATTGCCGCGCAAGTACATTCAGGAAGACCGCATCGTTAAGTATTGGGACGAGATACTCCGTTTCGTCACGACGATCAAACTGAAAGTCTCGACCGCCTCCCAACTCTTCAAGCGGCTGAACTCCTATTCAAAGCAGAACCCTCTCATGGAAGCGCTGAAGGAGTATGGCAAGATCATCAAAACCATCGCGATCCTCAAGTATCTGGACGATGTGGAACATCGACAGGTGATCGAGAAACAGCAGAACAAGATAGAAAGCACGCATCGGATCAAAAAAGCGATCGCTTTGAATGGCGGGGATTTCACTCAACCGACCAAAGAGGAACAGGATATCGCCGAAGGGTGCCGGCGCCTGATCGTCAATCTCGTCCTGTGTTATAATTATGCCGTTCTTTCCATGAAGCTTTCCGGAGAAAGGGACGAAGCCAAGCGGAATATCATGATCAGAACCATCAGGAGCGGGTCCCCTCTCGCGTGGCGCCATGTCAACTTCATCGGGGAGTACGATTTTTCCGAGGAGAAGATCCGGGATTCGGTAGGCATCAACCGCGCCAAGATTCTGGAGTTGAAACTGCCCTGATTTTGGGAGGGTCGAAAAACGGACTTCTCTTGTTATTATGAGTTGTTAGCAAAATTCCCGAATGACATTTTGTCCTTTTGTGCAGTGACATCCAAAAGGGAAAAATCAACCGACTCCGGCAGGCGACAACATCTTCCTTGTATCGTGGTTCCACCCGCGCGCCGTCCGCTCCAACCCGCGGCCGGCGGGGAAAACAGTTCGGGAGGGTGGGATCGATATCGGGTCTCCACCCGAAGCAAAGCCATGCGACCAGCCCGGCACCGGTCCGAAACCCGGTCATCCATCCGATATATCGGCGACGCGGCCAGTATCGCAGTACTGTCCGCGTCTTTTTCACGGATAGTATAAGGCATTGATATAACACAAGATAACAGCACACATTAACCCGCGATAACTACCATATTTCAACTTCTAAAAAAGGGCAGTTGCCTTTTCAATCCGCCCCCGCTATACTGCTTGCGGACCGGAGGAACGATGAAACCTCTTCTCAAAGACATCTACCAGCGTCTCAATCGCGCCGCCCTCCTCGCGGAACTCTCCCCCGAACTCTCCGGCGACCACTACATATTAACCTGTCCCTCCTGCGGCAAACGCGAAGCCTTTCTCTACCTCAACAGCCACATCATCATCTGCAACCGTCAAAACAACTGCGGCTACCGCGCCTCCCTCTGGGACTGGACCGCCGCCCGTTACGGCTACGGCCAGAAAGAGACCTTCGCGCACCTCGCCCGCCTCGCCGGCATCACGCCGGACGGCGGCGCCGGATCGCATCGCGACCCGACGACCCTTCTGCGCAATACACAGAAGGCCTGCGCGAAGGCGCTCCGCACCCTCCCTGACAACCCCGCGCTCCGCTATCTGCGCGAGACGCGCCACTGGAACGACGACGAGATCCGCGCTTCCGGCATCGGGTATCATCCGGGGCTCGAGGCGCTGCGCACCACACTCAACGCCGACCACGCCACCGAAGAGATCGACGCCCTGCCGCTGATGGCGACCAAACTCTTCGCGACCAAATATCGCCTCATCATCCCGTATCACCGGGACGGCGTAATCGCCGGATTCATCGGTCGTCTCCTCGAAGAACACCCCGACCTCCCCAAATACCGCTTTCCCAAGGGAACCAAAGTCCCCCTCGTCGATTTCGAGCCGGCGGCCGAGGTGACCATCGTCGAGGGGATCCTCGACGCTCGCCTTGCTCGCGTCCGCGGTATCAAACACATCTTCGCCGCCTGCACCAACCAGTTGAGCGGCAGCCAACTCGACACCCTCACCGCGAACCGCAACACCGTGAAGCGGGTCCGTCTTCTCTTCGACAACGACCCCGCCGGTAAAAAGGGGACCTTCACCTCGATCGTGAAACTCCTCGGTGACGGCTTCACCGACATCAGAGTAGGGGAGTTGCCCGACGGCACAAAAGACCTCGAAGAACACCTCTCCGCCACCAAATCGACCTCCCTCGGCGCCGTTCCCTTCCTCCCGTACTATGATTGGCTCAAACAGTATTCACCGGTCTCCTGACCCGACAGAAAACAGGGTCCTTCTTCCCTAGGAAAAATAGAAAGGAAATTCTTGCAATCGTGATAACCCCAACTATAATCACACTGTAATTTTTTGCGAGTGTATCATGCGAAAAACCCTAGTGGTCATAATGATCGTTTTTTCGCTCCGGGTCCTATCGGCTCAACTGGTCGTCAGCGCGCCGACGAGCGACGCGCTACTCTCCTCGCAAATGCAGGCGCTCGCCCAGATCGTCGCGCAGGAGCAACTCGGCAACAACATTCTCATGACCGAGATCATCCCGCGCACGAAACAAACCATCGACATCGCCAACGCCACCCTCGACACCAGCCGTCGCCTCTACGAGATCGGCAAATCGATAGCCGACTACACCCCCGAAAAGTTGATGGAAGATCTCAAGGAAGGCTTTTGCGCGGGCTTTCCCGGCACCTGTCCGGGCTTTGAAAGATCAATTCTTGAGTTGAAAGACAACATCGAACTGATCACCAGCGGCGACGACAAATTCTTCGCCTACAAAAGCCGATGGAACACCGAGACCAACCGTTTTATCGTCGGACTCGCGACCGGCATGATGAAAGCGCATGTCTATCCCAAGGTCGCGCCGCTCATGTCGAAGTATTACGGTTTTGACGGCGAGCCGACGGCGGTCGATCAAATATACACGGCCGCCCTCGTCAAGAGCGGCCTTGCCTCGGAACTCTCTTTCAAGACCGTACAGGCCTCCATGATAAATCTTGCCGTCAAAGAGTTCCTCGACGAAGCGCAAAGATCGAAGAATCTCACCGCGCAGGGACAGGCGATCCAACTCGGTCTTGAGCAGTCACAGGCCTCCTCCCTCGAAACGATGTCGAACATTCAGAAGGCCGAATATGTGAAGAAAGAATTGGAAGAAGAGCAGGTCCGCCAAGGTAACGCCCGGTTCCTCGATGCCTACAAAAAGCGGACCGGCGAGATGAAAAAGAAAAAAGAGATATCGGATATGCTCAACACCAGTACCGCGCCGAATAAATGATGTTCCCGTTATTGCTCGCAGTTCACCTTATCGTCGCCGCGCCGGCGGGGACCCCGACGCTTTGCACCTACCTTCCGATCATCCGGCAGGCGGCCTCCGCCTATCCCTACGAGGCGAACGGGAAGCGCTACACCCTGAACCCCGCCCTCGTCCTCGCCGTCATCACGCAGGAGTCGCAGGGAAACCCGCAGGCCACCTCTCCGGTGGGCGCCCGCGGCCTCATGCAGATCATGCCCCGTACCGCCGAACTCCTCGAATGTAAGTACGACCGGATGTACGACCCCGACACCAACATTCGCTGCGGCGTGAAGTTCCTCGCGGCCCTTCTCACCTACACGAAAGGCGACCTCATCCGCGCCATTTCCGGCTACAACGGCGGCTCCCACAGCACCGAAAAGTCGGCGCTCCTCGGCGGCCGGATCGCCGACAACCCCGAAACGAAGAACTATGTCAAAAAAGTCCTCGGTTACTACGAGGCCTATAAAAAGAGCCCTCCGTGCGGCGCGGCAACGACCGCGCCGGTCAAAAAACCGCTCATCCGACCTAACCCGATAACCGCCGAAGGAGGCAACGATGGTGCAGATCCAGAAGATCGAAAAGAAGGCGAAAGCGAAACTCAAGAAAGTGGCGTTCAAAGTCACCCATGAAGTTCACCAGAAGTTCGACACGCTCGTCAAAGAGGCGAAGGCGGCCGGATACAAGGTTGACTTCAACAACGACTTCGTAAAATGGTTCAAAGGCCAACTCACTCACCTCGAAAAACACATAAAAGGCGAGCCACCGAAGAAGAAGAAAGAGACAGGCAAGTAACGCGGGAAAACCCGCCGTATATCTTTCAGGAGGGATACCATGAGCGCCACTCCCGATAAATGGACCCATACCCCGGCCCCCGGCTTTGAAGAACGAGACCGTCTTCATCCGTCCAAGGACGATTGGGAACAACTCGAAAAATACCGGGACCGGTACATCGGCAAGCACGCCGACGGCACCATCACGGTCCGCCAACAAGGCGATCCTTCCTACGGCGAATTCATCGTTGCGCTCGATGACTCCAAGACCGGCGGCAACCGCCGCGATATCCCCGAAGCGAACAACATCGAGACGGCCAGAAAATACATCGATTGGTCGCTTGACGGCCCCGAAAACAAGAAAGATAAGGAACCCCGCGCCGCAGAAGAAAAAGGGCAAGACCCCAACCGTCCTCTCACCGAAAAACAGGCGGCCGTCATCGAGAAATACGGCACACCGGAACTGAAGGAGTCTTTGAAGAAAGGCGAGTACGAAATATGCCGCAAGAAACTCGACGAGATGATGAAAGCACTCAAGTCGGATTACGAAGCAAAACCGCTTACCGAAAAGCAACAGGCCGTCATCGACAGACATGGTGACGACAAACTCAAAGAAGCGGTTCGCACCGGAAACTACGGTATTGCACGCGATTTCATCGCAAGTCTTCATACCAAATTAGAGAAAGACTACAACACAAAACCGCTCACCGAAAAACAAGCCGCAGTGATCGACAAATACGCTCCCGAAGAGATCAGAAAAGCGGTCTCTGACGGTAACCTCGGAGAAGGCCGTAAATTCATCGCCGAACTACATCAGAAAATAGAGCGCGAATACAACGACAAACCGCTCACCGAAAAGCAGATAGGAATAGTCGCCAGATACGCCGACGAAAAAACAACCGAAGAAATACGCAATGGAGCATACGGAAAAGGCCGTGATCTTCTCGATAATCTCTACCGTGAAGTGAACGCAGAAGTGAGCAAATATGAAAAAGCGAAAGGCGAACTTTCTCCCGAAGATAAAGTGAACTTACAGAAAGCGGAACTGTTCATAAAACAAGGCAAATATCAACACTACAGAGAATCGATATATAACGAGACAATGGAGAAAGGAATAAGCACAGACGGACTCAAGAAACTTGTTGAAAAACTGGAACAGTCCAAGACACATGACACGATACCAAAACAGAAAGGCATGGACAGATAATGGCAGATCGTTTTACCGAAGAGATAGTAGCACAAGAACTAGATCAGGAACCGATCATATTTGTAATAGAAAAAGCATCGAACATCGACGCGCTTTGCGCTCTGTTTGAGTAACAACTCGAAAATCAAAAACAAACACTAATCGGGCTCCGCCCGTACCCGGAAGGTAAAGAACTCCATGACCTCGTTCTCCCTCGCTTCGCGGTCGAACTTCGGTCATGCGGGGCCGCCGGTCCGGTCGTCATCTTCGATGCCGCCCGGTCACTCGGCCGCCACCCTGCGGGTGTCGGACTCGTTCCGTCTCGGCCCCTCGGTCGGTCGCCCGGATCCCTTCGGGACCGTGCCCTCCCGATGGCGGCGGCAAGCCCCCGCCATAAATACGCACACCTAACGCTATACTTCGTAGTAGCACGCCAATACAAGGTAAGAACTGCCATGTTATATACATCCCATGACCTTAGAGTAAAGGCTTCAAGTATAACATTATGATGCTATGCCATAAAAAAACTTGACAATATCGCGATAACAAGGTAACACCTCTTCCGTCGAGTAACGAACACCAAGCATGGAGATCCCATGAAACACAGAACGCTGCTCATTCCCGAAGATCTGGACGGAAAGATATCGGCTTACGCCGAGACCGAGGGACTCAACTACAGCGAAGCGGCGCGTACCCTGATCATGACCGGCCTTCGCCTTCCCCCTCCCGCGAAGTCGCTCGAACAATTCATGCGGGAATCGGTCACCGATCGCACCCTTTATCTTTCCTACACCCTCTTTGAAATGCTGAAGAGCATCATGCCCGAGTACGACCCGAAGAAGATCAACGAGACGGTCGTTGCAAAACTCACCGAGTTCAAGAAATTCGTGGAGGAGCGCCATGCAGAAAAAACCGCAGGAAAGTAGCGTCGCTCTACAGCGCAAGATATCATCGGGCAAGGGTATCCTTATAGCCCTCGCCCTCGCGCTTGCTCTTGCCGTTATCGTTCCGCTTAACATCTACAAAAAGAACACCGATCCGGTAGAGAGAAGTATCTACAAGTGTTCCCTTGCTATCAAGGTCCTCGGAAAGGAGAGCAAGCAATGCACCATAGAGGGAGAGACATACACTTTCACCCCCCGTATCATATCGGAAAAATTCTCCGCGATCATCGAGCGCCATAACGGGTATATGATCTATGTCGGTATCGGCGCCCTTTTCCTTTTCATCATCGGCTCCATACTCTTCATAAAACTCATAAGTATTCTTGAAGCAAGAGGGACCGAAGCAACCTTTCTAAGAGGCGCGCAACGGACCGATGCGGAAGACCTGAGAAGTATCCTGACGAAGGCAAACAAAGCCAGCGAGATAACCATCGGCGGAACCCCCATAGTCGCCGGGTCGGAAACGACCCACTTCATGATATGCGGAGCGACCGGTCAAGGCAAGGGTGTCGCCATCAAAGAACTTCTCGACCATGCCCGCGCAAAAGGTCAACGCGCGATCATCTACGACCCCGCCGGAGAGTTCACGGAGGAATACTATCAGGAAGGCGACATCATCCTTAATCCTTTCGACCGTAGAATGCCCCAATGGAGTCTATTCGACGAGATCGACACCATCTTCGATTTCGACGATATCGTTGCCTCTCTTATTCCCCGTCCTCCCGACCTGAAAGACACCTTCTGGGTCGATGCCCCCCGCGATGTCCTCAAGTCCACTCTTATGAAGATGATGTCGAACAAGGACAAGAGACAGCGGAGTTACCGTTTTCTATATGACCTTATCACCATCAAACCACTGAAGGACATCTTCGCCTATCTTGAAGGCACCGAAGGTGCCGGGTATGTCGATCCGAATAACGACAAAACATCCATGAATGTGGTCGCCTCTCTCAAGACCTACATGAAGGCCTTTCAGTTTCTTCAAGACCCCCCCGCCGGCGTCGAGTCGTTCTCTCTGAAAAGGTATATCGCCGATGAAGGCAACAACCAGTGGATATTCATCCGTGTCGAACAATCGCAACTCAGCGCCTTGCGCCCCCTTCTCTCCCTATGGTTCGACCTCGCCATTACCGCCACCTTGTCGCTTCCCATCCGTCTCGACCGTCGCCTCTGGTTCGTCATAGACGAAATGGCGACCCTCCAACGGATCGACAAGGTGAAAGACATCCTCGACAAGGGCCGCAAGTACGGCGCCTGCGCCGTCCTCGGTATGCAGGCGCTCTCCCAGATAAAATCGATCTATGGCGACAACGACGCCAAGAGCATGATCACCAACTGTAAAACATGGCTCATCTACAACACCCCCGACAGCGAGACCGCCAAGTATCTCTCCGAGAACATCGGCGAAGAGGAGATCCTCGAAACCAAGGGCTCCACCTCCGAATCATCGGCGGCCGCAGGAGGCAGCAATTCCACCTCGTTGAACTACGGAACGACGCGGCGGCATATCGTCATGAAAGAAGAGATCATGTACCTCGAACCGCTGACCGCCTTCCTCAAGGTCGCCGGAGATTATCCCGTCACCAAGATCACCCTGTCATGGAAGAGCCGCCCCAAGGTCGCCGCGAAATACGATCCCATCGGGTAGAGGATGCTTTCCATCCAGAACATCCGCTCGGCGGCGGCGGCCGAGAGTTACTTCTCAAAAGACAACTACTACAGCGCGAAAGGCGAATTCCGCGCCGCCTACTACGGCAAGGGAGCCGACCGCCTCGGATTGACCGGAGAAACGCCCACTAAAGAGCGTTTCGCCGAACTGTTATCCGGTCGTCTTTCGGAAGAAGCGCGCGTCAAGGTCTCTCGGGGTCATCGTCCCGGCATCGACTGCACCTTCTCGGCCCCGAAATCGGTCTCCATCGGTGCGTTCGCCATCGATTCCGACCGGGTGAACACCGACATGCAGGAGGCTCACAGCCGCGCCGTTGACCGCGCGCTCGACTATCTCGAGCGGGAATGCGCGCAGGCCCGCAAGTCGGTTGACGGCGCCCAGATCGCCGTCAAGACCGGCAACCTCATCGCGGTCAAGTTCGATCACGATTCAAGCCGCGACCTCGACGCCCAACTGCATACCCATTGCGTGATCATAAACGCGACACAAGCCCCGGACGGCAAATGGCAGGCTATCTCCAACGAGGAGATTTATCGCCGTAAGATGGTCCTCGGCGCGGTTTATCGCGCCGAACTCGCGCGGGAACTCCGGGAAAAGGGATATCAACTCGAAGAGAAAAAGAATGGACTCTATGAGATAGCCGGATTCAAAGAGGAACAACTCATCGAATTCTCGACGCGCCGTCAGCAGATCGAGGAATACATGGCTCGCAACGGCATGTCGAGCGCTAAAGAGGCGGCCGCCGCCGCGCTTAACACCCGTAAATTCAAAAGGTTGGTCGACCACGGAGCATTGGTCGACGCATGGAAGGAAAAGGCGCGGGAACTCGGCATCTACCAACAGACACCGCTCCGGGGCGGTCCGCCTCCCCTTCCCGTTGACGACGCCGCACGGAACTCGGTCACCTTCACGCTCGATAAGTTGTCGGAACGACACAGTGTTTTTACATCCAAAGAGCTCCTGCTCACCGCGCTTCACGACGGGATCACCAAGACCACCGTTGAAGCGATCGAGCGTCGGGTCGAATCTCTGGTGCAGGAAGGGGCCCTGCTTCGGCTCCCCGACGGTCGCTACACTACGGAGGCGGCCGTTTCCCGCGAAGAAAGAACCATCGCCCTCATGGCCGCCGGCAAAGAGGCGGTCGAAACGGTCGTCGATCGCAACACGGTCAGAGAGGCCTTCGGCCGGTTCGCCACAGAGAAAGGCTTCGCCCTCTCCGAAGGCCAGAAGGCCAGTTCCGAACTCATCCTGACCGGACAAGACCGTTATATCGGCGTCGAAGGATTCGCCGGTACCGGAAAAACCACCATGCTCGAATTCGTAAAACAGGAGGCGGAACGCACCGGGTACACCCTTCGGGGCTACTGCCCCTCCTCAGCCGCCGCGAAAGTCCTCCAACAGGAGACCGGCATCCCTTCGACGACCCTCGCCTCTCATCTCATTGAACAACAGCGGGGAGAAAACATCCCCGCCCCGAAAGAGATATGGGTCATCGACGAGGCCTCAATGGTAAGCGCTCAGCAGGCGTACAACCTGTTCTCAGCGGCAGAAAAGAAGGGTGCGCGGGTCGTCATGCTCGGCGACCGCAAACAACTCTCGTCGGTCGAAGCGGGCAAGCCGTTCGCTCAACTCATCGACAAGGGCATGGCATATACACAGATAACCGAAATACGACGGCAGACGGTCGATGATCGTCTCGCGAAGAAACTCGTCGCCCGCGGGCAATCCCCGGAAAAGGTCGAGCAGACCAGAAAGGAGGCCGAAGCGCTCAAACGATCGGTCTACGACGCGATAGAAGGAAAGATCGAGAAAGCGCTTGACCGCATTGTCACGCGGGAGATCCCTGACAGGACCGCCCGGCTCGAACGGATCGTCGCCGATTATCGCGCGCTTTCCCCGGCAGACCGCGCCGAGACCCTGATAATCACCAGCACCAACGCCGACAAGCACTCATTGAACGCGAAGATCCGCGAAACCCTGGACGCCGAAGGGCGACTTTCGGGAGAAGCCATCGCCGTCGGCACGCTATCGGGCAGAAATCTTGAAAAGGCGGAACTCTTGAAATGTCGCAACTACAACGAAGGCGATGTCATCCGCTTCTCTAAAGGATACAAATCCCTCGGCGTACAGGCGGGGCAATACGCCGAGGTCCGGGCGGTCGATCCGGCGACCCGGACCGTCACGCTTCAACTGGAAGACGGCTCCCATCTTAACTGGCAACCCTACCGCGCCGGCGCGGTCGAACTCTACGAGAAAGAAGAACGACACCTCCGGATCGGCGATCTGCTCCGGTTCACCAAGAACGACAAGGAACTCGATATCCGCAATGGAGAAAAAGCCGAGGTCGTTTCCATAGACCATGAAATGCGTCGCGCCGTCCTAAAGGTCGGCGAAGAACGCCGCACCTTCGATCTTGATCGGCTCCGGCACCTTGAATACAGCTACGCGATCACCGTTCACAGTTCGCAGGGAATGACCTGCGAACGAGCGCTCGTCAACATGGATACCGGCAAGGCGGCGCTTCTCGGACAGGAATCGTTCTATGTCGGCATATCGCGCGCCAAATATGCCGCGAGCATCTATACCGACGCCAAGGAGAAACTGCCCTCCCTCCTGAAAAAGACCCTTGCGCAGGAGAGCGCCCTTGAACAGAAAGAGAAACTCGACAAATACCGAACCGAGAAGTGGGTGGATGCAGAAAAGCCGAAGGAACGGGGCCGGGAACTATGACAAAGACTCACCAATCAATCTACTTCTTCATCCCCTCGAACGGGCAGACACCTTCTTTTTCGCAGTAACATTTCATGTCACGCAGGATGAAGGGCGTACTGTTGCTCTTTTGGTATAAGAAGTAGTCACCTTCGAACTCCGAGTCTCCGTATGGGTAACGAATGGTGCCGTCGTCATAAACAAAGTCCCGGTCCATCTTTTTCATGCAATACTTCTTCTTCTTATCAAGTCTGTAATAACAAGCAAGGCTGCTGAAAGCTCCTCCGCCCATATCAGCAATTTCTCGGTACAAGAGGAGATCCCCCCTAAATTGTTCATTACTCATAATATATGCGTTCTTCATGGTGTCATCGAATTCCGTTATCAAGTCGCTACGAACCCACTTCCCCGGTCCTTGACTGTAATCGACAAGCACGACCGACTTCTGGAATATCGAACTGTAGACGAATCGCTTGGCGCCGCTCTCATCGAACTGTATGTGATAAATACTTTCCCCTTCTTGGTTGACCAGTTGGCAATCACCGATAGATTTTGGGGAAGTTGAAAGATCGCAAATATACCCTTTCATAATACCGGCCGGTTCATCAAAAATTTGTAGAGCTATCATGTCTTCCTGAATGTCGGATTTTCGTTCTTGATGATCTTTGACCAGGTTCGTCCATTTCCATTCACCGACCTTCGCATATTTCACAAAATACGGGCCATCCACCACTTCCTGTATGTTCGCAAGAACCCATCGATCATTCATCACCGGCGTGTAGGCAATATAGTTTATTGGCTTGTTGTACACGACACGGTAGGTGCCATCGCTGTTGTAAAAACCAAGGTATCGCATAACAATAGACAAGTCACTATAATCGCTTCTAAAATCTGCCGAGAATACAATTGCATTCTTCTTTTGATAAGTTAACGAATATGAAAATATCGGTCCCATTGCTCTATATGTTTTAGTCGTTATATCATATTCAAATACCTTGTAATCCGTTGGATAACCCTGTGTTCTATTTATATCAACGGCATCCATCATGAATCCGACTTTACCTTCAGACAAGTTAAAGTGTTTCACCGAGCCAAGAGTACCATCGCAAGACCAGCCTAGGGGGGTAAGTTTGATATCACATTCATGCATGGATACTTCATTGTAGTAAGAAATTGCATAAACATCATCTTTGGTCATTGGTTTCAGGTTCGGCATGTCGCATGGATAAGGATAGCAATCGTACTGAGGATAGTCCTTGGTAAGTTTCTTGTTCTGTGCGTCCCAGAGGTTCCGGACACATTGCGGATCTTTTTCCGTCGGTGTATCACACCCTCGGCAGAAATGGATCGTGCCATCCTCCTTGTAATAAGGGAACGGAGCGCTTGCAAGCGACGGACAATCGGCAACATCAGTATCAGAGATCAGCGTGTCATCGATAGTGTCGCTCTCTCCTTCGATGAATACGGTATCGTCCACCACTACTATCGTTTCGGTGTCCGGGTTCACGGTATCGCTGTCCTGTGTCTGCTTCGAAGTGTTGCAGGCCCCGACGAAAAGCAAGAAGAGCATGAATATGGGGGCGGCCAAGCCGCCCCCGGTAGTAAATATCTTTCTCATCTCAGCACCCTGACCAGTAACAGTCTCCCGTATCATAGCCGGTACAGGTCGAATTGCAATAGGCCGTCCCGGCGTTCCACTGGACCGGGTCTATGTCTTCGCAGTAAACGCTGTCACCGTCGCAGACCTCGCCCGGCTCAAGGATGCCGTTGCCGCAGACGGCGGGGACATCGTTGTTCGTGGAGACCTTCACCTTGTTCCCGTCAGGGATATAGACCCAGCCGTTGTACAGGTGGTTCTCCGCCATCTCCCGCATGTCGCCATTGAGTTCAAAAAAGTCGAGGTAAGTGTTTGGCAGGCCGGCAAAACGATACTCGTACCCGTCACAGGAGAGGTAGAATGCTCCGTGGTCGGTCGTCAGTTCACCGGTCGAGCAGTACGGATTTTCCCATGCCTTTCGGGTGAGGGTGTCGGCGTCGCGGATGTCGAGCCCGGAGTACCAGAAGGAATCCCAGTACATCGCCAGTTCGCCATTGGCGATGGCGAAGTCGAAGGCACTGCCGATGTTCACATAGGCGAGACGGGCGAAGTTATCCTTGTTGCGGATGTTGATGCCGTTGTCGTCGCCGACATAGAGTTTGTCGTTGTAGAGTTGGATGCGGTACTGGTAGTTGTACGGGGTGCTGTAGAACGACAACTGGCTCAACGCGTTCGGATTGGCGGTATTGAACTTGTAGATGCCGCCGCTTGTCGCGGCGTACATGATATCGCCCTCGGCGACTTCAAGGTCATAGACGCGCCGGTTGGTGGTGAAAGTACTCTTGAGGACCATCGCGTTCGGGTCGCTGATGTCATAGACGCGGATCGTGCTGTTGGTCCCGACATAGAGCCGGTCGCCTTTCCCGGCAACACTGTAGACCGTCGTACCGATGGAGAAGGACTTGTACCATGGGTGAGTGAAGGGTTGGCAGGTCTCATATGAACCAATACCACCCTTGAGAAGGGCGCCATCATCGTAGAGACAGTACTCATGGGCTGTTGAAGAAAAATCGGCAAGCGTAATTTTCCCTACGGAAACCGAGCCACCATCATAAGTCATCGTGATTTGATCCACGATATTTCCACTTATCGGAATCTGGCTGGTAAGATACAATATGCCGTCAGTCCCAGCGATAAATACTTTATAAAGATCGGCATTCAGTCCTGAGGCCAATTGTTGCCATCCTTGAGAGGAGGAATATTTCCACACATCCTTATACTCTGTGGAAGGATTGCCCCCTCCTGCAAGATACAGTGCACCGTCAACCACAGCCGCATTGTAGAAATCGCGAACGCCGATACCTGTGGGCGTAGAGATGGCAATAAGTTCTGTTCCGGTAAGTTCATACAACTTCATGCCTGTCGAATCGCTTCCTAGGAGATATTTCTTCTCGCCAAGGGCGTGTATGGTTATGTGTTCCATGTCCGGCGATACATCGGCAAGTTTGATAGGCGTATGGACGGGAAGAAAACCCCCTTCACAAATCAATATGATAGGTCCCGGCACCCTATACAGTTCCTTTACGGTAACGCTCGCGACATTGCCCGTTAGGTACTTTGTCGTGACATAGAGGTCTTGCCCGTCGTGGTAATATGCCTCTATTTCGAAACTGGTCTCATTGTTGGGAACCGTTATTTCACCCAAGTCTTGCCAATCGCCAAAACTAGAGGACAGGCTCCTCACTAAGTGATAAGCGGCGCCACCTTCCACCAAGGGTCTTTTCTCGATGCCGTAATCATTGCCGTCAATGCTTGGGACCATGGCTAGCATTGATGAAGATTTTCTTTTATAGGTAATATCAATGTTGCCGCCTGTTGATACTTTCCATTTCTGTATCAGCGCTCCTTCCGCCTCTCGTTTATCCACCACGAGTTCTGAAAGACGTTTTTCGAAGTAGTGATATTGGTCAATAATGTATTTGTCTTCCTTTAGAGGGATATCTCGGACGCTGAAGTTATAGTAAGTCAAGGGAATAGGATCATATTGCAATCTGGCTGTTCGGGCAAATCGAGGAACGGGTTGTCCTGTTGTGACATCGATCCTGAAGAATTCGGGGTTGATCACATTGTTAGACTGATATATTGCTCCCGGTCCTTTTACTCCCGAAGAGAGGACTACATAGAAATCGTTAAGTTCCCATGCTACCGCAGAATCTTCTGCCCACGGGAATCCGGATATGTTTCTGGGCGTTTCAACCTTGGACCCGGCATAATCGGCATCATCATACACCATGTCGTCTCGCCAGTTCCAATACAACTCCATAGATACGGGTTTTTTTCCTTCGATATTCCCTTTTATATGAAGGTAGCCCGTGTCGTTCGCCCTTTCTCCTTGCATAGGTTTTGATTCATCCCATGCGGGATAATTGTATTGGTACCAATGTGACGACAAGACGGTTTCCGCGTTATAACCAACATTTTTTGACCACGATATTTCTCGCCAAGTTTCTCTCCCTCCGGAATATGCATAAGGATCGCTTCCGTGACTATAACCAAAGGCGTGTTTGCAGTTTTCTATATCATAAATTCCCTTTTCTGTCGTACATAATCCCGGGTCTCCCCATATACCCAAATCTTCATTCTTTACCCAGCACTTTCTTGTGGTGGCTCTTAGGTCCTTATCGCTCTGAAAACTTTCCGCTTTCACGTAAAATACCGCGTATTCGTTTTGTGTTCGGATTTTCGTTGATGGATTGTCCTTGTATGAGCCATGAAATGATTTTGGTTCAATATAATCACTTTGAGTATCGCAAACATCGCCGACACCATCGAGGTCGTGATCCGGTTGCCAGTAATATTCACCGTTATAAATGGTAGTTTGCCCTATGGTATTTGCGTTTATTCTTGCTCCGAAGATTATCTCTTTATCTGCTTTAACATAGGGGTTCGGCAAACCGAGGCAGTTGTCGCAAATATCGGCCACCCCATCATCGTCGGAATCGTAGACATCAGAAACCCCATCACCATCAAGGTCTTGTCCCCAACGGGTCACCGCAGCATTATGGGGACATGGATCAAATTCATCAATGACCCCGTCGCCATCGGAATCATTCCCTTTTTTCGAATAGGTGTCCAATCCCAAAGACGGGTCTCCGTACATATTGAATTGAATTCGGTTTCTTCGATGATTATTACCAACAATAACATTATGCATCTTCCGATATGCCTGACCAGCTGTTATGCGATCAGAAAGAGACTCGTCGGTTAAGGATTTAAAAAAGAAATAGGCAAAAGTATCGCCGCTTTCGGCGGTTGGGTCATCGGTAGAAAAACAGTCGAAAGCATCCTTTATTTCATCAAAGCAATTAGAATCATATTGCATATTACGAGTACCAGCAACAACAACAACAGATGAGTTGTACAATAGCCTTGTGCCCAGATTTCGCGGATCTTCGGGCCATCCATTTTGGCATGACTGAGTAAACCATATTGATCTCCTGTCCTTGGGATGATTAGTAACATGGGTGCTTGTTATTATACCGCCAGTAGAGTCTCGTCCACCATGAGCGTTAGAAAAAACAAGGCCGAAATCATAATGATCATAGGTCAACTCACAGGGCGCGTCTACACATTCTTGGTCTATATTTCCATGCAAAGGGTCCGAAGCAGTGCTGTCTTGTATCGGATTCCCCAGATAACTTCTATATGCAGTCCAATCTATAGTACATATACAGTTAAAATCAAGAATGGGTATGCTTGCGTCAAGATTTTTGTTCTCGCTTCCGTTGTCGAAACAGGTCCCATTATTAACCCAACTTATGCCATCACATTCTTGCAATTGAGCGCCGATATCACCTGCGGCCAAAAGACATGGAATATAATGGCTGACACCAATTTTCGTGATATCACAAAGATCATTTCCTGTAACAACAGGCATGGCGCATGTTTTATATGATGTGCCCATGTTATCGCAATCATTAAAGTTGTTGTCATACTCCTTAGTATTAAGCCCGGTTGCCCCGTTGAAATATTGCTCATCATATATCGTATATTTAAAATCAATCGTGGCGGGAAGACTGTCCATGGTTATTTCTGCTGAGTACCATCCCGGGTGTTTTTCGCTTAACTGATCCATCGGCAAAAACATGTTATTACGCCACTGCGAGACACTATGTTTCGATTCATTCTCATATTTAATAATTTCTGAAAACACACGATCAAGACTTTCGTAATCCGGTCCAGAGATTGCGGGAGGGAAGCGATTTCTCGTATATATTGGGAGTCTCCCTACCATTATGTCAGGTTTAATATCGAGATTAATTAATTCGTTGTCATTTCTTAAGTCTATCTTGAGCTCGTTTTCTCCCACAAGGCCGTCATTATCCAGATCCCATGGATCTTTTATGGTGTGCCCGACAAGAACATTTGACAATTCAGCATAATACAAATCAGACGGCGTCGATCTTCTAACATCGTTAGCGGGATACCAAACGCCATCGCATCTTCCCATAGCCCAATTCCAGTTACTGCAATATCCTTCCCATTCACTATTGGAAAACATGTTTATTCTTTTCATAGGCAAGGTGCCGGCGTCTTGCCCCTCATTTAAACAAGTCAGGGTGTCCGCGGGGCTATTATCAGGGTTCTTATCATCTTCTGGATTTGTGAGCATTCCTGCTCTTCGAACACAGGTGCCCGGATGAGGATTTCCTATTAAGAGAAGGTAATCTATATCTAAATATTTTGGGGGGTAGCCCGCTTTTAGATATGATCTTAAGGCGTTGGCCGCGCTGTCACCTACTAGACCTACTTGTCCCCATCCACTACTCTCGATAATGATTCCATCTTTTCGAGTTTTTTCTTCTGTTACAAGATAGACCGTCATGCCCCGGTTTTTCTTTGAAGCAATGAATTTACCAAGATATAGGCTGTTCTGGACCACGTCTTCTGTCGTCACAATGTAGTATCTGTCGTTGGTATTGCCATTTATGGCTTGGATAGTCGGAATGAAAGACAGCAAGGGCCTAATAAAACTCTGAGTCCTTACAACAATGTGATCGCTATTTGCGACCATATCCGACAATTCCGATAAAAGTTTTCTCTTGGTTAAAGAGAGGTCGTGGGGAATGTCAATTATATTGTTCGTATCAAGGGAAACCGTCAGTGTCCCAGATGTTAATTTCTTCAATTCTTTTGTAAATGGATTATAATCGAAAGGATAAATCGTGACTCTTAGAATATTGTATCTGTTTGCCGAGGTGATAACATAACTACCAAAAAAAGAGCCAAAGATGTAGTTGTTTCTTGAATATGCAATCATGTTTTTTCCATGAACGACATTTGTTTTATCGGGCATATATTCCACCGGTTGCCCGTCAACATACATTGTTTCGGGTTTGACGGGA
>Ga0302247_1000140_pt1 | contig 79167 bp, 68 predicted proteins | sample AAG_UR_Ile_MG_FD_193529 | JGI IMG/M metagenome (GOLD analysis project Ga0302247, IMG submission 193529) | Enriched activated sludge microbial communities from anaerobic digester in WTTP, New Holstein, Wisconsin, United States - AAG_UR_Ile | ecosystem: Engineered > Bioreactor > Anaerobic >...
ACGGTTCCCGGACCGTGCGCACCAGGTCGTAGCCTGACAGCTCGTTGAATGCCGGCATGAACATTATCCGGGTGGGCGAACGGTTGCCGGGCGGAAATCCCAGGCACTCCCCGTCCACCGGAGAGAAGAGGTAGACCGGGGACCGCATGGCACAGCCCACCTCGTCTTTGAGGCTGGCCAGCGGGTGGTGGTGGCCGGCGATGATCAGGAGCCCGGCAAGCGACGGGTCCGGGTACATATGACCGTGAACGTAACCCGTCCCGTCAACGACCGCCCCTTCTTTTGGCAGTATCTCGGCCGGTTCGAAAAACATCTCGATGCCGGTATCGTGGTTGCCCGGCACGATCTGCACCGCCACGAGCGATCTCAGCCGTTCGATGAACTCCGGGATCTCCCTGAACTCCTGGCGGGAAGTCAACGGCACACCATGCTTCAGGTCACCGAGGATGATGAGCAAGTCGGGACTGGCATCCCTGATGCAGGACTCGAGCCGTTCCAGGCGTTCCCGGCACCTGCTCCGGAAATGCAGCCCGTGACGTGCCATATCGGACTCGATTCCAAGGTGAAGGTCTGCGACCACCAGCACCCGCCTGGTATTGCTGACCAGCAGCGCCGGCCCTCCGCTGAAAAACCCGAGGCTCATAATGCTTTGAAGACCTCTCGTGCGGGCTGGTAACATTCATCCTCTTCGAGAAGGACCCGGACCGCCTCCCGGAGCTCCTGTCCACCGATGCCGGACGTTTTCGCAATGGCAGCAAGATCGTCATACGAGATCCCTTTCTTTCCTCCGGATTCCCTTATGATGGCGAGCACTGCTTCGGAAATCTCTTCCTTCGAACGCGATGGCCTGGAAGATGACGTCACTCCATCGAGCGCATGACAGACCATCCCGGCCAGCTCCTGCAAAACATCACCCGTCACGTCGTACTGCTTCAGCGCAGCCAGGACCGGTTCCGGACCGGCCCCGGAACTGAGGGCATCGGCAAGGACAGCTATCCGGCCGACGGTGATCTCTGCCGTCCTGACGACCCAGCGGTCTCTCACTCCCCGGTCTGATTCGCTGATGGTGTCAAGCAGGACCCCCGGCCCCGCATCCCCGGAGAAGAAAACCGCCTCACCGGCCACGGTCACAAACGAGGGCACGGACAGGTCGCGGAGCGCGTCCTGCTGCTCCCGGTCGGGGCGCTCTGCCCGGATCTCGAAAACACCGGTTGGATCTGCCACCCGGCCATGCCAGCGGTCAGGCCCCCGGAACCCGGTCTCTGTCAGGGCCCCGGAGAGAAAGATCATGCGGCAGCATGCACCGGAAGGAGTCAGCACCCGCTCCTGGTACAGAGGGAGCCGTGCCCGTGCATATTCTCCGGCAAATACCCGTGCCATTCCTTCCAAAAACGATCATCTCCGGAGAGGAGCTCCTGATGCTCCCTCCCCTTTTCAGGTAAAGGTTGGTGGCGGGAGAAAATATCCATTATGTTTGGGAACCTAACTTTGTATGTTCGGGAACCTGACCTTGTATGCCTGCAGGAGGAAACGAGATTAGACGTTGGCGCTTTGTGCCGGTTTAATCGCATCCCATGAAAAAAGAGGGAAAAAACAGGCATTTTGCCAGCAAACTTTATATATAATAACTCCAACATCTCACATAAAGGGCTCTTTATGAAAACCAATCGCATCTTGTTGTTATTATTACTCTTGGTGCCCATAGCAGGGATTCTCTGCATGAGCGCTGCAGGGGATGAATCTCCTGTCATAATACCAGCCCTCCCCCATCAGGCTCTTCCGGGCGGGGAAGGTGAAGGTGGCATGCTGTATGGACCGGATGAACAAAACGGGGCGCCGTTGTCGATTCCCCTCATTTTCATGGGGAATGCCGGGCAGCTCCCGGAAGATGTCTCTTTCAGGGCAATCACCGATGCCGGGCTGATCTCCTTTGGCGCCGGCGGTTCCGAACTCTACTTGGTTTCTCCTGAGAGCGGAGAGACTGTATCGATAGGATACAGGTTTGAAGGTGCACCGGATGGCGTAACCCTCACTGGGGAAGACCGGCTCGACTGCAGTGCCAATTTCCTCACCGGCAACGACCCGGCGGCATGGATAACTGGGGTGGAGACCTACCGTGCAATCAGGTATGCTGAACTCTATCCTGGAATTGACCTGGTATATGAGGGATTGCCGGAAGGCCTCAAGAGCACGTATATTGTCCAGCCCGGTGTGGATCCCGGTACTATCAATACCGAATACTATGGCCAGGACGATCTCTCGATTGCCCCGGATGGGTCCCTTTTACTCACCACCCCGGCAGGCCCCGTCATCCAGAGCGCTCCGTGGTCTTACCAGTTGATCGGGGGATCAATTGTCGAAGTCAGTTCTGCTTATCGCCTGACCGGCCCGGGAAGTGCCGGTTTTGCGATCGGGGAGTATGATCCCGGTTATGCACTGATCATCGATCCGGTGTTGAAATACGGGCTGTATCTCAGGGGACTGGGTGTAAGTGAGGCATATGGTGTAGCATCGGACATGCAGAGAAATGCCTATGTGACAGGGAGGACATTCCCTGCTCCCTACGATGTGCCTCCGGGAAGTGAAGGATCCAATGCTGGCGGTACCGATGTCGTTATAATCAAGATCAACCCTGAAGGAACCCTTCCGCTTTACATAACGTACCTGGGAGGCGAAGGAAACGATATCGGATATGGGATAAAGACAGATTCCAGCGGCGGGGCCTACGTGACCGGCACCACCAACTCAATAAATTTCCCGGTTGTAAAGCCCCTTCAGGCAGATCTTGCAGGATTGAATGATGCATTTATTGTGCGCCTGGCTCCCAACGGTTCCTCACTCGTTTACTCAACCTACCTTGGCGGGAAATACGACGACTATGGTTATGCCATTGCACTTGATGCAGCAAATAACGCGTATGTCACCGGGTCCACCGAATCGGGCTCTTTTTCAGTCCCAAGTACCATAAAACGAACCAGCCGTAGTGGTGTTTCCGATGCATACCTGGCAAAGATCAGGAATGACGGGCAGGAGCTAATTGATACCGAATACATCGGGGGAAAAATCATGGAAACCGGGTATGGCATTGCAGTCGATGGAGCGGGCAATGCCTACATTGCCGGCGAAACGTTTTCATGGGATTTCCCGGTTAAAAATGCTGCCTATCCCAAATTCAGCGGGTACAGCGACGCCTTCGTGACCAAGATCGCGCCCGCTGGTGATCCATTTGTCTATTCTACCTATATCGGCGGGTCTGACCTGGATGGGGCACGGGCGATCGACATCGGCAGTGATGGATCAGCCCATATAACAGGGCTCACCCGGTCGCGGAATTTCCCGGTTAAGAACGCTTTTAAACCGGTAAATCCGGGATTGATCAGTTCTTTCTACACCCGGCTTGAACCATCCGGGAAGTCACTCAATCTATCCACGTATCTTACCGGACCGGGATTCGATGAAGGACGAGGGGTCGTTGTCAATCCCGCTGGTTCAGTGTATATCACGGGAATCACCAAGGCAGAAAACATGCAGACGATCAATGCCTTCCAGCCTTTATACGGAGGCGGGGTTTCGGATGCATTCGTTGTAAAGTTTGCCGAAGGAGAAAGTGACCCTGAATACCTGACCTATTTCGGTGGGAAGAGCAAGGAGGAGGCATATGGCATTGCAGCAGACGGAAAATGCGGGGTGTATATCGTGGGAATAACCTGGTCCACGGATATGCCGGCAAGCGATCCCTATCCGCCTGAATTTTTGCCTCCAGGGCAGGGTGGTTTCATAGCACTGCTCTGGGATAACGCTATATGCTGCATACCGCCTGTTGCAAATTTCTCCGCCAACCAGACTTCCGGAAAGGTCCCTCTATCAGTCAAGTTTACCGATACTTCGCAGAACAACGTAACCACCTGGTCGTGGCAGTTTGGTGATGGCGGGGTATCTACCGAGCAAAACCCGGTCCATACCTATATCACCCCCGGCACTTACACGGTGAACCTCACCGTGACAAACGAGTGCGGATACGACTCCATCTCCAGGCGCGAATATATTAATGCCATACCCTGTCCACTGCCGGTGGCTGACTTTACCGTAAATCAGACTTCCGGCAAGGTACCTCTATCAGTCAAGTTTACCGATACTTCGCAGAACAATGTCACCTCGTGGTCATGGCAGTTTGGTGATGGCGGGGTATCTACCGAGCAAAACCCGGTTCACACCTACACAGGGGTCGGGAACTATACTGTGAACCTCACCGTGACAAACGAGTGCGGGTCTGATACTGTCTCCAGGCACGAGTACATCCACGCCGAACCCTGTCCGCCTCCGGTGGCTGACTTCTCCGCCAACCAGACTTCCGGCAAGGTACCCCTCTCAGTCAAGTTCACCGACCTCTCCACCAACAACCCGGACACCTGGTCATGGCAGTTCGGTGACGGCGCAACGTCAACCGACAAAAACCCGGTCCATACTTACACAGAAGTCGGGACATACACGGTGAACCTCACCGTGAAAAACGAGTGCGGGTCCGGTACTGTCTCCAGGCACGAGTACATCAATGCCGGACCCTGTCCGCCGCCTGTGGCTGACTTTTCCGCCAACCAGACTTCCGGCAAGGTTCCCCTCTCAGTCAAGTTCACCGACCTATCCACCAACAACCCGGATACCTGGTCGTGGCAGTTCGGTGACGGCGCAACGTCAACCGACAAAAACCCGGTCCATACTTACACAGAAGTCGGGACATACACGGTGAACCTCACCGTGAAAAACGAGTGCGGGTCCGACTCCACCTCAAAACAATGTTACATCACTGCCGGACCCTGTCCGCCGCCTGTGGCTGACTTTTCCGCCAACACGACTTCCGGCAAGGTCCCCCTCTCAGTCAAGTTCACCGACCTATCCACCAACAACCCGGACACCTGGTCTTGGCAGTTCGGTGACGGCGCAACGTCAACCGACCAACACCCCGTCCATACCTACACCACACCCGGCACTTACACGGTGAACCTCACCGTGACAAACGAGTGCGGGTCTGATTCCGTCTCAAAACAATGTTACATCAATGCCGGACCCTGTCCGCCGCCTGTGGCTGACTTTTCCGCCAACACGACTTCCGGCAAGATCCCCCTCTCAGTCAAGTTCACCGACCTCTCCACCAACAACCCGGATACTTGGCTGTGGGAGTTTGGCGATGGTGCAACATCCACAGAGCAAAACCCGGTCCATACTTACACAGAAGTCGGGACATACACGGTGAACCTCACCGTGACAAACGAGTGCGGGTCTGATTCCGTCTCAAAACAATGTTACATCAATGCCGGACCCTGTCCGCCGCCTGTGGCTGACTTTTCCGCCAACCAGACTTCCGGCAAGGTCCCCCTTTCAGTCAAGTTCACCGACCTCTCCACCAACAACCCGGATACCTGGTCCTGGCAGTTCGGTGACGGCGCAACGTCAACCGACCAACACCCCGTCCATACCTACACCACACCCGGCACTTACACGGTGAACCTCACCGTGACAAACGAGTGCGGGTCTGACTCCACCTCAAAACAATGTTACATCACTGCCGAACCCTGTCCGCTACCGGTGGCCAACTTTACCGCCAACACGACTTCCGGCAGGGTCCCTCTCACTATCCAGTTCACCGACCTGTCCACCAACAACCCGGATACCTGGTCATGGCAGTTCGGTGACGGCGCAACGTCAACTGACAAAAACCCGGTTCACACCTACACCACACCCGGCACTTACACGGTGAACCTCACCGTGACAAACGAGTGCGGGTCCGACTTCATCTCAAAACCATGTTACATCAATGCCGAACACTGTCCGCCGCCGGTTGCCTCCTTCGAAATGAACTGCAGTTGCGGGTTCCCACCGGTAACGATCAGGTTCACCGATACCTCCACCAAAAACCCGGACACCTGGCGATGGGAGTTTGGTGACGGCACAACGTCCACCGAGCAGAACCCTGCCCATACCTACACCATCCCAGGCATCTATACGATCAACCTCACCGTGACCAACGAGTGCGGATCGGACTCTGCGTATGGGACATTTTATGGATATTCCTGTGATCCTCCGGTTGCCGATTTTGACGCAAACCGGACCTCTGGAAATGCTCCCCTGGCAGTGCAATTCTGGGATAGATCCAGTAACAGCCCCAGTTCATGGTTCTGGGATTTCGGTGACGGCAATACAGCAGCCACCAGGAACCCTGTCCACACGTATACCGAACCCGGGACCTACACGGTGACGCTCACCGTCTCCAACAATGCCGGGTCAGACTGGATCAGCAAACCCGGCTTCATTGTCGTCGGTCCAGTAATTCCGCAAACCCCCCATCTTTTCTATGGAGCAATTACCATCGGTGGCCAGCCGTCTAGTGCGGGAACTGTTGTGTCCGCTGCCGTTCATGGTGGAGGAGGGTCCATCACTGCCGGCAAACCCGGGCAGTATGGAGAACCCGGGGCTGCCGGAGAAAAACTCGCCGTCCAGGGCCAGATCGTTAATGGGACGCCCATCACCTTCTACCTTGACGGGTCTGTTGCCGAATGCTACGATGTTGCTGCCGGAGGAAACTGGCAGGCGACCTATCCATTCACCTCCGGAGCCCTCACCGAGCTGAACCTGAGAATTCAGGCGGCCCCACCAAGACCTCCGGTGGCTGACTTCGCCGCCAACCGGACCTCCGGCCCGGCCCCGCTCTCTGTAAAGTTCACCGATACATCGACAAACAACCCGAGCAGCTGGTTCTGGCAGTTCGGTGACAACACGACGGCCACCACACAGAACCCCGTCCATGTGTATACCGAAGAGGGGTTGTATACGGTCAGCCTTACGGTCACCAACGCAGATGGGACTGATTCCGAGGTAAAATACAATTACATCTTCGTTATGCCACCGCTGCCACCGCTGCCCCATGCATTCTACGGCAAGATCACCATTGCCGGTGAAGATGCCCCTGCCGGCACCTACATTTCGGGCATTGTCAAGGGTGGTGGCGGATTTGTCATTACCGAAGTGGATGGACGTTACGGCGACTTCATCAATGACACGAAAAACCTCATCGTCCAGGGTTCGGTCCCCGAGGGTTCACCGATTTCGTTCTATGCAAACGGCATCCGTGCCGAATGCTACGATGTCGGTGCCGGTGGTAACTGGCAGATGACCTATCCCTACAAATGGGGAGGGTTGACAGAACTCAACCTCCGGGTCACGGAAATACCGCCCCCCGATCTGCCGGTTGCCAATTTCACGGCAAACAGGACTTCTGGACCCGCTCCGCTTGCCGTGCAGTTCATCGACACGTCGCTGAACATTCCCACATCGTGGTTCTGGGACTTTGGTGACGGGTCTTCCTCGAACGTAAGAAACCCCGTCCATGTCTACCAGTCCCCGGGAACCTACACGGTAAGCCTGGATGTGGCCAATGCGGCAGGTACGAGTTCACTGGAACGACCTGATTTCATAACCGTTTCCGGTGGCCAGCTGCCGCCGGTTGCCGGGTTTATTGCCAACGTGACGTCCGGGGTTGCCCCGCTGTCCGTCCAGTTTACTGATACCTCCAGCAACAGTCCGGAAAGCTGGCTCTGGCAGTTCGGTGACAACACGACGGCCGCCATAAGAAACCCTGTCCATGTCTATTCCAAGGAGGGATCGTATACCGTTAATCTCACGGCAACAAACGATTTCGGCAGTGGCTTTGCCACAAAACCCGGGTTCATCAGCGTCACTTCACCTGCAGAACTCTACTACATCAATGCCACGGCAGGAAGCGGTGGACAGATCACCCCGGGCGGCCTTGTTCCCGTCCCGGCTGGAGGAAATATTACCTTCAATATCACCCCGCAGCCTTACTACACGGTCCAGGCAGTAACCGTGGATTATGTATCGAAGGGGGCGCTCTTTGCCTGGACATTTGAGAACGTTCACGAAAACCACACCATCGCCGCATCCTTCCGGCTGACCGGTGGTGGCGGAGGTGGCGGTGGAGGAGGCGGTGGCGGAAGCGTCTATGTCCCGACTGCCACCCCAACCACCACTGCCACCCCCGGCGGCAGCACCGGTGGAGATGAGAATGCAACCGTGACTACCACCCCAACCACGCCACCGCCAACAACTGCGCCTGTTGAGACGACCGTGACCACCCCGGTCCCCTCTACCACCGTCCCACCCGCCCAGCCATTCTGGTCGCAGTTCCCATTGGCATGGCTGATCCCCATCATCCTGGTGATCATTATCCTCGCAGGCCTTGCCTACTACTCCTACCAGAAGGAAAAAGGCGCAGAGCTTTTTGAAGAAAAATAACCCTTTTTTCCACCTGCCCGTTTCTCACAGGCATCTTCGGAGTGCACGGTACTGATTTTATCAGCACGGGCCAGATACTGATATACCATAACCTCCAACAATGTAAGAGGATACGCCAATGGACGAGAGCCACACCATCTGGGTTGAGAAGTACCGGCCGGTTCTCCTTGCCGATATAGTCGGCCAGGACGAGATCGTGGAGCGCCTCCAGTCCTATGTCAGAACAGGCAGCCTTCCCCACCTGCTATTCACCGGCCCGGCAGGGGTAGGCAAAACTACGGCGGCAATCGCCCTCGCCCGGGAATTTTTCGGAGAATCGTGGCACATGAACTTCCGGGAGCTGAATGCATCCGATGAACGCGGGATCGACGTGGTCCGAAACCAGATCAAGCAGTTCGCCCGGACTTCGCCGCTCGGCGGGGCATCCTTCAAGATACTCTTCCTCGATGAGGCTGACGCCCTGACCCCGGATGCCCAGGCTGCACTCAGGAGGACGATGGAGAGCTTTGCGCAGACCTGCAGGTTCATCCTTTCATGCAACTACTCGTCAAAGATAATCGATCCCATCCAGAGCAGGTGCGCCATATACCGGTTCAGGCCGCTCGATCCGTCAGCGATAGCAGAGGAGATCCACCGCATCGCCAGGAGCGAGAACCTGCGTGTTTCAGAAGATGCCGTCCTGGCAATCACCTATATCGCCCAGGGCGACATGCGGAAAGCCATCAATGCCCTCCAGGGGGCGGCGATCCTTTCCCCGGAGATCACCAAGGACGGGGTTTACGCCATCACCGCAACGGCAAAACCGGAGGAGATCGATTCACTCCTCAACCTTGCCCTGTCCGGGGATTTTGAAGGGGCAGAACGCGTCCTCGCAGAACTCCTCCGTGAGCGGGGAATTGCCCCGAATGAACTGATCAACCAGTGCTACCGGGCCATCATGAAGCGGCCGATGGACGATTCGCTGCGGGTAGCCCTCGTGGACCAGCTCGGGACAACCGACTTCCGGCTCTCTGAAGGAGCAAACAGCGATATCCAGATGGATGCGCTGATCGCCCAGTTCGTGATCATTGCACGGCGGCCCGGCTGAAGGTGGGCATGATGGAAAGCGAGCCCCAGGCCGAAATTATCGACCGCGATGCAGACTGGAGCAGGTTTTTGCGGAGCCGCTACAAGAAGGAGCTCTCTGAGCTCTCGCGGGAATTCCCGTACCGGAGGTCGCTTTTCATCGATTACCGGGTGCTCGAGAGTTTCGGAAAGACCGGCATCCGGATGGCCGACGAGCTGCTCGACAACCCGGGGAAGGTTATCGGGGATGTCCGGTCATCGATTGCGGCGCACCAGCTGATCAAGACCAGGGATGGGAAAGCCGCAAAGGAGTTCAATATCCGGTTCATCAACCTCCCGCGAAAGATCGCCATCCGCCAGATCCGGTCCGACCACATCAACACCTTCATCAGCGTGGAAGGGATCCTCCGGAAGACCACGGAAGTCCGGCCGAGGGTGGTTGAGGCGCACTTCAGGTGCCCTGCCGGACATATCACCATCCGCGAGCAGGGATACGGGAAGTTCAGAGAGCCGGACGGCTGTGCCACGGACGGGTGCACCTTCAAGAAACTGGAGCTCATCCCCAAACGCTCCCGGTTCACGGACTCCCAGAAACTCCGGATCCAGGAGTCTCCGGAGGGCCTCCGGGGCGGGGAGCAGCCCCAGACCCTCGATGTCGATGCTACCGATGACATGACCGGAAAGGTGGCGCCGGGCGATCGGGTGATCATCAACGGCATCCTCCGGTCCATGCAACGGGTCACCCATGGTGATAAGAGCACCATATTTGACATTTACCTCGAGTGCAACTCGATCGAGATCGCCGAAAAGGAGTTTGAAGAGGTGCAGATCGATGATAAGGACGAAGAGGAGATACTCGCCCTCTCGCACCACCCGAACATCTACGGCAAGATCACCCACTCCATCGCTCCGACAATCTATGGCAACGAGGATGTCAAGGAAGCGATCGCCCTCCAGATCTTCGGCGGCATCACCAAGGAGATGCCGGATGGAAGCCATCTCCGGGGAGATATCCACGTCCTCCTGATCGGAGACCCCGGGATTGCCAAGAGCCAGCTGCTCCGCTACGTGGTCAAGCTCTCCCCTCGTGCCATATACACGAGCGGCCAGTCTTCCACTTCCGCCGGCCTGACCGCGACCGCTGTAAAGGACGAGTTCGGTGACGGGCGCTGGACTCTGGAAGCCGGAGCGCTGGTCCTTGCCGATATGGGGATCGCGGCGGTCGATGAGATGGACAAGATGCAGAAAGACGACAGGAGCGCGCTTCACGAAGCGATGGAGCAGCAGTCGATCAGTGTTGCCAAGGCGGGAATTACCGCGACCCTGAAATCGCGGTGCGCCCTGCTTGGCGCAGCAAACCCGAAATACGGCCGGTTCGACGAATTCACCCCTATCGGTGAGCAGATCAACATGCCGGCATCCCTGCTCTCCCGCTTCGACCTGATCTTCATCATGGGCGACAAGCCCGATCCCCAGCGCGACGGGGCGATTGCCGAGCACATCCTCAAGGCACACAGCATCGGGGAGACCATCGCCCAGCACGCAAAGAGCCCCATCCCCGGGGTCGATGATGAGTATATCCGGGAGCGGCTCAAACCGGTCACCCCGGACATAGACCCGGCATTCTTCCGGAAATACGTCGCCTATGCCAGGCGTACCTGCTACCCCCGTCTTTCAGATGCCGCCCGCGAATCGCTGGCCAGCTACTACATGCGGCTCAGGGGGCTTGCATCGGAGTCGACAAAGCCTGTCCCGGTCACCGCCCGCCAGCTCGAGGCCCTGGTCAGGCTCGCCGAGGCCAGCGCCCGGATCCGCCTCTCTTCCGATATCGAGCCCGCTGATGCCGAACGGGTTATCGGGATCGTTGATAATTGCCTGCGGCAGGTGGCCTATGATGCAAGCACCGGGACCTTTGACATCGACAAGGTTGTGACCGGGATCTCGAAGGGAAGGCGGGACCTGATCCGCACCATCAAGGAGGTCATCGGCCAGCTGGCCGACGAGAGCGGCCGGGCGCAGAAGGAGGCAGTTATCGGCCAGATTACAAGACAGGGCCACCACAGGGACGAAATCGAGAGACTGATCGATTTGTTACTGCGACAAGGTGAGGTCATGGAGCCCCATAGAGGCACCATCAAGCTCATCTGACGTACCTTTTTTTCCGGCCAGATAGAGTATAAACCATGACAGGGACGCGTGAACAGGCAATATTTGAAGCAGGCATCAAGCTCGGAGCGCTCTACCACCAGTTCGTGGGAACACCGATCTCACCGGAAACTGCACCCTCGCTCGAGACAGCCATCCGGGAAAGCATCGCCCTCCAGCCATTTGTCCGCGAGGTGCGGGTCGGCATCGACCGGGCAATGAAGATAAACGAATTCGGCTATTCCGAGCTGAAGGGGACGATGATTACTGCCGACGTGGTCACGAAGGTGCAGAAGTCGTGCTGCCATGCCCGGCTCTGGAAGAAGGGTGAGTATCCCATGATGGAGATCATCCGCTGCTATGAAGAACCCTGACATCCCGATTACTGACGATCATATCCATATCGACCCCCGGAATGGCAGGGGGCTTGCAGCGGCACGGGACTTCCAGCGGGCAGGAGGAACCCATCTGTTCATGGTCTCCAAGCCCTCCTCGTCGTTTGGAGTCCTCCCGGCGACGGGTGAGGAGTTCAGGGATATCTTTGATGAGACCATCACTGTTGCCGGCGCAGTAAGGGAACTCGGGCTCACGGTCTTCGTAGTCCTCGGAGTCCATCCTGCCGAGATATCACGTCTCCTTGAGAGAATTCCACCCGGTGACGCTGTAGCGGTGATGAAGCGCGGCCTTGACATCGCCGGGGAGTACATCGCGGATGGTAGCGCGGTCGCCCTCAAGAGCGGCCGGCCCCACTACGAGGTATCTCCGGAGGTGCTTGATGCATCAAACGAGGTGCTCTTCCATGCCCTCTCACTGGCTGCACGCCTAGGGTGTGCGGTCCAGATCCATGCCGAAAGCGGCCCGTGCACCGACGTGGTCGAACGTGCCGCCCGGGCCGGGCTCCCCGCATACCGGGTGGTGAAGCACTATGCCACGCCCGATACCCCCCTCACCCCCTCGATGATCGCCACCCACCCGGCGATCCCTGAAATGGCCGCTGCCGGACGGCACTTCACCATGGAAAGCGATTACATGGATGAAAACCGCAGGCCGGGAGCGGTCATCGGCCCGAAATCGGTACCCCGGGCCACGTTCAGGCTCCTTGAAAGCGGACTGATCACCCCTGAGGATGCGCACCACATCCATGCCGGGACTCCCGCCCGGGTGTATGGCGTCGACATTTCCAGGTGAAGGCGGATTTCCCGTTGAATTAATTTATGGTGTCACCCTGCGACCTTAGTCCAATGTACCTGAAGATTCACCGCACTCCTGCCGGTGATGAAGTCGTCGCCGTCTGCGACCGGGAACTCATCAATGCCCGGATTTCCCATGGCGACCTTGAGATCCACATCTCCGAGGCCTTCTACGGGAACAGTCCCGCAACCCCGGAAGCGGTCAGGTCAGCGCTCTCCCGTGCCGAGAATGCAAACCTTATGGGGGAGCGATCGGTGGCCCTTGCCATCGAGCTTGGCCTGGTCGGGAAAGACGGGTGTATCCATATCGGTTCCGTGCCCCATGCCCAGATCATCAGGATTTAACCAGAGGATCAGGGCAAACATCTGCCCCCGGTGCGGACGCCCCTCGGAAGACGGGGGACTGTGTGGAGCCTGCAGGGCGGCACAAATCCGCTGGTTCTCCTGCCCGGCACGAATTATCAGCACCTGCTGCCCGACCTGCGGCGCCCGGAAAGAAGCCGGTCTCTGGGTGGAGACCGCTACTTCCCCAAAAGACCTCGCCTGTGATCTCGTCCGGCAAAAGATCAATATCATCCCGGAGGTCGTCAACCCCGGGATCTCGATTCGTGTCCATGAAACGGGCAGCAACCGCTCGGTTGCGGACTGCCGGATGTCGGGGACCCTTTTTGGCGAACCGGTGGAAGGTTCATGCCAGGTCGGGATCGTCTGGCAGAAAGAGCAGTGCGACCGGTGCAACCGGATGTCAGGTAATTACCATGAAGGGGTGGTCCAGGTCAGGGCCGACGGGAGAAAACCGCTCCCCTGGGAGGTCCGGAAGGCCCGGGGGATCGCCCGCGATACCGAGGAAGGGCTGGCCGCATCAGGCGAGCGCCTCTCGTTCATCGCCGAGATGGAAGAGACGCGGGATGGCCTTGATATCACCATCGGGTCGCAGCGGATCGGCCACGAGATCGCCACGGCCATCGTCAGGGCCATGGGCGGGCGGTTCACCACCCACCCGAAACTGGTCGGAGAGCGGGCAGGAAAGCGGCTCTTCCGGATAACCTACCTGGTCAGGCTCCCGAAATATTCGAGGGGGGATATCGTCATGGTCCATGGCCGGTATGCCGAGGTACAGGGCACCGACGGCCACGATGTCAGGGTAAGCGATGTCGAACTCGGCCAGCAGCGAACGTTTCCGGAAAAAAAGATCGGAGCCCTTGTCGGAAACGTGCGCGACGCCGTCGAGTACCTGGTCACGTTCAGGGAGGGGGATGCTGTCGGCATCCTCGATCCTGTAACCGGGGAGAGCACGGAATGCCGGGTCGGGCCGGGAATGCAGGTCGGGCCGGGGGACAGCGTCCGGGTTCTCAGGACTGCAGGCGGATTGCTCCTGCTGGGGTGATCATGCGAAGCCGTCGGATCCCGGTCAGGATGCTCCCGTCGATCCATGATGCGGGCTGGGTCGATTGGAACCGCCGACCCTACGTTTCCGGGGAGACGGCCTATGTGCCGGTCCGGGACGGCCAGCCATGGGATGCAGATATCCCTCCAAGAGAAGTTTACCGGGGGAGAGGTTTTTTCATGGCCGGCAGTATTGCCATCCTGCAGGGAAAGGAGCCTGCACCCGAAGAGATCGACCGGATCGAGGCCTGGAAAAAGCCGTCAGCCATCCTCTGGGTCCGGTCATACCGCGGTGCTGAACGAATCCCGGATGTCCGGGTGCTCAGGGGAGAGCCCGGAGACGTCTGCCACCGGGAGATGGGGATGGCGTTCTGGTTTGACCCGGCACGGGTGATGTTTTCCCCGGGAAACCGTGCCGAGAGGACACGCATGATGAAGGTTGCCGGGAGCGGGGAGCGGATCGCAGACATGTTTGCCGGGATCGGCTACTTTTCCATCCCGGCAGCCCTTGCCGGTGCGCAGGTGCACGCCATGGAGCTCAACCCGGTCGCCTACGGTTACCTTTGCCGGAACATCCTTGAGAACCGTGTGGCATCCCGCGTGGTACCCGAATGCGGGGACTGCCGCGATCTCCTTGCCGGGTCGTACGACCGGATCATCATGGGCCATTTCGATTCCCCCGCATTTCTCGATACGGTGGCAGATCACGTAGTTGCCGGCGGGACTATCCACCTTCATGCCACCGGGTCCTCTCCTCCGGATATCCCTGAATCCTGCCGGGGATGGCTGTGCGAAACCGGAATCCGGAGGATAAAAAAGGTTGCACCACACACATGGCACTATGTCATTGACCTGAAGGTGGCCTGATTGAGAGAGAGCCTTGGGGATAAGCAGATCGTAATCGGGGTGACCGGCAGCATCGCCGCCGTGGAGACAATCCGGCTGATCCATGCCCTGCGGCGGAAGGGGGCCCGCGTGACCGCGGTCATGAGTGGTGCGGCCACCTGCATCATCCATCCCGATGCCCTGACCTGCGCAACCGGGCAGGAGACGGTGGTTGCCATCACCGGCCGGGTGGAACACGTCGCCTTCTGCGGTGACGGGGGGACTGCCGACCTGCTCCTGGTCGCCCCCTGCACGGCAAACACCCTCTGCAAGATGGCCGGGGGTATCGATGATACCACGGTCACCACCTTTGCCACCACCGCGATTGGCAGGGGAATGCCGGTCGTCGTTGTGCCTGCCATGCACCACAGCATGTTCCGCCATCCCGGTGTCCGTGACTGCCTTTCCCGGCTGGAATCCTGGGGCGTTGAGGTTGTTCCTCCGCGGATAGAGGAGGGAAAGGCAAAGATTGCCGGGACAGAAGAGATCGTCCTTTACTGCGAGCGTGCCCTGATGGGAAGACCGCTTGCCGGGAAAAAAGTCCTGGTCACGAGCGGCCCCTGCCGGGAACAAGTCGACGACATCAGGGTGCTTACCACCCGCTCATCAGGGCAGATGGGAAGAGAGCTTGCTCTCCAGGCCTTCCGCCTCGGGGCAGAAGTGACGGTCGTGCACGGTGACCATGTTTCGTGCGTGCATAACGTCCCGGTTACCAGCGCATCGGAGATGCGGGAAGCAGTCCTCCGGATCTGCCGGGAAGAGACTCCCGACCTGTATATCAGTGCGGCGGCGATCTCGGATTTCTCCCCCGTCCAGTATGCAGGAAAGATCCGGAGCGGGGCTCCGGTCACCCTCACCCTGAACCCCCTTCCGAAGCTGCTCGACGAGGTGATAACCGGCTGCAGGATCCCTTCCGTGGCCTTCAAGCTCGGGTCGGACGAGGAGGGGGCAGCCCGGGAACTGCTTGCAAAGGGTGCACTCATGGTGGTGGTGAACGGACCGGAGAGCATGGGATCTTCCCATGGATCGGCGGTTATCCTTGGAAGGGATTCCCGGGTCCCGGTTGAAGGGAGCAAAGAAGATCTTGCGGCTGCAATATGGCAGCAGGTCCTCGCGCAGGGGGATGCCCGGTAGGAATGGAAGACCTGCAGCGCCCGGCCCGGGGGAGCACAGCGGAGAGGGAGGGACATATCAAGTCGGTAACCGCGTACTGCCCGGGACATCTCTCGGGATACTTCCTCCCGGTCATCGGGCCTGATCCCTCCGCGTCCGGGAGCACCGGGGCAGGGATCGTGACCAGGGAGGGGGTATCGGCCAGGGTATCGTTTTCCGACGAGCCGTCCATCTGTGCACGGAGGTTTTCCGCAAGCGGGAATATTATCGAGGAGCTCTCCGATGCGCCCCCCCTGTCCTGGCTTGCCGGAAAGTTCCCCTGCAGCGTCCGGATACAGACGAGCTGCACGCTTCCCATCGGGGCCGGGTTCGGCCTCTCTGCGGCGGCACTGATGGCTTCCGCCTGCGCCATCAATACCCTCTGCGATACCGGCCTTTCAACCCGGGAATTGACGGCGCTCGCCCATGAAGCGGAGATCCTGCACCATACGGGACTAGGAGATGTCGCTGCCTGCCAGGGCGGCGGGCGGGACTACCGGACCGGGGCCGGGCCGGGAGCAGAGATCATCCGTTATTTCGATGTTGCAGGTCTGGTGTACGCGGTGAATTTCGGCCCCATGTTCTCACCCGGGATCCTCGGATCACCGGATGCACTGGAACGGATCTCGGCTGCCTACCCGGGAAAGCGCCCCGATACTCCTGAAGCGTTCTTCAGGTTATCCCGGCTATTTGCCGAGGCAAGCGGCCTCATGACCCCACCTGTCCGCGAAGCTCTCGCGGAGTGCGACCGGGAGGGTGTTCCTGCAAGCATGACCATGCTTGGAAACGGTGTATTTGCGCTGGGAAAAGAAGCGTTGGAAATCCTTTCCGCTCACGGGGAAGTATTCGAACTCCACATGGCGGACTCGGGAGCAAGGATCACCGGGGTGCAACGGTGATCCCGGAAGATCACCCCCGCTACCGTTCCCTTGTTGCAAGGGAACACCTTGCCCGGTGCGCACGCGAAGGAATTGTCGTGCCCGAAGGCCTCGCTGCCCACGGACGGGGCGAAGCATTCGACTATCTCATCGGTGAAAAGACAAGCCCGGCAGCCCTTTCTGCCGAACGGATTGCTGCCGCCCTTCTCCTCCCGGCATCACACCCAGTCATCTCGGTGAACGGAAATACCGCGGCGCTTGCTGCCGGGCTTCTCGCCGATCTCCAGGACGCATCCGGTGCGGCCGTGGAGGTCAACCTCTTCCACCGGACTGCCGGGCGCGTGGAGAAGATAACCCGGCTCCTCGAAGATCACGGGGTCCGGGTGCTGTCCGGCGTGCCGGAACGCCTGCTGCCCCTTTCCCATGACCGGGCACTCTGCCTGAAGGACGGGATTGGGACTGCAGACGTGGTGCTGGTCCCGCTCGAGGACGGCGACCGCTGCCAGGCGCTGTGCGCCATGAAAAAGACGGTGATTGCAATCGATCTCAACCCGCTCTCCCGTACAGCCCGGAGTGCGGACCTTACCATCGTTGACGAACTGACCCGGGCCCTTCCCGCCATCACCCGGTTCTGCCGGGAGCTTGACCGGGAGGAGGCACTGGCCCTCTCCGCGAGGTTCGACAACCGGGAACTGCTGCGGGAGGCTGTCTGCGAAATCATACGGAGGCTCGAACATGCTCTGGATTGAGAAATACCGGCCGGCAACCTTCGAACAGATCATCGGCCAGGACAAGGCTGTCTCAATGATCAGGGGCGCTGCACGATCCGGGTCGCTCCCCCACCTGCTCGTCACCGGCCCGGCAGGAACCGGAAAGAGCGTGGCGGTAGAATGCCTCGCAAGGGAACTCTTTGGCGAACGGGCAGGCGAGAACACCACCGTCATCCAGGCCACGGACCTGTTTGAGCAGGGAAAGAGGTATCTTGAAGGCAACGAACGGTATGCCCATATCTACCGGAAAGAGGAGAGCCTGCTCTCCAACTTCAAGAACATCACCCGGTGGTACGCTTCCGTCCGCCCGCTCGACGCAGAGTTCCGCATCGTGATCTTTGAAGGGGCATCCGCCCTCACCCGGGATGCGCAGCAGGCGCTTCGAAGGATCATGGAGCGATACAGCAGGACATGCCGGTTCGTATACGTGACCACCCGCTCGTCAGGGATCATCCCTGCTATCAGCTCGCGGTGTCTTCCCTTCTTCTTCGCTCCCCTGAGCGCCGGGGCGATCGAAGGACACCTGCAGTATATCCTTGGCCACGAGTGTCCTGCCGGACGGGGCATCTCCGCCGATGAACTCGACCTGATCGTCCGGGCGGCGGGAGGAGACCTTCGAAAGGCGATAATGCTGCTGCAGGTCCGGGCAGGTGCAGACGACGCATCCGGGCTTGTTGGCTGGTCTCATACCGAGGCGTCCATGATCGCCGGTGCGGCACTCTCGGCCATTGCCGGTGCCGATCTCCCGTCTGCGATCAGGAAGTTCGAAGCCATGATGATCGAGTACGGCCTCACCTCCGGGGAGGTCATGTCGGAGTTTCACGCCGCTGTAAGGAAGGGTTACAATGACCCCCGCCTCATATCCATCCTTGCCGAAACAGATTATAGGCTGACACGGTGCAACAATGAGTATATCCAGCTGAATGCCATGGCGGCAAGGATCGCACAGGAGATCTTCGGATGAGTGAATCGCTCGAGAAAGTCAGGCAGCACTACGATGATGTGGCGGATATCTACGACAACCGTTACAACAGGAACCGGGGGCGGTTTTACTATGACCACATTGCAGGTCACGTGATGGACTGTATCCCCATCCCGGGAAGGGTCCTCGATCTCGGGTGCGGGACAGGCCTTTTCCTCAGCGCCTGCGAACGGCGTGGCGGGTGTGGAGTAGGCCTTGACCTGTCCCGGGGCATGGCCCTTCGGGCACAATCAAGGTGCCGCGAGAGTGAGGTCACGTGGGGAAATGCAGAAGTGCTGCCGTTCCGGGACGGGTGTTTTGATGCCGTCACGAGCCTGCTCGCCTTCAGCTATGTCAGGAGACCGGAGCATATGCTTTCCGAGGCCTGCCGGGTGCTCCGGCCCGGCGGGGTAATCGCTGTCTGCACGCTTGGCAGGAACCTCTTCACGTCCGGCCTTCCTGCAATTTACGGCATGGCCGAGGCCATGAAGGTCCGAAGGATCGGGATGGGATCGTTTGGAGAAAACTACTATACCGATGGCGAGATCCGCGACCTCTTCGAGTGTGCCGGGTTTGATGCAGTACAGGTCAGGAGATGTTCTTTTGCCCATCTCAACCTTGCCGATCCGCTCTTTGGCATCGCAAAGAGGATCGAGCCCTTCGTCGAGGAGAAAGTCCCCCGCCTTGCCTATAACATCCTTGCCCGGGGTGTAAAGCCGGAATAGGTTCAGGTCCGGGGCCGGAGCCGGTCCACGACCCGGGCCTTTTTTGCCACCGCTGCATCGGCAGCCCTTAGCACGGCCTCCTGCATGGCTTCCTTGTCCCGCGGGAGCCGGTCTGCCACCTTTTTTACCGGGGTGTATGCCGATTCGCGGAACCGGGGGATGAATGCCTGTTCTTTTCCGTCCACCACCAGGAATGCCCCGGGAGGCCCGGCTTCCACCCGCCCGATCTCCCGGATGGCAACCCCGGCCGACCTGACCACTGAAGAGACCTCGCCTGCGGCACCGGGGGGCAGGGTGAGGAGCAGGGCATCGAGAGAGACCCCGAGGTAGTCTATCTCCAGTTCCTCGAGCATCCCGCGGACTCCGGGGCAGACAAGGTCTGCCACCCGGTCCTGTTCCACCAGGATACGGCAGCCGGCAGTCTGTGCCATCTCGTGGGCATCCCCACGCAGTCCCCCGTTGGTCACGTCGGTCATCGAATGGACCAGCTCTATTGCCGGGCTTTCTATGAGGGCATCGACCGCCCGGAGGAAATCGAGGTTTATGGTCTCCTCTACGACTTCGGGGTAGCCTGAATAGAGCGCGGTGGTGGCGATGGTCCCGCCGCCGGCCCCTTCAGTCATGAGGACAACATCTCCGGGGCAGGTCATCCTCCGTGCCGTCAGGTGGCGTGAAAGGCCTACCGATCCGACGCAGCCGGTGAGCCGGTCACCAAGCACCATGTCCCCGCCGATGCGAAGCGTTGAGCCAGCGACAAGAGGGACGCCCATGAGCTCCCCCACGGTGCAGACCCCGGCCGTGTAATCGAAGATCTTTGCCACGTCCCCGTCATCGGCAACGTGTATGTCCGAAAAGAGCATGATCGGCTTTGCGCCCATCACGTATACATCCCGGAGCGTGGCCCGCGTGACATGGAACCCGGCAAGGAAGGGGAAACCGGAGAGCCTTGAGTGCATGCCATCCACCGAGCAGACCACGAACCGCGGACCATTCCCGCCAGATGCCAGGGCAACGGCACCGGCATCATCAAGCTCGTCCACTCCGACGGATGCCCCGGTCTTCCCGATGATCCGGGCGATCTGGCGGTGGACAAAGAAATCGCCCGATCCGCGGGAACCCACCCCGAACTCCCCCATCTTCACCCGCGAGGGGAGACAGGAGGAAAAGTCGCCGGAAAGTCCTTCAGTGTTTCGCACTTCGGCGATGACAGCCCGGGCAAACGACCGGGCGTACTCCTCCGGTTCATCGGGTTTATAAGAACGGATAATGCCTGCCAGTTCCCGCTCGATCGCATCATCTCCTTCCCCGGCACGGAGATGGCGACGGGCATATTCCTCCACATCCATGATCATTCATTTGAAAGTAAGGGCAGATAAGAAATGTCCCAGCGAACCGGGGCGATGTTCACCCGGTTCTTCAGGGCCGGTGGATGTTTGACAGGGAGAACAGGGGAGGGCAGGAGTTTTTCTTCGTTATTTTCTGTCCTGCCAGGCAGTCCCGGACTCTCCTGCTCTCGGCCAGGCCGCGAATCACCTCTTCCGGTACTTCTTTCCGGCCGAAAACGCCTCTCCTGTCCTGTCCCCCACCCGGTAGTAAGTGCTCTGGGCGTAGATGATCGGGTCGATCTTCCGGATGTCCGGTTTTCCATCGGTCACGCAGGACTTCATGGCGTGGATCTCCGCGATCTTCCCGATGACCAGCAGGTGGCTTCCGCAGTCAACGGATTCGAACAGCTCGCACTCGATGCTGACCGGGCACTCCGCGGCCATCGGTGCTGTCCCGAGTATCCCGTACATCGATGTGAACACTCCTGACTTATCCTCCCGTGCGCCGGAAACAAGGCCGCAGTGGTCAGTCTCGACTGCCTGGGATACCGATGGCACGTTCAGCGAAAAGGTCCGGTTCTCCTCGATCCCCTTCCAGGTATACCTCCCCTTGTTGATCGCAACGCATACCATCGGCGGCGCCATGCATGCCACTGTTGCCCAGGCAGCGACCATGTAATTGGGCTTTCCCATGACATCTGCACCCACGAGCACCGTGGGCATGACGCTCATATACGGCATCGGGCCAAGCCTTATCTTTTCCATTTTCTTCTCTCCTGCAGTTATGAAACATTGTTCGCTCCAAGGTTGTATCAGTTTAACGTTTTTTTGGGGTCCGCCACGAATGTCCCGGACGCAGTTGTCATCCGGAAAAAAAGGGACTCGCCCCCTTCACGCGGCACAGGGGGTGTGAATGCCGGCATGAGTGATCCCGCCATGCATACCTTATGCATTGCGGAAATGGCCGGAAAGAGGCGCGGACATAACGGGGCTGATAAGTGGAGGACCAGGACTGGGAAATGAAAGGGGCAAGCCTCGCACTTTCACTCCCCACCCGGGCGATCTTGTTGTCATGAAGCAGCTACCGTCTCTGGCATGCACGATGACCCGCCACTCGTCTGCTGCCCGGTCTGCAAATCGGCACTGGTGACACGGATAAACGAGAAGGGCTTATGGGAGTGCCATTATCACCGGTGCCGGGCGGTGTTCCTCCTCTACCCACGGGTCCATCACGACCAGGTGCCGCTCATACGGGAGGATGGGAGCTGGTATTTTACCTGGGCGGAACGGTAAAGACACAGGCATGGGGTTTTTCCCAAAGACAGCCTTTTCGCGTCTTTTTTTAAAAGTTGCATGGTTCATCGGGACACAAGCATGCAAAATGGAAAACCGCGGATGCGGTTTTCATAGTAAAAAATGGCCCGGGTGCCCCTCACTGCTCCCTGGTAACGAGCACCCGCCACTCCATCCCATGGAGCTCCACCGTGTCCCAGAAAGTCTCCTTTGAGACGACCTCGCCAAACCCGGTTCGGTAAAACGAGTAAGTGTGGTAGCCCGTGCGGTTTGCGGTGTAATGGCGGACAAGATCGAGGAATTCGGGGGATCCTCCATAGAGCGTCTCGTTGAAAGTTTCGCGCCCGACCTCGGCGGGGTCGGGGTCATACAGGACCATTCCGCCGGGCTCCACGACCATGAAAGTGCAGGGTGTCCCGGACGATGCAGCTTCCGCGATGGGCCTGACAAGGGTATCGGGCGAAAAGCCCATGCTGCATACGCCGGTAAACTCTTCGCTGGATGAGAAGACAGGCCGTGCGATTACCACGCCATCCACTCCCTGGGCAATTCCAACGAGTTTGCTCATGAGAGGTTGTCTCGTTGTTAAGGCCTTTTGCACGTCCCCGTACCCGGACAGGTTTGTGCCGAGCAGGAATTTTGCACTGCCTGGCTCTGCAGCGGACACGGTGCCGTTCTGGTCATAAGCGATCACGTTTATGACCGCGGGATGAGATGCAGCCACTTTCGCGAGCACCGTATCCGCGGCAGGACCGGAGATGCCGGTCGTCCTGAAAACCTCAGCTGCACCAGATGTCGCGGCATCGAGTGCGGAAAGATTTTCCTGGACGGCCTCCGTCACATTCCTGAGGAGGTGGAGCATCATATCGTGGCCTTTGGCCGGCGAGAGCCCGGCAGGAGAGCCCGGGGAATGCTCCTGCAGGCAGCCTGCGGAGAAGAGGAGGAGCACCAGTGCGAGGGGAACGAAGATAACCCGATATCTTTTCATGCGGAAGAGGATACGCTGCCTGCCATCTTTGACTTTTTGGATTGCTGGTTTTTTCGTCTAATCCCGGCCTGCACAAAAACCCCGCCCCATTCGGCTTCCACGCCAGTGGCAATCATCCTCCTCAAGCCCAAGTGATCCCAGATAGTGCCATGTTTCTTGCCCGGGTGTGCAAGGCAAAACCGGCCCCGTCCCAGCAGGGGCATTCCCGCCACAACGCGCCCAGGGGGACTGCATAAATGTTTCAGGGCTGGGTGATCCCGGAAATACTGGTTTAACCCGCTCCTTCTGTTCATTTTCCCTTGCGATCTCATCTCCGCCGGTTCCAATGGGCCGTGCGAGCCCGGAGGGGCTGGTGGAGTCTCTGCTCCGCGCTGATCGGGCATTGCAAAACCACAATTCACAGGTATTGAGCTATCTTTCCCTTTACCGCGTCAACTTCCATCTTCCGATACAACCGGTCTGCGACTCCGCTACCACATCTCCTCTCCCCCACCTGCACGGGACGGCGTTGGACTTATTCCCCGGGGCTGGGTTTCCTGTCATGCCGTGCGCCGGATAGCGAACTTCGCCACTCCCGGTTCGGAGTATCTCCTGTTCATGCCCTGGATAATCCCCGTTTGACCCACTCTTTCCCGTATACAAACCCCTTCCGGGCAGCAGGCTCAAGAACCATCCAGAACAGGATCGTCCCTGCCGTCATTGTCCAGAGGACGTTGTTCCCAAAGTAGCTGACAAACTTGCTCTCAAAGGGCCGCCCAAAGAAGATCGTCCCGCATAGAGCGAGGAAGAGCATGCATACCAGGGTCGCCACGAATGCAACTGCCAGGTAACATCCGACGCTCCTTAAACTCGCCCGGACCTCGTGGCCTCTCATCAGCCGGTGCCATAAAAGACAGGAGAGATATGGATAGATGAAATTTGTAAGAAACCCAAAAATGCTCATCAGTGACCATGAACCATAGAGATCACCGGCGATGTTTCCAATGCCAAGACCCCATGCAGCTGCAGGGCCAAAGAAGATACCAAGCAATACCGGGAGTGCCGCTCCCGGCCGGATTGATATCCCGGAAAAAGTCAGGCCAAGCTGGTTGAAAGGGATCAGGATTAGGGCATAGAGGATGGCAATTACGCCTATCCATGCCAGCCCTCTACGGTCAGCCCAGACCGCGACGAGTTCATGCATATCAATCCGTTTCTACTTTTTGAAAAATAAAAAAGCTCCCTCGCTAATCCATGCGGGTTTATCGGCAGATACAGTATTGGAGGAACAGTTAATGCATCACCATCACCCTGCGGGACTGAAAAGATTCGCTCTTTTGAAAATAGAAAATACCTGGAAAAAAGCCAGCATTGCGAATGAGAAACTCCTGAACCGGGGCGCGTTTGCCCCTCTGTACCGACGTAAACATCCGCGCCGGAGGGAACACGGCGGTCCGGTACTGCATAACCTTTTATACCACTCTGAAACCCGGGATTATTTCTCCGATTCAGGATTTACCTTGTATAAAGAGCGCGTTGGCCTGTTAAAATCCCCAATCCCGTTATTGCCCGGCCAGAGTCTTCAGGTGCCCTGTTTAGCAAGACAGGGGCCTTTTTGTGGGATTTGAAAGTGAAGATCTGCGAAAAATTTATAAGATTGAAGATATTATCGACTCTTATATCCAACGCAACAGTCGGAACGACCGAGTGGTGGATTTATAGGTGGCATCAAGGCAGGCATACTTATAGATACGCTGTTCTGTAATTCCGATTATCGCGAGATATTTCAAGGTGGCATGTATGACGAAATCGCATTGGTGGAGAGTACTGAAACGGGAAAACTACCTGAAAGTGCTCGTTACAATTGCAATACTGCTCTGTATTGCGGTGCCCTTACAGGCTGTTGCACAAGCTAACGGTCAGGGTTCTATAGATTGGGGAAAACTGATTCCAATTTATAACTGGTCGAACCCAGGAGAGATAGACGGTTCGCTGACGGTAAACCAGTTCCATGCCAGGACCGCACCCCCTGACTGTACGGTTGAGATCAAACTTTATGCATTTCCAACCAAGCAGTTAGGAGAGAATCCGAATTTCGCCTGGAATTTTGGTGATGGATCACAAGATACCACTCAGGTGCCGGAAACATCTCATTCGTATGGTCCGGGTATTTATTATCCCAATGTAACTGTTCAGCCTTCTGGAGAGGTTCTTCAGGTCCCGATGGCGCTTGTCATTAACGGTTGCCAGGTGGTGTGAGCCATGTTTCTGAAGAACATCAAGTTACCCTTGCTGATAGTGGCGCTTGTCATCGCAATTGCTGCGATTATGCCTGTAGTGAGTGCGGATGTGTATATCAACTGTCCGGCAGTCATCACCACTCCTGGAACGTACGTAATCAACAGCGATTACAACGGGCCTGGACCGGCCGTCTGGGTTGACGGCATATTCCCTCCCACCGATGATGTTGTTATTGACGGTTACGGCCATACCCTCACCGGGACAGGAACCGGGCTCGGGATCTATGTCTGGCCTGGTTGTGACCGGGTGCATGTGAAGAATGTTACTGTTCAAAACTACGACTACGGTATCGTCTATCAGGGCGTCAGCAACGGGCTGATAGAAAACTGTGATGTGCGTAACAATGATATCGCCGGTATCGTATTATTCGGGTCGAACAATATCGACGTGAGGAATAACCGGGTGGAAAACAATGATATGGGCACCCCAAACGGTGTTGGTATCTACAGTCTGAATTGTTTCGATAATGAGATTACAGATAACCGGGTGGAATACAATGGTGTCGGGATTGTATCTTTTGCGACAGTTCTGGAAACCATCACTGAAAACCAGGTCAATTCCAACACGTTCGACGGAATCCTGCATATCGGAATGGACGCTGTCATTGACAGGAACATCGTGTCGTCAAACGGAGACGCGGGTATTGTAGCCCTCTGGAGTGACGATGCATCGATATCCTACAATTCTATCAACCTGAATCCTGGAATGGGATTCTTTGACAGCGGCATATATATTCTGGATTCGCCCCCGATACTCGCTGATAATACCGGCCTGTTGATCGATGAGAACACCGTCAACCAGAATAAGAATGGTATCCGGTTGTTCGGTCTTTTCGGCGGCAGCCATGACAATATCGTTACCCGGAACACAGTGAGTTCCAACACGGTAAACGGCATTGAGCTGTCTGGCGCCCTCACTCGTTTCAATACTATTGGAGACAACACCATTACCAACAACGGGGCGGGAGGAGCACCCGGGACAGGAAATGGTGTCTTGCTGCGGGAAGCCCCGAGTAATACCATCGAGGATAACTACGTTGAAGGAAACGATGGTTTCGGAATCAAACTCGAAGGAATTCTTGCCCCCGGACTTCCGATAACGGGAGTCAGGGTTGACGCCAACCTGATCAAAGACAACAATGATGGGATCTACCTGTTCCGTGCATGGAATAATGTGGTTATAAATAACGTGATTATTCAAAATGCCAAAGAAGGGATGTGGCTTTCGAGATCGTCACTTAACACGATTCACAACAATTGCTTCAATAACCCGGTCAACGTGGCCTTCGATCCGATCATAATCCTCCCGAACAACTGGAACACCCTGATCGCACCCGGGCCAAATATTGTTGGAGGTAAATACTTCGGCGGCAACTACTGGGCGAACCCTTCCGGGACCGGACATTCCCAGGTGACACCGCCAAACGCTGACGAATTCTCAAACGCCGCCCTGTTCATTGCTGCAGGCAACACGGATAACTTCGCGCTCTGGAACCCGCTTGTCGCATCCTTCACTACCAATCCATCTCCGGCTGATGGAGAAGTTCCGTTCACGGTTGATTTCACCGATACCTCACTGGGCAACCCGACCTGCTGGCTCTGGGACTTTGGTGATGGGACACCCAACTCCACCGACCAAAACCCCTCACATACATACACCTCTGATGGAACCTACACGGTCACATTCACCGCATCCAGGTGCCCTGTGGCAGAATGTGCCGGTACGAGCACAGTCACCACGACCGTTCATGTCGGTCCGCAAGCTGATTTCACGGCTACACCTCTTGTCGGGCCTGCACCGCTGACTGTCACTTTCACCGACACCTCAACCGTCACCGGTACAACGTATTCCTGGGACTTCGGAGATGGAGGTAATTCGACTGTCAGGAATACCGTCCATGAATACATGAACCCCGGGCTGTACAACGTCTCGTTGACCGTCAATGGAACATTCGGTACCGACACCGAGGAAAAGGTGAACTACATCGATGTGAGGACGCCCCTCGGACCCGTTGCCAATTTCACAGCATCGCCGCAGTCCGGAACAATTCCCCTCACGGTGAACTTCATAGACATGTCGAGCGGCGATTGTACCGGATGGGAATGGGACTTTGGTGATGGGACACCCAACTCCACCGACCGAAACCCGACCCACACCTACTCCGCAAACGATGATTACACCGTTACACTGACGGTGACAAACGCCGGCGGCTCGCATTCGGAGACCAAAACTGCGTACATCAGGGTCTCGGATATCCCAGTCCCGGTCGCCAATTTCACCGCTTCACCGCATGAAGGGATTGAAGATCTTGTCGTGCATTTCAAGGATACATCATTCAACAGCCCCACTTCATGGCACTGGGACTTTGGTGATGGGGGCACATCCAACCTCCAGAGCCCGAACCACACCTACACGACACCGGGACGGTACAATGTCACCCTGATGGTCAGCAACGCCCAGGGCCAGAACTCACTGACCCGGAATAATTGTATCTACGTCAAGAACACGCCCCCGGTTGCCGGCTTCTCTGCCAGCCCGCTGTCCGGCGATGCCCCGCTGACCGTCCAGTTCAACGATGAGTCAGGCGGGCTTGCCATTACTTCCTGGCAGTGGAACTTCGGCGACGGTGGCACCTCCACGACAAAGAGCCCGCTCTACGTCTACAACACCCAGGGTACCTACACGGTGAACCTCGCGGTGGCAAATGACGGAGGATCCGACCCCGAGGTAAAGACGAACTACATCACCGTCAACCCTGCACAACCAGCAAACATCATCAAGCTCTATCCGGGCTGGAACTTCGTCTCGGTGCCAAAGAGGCTGGCCGACGGACACAACACGGCCAGCCAGGTGTTCGGAGGCGTTGACCTCGGACCCAACGGAGTCCTGCTCTGGGATGCAGATGCCGTGGCGTGGAAAAAGGTGATGGCCGGAAACATCCTCCAGCCACTTAACGGCTACTGGATCGACTCGGTCACGAGGATCGATGTCCCACTTACCTTCGATACAGTGACCACTCCTGCCCCGTATCCAAAGCAGTTGTATACCGGGTGGAACGCGATCGGGTATGCGGGAACAACGTCGATGTCTGCCCGGAACTTCCTCACCCTTGGCGGCGGTCTCAATGGAAACTGGGATATCCTGTACGGGTACCATGACGGAATCCTCCCGGACATCCCCATCATCCGCGACAGCAATGACGGGCTGCCCATGTATCCGACCAAGGGGTACTGGATTGCCATGAACCAGAACGACACCCTCACGGCGGTGGTATAGATGAAACAGAAACACCCATTTTTCCTCGCAGTAGGGATCATTGCCCTCATCGTGCTCGGAATCCCCCTGGTCGCTGCAGCAGGACCAGCGTTACCCGAGCAACTGTACGGGAGCCTCACGATCAATGGTGCTCCTGCCCCTCTGAACACCCATGTCACCGCTTATATCGACGGTGTTGCCTGTGGTGACGTATCGGTCATCTCCGAAGGCCAGTATGGCGGTCCCGGAGGCTGGGAACAGAAACTAATCGTGACCGGCACAACGTCTAATCTCGGACATCCGATCACGTTCTGGGTCTGGGTTGTCGATCCCAGCGTGGGCCACTATGCATCCCAATCAATTGACTATGTGCAGGGAGTCGCACAGCAACTGGACCTTACGGTGACGTATGCAACACCGACTCCGACACCAACTCCAACACCTACGGCAACGCCAACACCCACTCCGACACCAACTCCAACACCTGCTCCGACACCCGCCCCGACGATCAACAAGATTGCACAGGGAGGGGATGTCTTTATCGGAGAGGAAGGACTGGATATCAGGATCCCGATGGGCGGATTCACCCAGGTAGCACACTTCATATCGGGAACTGATCCGCTGGTCGGAACCCCGGACAAGATCATCACGATTCCCGTATCAGCACAGAACAGTTACTTCGTTGACCCGGTTCAGTATGTCGGGTTTGTTGGCAACTGGTACCGCTGGGACGGTGGATCCAACCGGGGCCAGGTCGCCTTCAACGTCGTTGACCCATCGATTGCGATTTACGTATGGGACCAGCATACCCGAAAAGACGTCAGCGGGAAATCGATCCCGGTCGGGAATTTCGGAAACTTCAGGATCGAGACCAACCTCTACACTATCACCCAGAGACCTGGATACAGCGGTCAGGGTTTCATGACCATCAAGGTGCAGAGCCCTGATGGCGGGGTGTATACCGCACTCTACCAGTCTGCAACCCAGAGCATCGGGCTGACAGGCCTTGCTGTAAACGAACCGATCTGGTACTGGGTGGTCCAGAACAGTCCCACCAAGGGGTGGAGCACCGGGTATAAAGACCAGTCGAATGCCCGCGTTTATCAGGGCGGCCAGTACAAGGTCTGGGCAGAATCCAACGTCAATGGAATAAAGGACAACTACAAGGACGCTGCCGGTCAGAACTATATCGGAAAGACGGTCAGTGTAACAAAGACGGTAAGACTTGAATCAAAGCCGCTTGTACTCACCGTCAACAAGGCCTCCCTTGTCCGGGGCGAAGCATTCTCGGTCACCGTGAATGGGGATCCTGACACCGATTACGTGGTCTGGATCCGGTACGACTGCATCCGGATGTCGGGAGAGGAATGCGACCAGCCACCGACCATTGCCTATAACCAGGAAGGTGTGTTCCGCGATCCATCACTGGCGGATGTGTGTTTCGAATGCAATGGCTGTATCAAGCATATCTATGACGTAGGCGCCGCGAAACCCGACCCGAAAGACTACTTTGTCCGGGTACGAACTGATGCGGCAGGTCTCCGGACCATAGACTTCCTTACAAATATTGACACAGCACCGGACAAGACCTATACAATCGCCGGTCTGATGATAACACCAGAAATCTTCACCGAGCCCCAGATCCCCACCGAGATATCAGTGATCGTGTACAAGGGGCAGGTAGCATTCAACCTGTACGCTTACGGATCACCGACTGCCAGCACCTACCTTGGTGACAAGATCTGGATCCGTGGAACGAGCACCGACCCAAGCGGCTATGTCTACCTGCTGATGTCCGGTCCCTGCCAGGACTGTGTCGGTGGCAACCTGCAGGGGCACACTGTCCACAACAACGTCCCGTCGACGTTCACAGTTGTCCCCGTCAACTCCGACAACACCTGGGAGTATCTCTGGGACACGAGCAACATCCAGATCGACCTCGGGGATTACACCATCTATGCGGCAAGCAAGCCAAACGATGTCCCCTCGCTTGAAGGGATCCGCTGCCATGAGTGCGACCCGCTTGGATATTCCTGCGCAGCATGGTCGAAGAAACCGCTGAAATTCCTTGACCCGACGATTACCGCTGATATTCACCCCAAGGTGCTGAAGATCATATGCTGTGCTCCGCCATCCATTACCGTATCCGGACAGGCAACCGGCATCCGGAAGGATTCCTGCCTGTCATGCGGACCGGATTGCGCCGAAGTGGCATTCTGGGTGTTTGGCGAGAACAAGGTCGCGGGCCACAAGTACATCTTTGATATCGTCGATGTTGACTGCCCCGGAGGAACCTTCTCGTTCAACCTTGCCAACTACTTCAACACCCTCATGCTTGAGCCCGGCACATACACCGTGATCGTCCAGCACCCGATGTACAACCACAAGCTGGACATCATCCCTGACAAGAAGCTTAGCTGGTGGTGTTCACAGTGCGGATATGACTGCGGCTGCGGCGATTGTGACTGTGGCAGGTGCAGCCAGTACCACTACTCAGACTGTTGTGAAGAGTGCTGCAGCAACGGCCTCTGGACATGCTGCGGGGTCTACACCTACGATTCCAACAAGGAATACGTCATTACGGCAAGCCCGGTCAGGTGGAGCAAGCTCTTCGTGATCGATGGTCCTGACCGAAAAGCCGGTACTGCTGCGTCCCAGGCCCTGATCCAGGGATTCAACGACCCGAACGTCGATGACAAGATCCTTGTCCTCACCTTCAAGGTCGAGAGCAACACCGCGGTGCAGGCGGACTTCTCCGGGAGTCCGACCTCCGGTCCTGCACCGCTGACCGTCCAGTTCACCGATATCTCGACGGGAAGCCCGACATCGTGGTCGTGGAGTTTCGGTGATGGGGTAGCCTCGAGCGATAAAAACCCGTCACACACTTACCTGAACCCCGGGAACTACTCGGTGACCCTGACTGTCTCCAACCCCTACGGCTCCTCGTCTGCAACCAAGCAGGACTATATCACCGTGACCGGGGTCGGTCCGACACCAACGCCAACTCCCACCCCGGTCCCGGGTTCCGACAGGATCTCCCTTAAGGGCGGATGGAACTTTGTCTCGACACCAAAGACCCTGGCTGACGGGAGCAACACGGCCGGTGCCGTGTTTGCCGGGGTGGATACCGCGGGAAGGTCTGTCTTCCTCTACGATGCACAGACCGGGATCTGGGAAGCGATGACCGCAACAAGCCCGGTCAGGCCTCTTGATGGTATCTGGATCTACTCGGTAGGGACAAAGGATGTGCCTCTGACCTTCAAGAGCGGCGGAGCGTCGACACCCCCAACCAAGAACGTCTACCTTGGGTGGAATGCGATCGGGTTCCCGGATGTCACTGCAAAATCCGCAAGGGTGACGCTGGTATCGGTTGATGACCCGCCGCGAAAGAAGTGGGCCCAGATCATCGGGTGGAATGCAAATTCACAGGTCTACGAAGGGGCGATCGTCAATGCCGATCCCTCATATACAGAGCAGATGCAGCCGACCAAGGGCTACTGGATGTTCATGAACGGCGACCAGGCCTACTACCCATGGGTCCTTGCATCGTTAAATTCATAACCAGATGAAGAGAATGGAGGAATAATGTCCAAGAATCTCTTCATTTTTTCATTGCTGCTGGTTCTGACCATCGGGATTGCCAGTGCCGATGTTCCTCTCAAGCCACACGAGTTCTACGGGACAGCCACCATCAACGGTGCGCCTGCCCCTGCCGGGACAACGATCGTAGCCAAACTTTGGGGAACGCCCCATGGCACGTTTACGACATCATCCTCCGGCGTCTATGGGGGCCCCGGCACCTTCGATGGCCGGTTGTGGGTCGAGGCCAGTGCAACGGAGTATAGCGACTGTTGTGTCGCCTGCGGCTGTTCGCTCCAGATCGAGTTTTATGTCAATGGCGTGAAAGCCCAGGTGTATGATGTAAATGCGGGAAGCGGATGGTCGGGCTCATACACGTTCCAGCCTGGAACAAGCACCCAGCTCGACCTGAATACGGGGACGCCCCCCGGTCCGACATCATCTCCGACACCGACACCGTCCGTGAAGCCGACAGCAAGTCCAACGGCTTCACCGACACCCACGATGACCCCCAGGCCAACCACTCCTGTTCCAACCCAGACGCCAAGCCCCCGCCCGACCTCGTTGCCAGCAAGGCCTCACGAATTCTACGGGACGGTGACCATCGGGATGAGCACCCCTGCACCCCAGGGGACGTCCATCGAGGCCCGGGCTCCAGGCATCGTCCAGAGTGCAGGAAATCCCATAACGGTCACGAACCCTGGTCTCTATGGAGGGATCGGATCCTATGACCCGAAACTGGTTGTGCAGGGCTACATGGAGAGCGGGACTCCCATCGAGTTCTATGTCGGCGGGGCACGGGCAGAAGTGAGTGCGGGCGGTGAATGGGCATCATCGTATCCCTTCTCACCCGGAAACCTCACTGAACTGAACCTCCGGGCGAACCTGACCGCCCCGGCAGCTGATTTCAGCGCCTCTCCCACCCTCGGAAACGAGATCCTCATAGTCCAGTTCACCGATCTTACCACGGGACCGCCTGTTACCTGGTACTGGGATTTCGGTGACGGTCATACCTCCACCCTCCAAAACCCCGTGCATAATTACTACAACGGGAAGTATACCGTCAACCTGACCGTTACAAACGTGCTTGGACAGGATACTCTCAGCAGGTATCAATACATAACAGTGTACCGCCAGAGCAGTGGTGGTGGCGGTGGAGGCGGCGGTGGAGGCGGCGGCTTCTACTCCGTCGGCGGAGCGACCCCGACCCCGACTCCGACTCCGACCGTTACCCCGACCCCGACGGTGACTGCAGTGCCGGTCGTCCCGGGAGGGAACCTGCCGCTGAACTCGGACCTCGCGCTTTCCCAGTCGGTCACCGTTACCTCACCGGATAGCTCGGGCATCATCACCATGATGGCCGGAGTGAGGCCGACCACGTCACTTGGAGAACCGCTGCTTTCCCTCGCGTTCAGGAGGATCCTCGAGGTTCCACCGGTCCCCTCCGGGGCAACGTTCTCCTATGCCGGGTATGCTTACGAGGTAGAACCAAGCGGTGCGTACTTTGATCCCTACATCACCGTTGCCATCACGGTCTCGGAGGGAGACTGGGCCGGGCTCAAGGACAGGCAGCTCTACCTCAAGTGGTACAACCCGGGCACATCGGCATGGGAAGACATTCCGGCAACCATCGATCCGGTTGCACGCACGGTGAGTGCAAGGATAACCCATACCAGCATCTTTGCCCTCTTCGCAGAAAACCCGCAGACCCCTGCCACTACACCATCAACCAGCGTACCGACAACTCCCCCACCATCAGGAGGGATACTCTCCTACCTCTGGATCCTTGCCATAGTGGTGATAATAATCGTCGCGGCAGTTATCATCATAATTGTCCTGAAGAGACGTGGAGAGGAGGAGGAGGAGACATCCGAAGACGAATGGAAGATCGAATAAGAACCAATAACCCTTTTTTTCGTACCGGTACTTCTGCCAGTGGTCCTTACACCTGATCCTCGGTGTAATAGTAATATTCTCCGCCCGCTTTCTGGTCGCGGTCAAGGTAGGACCCTGGCTTGTTGATCCTCGGCCTCCCGCTCCGGTCCCTCCGGAAAGTGACCCCCAGCCGGGAGAGGAACCGGTTCATGCCCTCCCGCATGCCGAATGGACCGGTCGCTTCACCAGAGATCCCCGGCTCGCCGTCAAAGACGAGGATCCGCTCGCTGATCATGTCGATCAAGTAGATATCGTGGTCGATGACGAGGATTGCCGCACCACGGCCGTCAGCGTGGTGGCGGAACATCCGGGTAATCCGGACCCGCTGCTCGACGTCAAGGTGAGCGCTTGGTTCATCCAGGATATAGAGGTCTGCGTCGCGGGAGAGGCAGGCGGCGATGGCCACCCGCTGGAGCTCTCCACCCGAGAGGGTGTCGACCGGGGACTGGAGGATTGGGCCAAGGGAGAGTGGCTCGATGATATCGTGCTGGTATATCGGGGTGTCAAAGGTCCGGGAGCTCTGCCGCAGGAAAAATTCAACGGTGTCAGAGCAGGTGGCCTTGAGGTACTGGGGCTTATAGGAGACCCGGGCATTCAGTTCCACCGGACCACCGTCCGGTTCCTCGACTCCGGCAAGCAGCCGCGCAAAGGTGCTCTTCCCGATCCCGTTTGCCCCGACCAGGCCTAGCACTTCCCCGGCACTGATATCACCGGCTCCGACAACGAGGCGGAACCGGTCATATCTCTTCTCCATCTTCGGGAACTCGAGGAGAGTTTCGCGTTCCGCCTGCTTCTCGTGGGCCCGCTTCTCAAACACCACCGGGTATTCCCTGAACCGGACATTCTCTTCCGGGAGATAGCCTTCCAAGTACTGGTTGATCCCCACCCTGACTCCCTTGGGCTGGGTGATCACCCCGAACACTGCCGGTTTCCCGTATGCGACATGCACCGTGTCGGCCAGCATGTCGAGGATGGCCAGGTCATGTTCGACGATGACGATGGGGCGCGATGCCGCAAGTTCCCGGATGAGCGTTGCCGCCGCCATACGCTGGTAGATATCGAGAAACGGCGTTATCTCATCGAGGAAATAGAAATCGGCATCGCGGGCAAGACAGGCAGCGATGGCCACCCGCTGGAGCTCTCCACCCGAGAGGGTCGCGATGTCGGAATCGAGGACTGGCTCAAGGGTGAGGGCTGAAATGTAGTTCCCAAGCCGGCCCCGCTCATCGGTGGATGCCAGGAGCTCGCCGGCCGTTCCCGAAAAGACCCGCGGGATATAATCGATGTACTGGGGTTTGACCGCCACCTTCAGCTTTTTTGTCGAGATGGTGAGCAGGTAATCGAAGAGCTCGGTCCCGGTATACTCCCGAAGGATCTCCTCCCACCCGGCCGTGCGGTCGAAAATCCCGAGGTTGGGAGTCAGCTGGCCGGACAGGATCTTGACCGCCGTGCTCTTCCCGATCCCGTTTGCCCCGAGTATGCCGGTCACTTTCCCTTCGACCGGGATCGGGAGCCCGTAGAGGGCAAAGCCGTTTACCCCGTAACGGTGGGTTGGCTGCTCGAGCTCTTCGGGCAGGCTGACGATATCGATAGCCTCAAACGGGCATTTCTTGACGCATATCCCGCACCCGACACAGAGCTCCTCTGATATGACCGCTTTTCCGTCCTCGCCGATGATAACCGTCTCGTCTCCGGTCCGGACCCGGGGGCAGTACAGGATGCATTCAGTGCCGCATTTCCGCGAGTGACACCGATCCTTGTGGACAACCGCTATCCGCATGGTGGGATCACGATGGTGTGCCGGACAGGAGGAGCGTCCAGGTTATGAACCAGAAGGCAAACGTCATGAACCCCTGGTAGAACCAGTCCTTTTTTCCAAGCGATGCCGGTCCGAGTCGCATGGCCTGGAAGATATGCCGCTGGACCACCACTCCTGCAGCCATTATGACCAGGCCGAGGAAGGTATAGCTCTGGAGCCCGAGGATATTGGCAGGGTCGACAGCCAGGCGGGATATAACCCCGGTCACAATTCCCATGACACAGGCAACCAGGGATCGCTGGATCCGCTGGAGGTGCTCCGCGCTCTTCTCTTCAGGAGTTTTCCTGACCGCAATGACCGGCTTATCCTCTTGCTCTTCGGCACTCATCACTACACCTAGTAGTCCTATTTTTAGGTCGTTGTCTCATATCTAATTTGGTATCTCCCATGGCGACACGCGAAGGTATGAGCGGGATCGATCTCCGGGCTGTGGTCACCGAGTGGACCGGGCTCCTCCCACTATGGATCGCCAAGGTTTACCTGATCCCTCCGGGTTTCCTCGCATTCCGGCTCCATGGACGGGAACATGCCCGGTTCTTCCTGCTTATCGAGAACGGGAAGCGTGCCCACCTCACGGCTGCGCTTCCCCACCCTCCGAAATTTCCACCGCCGTTTGCCATGCTCCTTCGCAAGCATATCTCGGGTGGGAGGATCCTCTCCATCACGCAGTATGGTATCCAGCGGATAGTTACCATAGATATCGGGAAGCATGGGACGGAATACCACCTCGTGGTCGAACTATACGATGAAGGAAACGTGGTGCTCTGCGATCAGCAGTATACCATCATCCAGCCGATGCGCCCCCAGCGGTTCCGGGAACGGGACGTGGTTGCCGGTGTACCTTACGTATTCCCGCCCCCTGACCCCTCAACCTTTTCCCAGGAGGAGTTCCGCCGGTACCTCCTGGCAGAAGACCGTGACCTGGTCAGGGCGCTTGCCGTCGGGGTGATGCTTGGTGGAACTTATGCCGAAGAGCTCTGCAGGAGGGCCGGGATCGAAAAGACCATCCCGGCAAGGGAGGCAGATGCCAGTGTCGTATACCGTGAACTCCACCGGCTCATCGATGAAGTTTCGCAGGAGATCGCCCCGCTCCGGCATGGTAATGCGGTCCTCCCGGCAGGGGGGGAGGCACCTGCTGCAGGAGACGGGCTCCCGGCATTCAACCAGGCGCTGGACTGGTTCTACCCGCCTGTCCCGGAGGCGGAGGCCGAAGCGGCGAAGGTCGCGGAGAAACTGGGCAGGCAGGAGCGTATCCGCGCCCGGCAGGCCGAGCTTCTCTCCAGGTACGAGGGGCGGGTGGCAAAAAACGAGCGGATCGTTGAGCTGATGTATGGGTCGTATCCCCTCCTCCAGGAGATCATCACGGCACTGGAGAAGGCAAGCTCGACAAAGTCGTGGCAGGAGATCTCGCAGATCCTCGCCGCCCAGGACTCCGGCCCTGCAACAAAGATCCTCTCGGTCAATCCCGCCGGGGCATCGGTTGACGTGGATATTGGCGAGCGGGTCACCCTGTTTGTCCACGATGGCCTCGAGGCAAGCATAGGCCGCTATTTTGAGGCAAACAAGAAGCTCAGGAAGAAGATTGCCGGGGCCCGGGCGGCAATGGAGCGGCCATTGGCTGCCAAAGAGAGAAAAGCGGCCCGGGCAGCGATCATGAAGCGGCGCTGGTACCACCGCTTCCGCTGGTTTTCAACAAGCGACGGCGTCCTCGTGCTTGGCGGAAAGGATGCCTCCCAGAACGAGGAGCTTGTCAGGAGATACATGGAGGGAGGAGACCTGTTTGTCCATGCAGACGTCCATGGGGCAAGCGTGGTGATCGTGAAGGGGGCAACCGGGCGGATGGACGAAGTGGCGCAGTTTGCCGCCTCGTTTTCGGGTGCGTGGAGGAGCGGCCATTTTTCCGCGGACGTGTACGCGGCCAGGCCCGCCCAGGTGAGTAAAACGCCGGAGTCCGGTGAATACATCAGCCGTGGTTCATTCGTGGTACGTGGGGAGCGGGAATACTTCCGGGATGTCCCGCTTGCCGTGGCCATCGGGCTGCAGCGTGAGCCCGAGGTCGCGGTGATCGGGGGGCCTCCCTCCGCGGTATCGGCAAGAACAGATCTTTTCGTCACCCTTGTGCCCGGCACCTTCGAGCCCAATGATATGGCAAGAAAACTGTTGCGGGTCCTGCGGGACCGGCTCGGCGACGAGGCGAAAGGGCTCAGGGGCGTGCTCTCGGCTGAGGCTATCGCCGCATTCATCCCGCCGGGCGGGTCAGACATGGTGGAGAGATGAAAGCCGAACAGGGAGAGATCCAGAGGTCATTTGGGGAGATGCGGCTCTTTCCCGAGAGCCTTGACGACCTCTGGCACTTCTCGCACCTTATCGGCCCCGGCGACCTGGTCTTTGCCACGACCCTGCGGACAGTCGAGGTGCCGCCAGACCGGCTCCGGCCTGAAAAGCCTGAGAAACGGCCGGTACGTCTCGGGATCCGTGTCGGTAAGGTCGAGTTCCACAGGTTTTCCAACCGGCTCCGCATTCACGGGGTTATCGAACATGGTCCCGAGACCGGCGCACACCATACCCTGAACATCGAGCCGGGATACGAGATCTCGGTGATCAAGCGATGGCGGCAGGTCGAGTTTGAGCGGATCGATCGGGCGGTGAAGGCATCGGTATTCGAAGCGGTCCATGTCCTGACCATCGAAGAAGGGGATGCAGAACTCTTCAGGATCCGCCAGTTCGGGCCGGAAGGTGTACTGTCCTGCACAGCAGGGAGTGGGAAGGGGTCGGGGGAAGACACCCGCCAGGACTTCTTTGCCCGGGTGGCCTCCCACCTCTCACCGATCGCCGGCCCCCTGGTGATCGCCGGGCCGGGATTTATCAAGGAGGACTTCATGCGGTACCTCCGGGGAGTCCTTCCCGGGATCGCCGCCCGCTGCATCGTGGCAGAGACAAGAAGAATCGGGCCGGGAGCAGTCCAGGAAGTCATCGGCCAGGGAGTCCTTGAGAAGATCCACGAGGATTTGCAGCTTGGCAACGAGGTCAGGGCGATGAACGAACTGCTCGCGCGAATCGGCAAAGATCTCCCGGCCGCATACGGAAGGGCACATGTGCAACGGGCAGTCGATTACGGGGCCTGCGAACAGCTCCTGGTGCTCGATTACCTTCTCAGGGATGAGGGGATCGCCCACCTGATCGACCGGGCCGAGCTGATGGGCGCTGCAATCGTGGTCTTCTCTTCAGAGTTCGAACCGGGAAAGCAGCTCGATGGCCTGGGCGGGGTTGCCGCCCTGCTCCGTTATTCCGTGGAATAACGAGGCGAACCTATTTATCAGAGGAGCCTCCACGGGAGATTAGATGCTCCGGCACACCTGCGGATACGAACTCGAGATCCTGTGCAGGAACTGCGGAAAACCGGTGGAGTACCGCACCCGGCAGGGACTTGTCTGCCCAAACTGCGGGCGGGTGGTTACCCTTGTCTGCCCCGGTTGCGGAATGCGGTGGTAGGGCTCTAGACCCGGCCCCTCACCCACTCTGCGTAGCGGTGGCGAAGCGTTGAGATCTCTTCAGGGGATAGATCTTTTTTCCGCCTGGAATCAAGGTGGTTCTGGAGCTGCTGGATGATATCTTCTGCCATGGTGAACTCCTCGACTTCGAGGTACACCGGGGATCCGGCAACACTGATGGTCTCCCCGCAACGGGGGCAGAGTTTCCACTGCTGTAACCGGTCGACATAGGTAAAAGTCCTGCATCCGCCACAGCGGATGATGAGGTACATCCTAACCGGGTATTGCCGTGCTGGGTGGATATATATTGCGGCCCTGCCAGGCAGGCCCCGGGGGATATATCCGCTTTATCATTACCCCCGACCCAGAAAGAAGAAGTATGCGAGAAGAGCCGATTACCGTTGTCGGGGTTCGCGGGCTCCCGCTCATCACGGAGGGCGACGATCTCTGCGCCCTGATCTCGGAACGGGTGGTCCTTTCAGACGGGGACATTGTCTGTATCGCTTCATCTGTTTATTCAAAGGCGAAAGGCTACACCCGCTCCCTGTCAGACATCGTCACGGGTGAGCGGGCCATCAGGATAGCTGGAAGGACAAAGGAAGACCCAAGGTTCATCCAGGCGGTCCTTGACACTTCCCGGGATGTCATCCTCGAATATCCCTTCGTGCTCTGCGAGCTCCCCTGCGGCCATGTCGGTGTGCGGGCCGGGGTCGACCAGAGCAATATCGAAGACGGACATATCATCCTCCTCCCCCCTGACCCGATGGCTGCCGCAGCCGACCTCCGGGAAGGGTTCCGTGCCCGGACCGGGAAAGATGTGCGGGTGATCGTGACCGACACCTGCGGCAGATCGTTTCGGAGGGGGCAGACCGGTCATGCCATCGGGTGGAGCGGCATGCCTGCCATCCGCGACTTCCGGGGAGACTGCGACCTGTTCGGCCACGAGCTGAAGATCACCGAGGAAGCGGTTGTAGACGAGATCGCTGGTTTTGCAAATTTCGTGATGGGAGAAAGCGACAACGCAGTCCCGGTCGTGGTCTTCCGCAACTGCCCGGACTGGAACGGCCACGATACCATCTACTTCTCCGCGGAAGAGGATATCATCAGGAAACGGTTGAAAGAACGGTGATGCCCACCCGGGTTCACTTCGTGGTGCAGGTATACGAAATGATAACCCCCTTTTTTCATCGCCATTGCAACGGACGGATGCCTGGATTTACAGGGTTATCCATTACTCTCCATCGGCACCTTCATTTTGAAAAAGTTTGATCCGCCGGATATGATCAGAAGAGAAAGTTGAGCACGATGACGATTATCGACAGTGCAATGGCAACCACGATAACCGAGTACGGGTTTATGTGGACGGCACGTTTGTCCTCGCTCTCATAGTAGTTGACCAGTCCGGCTGATGATATCAGTCTGCCGCCAGCTTTCTTTGCCATACCAGGTTATTTCTCCCATTCAACCTATATAAAAACGGTGACAGGGCATGGGTGCGGAGGATCTCGTTATCGAAGGACAGGCACTCCTTGGCGAGGAACTGCTGGCCAGGAATGTGACCATCGTGGTGGAACGGGGAATTATCCGCCGTATCGAGGAGACCTCCGGTCGACCGGCAGCATGGATATGCCCGGCTTTCTTCAATGCCCATACCCACGTGGGGGACAGCGTGGCCATGGATATCCCGGTTACGGGCGACCTGGAAGAGATGGTAACCCCGCCCCACGGCCTTAAGCACCGGATCCTTGCTTCAACACCGGAGGATGACCTGGTAGCGGCGATGCGCGCCACAGTCAGGAGCATGTACCGGTACGGGACGGCAGGTTTTGCCGATTTCCGCGAGGGAGGAGTGCCCGGGGTGGAGGCGCTCGGGCGTGCCGCAGAAGGGCTGTCATGCCGGCCCCTGATCCTCGGGCGGGATGGTGGAGAACTGGCAGGAGACGGTGCCGGGATAAGCAGTGCGCGCGATATACCCTCTCTCGACGAGGTGGTGTCGCGGACCAGGGCTGCCGGAAAACTGGTCGCGTTCCATGCCGGCGAAAGAGATCCCTTCGATATAGATACTGCACTCACATACGAGCCCGATCTCCTTGTCCACTGCACTCACGCCACCGGGGAGCACCTGAAACGGTGTGCGGATGAGGCGATCCCGGTAGCAGTCTGCGCACGGTCGAACTGGCTGTTCGGGGTTACCGGAAGCGCGCGGAACCCCCCGGTACGCGGGATGATCGACCAGGGAGTCCCGCTCCTTATCGGGACCGACAACTGCATGACAGTACAGCCCGATCCCTGGAGGGAGATGTCGTTTCTCACAACCGTGTACCGGGTCCCCCCGGATACGGTGCTCCGGGCCGCTGTAGCCGGTTCGGCCCTTTCCGGCAGTTCATACTTCATCAGGGAGAGGTCCCCGGCAAATTTCCTGGTGCTGGCGCCTCGGGAATCAAACCTGTGGCTCTCCCGCGATCCGGTCAGGACACTGGCCAGCAGGGCGGGGGCGGACAATATCCTCAAAAAAGTTATTAATTCATGAAAATACATTAATAGAAAAGCTCTTTTGGGGGTACCCATGTTCCAACACATTCTCGTGGCAATAGACGGATCAAAGATCAGTGACCAGGCACTGGGAGCGGCAATCGAAGAAGCACGGGTCTGGAAGGGATCCCTGCACGCGATCTACGTTGTAGAGACCGGCCTCTTCTCATCGCTGCCAATGGACAGCACGTGGGAGATCATGTACAGCATGCTCGAGCAGGAAGGGAACACTGCCCTTGAAGCGGCCCGCGAGAAGGCCAAGAAACATGGTGTCAGGATCGAGACCTCCATCAGGCAGGGGCATGCTGGCAACGAGATCCTGAAGGCTGCCGGTGAAATCGGCGCAGATCTCGTCGTTGTAGGATCACACGGGAAAAGCGAGGTCGACCGGCTCCTGCTCGGGAGTGTCAGCTCGTTTGTGGTCTCGAACTCTCCTACAACGGTCATGGTGGTGAGACCACGGAAATGAAAGTCGCAGAATACATGACCACCGAGGTTGTCCGGGTCGAGATTCCCGGAAACCGTGACGAAGTGCTGAAGATCCTGAAACGGACCGGCATCAGCGGAGTTCCGGTGCTGAAGGAGGGCAAACTGGTGGGGATCATCACCCGGAAGGATCTCCTCCGCAAGTCTGATGAGACCCAGCTCGGCCTGCTGATGACCCGGAACCCGGTCACCGTGCACCCCGATGCCCCTGTCGAGGAAGCCGCAAGGCTCATGGTCGAGTATAATGTCAGGAGACTGCCGGTCATCGATGGGGAGGAGCTCGTCGGCCTCATCTCGGTCGCCGATCTCATCCATGCCCTCGCCCAGCTCCGGATCGGGGAAGAGATCAAGGACCGGTATGTATCCCAGACCTATGCCCTCTGGGAAGAGACCCCCCTTCCGCTCGTCGCCCGGATCATGGATATATCGGGATTCGAAGCGATCCCCATCCTCGATGCAGAAAGCAGGCTGCTCGGCATCATCTCTGAAAGGGACCTGATCCGCCATTCGTCCATAGAGGACATGGTCGAGATCAGCGATTTCTCGAACGGAACGGACGATGATGAATGGACCTGGGAAAGCATCCGCGACATGCATACCATCTCGTATGGCATCTCCCGCATCCAGCTGCCGGAGCGGCCGGTCAAGTCGGCGATGATCACCAATGTCATATCCGTCCCCCTGAATTCCGGGGTGAGCGAATGCGCATTGAAGATGAAACGCGGGCGAGTCGACCAGCTTCCCGTAGTGAACGGTGACAAGAAACTGGTGGCCATGCTATTTGACCGCGACCTTATCACCGCTTTATACAACCAGGCGGAACAATAAAAACCTTTAAATTTTCTTATGACATGTATTGTGATGAAGCGCTTTTGAGAAGTTTTCCCAGCGTTTTCTGCATTTTGGGGTATATATATGATTGAAGGAGCCCAGGAACCCCTGAAGGGGACGACCACCGTGGGACTGGTCTTTGAAGATGGTGTTGTCCTCGCCACCGAGCTACGGGCCACGATGGGGTATTTGATCGCCAGCAAGAAGGCCAAGAAGGTGTACCGGATATCCGACCGCATCGGCATGACCACCGCGGGCGGCGTCGGCGATGCACAGCAGATGGCACGGCTCATGACCGTGGAGTGCAGCCTCTACAATATCCGGCGGGGACGGTCGATGTCGGTTGCGGCGGCATCCACCCTGCTCGCCAATATCCTGAACAACAACCGTTACTTCCCGTACTACGTCCAGCTCCTGGTCGGCGGCGTCGATGAATCCGGACCAGGCCTCTTCTCGGTTGATGCACTTGGCGGTGTGACCAGGGAAGAGGAGATCGTAGCGACAGGGTCAGGCTCACCCATGGCCTACGGTGTTCTCGAAGACCGGTTCAGGAAAGGGATGCCACGGGACGAGGCGGTGGCACTCGCGGTACGGGCCGTAAGGGCGGCCATGAAGAGAGACTCCGGTTCAGGGGAAGGCCTCCATGTCGTGGTGATAACAAAGGACGAGTACCTGGAGATTGGCGACGAGGAAATCTCAAAGAAATTCGCTGCTGCTGCCAAAGTATAACTCTTTTTTTTAAGGACTGATCTGATGCTTATTGAAGAACGACTGAAAGAACTCAAGGACAAGATCAACGAGAAAGTACCATCCGGTATCACCGTATCCGAAGTGGAATTCGAAGGGCCCGAGCTCGTGATTTACACCGATGATCCAAAGCGGTTCGCTGATGAAGCGGACCTCATCAGGATCCTTGCCAGGGACCTTCGGAAACGGATCGTGGTCCGGCCAAACGTGCTTGAAGACCCTGACCGGGCGGTAAACGAGATCCGGTCGGTAGTGCCGGAAAGTGCCGGGATAACGGATATATTTTTTGACGCAGACACCGGTGAAGTCCTGATAGAGGCCGAAAAGCCCGGCGTGGTCATCGGCAAGAACGGGGCAACGCTTCGCGAGATCACCCGGCATATCGGCTGGACTCCCAAGGTGGTCCGGACTCCCCCAATAGAGAGCTCAACGGTAAAGCAGATCCGCCAGTACCTGCGCTCGGTGAACGAGGAGCGAAAGACGTTCCTCCGGACCATCGGGAGGAGGATCCACAGGGACGTCATAAGCAAGGACCAGTGGGTCAGGGTGACAATGCTCGGGTGCTGCCGTGAAGTGGGCAGGGCGGCGTTCCTGTTGAGCACTCCTGAGAGCAGGGTGCTGATCGATTGCGGCGATAAACCGGACAACAGCAACAACACCCCATACCTCTACGTGCCCGAGATCCACCCCCTCTCCCAGCTTGATGCCGTGGTGCTGACCCACGCCCACCTCGATCACTGCGCTCTCGTCCCCCTGCTCTTCAAGTACGGGTATGACGGCCCGGTCTACAATACCCCGCCCACGCGTGACCTCTCGGCCATGCTCCAGCTCGACTATCTCGACGTGGTATCCAAGGAAGACCGGAAAATTCCCTACAGCTCAAACGAGGTAAAAAGCTACATCAGGCATTCCATCGTGCTCAACTACGGGAGTGTCACCGATATAGCACCCGATATAAAACTCACGTTCCACAATGCCGGACACATCCTTGGATCGGCAATCGCCCACTTCCATGTCGGCGATGGGCTCTACAATATCGCCTTTACCGGTGACTTCAACTACAGCAAGAGCAGGCTGTTTAACCCGGCAACCAACCAGTTCCCACGCCTGGAAGCCCTCTTCATGGAGAGCACGTATGGCGGCAGCGCGGATATCCAGCCCCCCCGGGCTGAGGCCGAAGAGAAGCTCTACGAGACGGTGAATGCCACCATCGGGCGGGGCGGCAAGGTCATCATCCCTGCATTCGCAGTCGGGCGGTCCCAGGAAGTCATGCTCGCACTGGAAGAGGGTATCCGGAAGGAAAAGATACCGAAGGTGAAGATAGCCCTCGACGGGATGATACGCGAGGCAACGGCCATCCACACCACCTACCCTGAGTACCTGAACAGCGATCTCCGCAACCAGATCTTCAAGGAGGGCTTAAACCCCTTCCTCGCAGACTGCTTTGTCGCGGTCGACTCGCCCGACCTCCGGGAGCGGATCATTGCCGGCGACCCATGTGTCATCATCACCACGAGCGGTATGCTGAACGGCGGGCCGGTCATGGAGTACCTGAGCAACCTGGCACAGGACGAGCGAAATGCCCTTGTCTTTGTCGGCTACCAGGCAGAAGGGACACTGGGCCGCAGGATCCAGAAAGGGTGGCGGGAGGTGCCGATCGGGCGGCGTGAGACCATCCTCATCAACCTCGAGATAGTAACCATCGACGGGTTCTCGGGCCATTCCGACCGGCGGCAGCTGATCAACTACGTCGGGCATGTCCAGCCAAAACCCGAGAAGATCTTTACCATCCACGGTGACGAGGGCAGCACCATCGATCTTGCAAGTTCGCTCTACAAGCGATACCACATCGAGACCCGTTCACCGATGAACCTTGAAACATACCGGATGATATGAAAACACGGCTCTCTTTGGGCCTGGGCGTTTTCTCGGTGATGGCCCTCTCGAATGCCATCGTTCCCATCCTCGCAGGGTTCGGCGACAGCACCATCAGCCAGGGAGCGATCTATTCCGCCTACTTTTTCGGGGCGTTCCTGCTGGTGCTCCCATCGGGGTTTCTTGCCGACCGCATCGGTGAGATCCCCCTTGTCCGGGCTGGGCTTGCCCTCACCATCATCCCGGGGCTCCTCATCGCTGCTTTCCCACCCACTCCCTCTCTCATACTACTCCGCCTGGTCGAGGGCATCGGAGCCGGACTGTTCGTCCCGTCAGCACTCGCGCTGATCAATGCCCGCACAGACCACGAAGCCGGGAGCGGCACGTTCATGGCCATGCTCAACATCGGGCTGGTGGCCGGCCTGATCGGGGGGGGATGGCTGGCCGAGGTATCGGGAATGCCGATGGCCGGCATCCTGCTCTTTACCGCATCGTGCGCCATCCCGGCTGCTGCAAGCATTTTCCTCACACCGGGGCCGGAGCGGGCGCTCCCTCCCGAGACGATGAGCGGGACCCTGCAGCGGCTCGTTCGGGTGACCCGGGACTATTTCTGGTTATGGCTTTCGGCGGTCATCCTGCTCGGGGCGACAGGGGCTCTGACCGTTCTGTATCCCGAATTTTCCAGCATGTCCCCGGCTGTCCTCGGGTTGACCATCGCTGCCATGAACCTCTCGACCGCATTCGCGGTGGTGATCGTCTCCCGCATCCATCTCCCCCCGGTCCCGGCCATCAGGGTTGCAGCCCTGGGGATGGCCGGCGCGGTGATGCTCGTTTTCCTTTCGCCGTTTTCCTTTATCCTGGTGGGAGTGCTTGCCGGCGTGGTGATGATCGCCCAGCTGGCATTCCTCGCAACCTCGGAGGTTCGCCAGGGGGTGGTCATGGGACTCTTCAATGCCGCGAGTTACGGCGGGATGAGCATCATGCCGTTCATCGCCGGCATCGTTGCCGAGCTCTCGTCATTCTTCGTCGCGTTCCTGGTGGTTGCCTGCTTCGGGCTGGTGGTAGTGGCGACCATAGGCAGGCTGACGGTTCACTGAAACGGGCTTGCAGCATGGGGGATCGTTTCCCTCCAGCCGGATAAATTCCCGGAAAAACCACGACCTCCCGCTGGAAAGCTCATGCTGCAGGTGCCCGGGGCCCGGATGGCTGGATGCCCGGGCATGGGTCGTGCCCGCCCGCGGGAGGCTGCCGGCGATCACGCAGTGGAATACCCCCCAGCCAGGCCCCGCTTTTCACCACCACGAATGGCTGACGTGCCCCCTTGCCGCAGGTGTCGCCTCTCTTCCCTGCGGTGTCCGCTTGATCAGGCCGGCCTGGATGAGGTAGGGTTCGTAAACCTCCTCGATGGTCCGGGGGTCCTCGCCGATCGAGATGGCGATGGTCTTCAGCCCGACCGGGCCACCCCCGAAGTCATCGATTATCACCGACAGGATCCTCCGGTCCATGTCATCGAGGCCAAGCCGGTCGACGCCAAGCAGGGTGAGGGCCTGGTCGGCAACCGTGCCGCTGATGCACCCGTCACTTCGGACCAGCGCATAGTCACCGACCCTGCGAAGCAGCCTGTTGGCAATCCTCGGGGTGCCCCGGCTCCTCCCGGCAATCTCCGCACACCCCCCGGGGGTGATGGGGAGGCCAAGCACGCCAGCGCTACGCCATACAATCCTTTCCAGCTCCTCACGGGAGTAGGGATTGAGCCGGAAGACCATCCCGAAACGGTCCCGGAAGGGAGAGGAGAGGAGGCCCACCCGGGTGGTGGCCCCGACCAGCGTGAAGGGGGAAAGGTCGATCTTGATGGCCCGGGCGCTCGGTCCCTCGCCGATCATCACATCGATTGAAAAGTCTTCCATGGCAGGGTAGAGTATCTCCTCGACAACGATGGGGAGCCGGTGTATCTCATCGATAAAGAGGATGTCCCCTTCTGCAAGAAGGGTGAGTGTGGCGGCAATATCGCCCGCCCTCTCGAGAACCGGCCCGCTGGTACAATGGATGCCGCTCCCAAGCTCCCGGGAGATGATGTGGGCAAGCGTGGTCTTCCCAAGACCTGGAGGCCCGGAAAAGAGGACGTGATCGAGCGGCGATCTCCGAATCCTTGCCGCACCTATGGCGATGGCCAGCGCTTCCCTGACCGCATCCTGACCGATGAAATCCGGGAGACGGTCCGGCCTGATGCCCGGCTCTTCGATCTCGCCTTCCCGGAGAGCCGGGGAGACGATGCTCTCCTCCATGCTACTGCTCCCGGAGAACGGCCAGCGCGGCCTTGATGACTGCAGCAACATCCGGGGACGGGTCAGCTGCAAGCACCTGGTCGACAGCCGCCCGCGATTCGCGCTCCGCAAAGCCGAGCGCCACCAGCGCGCTCACGGCATCCCGCCGGGCCGGGTCGATCCCGGAAGGCGCAGCACTCCCGAACTCCGCCGCTTTCTTCCGGAGCTTGTCCTTCAGCTCGAGGATGAGCCGCCTGGCGCTCTTCTGGCCGATCCCTGATATCCGGGTGAGCACTTTTTCGTCTTCATCGAGGATAGCAGCGGCGAACTCGGGGATGCTGATCTGGGAGAGGATCGAAATGGCAAGGGCCGGGCCGACCCTGGTGACGCTGATCAGCATGCGGAACATCGAAAGCCCGGACGGGTGGAGAAACCCGTAGAGCACCAGTTCGTCCTCCCTGACCGCGAGGAAGGTATAGGCGCGGACCTTCCGGGGAGCCCCGGAAAGCACGCGGAGGTCCGGGCCGGTCATCCTCACTTCGAATCCTATCCCGCCTGTCTCGATGATCGCCGAGCCCTCACCTGTGGAAATGACCTCCCCGGAAATCTGGGCGATCATGGAGGCCTCATGACGTGGACATGGCAGAGGGCAATGGAGAGGCCGTCAGCGACATCATCGGGTTTCGGTATCTCGGGCAGATCCAGCAACCTCCGGATCATGTCCTGCATCTGTTTTTTGTCGGCCTTCCCTGACCCGGTAATGGCCTGCTTGACCTGGTTTGGGGTGTATTCAGCCACAGGGACCCCGTTTTGCCGGGCGGCAAGGAGGATGACCCCGCGCACTTCGGAGACCTGCATGGCAGAGGTCACGTTCCGGGAAAAGAACAGCTTCTCCATGGCCAGCCAGGACGGCCGGTATTGCCGGATGAGGTCGGATATGCCGCAATAGATCTCTTCCAGGCGCTCAGGGGTCCCTTTCTCCCGGCCCGATGTACGGATGCAGTCATAGCAGACCGCCCGCGACCGCCCGTCTTCCACCTCAAGTACCCCGTACCCGACAATTGCCAGGCCGGGATCGATCCCAAGCACGATCATGCCGCTGTTCCTGCGAAACCAGGCTGTTTCAGGAAACTGGTTTGTTTTTGAAGAGAGATATCCTTTTGCCAGGGATAAAACGGGCAGGAGGATACGAGGAGCGGGGTGTGCAGTTCCCGGCCTGCCCGGAAATGCTCACCTGATTACCCCCGGGGCTTTTCGGGCAGTTGGCAGACCAGCTCGTCCAGTGTTTCGAAGAACAGGTCACCTTTCATCCGGTCCCACATCTTAACGAATACCCGGTACAGCCGGGCACGTTCCCGGTTCCGGTCTTCCAGGAGGGCCGGGATCGCTGCGTGGTTTTTCCCGGGGGTGCCGGGTTCCTGGAGCAGTCCTGGTCCTGGATCATGCAGGAATGCAGGAAGGAATTCGATCCATACATCGCAGTCGTGCATCTGGCCAAGGACATCCTGGAGGGCACGGATCCGTCGGATGGCCGCTTTGAGTGCTCCGCCAGAGAGACGGTTGAAGATCTCGAGGGTATACCGGAGCCGTTTTGCCGCAATCCTCATCTCGTGGTGGCGGATGACTGCCTCCGGGTCATGTACCGCCGGTCCAAAGGCCAGGAGAGCGGTGGCCCGGGAGGAGATGATCTTCTGCGCTTTCCGGGATAGTGTCCCGGGCTTCTCCCAGCCCCGGGTCTCCTGCCGGGGACTGGCAAGCACCATGCCAAACTCATGGAGTTCGCCTCCTTCCCGCAGCAAAAGCGCCACAGTCTCAACCGCCGGCTGGACGATCTTTCGTCTCTGCCGCAGGTCCCTGAGGAGGGCCAGGATGTCACGGGGGCAGGTTTCCGGTGATGCTGCAAGCCTCCCGTCCTCCGGGCAGTCATACCCATGCCCGCGGAGATACTCTTCGACAAAGGCGATCTGGACATCGAGGTCGCGGGCCTCGCCAAGCAGGGTGGTGATGGCTTTGATCTCTTTTTGCCACTTCCGGAATTTTTTCCGGGGAAAACAGGGTTTGAAGACCGGGAGTGCTGCCCGGAGCCTCCGGGAGGCGACCCGCATCCGGTGGACATGTTCAGGGTCGTCTCCTGTGCTCACCCCTTCCGACTCCCTGACCAGTGCCTGCCACGATTGCCGGATGTACTTCAGTCCATACGGGCAGGTGGAAACTGCCTGGTCCCGCGATCCCTTTTCAGCTGGCGGTCGGGTCATGCTGCCATTCTCCCCGGTGCTGGATACACCATTCCTGTGCATTTTTCACCGGTTCGGCGGGGCTCCGGATTGCCCGCCGGTATGTCCCGTCGGAAAACATCACCCGGAGCTTTACATTGTCGCTGAGGTGTACCGGGATGATCAGGTCACGGAGGCCGGAACAGATACCCGGATCGGTTACAGGGAAGAGGATCTCCACCCTCCGGTCAAGGTTCCGCGGCATGAGATCAGCGCTCCCGACGAGGAAGTCCTCGTCCCCGCCGTTCCGGAAATAGTACACGCGGGTGTGTTCGAGAAACCTGCCGACAATCGATGTAACGGTTATATTCCCGGACACACCCTCGATCCCCGGGCAAAGACAGCAGATCCCACGGACCTGGAGGTCGATTTTCACCCCGGCCTGCGATGCACGGTACAGGGCGGTGATGCATTCACGGTCGACAAGAGCATTCAGCTTGAATATGATCCGGCCGCCTCCCGACTCCTTGTGCCGCACGATCTCCCGATCGATCCGGGAGAGTATACCGGACCTGATACCTGACGGTGCTGCCAGGAGCTTGCGGAAGGAGGACACCCGTGCACAGCCGGTGAGCGTATTGAAGAAATCGGCCGCATCGGCACCGATCTGCGGATCGGCGGTAAAGAAGCCGAAATCGGTGTATACGCGGCTGGTCTGTGCATTGTAGTTGCCGGTGCTCATGTGGACATAGGTCCGGACACCATCCTTCTCCCTCCTGACCACCATGCAGATCTTGGCATGGACCTTTAACCCGGGCAACCCGTAGACCACGTGGACCCCGGCCCGCTCGAGCGCCCGGGCCCAGTTGATGTTGTTCTCCTCATCGAACCTGGCCTTGAGCTCGATTATGGCGGCAACGGCTTTCCCGTTCACCCGGGCTTCGAGAAGTGCATCGACGACAGGCGAATTCTGCCCTACCCGGTAGAGCGTGATCTTGATGGCCAGGACTTCCGGGTCCCGCGCTGCCTGCCGGAGGAAATCGATGACCGGCATGAAGCTTTCGTAGGGGTGAAAGAGCAGGAGATCCCTCTCCCTGATGGCGGAAAACATGCTGTCACGGCCACTAACCACATCCGGGACCGATGGGATGAACGGGGCATCCTTAAGCTCAGGCCGATCGAGCGATGAGAAAAAGGAGAGGTCCGCCATGCCGAGCGGGGGTTTTATCCGGTAAAATGTCGATGCCGGGAGGCCAAGTTTCCTCCCGATCAGGGCACACATCGAGTCGGGCATGCTGGCGTCAACCTCGACTCGCACCGGCCGTCCCATCCGCCGCTGCCCGACCCTTTCTTCAACAGCAGTGAGGAGGTCGCCTGCCTCGTCCTCTTCTATTTCTATATCCGCGTCCCGGGTGACGCGGAACGGATACACTTCGGAAACCTCAAAGCCCGGGAAGAGCGCGCCCAGGTGCGAAGCGATCAGGTCCTCGAGGAAGACCAGGCAGGTCTCTTCCATACCGCTGGTCGTTTCCGGTCCACCACGGGGAACGGCGATCAGCCTTGGAAAGAGACTGGTTGGAACCTTGAGCCGGGCGAAATGCTCCTTTCCCGACCCCGGTTCCCTCACGCTAACCGCAAGGTTGAGAGAGAGGTTGGAAATGAAGGGGAACGGGTGAGAAGTGTCAAAGGCCAGCGGGGTGAGGACCGGGTAGATACCGGCCATGAACATGCCGGCAAGGGCTGCCTGCTGCCCGGCATCGAGTGAAGCATGGGAGAGCACCCGGATCCCGTGGCTGGCGAGCTCCGGTACGATATCCTGGTGCCAGAGCCGGGTCTGGCAGAGGAGGAGCGGTTCGAGGGCCCGGTGGATCCCGGCGAGTTGCCGGGCCGGGCTCATTCCATCAGGTGGAGCTTCGCGGACCCCCTGCGCCGCCTGTCGCCGGAGGCCGGAGACCCGGATCATGAAGAATTCATCCAGGTTGTTTGAGAAGATGGAAAGAAACTTCACCCTCTCGAGCAATGGATGGCCCGTATCCATCGCCTCCTCGAGGACGCGGTTGTTGAAGGCGATCCAGCTCAGTTCGCGGTTGATGAAGAGGGACGGGTGTTCGAGGGGAGTGCATCCCGTCTGCTCCCCTGGATCGCCCCCTTCCTGTGCCTCCATTGTTCACCAGTCACCTTACTATTGAAGATCCCGGCTAAAAACCCTGTGGTGCCACGGGGCAAAAAAGGACTTAAACCAAACAGTTTTACCCACCGGCGCCAATCTCTTCTTGCCGTGATTGACCATGGGATCCAATGACGACATCATGCATGAATTTGTAAGAAAGGAGCTCAGGAAACTCTATCCCAGCGTTGACGGATGGCAGATCAGGCCAGCGGCAAAGACTGAGGGGGGAAAGCAGGGGTTCGTCGTATGGCGGCGAATCCTTGGGCGGACAGAGGGAGCCCACGTGCTGGTCTCCTTTGACCGGATCATCGCCCCGGCGACAATCGACATCCTCTCTGCCATGAGCAGGAGCGATCCGATACCGGCGCTGGTAAACCCGAAAAAGATCCTCGTTGTCCCACGCAACACTGTCACCTCCTCCGTCCCCGGTGATGTGGATGTCCTGCCGATGAAGAATTTCGGTTGGGAGGACAAAGAACTGGTGTGGCTGAAACGCCGCGCCCAGATCGAAGAGAAGACCGCGGCAGCAAAGAGTTCCTAGGAACCGTATCAGAGACCTTCCCTTATTCTTTTTTCGAGGTTTTCTCCGTGAGAGCCCATCCAGTAGAGTTTACTGCAGTTCCGGCACCAGAAGAACCGGAGCCCGGTCCGGTTCCGTGGTGCATAGTCCGTGCCCGCGATCTCGTCCCCTGTTGCCGGCCGGAGGAGCCGGTTACAGAGCGAACAGCGGGTCAGTCGGATCTCCGGGACGATCAGGCCCCGCCGGGTAAGCTCCCTTACCTGGTCGAGGATATCGCTTCCCATGACCAGGACGGCCCGTTCACCTCCCCGTTCTGCAAGGTCCCGGTCTTTTGTCAGGAGGATCCTCCCGGTCCGATCGGCCAGGTCGAGAAGGAGGGTGTCCTCCCTCCGGTTCCCTTCCCGCAGGCTGTTTGCCGAGAGCGTGTCGTATCCCATGAACCGGAGGTACCGGCAGAGCGTCCCAAGCATCCTGTCGGCGATGAAAGCCGGCCTCCGGTCCGGTCTTTCAGACATGGTCTATGATGGCGATCTCTGCCCCGCAGGAAGTGCAGCTTCGCCCGGCAAGGTTCCTTTTTTGCGCGGAAAACCCCCGTCGCTCGATAAGGAGTGCCCCGCAGGCCGGGCAGTAGGTGCTCTCAAAACGGTGCATGTGGACGTTTCCCACGTACGGGTAGTGGAGACCGTTCTCTTTTGCCTGCTGGTAGATCCGCTCGAGCGTGGCCACCGGTGTCGCTTCAAGGTGCGTCATCCGGTAATCGGGGTGAAACCGGGTGAAGTGCACCGGTGTGTCGGGCCCGAGGTTCTCAAAAACCCAACGGATGAGCGCCCCGGTTTCTTCAGGCGAGTCATTCATGCCGGGAATTACCAGGTTGACCACCTCGATGTGCATCCCGAGTTCCCTGGCAAGGACGGTCGAGTCGAGCACCGGCTGGAGCTTTGCACCGCAGACTTTTTTGTAAAATTCCTCGGTGAATGCCTTGATATCCACCCTGAACGCATCGAGGACAGGGGCGATCTCGCGAAGCGCTTCTGCAGTGATGTATCCGTTGGTGACATAAACGGTGGCAAGCCCCTGCTGCTTTGCAAGCCTCCCCATGTCAAGGGCGTACTCGTGCCATATGGTCGGTTCATTGTAGGTCCAGGAGATGCTGGCACACGACCTCGCCTGCGCCCTCCGCACCCCTTCCTCCGGGGAGATATCGCGCAATGCCACTCCGGTGATATCCGCCCGCGATATCTGCCAGTTCTGGCAGTGCTCGCACCGGAAGTTGCAGCCGACACTCCCGATAGAGTAGGAGAGCGTTCCGGGAAGGAAGTGGTAGAGGGGCTTTTTCTCGATGGGGTCGACTGCCTCCGAACTCACCTTCCCATAGGTCAGCGCATACAGGACGCCGTTTTGGTTCTCCCGGACGCCGCAGATGCCGTGCTTTCCCTCCCGTATCGTGCAGCGATGGTTGCAAAGCGAGCATACCAGGGCCCCGTCTTCTCCCTGGTGGTACTGTCGTGCCTCATGCAGGTGCTCCATGATGAGGGATATGGGATTGCCAACATAAACGTGCCGGTTGCAGCCGATCACTCTCCGCGTTCGTTCCCTGGTGCGCGGTCATAATCGACCTCAACGATGAACGCTCCGGTATATCCGCACTTCTTGCACCGGTAGAGCTCCCCCAGGCACCCGCCAGCGACCCTGTAGACCTCGCTGCTCCCGCAGGACGGACACCGGAACATCGTCACAATAGGTATATGTAGCGTATCATGAAACATTGGGAAGATGAAGAAGGTCGTCCTCTCGCTTGGCGGGTCGGTCCTCGTCCCTACCCTTGAAGGGAACCGGGTTGCCGCCTATGCTGATGTTCTTTCCAGGATCTCCCGCCGGATGCACCTGTTTGTGGTTGTTGGCGGAGGGGGGGAGGCCCGGCGATATATCTCCGCGGCAAGGGAGATCGGGCTCGATGAAGCGCTGGCCGATGAGATCGGGATCCTTGTCACCCGCCTGAACGCCACCCTTCTTGCCGGTGCGCTTGGCGATGCCGCCGTTCCGGTTATCGCCGCCAGCCAGGCCGAAGCCTGCGCTGCTGCAGCGGCCGGAAAGATCGTGGTGATGGGGGGGGTCACCCCTGCACAGACAACCGATGCCGTTGCCGCAGTGCTTGCCGAACGGGCAGGCGCAGACCTCATGGTCAACCTGACTTCGGTTGACGGGATCTACACCGCCGACCCGAAGACCGACCCCGGGGCGAGGAAACTGGACGTGATCTCTGCCGATCAGCTGCTCGGGATCGTTGGGAATGCATCATTCGCTGCAGGCGCAAACACGGTGATCGATGCGGTCGCTGCCAGGGTCGTGAAGCGAAGCGGAATCCCCCTCCTGGTCATCGATGGATCGGACCCGGCAGGGCTCGAAGATGCACTTCTTGCCGGGCGCCATTCCGGGAGCCTGGTCACGGCGACCGGGAAAAAGCCTGCCGGGCTTTTGTGAACCAAACCCTTTTTTCCCGGCCCGTCAAACATTCTATCTCCCGCCCGGGGTAGTAGGGTAGCCTGGTCCATCCTAGAGCGTTTGGGACGCTTTGACGGCAGTTCGAATCTGCCCTACCCCATCTTCTCATGCGCCGATCAAGAGCCCTCGCCATATTCCGGGACCTTTGCGAACGATACGGCGATGTTCCCGACCCGCGGCATTTCATCCCCTTCACCTCGCCGTACCAGGCCCTGATCGGGACCATGCTCTCGGCACAGACCACCGATCAGGCGGTGAGCAGGATCGTGGAGGGGCTTTTTTCCGCATATCCTTCACCTGAAGAACTGGCAGAGTCACCCCTTGGAGATATCGAGGACCAGATCAGGACGCTTGGTCTCTACCACACCAAAGCAAGGAACATCCGGGCAGCAGCAGGCAAACTGGTCAGTGAGTATGGCGGGAAGGTCCCCTGCACCATGGACGAGCTCGTAACGCTTCCCGGAGTCGGGAGAAAGACGGCAAACATCGTCCTCTCCCATGCTTTCGGCATCAACACCGGGATCGCTGTCGATACGCATGTTGCCAGGGTCTCCCGCCGTATCGGGTTTACCGATGAGACCCATGCCGATCGGATCGAGCAGGATCTGATGGCCCTGTTTCCGAAGGATTGCTGGGGGAATATCAACTACGTCCTGATCCGGCATGGAAGGGCGGTCTGCAGGGCCCGGAAACCACGGTGCCCCGAATGCCCGGTCCGGAAAGACTGCCGCTACTACCATGGGACTTTCCTGGCAGGCCCGGGTGCGTAACTATCCACCTGCACCGTCCACGGCTCCCGCTGCTTCCCAGGGTATCCTCATCCCTGCGAAAACATCCTGAACAGGAGAAAAGAGAGGAAAGCAAAGGCTGATGTCAGGGGGATGGTGAGGATCCATGCGGCAACGATCCTTCGCACCACTCCCCACTGGACAGCCGAATATCCCCGGGATGCCCCGACACCCATGATCGCCCCGCTGATGGCATGGGTCGTTGATACCGGCACCCCTGAAGCGGTCACGAAGGCAAGCACCAGCCCTCCACCCGTTTCTGCGCAGAATCCCTGGTAGGGGCGAAGCTTGGTGATCTTGGTGGCCATGGTCTCGACCACCCGCCACCCGCCGAAGAATGTCCCAAGCGCGATGGCTGAAGCCGAGACGATGATAACCCAGAGCGGCACGATGAACTCGGAGAGGAGCCCCCCGGCTACCAGGATTGCTGTGATGACCCCCATGGCATTCTGTGCGTCATTGCTCCCGTGGCCGATACTGTAGAATGACGCGGACAGGAGCTGGAGTTTCCGGAACAGGGAATTCATGGTCCTGCTGTTTTTATTCCGGAAGAACCTGACGACTGCCATGCCGATCAGGAAAGCGGCGATCAATCCAATGACAGGGGCAACCACGATGAATACCAGGATGGCCAGGATCCCGCTGACAGGGAGGATCTTCATGACGGTGATTACCGGGATGCTGATGGCCATACCGCAGAGGGCACCGAGTCCGATGATGTGGAACAGATCCTCTTCTCCTTTCAGGTACCCGAAGAGACCCAGGACAGTTCCCCCGAGAGCAGCCCCGATCGCCGCGTAGAATGCCAGCCAGGCGACCGTTCCTGCATCGGGCCAGAGGATGGCATCGAGCCCGGCAAATGCCGCGGCAGACCCGATCAGGCCACCTACCAGCGCGTGGCTTGCCGATATCGGGATGCCGGAGTAGGAGGAGACCGTCACCCAGAGGATTGCCGAGACGAGCCCGATCAGGATGACCTGGGTGGTCATGAACTCCGCGCCCACGATTCCCTTGCCGATGGTCGTTGCAACAACGGTGGTAAACACGAGGGGGCCCACCATGTTGAAGAACGCGGCAAGGAGAACCGCCTGAAGGGGAGTGAGCACCCGGGTTGCCACCACGGTCGCGACAGAATTTGCAGCATCGTTGAGCCCGTTTACGAAATTGAAAAGCAGCGCAAGGGCGATTCCCACTATAAGTATCGGTTCCATGGGGTCTCAGGAATGCCTGATGGCAATGTCGGAAAGGACGTTTGCCGCGTCCTCGCACTTGTCGGTGGCAATCTCGAGGTGCTGGTATACGTCCTTGCCCTTTATGATTGCTATCGGATCGTGGGTCTTGAAGATATTGCTGATGGCATGGGCAAGGATATCGTCGGCCAGGTTCTCGAGCCTGTTCACCTCGATGCAGCGGTGCTCGACCTGGTGGGGGTTTTTCATGGTGCGGATTCCCTTCACCGCGTCCTCGAGCTCGACCACCGAGAGCTGGATGATCTTTGCCAGCTCGACCATGTATGCATCGGTTTCCGTAATCCCGTAGGTGTACATGGTCTGGGCAGTTCCCTCGATATAGTCCAGGATGTCATCGAGAGCCGAGGCGAGCTTCGAGATCTCTTCGGGTTCAAGCGGGGTGATGAACGTCCGGTTCAGCTGCTCGTAGATCTCATGGGTGATCTTGTCCCCGTCATGTTCGAGCCGTTCCAGGGTATCGACCTTGGTCTTCACATCGGTGAAGTCGTCCACGAGATCGACGAGCCGGTACGACGCCAGCACCACGATTGCCATCAGGCGGTCAAAAAGGTCGAAAAATATCTTGTCCTGTGGTATGAGCCACTCTTTGAGTCCCACGGGTTATCAAAACGTTCTACGCCGGGAACGGGTAAAAAATCACCGGTTTGTGATCTTATATAAAATGATCATGGACCGAGCGGGAATTGAACCCGCGGCCTCTTCCATGCCAAGGAAGCGATCTTCCTCTGATCTATCGGCCCGCTCCCATAATTTAGGCGTCCATGGGATAAAGATGTATTCTCCCCCCAATCGTGCCGGTATCCCTTCGCGCAGTGGGAGGTGCTTTCCCAGCCAACGCAGCCAACCCGTTCCCGAGCCTGGGCAGGGTATGGCACGACGGCCCCGCTCTCTCGCGGGTATGCAGGGTAAGGCCGCCAGGCTGTGCCGCAGGCAGCACCCGGAATTCTCCACCGGTGAATTGTCATACCTGCCCAATGTCCCACTTTTCGCGGAGGGTTTTTGCACCTGTGGAGACTAGGCTCATTGCAAAGCCGATTGCCAGGGCGCCCTGCCCCTGCTGCCCATGAAGGCATCCATGATGTCCCGACCGGCGAGAGTATCCTCCGGGGTTATCCCAAAAAAGAGCACGGACCTGACAGGACCGGCTCCCAACGGGTCTCTTTGATGGTGTCACACACGTTTATGATGTGCACCTGGTTGTATCTGGTCGCAATTCATCGGCCCCGAAACGCGCAGCAGAGGGGCGATTCGGCGCTTCTCATCGCACAAAGCCAAAGAAAACTCAGCTGGATGCCGGGGGCACGGCAGAACTGGTAAAATGTGCAGAATACCCACCCGGGCACATGGGTCCGGACCGGATTAAAACTGATACCCTCATTTCCTCATCTCACCAGTATGGATATGGAAAGGTGCAGGATATGCTCGGGATTATCGGTGGGACAAGCCTGCTTTACGCAAAACTGCCGGAACTTGAAAAAACCGTGGTGCACACCCCGTTTGGGAACTCCGAGATCCTGCTCGGTGACTGTGCCCTGCTTCTCCGCCACCAGGGGAACCGGCCTCCCCACCGGATCAACTTCCGGTCTCACCTGGCGGCGCTCGCCATCGTAGGGGTGACGCGGGTTGTGACCATCGGCTCGGCCGGGTCGCTTCGCCGGGAGATCCCCCCCGGCTCCCTGGTCATCCCAGATGATTACGTGAGCACCAGCACGATCCCCTCCATCCATGAACACCGGATACGGCACGTCAGTCCCGGGTACACCCCATCGCTCCGGCACCTGCTGGAATCACTCATCCCTGAAGCGCGGCCCGGGGGGATCTATGTCCAGACGATGGGGCCGCGGATCGAGACCGTTGCCGAGGTCCGCGCCCTTGCCCGGTCGGCAGATATCGTCGGCATGACCATAGCCTCCGAGGCGACGCTTGCAATCGAGCTTGGCATGGAGGTCGCTGCCCTCTGCACCATCGACAACTACGCCAACGGGCTTTCAGAGGAGGCTCTGACCTATGACCACCTCCTTGCATCTGCTGCTGCCCACCATGAACGCACCGAAAGGGTGGTCAGGGCTATCATACGGGGGATCGAATGACAGTGCATGCCATCGAGTTCCCCTGCCGGCGTGGTTCGATCCTGATCGAGGATGTCCTGACACTGGAGGGCCGCCGCGATATATTCATCGGGGATACCGGCCTGATCGAAGCTTTCGGAGAGGGAATCGCGACCTCCTGCAGGAGCAACGCAGAGCACCGGATCCCGGGTGCAGACCTGATTGCCCTCCCGGGACTGGTCAACACCCATACCCACGCGGCAATGTCGCTTTTGCGCGGATATGCCGATGACCTGCCCCTCCAGACCTGGCTCTCGGAAAAGATCTGGCCGCTCGAAGCCCTCCTTTCCGGCGACGATGTCTACTGGGGCACCCGTCTTGCCTGCCTCGAGATGATTCGAAGCGGGACCACCGCCTTTGCAGACATGTATTTTTTCATGGAGGATGCGGCGCGGGCGGTCGCCGATTCAGGAATGAAGGCCGTGCTCTCCTACGGCTTCATCGATCTCTTCGATCCCGACCGGCGTGAACGCGAGATCGCGGCAACCGAACAGATGATAGCAGCGATAAGGTCGATGGAAAACCCGAAGGTACAGCCGGCACTCGGGCCCCATGCCGTGTACACGGTCTCGGAGGAAGGTCTCCGGTGGTGCGCTGGGAAGAGTGCCGATGAGGGACTCATCGTCCAGATCCACCTCGCCGAGACAGAAAAGGAGGTGACCGACGCGGTCTCCCTGCATGGCCGAAGACCGGTCCGGATCCTCGACGATTGCGGGATCCTTGCTCCGGGGACCCTGGCCGCCCACGGGTGCTGGCTCGACCAGGAAGAGTGTGCATTGCTCGGCGCTCGTGGAGTGCACGTCTCGCATAACCCGGTCAGCAACATGAAACTGTCCGTTGGAAGGGCGCTGCCTTACCCATGGCTGCGTGATGCCGGCGTGAACGTAACACTTGGGACAGACGGCTGTGCCTCGAACAACAACCTCGACCTCTTCGAAGAGATGAAGACTGCAGCCCTCCTGCAGAAATTTTCCTGGAACTCCCAGACCCTCCTTCCCGCACAGGAGGCCCTGTCGATGGCCACGACTGCCGGTGCACGTGCCCTGCGACTTGGGAACGGTACTCTTGCACCTGGGCAGCCTGCCGACATTATCCTGCTTGACCTGAATGCGGTCTGCAATACCCCCCTCCACAACCCGGCATCGAACCTTGTCTATTCCTGCTCCGGATCTGCCGTGCGGACCGTCATATGCCACGGGGATATCCTGATGCTCGACCGGATCGTTCCCGGTGAGGAGGAAGTCATCAGGAAAGCGTCCGCTGCGGCTGCTGACCTGGTGAAACGTGGGACGGGGAGTGCCTGAGCCCCGGTCTCCGGTGAAAAAGCGGGATCCCTGGTAAAAACCCGGCAGGAAAATGACCTGAACATTTTTTTCGCTATCATTGAAGTATTTCATCCATCCTGGTAATGTTTACAGGCTGGAACCCGGCTGTTTTGCCGCCTTCTGTGATGGGCAACATTCCAGTCTCTTCTAAAAAAGGTTGGAGGATGTGTTCCGTGATTTTATACCGTTGTGGTAAATGTGGTTATAAAAACCGATGGCAGGACCCGTCCGGGACGGAAAAAATCTTTTAGCCCCCTCACCAGACTCACCATTCAGAGAGCCTCTGAAAATTGATCTTTTTATGAAAACCCAAAAAAATCACGAGCCCGAGAAAAAGAACGGCATTGAACAGGTCCCTGTTATCTTCTTTTCATCCCCGGCACCTGTACTGGATACCTCACGCAGTGATGTATGGAGACCTCTGATTGGTGGTGTCCTTGCGAGCGATTCTTCCGGGACGTTCACGCTGGGTTTTGCCGCCACGAGAAACGGACAAAACGGTGTTGTAACTGTGGGGCATATCGGAACTGTCGGGACAACGGTATACCAGGCGTTTTCTCCCAACGCCATCGGTAAGGTAACAGTCTCTTCCGGAGGGATTTCATCTGATTCTTCGTGGATCCGGACCAGCAATATTCAGGGAAAAATCTATGAATCTTCCGCAAGCCAGGCTTCGGTCTGGTCATACACGGACCCTTGGGCAGGTGCCTGCGTGTCTATGGCCGGAATTGCAACGGATTATGCTCGATCCGGAAGGGTAGTATGCCGGGCAGATGTCTGGAATGGTGAATTCAGCCGATTGATTCCGAACCAGTGGCATGATTACAGCGCCCAGAGCGGAGACAGCGGAGCACCGGTGTATATCAATGATTCCCAGCACAGGATTCAGGTTTCCGGGATACACTGGGGAAGAACAAGATATTCGATATTCTCACCGGTATCCGGGGTCATGAGTGATCTCGGTGTCCAGGTAATAACATAGAGGATTTCGAGTAACGTGAGAGCTTGGAAGAAGCAATACATTATCTCGGGAGATTCCCCGGATTCCATTATCTCCTTAAAATCTCCAGATTTTCTTTTCAAATGCGTAGATAACCCCCGATGTTTGAAGGTCCGGATAAACCCGGTGTTGAAACTTATTGCAGCAAAATCTTTTTGGAAGATTATGCAGTCTCCACACGTGAGACTTCCTCGAGCCCGAGTTCGCGGATCGAGATCTCCCGCATCATGAACTTCTGGATCTTCCCGGTCACGCTCATCGGAAATTCGGTCGTGAACTTCACGTACCTTGGGATCTTGTAATGGGCGATCTTCCCGCGGCAGAATTCCCTGACCTCTTCCCCGGTCAGGGTTTCATGCTCCGTGACCATGACCCATGCCACCAGCTCTTCGCCGTATTTGGCATCCGGGACCCCAATAACGTAGACATCGGCGATCTTTGGGTGGTGGTGGAGGAACTCTTCGATCTCCCGGGGGTAGATATTCTCTCCTCCCCGGATAACCATGTCCTTGAGGCGGCCGACGATCCTGACATACCCTTCTTCGTCCATGGTACCGAGGTCGCCGGTGTGGTTCCACCCGTTGGGGTCAAGCGTGGCGTGCGTTGCGCTCGGGTTGTTGTAGTAGCACTTCATCACGCAGTACCCCCGGGCGCATATCTCTCCGATCTCTCCCCGCGGCACGAGCTGCCCGGTCTTCGGGTCAATGATCTTAATCTCGGTATGGGGAAAGACCCGGCCAACAGTGGAGACCCTGCGGTCGAGCGGGTCCTTTGTGGTGGTCATGGTGATGCCCGGTGAGGTCTCGGTCTGACCATACACGATCACGATCTCGGACATGTTCATCTGGCGGTTGACGGCTTTCATCACCTCTATCGGGCAGGGAGACCCGGCCATTATTCCGGTGCGAAGCGAGCTCATCGAGTATTCTGGGAAATCCGGGTCGGCCAGCTCGGCGATGAACATGGTGGGGACCCCGTGCAGTGCCGTGCACCGCTCCTGTTCGATGGTCTTCAACACGTCCTTGGCACTGTAGGCCGGTGACGGGAGGACCATGGTCGCACCGTGGGTCATGCAGGCGAGGTTCGAGAGAACCATCCCGAAACAATGGTAGAACGGAACCGGGATACAGAGGCGGTCCTTTTCAGAAAAATTCATCCCTTCGCCGATGATGAATCCGTTGTTCAGGACGCTGTGGTGGGTGAGCACCACGCCCTTTGGAAACCCGGTGGTCCCGCTGGTGTACTGGATGTTGATCGCATCGTCGAACCCGAGCACCTCTTCCCGCGCCACGAGCTCGTCCATGCTGACCTTCTCCCCCAGTCCCATGAGTTCGGGCCAGGTAAACATCCCGTTGTAGGGGATATCCCCGATGAAGACAACATTTTTGAGGAACGGGAACTTCTCGCTGTTCAGCCGGCCCGGGCGCGATTCGGTGGCCTCCGGGCAGGCTTCGTAGAACATACCGATGTAATCGGACGTCTTGAACCGCCCCTGTATGAGCAGGGTCTGGATCTCGGCCTGTTTCAGGACGTATTCGAGCTCGTAGGTCCGGTAGGACGGGTTGATGTTCACCATGATGGCCCCGATCTTTGCCGTGGCGAACTGGACAACGATCCACTCGGCATAGTTCATCGCCCATATCCCGACCCGGTCACCCTTCCCGACACCGAGGGCCATGAGGCCGCGGGCGATCCTGTTCACCTGGTCGAGAAGCTCCTGCCAGGTCCACCGGATATCCTGGTGGACCGATACCACGGCCTCGGTACCGGGAAAACGTGCAGCGACAGAATTGAGCATTTCACCGATCGTCAGGCCGAGGAGGGGGCAGCTCGATGTGCCGCAATCATAGCTCCGCAGAACCATCCCAGAAAATGAGGTGGTCGCAGGATATAGTATTAATGATTTTACAATCCACAACCATTAAATCGGCGCACGGCGATTTTTTAGAGGGCGGGGTCGTGGCCTAGTCCGGAATGGCGACGGGCTCCAGCGGTCTTTCGCGTCGTGTGAATGATGAACAATGGGTCTCCTGAATCCTGGTGATGATCCGTTGGAGCACTGACGCATGTCGGAGAGACCCGTCGATCGTGAGTTCAAATCTCACCGACCCCACATTTCTTCAGGGCTGCCAGGTTTCGTTTTCCGTCGCTATCCGCGGGGTTTTTAAATTACTATCCCAAACCTAGTAGGCAGGAATGCGGGGTATGGTATGTATCTTGTAGGTGAAGCACTGGTCGGCGACGGGCCTGAACTGGCTCATATCGACCTCATTATCGGTGAGAAAGAGGGTCCGGTCGGCGCAGCGTTCGCCAATGCCCTCTCCCAGCTATCGGCCGGGCACACGCCGCTTCTCGCGGTCGTTCGGCCAAACCTCCTTGCCAAGCCGGCAACGCTGGTCATCCCCAAGGTCACGCTGAAGAAGGATGCACAGATCAGGGAGATGTTTGGACCCGTCCAGGCGGCGGTGGCAAAAGCCGTGGCAGATTCCATCGAGGAAGGAGTGTTTGGCACAAATGATCTCGAATCGCTGGTCGTGCTGGCGAGCGTGTATCTCGATCCCGGTGCTACCGATTTCAACCGTATCTACCGGTTCAACTACGGGGCCATGAAACTCGCTCTCAGGCGGGCCATGGACGGGTTCCCGGACAGGGCAACCATCCTCTATGAAAAGGACCGGTCTGCCCATGCGGTCATGGGCTTCAAGGTCCAGCGTCTCTGGGACCCGCCGTACCTGCAGGTCGCCCTCGACATTGTCGAGATGAACAAAGTTGAATCGGTCCTCTCTCTACTCCCCGAAAACGATCACCTGCTGATCGAGGCCGGGACCCCCCTGATCAAGAAATTCGGCCTGCAGATCATCTCCGAGCTCCGGAAGATCCGGCCAAACGCGTTCATCATTGCCGATATGAAGGTCCTCGATACCGGCAACCTCGAGGCCCGCATGGCCGCGGACTCATCGGCAGATGCCGTGGTCATATCCGGGCTTGCCCCCCTGCCGACCCTCGAGAAGGCGATCGCCGAGGCAAAGAAGACCGGGATCTATTCCGTTGTTGATATGCTGAACGTGACCGACCCGGTGAAGGTTCTAAAAGCCCTCAAGGTTAAGCCGGACGTTGTGGAGCTGCACCGGGCCATCGATGCCGAGGATACCGATCATGCCTGGGGCGATATCCCGGCCCTGAAGAAGGCAGCGGGAGGAAAACTCCTAGTTGCGACCGCCGGTGGCATCAGGGTGGACGTGGTCAGGGACGCTGTCCGGGCAGGTTCAGACATCATCGTGGTCGGCAGGGCGATTACCGCGAGCAAGGACCCCCGCACCCAGGCTGAACTTTTCCTCGGGCAGCTCAACCGGGAAGAGATCGATCAGTTCCGGATAATGACCGATTTCTAAAGAACCACAATACCCACTACGCGATACGAACATCAGGGAATGAAAATGGCGCAGTCACTTTCATACAAGATCCATTCCATCTTTCTGTCGGGAAATCCATGACCAGGCGCGACGAAATCATAAAGGAGGCGGGTCTCGGCCCCTGGGTGCTCACCGGCCGGAGCTATCCCCATCCCCTGCCCGACGAAGCCGCTCCGTTTTACTGTTACACGCGGGACGGGGGACATTCCCTCCTCGTTGTCCTTGAAAACGAGTACCGGGCCGGGGAGAAGCTGGAGCGGTTCGTAATCCCTGCCCCGGTGAAGATGGTTCTCAGGGCAGGGTACTGCGTAAAAGACGGCTTTCTCTGGAGCACCCTTCCTTACGAGCGCGAGTCCGGGCTCGTGGTGGAAGAGGGCGATCTCGAGTTCTAATCGTCCGGATGTGCCGGTGCTTTACCGGCCCGGGGAAATTTTAACCGGAGCTCCCTGATAACCCGGTTCCTGTGCCCGTTCGCGTTTCCCTCGCATTTATACCTGTTCTGACCGGATACCGACGCCTGGTGAATAAGCATTAATAGGATCGGATTATATCTCTGACTGCTATGGAAGACGCAGTCACACTCAACGTTGCCGTCCGCACTTTCCCAAGCAAAGGGCGGGCACGGGTACACGAATCCGTGATGCCGTTGCTTGCCGCAAAAGAGGGAGAGGTCCTCCTCGTTGCCAGGTACCCGGCGGTATGGGATGAGAAGACCATGACCGTCAGCGTGACCGGGTATGCCGATACGATGGTCGACAAATCGGTCATCATGTTAAGCCCTGAAGATATCGCTTCGCTTGGTGTTGCCGAAGGTGACAGGGTCTCGGTGACAAGAAAGGTCACCCTGGCAGAAAAGATCACGAAAGGAGCAACAAAGGCCGGAAGGGCCGCGAAGGATGAGGCCGCCAGGGCCGGGCATGCCGCGAAAAGCATGGCAGCACAGACAGGAAAGGCGGTTGAGAAGGGCGCGAAGGACGCGGCTGGTAAGGTAATGCCGAAAAAAGAAGAGAAGGAGCTGTAATTTCCGGGGGAGATGACCTGTGGCAAACGAAACGGCAGCCGTGATCGGTTCAACATCCCCCTACTGGGCATGGTTCCAGTCGGTCTTCTGGATCATCATCCTCATCATCATCCTCGTTATCCTCTACTTCATCATCAGGGAGGTCCGGTTGTGGAGAAACACTCCGCGGCTCGCGGAGATCGAGCTCGAAAAAGAGAAACTGGACCTGATGAAGACCGAGATGGCACAGCGCGGGCAACCGTTCTTCCGTGTCCCCCCAGAACAACTGGGCGAGATCCACAGGCTTGATGAGGAGAATGCAGCTCTTGCTACCGATATCTTTGCCAAACACAGCATCGTTGACAAGAGGATCGAGCGGCTCGAGAACATGGTTAAGGTTACGAAGCTCGACCGGATGGTCGAAAAGATCAGGGACGAGGAGAAGAGACTGCGGTGATGATGATGTTTGAGACAACAGAGGCGGGATTTGCCAGGAAACCCTCATTCAGGGAAACGTTTGCCGCCCTTCCGGGAACGATCGAGTCGAAGCTTCCCACCATGGACAGGAGCCTTGACCGGTACTTTGACGCCCACATGGCGGCAATAATAAGCGAGTGGGGACTGGTCACCACCCACACCCTCGACAATCTCGATGACCGGCTTGAAGCGGTGACCGCTGAGATCAGGAGCCTCGAGAAGGGCCGGGACGAGATCGGGAAGCGGGTGGCCGCCCTCGAGGCCGGTATCCGCGAGCTGGAGGCCTGACCATGGTCGGGATGGACACCTACATGAATGCCTACCTGGACCGGAGGATGAAGAACCTGATCCAGGACTGGGACCTTGCAACTGAAAACGATCTCGGCGATTTTGAGGCCCGCCTCCACAGGGTCGAGGAGACCGCCCGGGAGATAGAGTCCTTCGAGACCGGGGCAAGAATCAGGCTGGATGATCTCGAATTCCGCCTGTCGCGATTGAAGGAGGCACGACAATGACGCCTCTTGAAGCTGCCCTGCTCGTAGTTATCGTTGCCATCCTCCTCTTTGTCATCTACTATTACTGGAGAGGGGCAAAAGGAGAGGTATCGCTCATGCGGCCGATGGAAAGCAGGGTGGATGAGTACCTCGACCGCCGGTTCGAGATGATGATCAACGAATGGTCGCTCATCAGCCGGGCGAAACTCCAGTCATTCCGGCAGTCAAAGGACCAGATACTTGAGGGAAACGAGGCAAAAGTGGCATCACTCAGGGACTTTACGGCAGCAATGGAGGAGAACCTGGAGAACCTGGAGGGCCGTCTCAGTGCTCTGGAAAAAGAGATCGGCCGGAAATAAGGGTGCCGGCCTGAAGGGCGATCGCGATCTCCTCTCCCGGATACGGGCGGATATCCCGGCGATGCGGAAACAGGGAGTCCCGCCCGAAAAGGATCCTGCCAGCTTCTCGCGCTTCACCTGCGATCTCTGCAATACCACCTTTTCCTTGAGCGAACTGCGCCAGTGCACGCTATGCGGGAGATGGGCATGCCCTGCCTGCTTTACAGAGGAATATTACATCTGCAATTCGTGCAACGGCATCCTCCGGCTCCACCTCATTGCCGACCAGCAGAGGGCCGGGTCACGTAAATAACTTTTCTGCAAATCTGCCAGGGTTGTCACCACACTCGCTCATGGTGGCAGGAAAAAGGTGGCCCGCTCATCCCTGGATCCGGCATTTCCTTTGCGTAAAACCACCAGGGGGGCGGGATGCCGTGAGGGGGCAGGATCAGGGGATGGAGATCGTGTCACCGGGCCTGAGGATCTCCACGCGGATGTCTGTCGTTTTCTCGAGGGCAGCCTTGAACGGCCCCGGGTCCTGGCGAATTTTTGGCCAGGTGTTGTAGTGGATCGGGATGACCAGCGGGGCGCCGATGAACCGTGCGGCGATCATCGCCTCTTCCGGGGCCATGGTGAACCGGCCGCCGATGGGAAGGAGGGCGACATCGGGATGGTAGAGCTCTCCTATCAGCTTCATGTCCGAGAAGAGCGCCGTGTCCCCGGCGTGGTAGACGGATACTCCCTCCATGCCGATCACGAAGCCGGCCGCTCCTCCACCGTTGTATCCGGGTCCTGCTTCCTCGATCCACGAGGAATGGATGGCATGGGTCATCCTGAATAAGACGCCATCGAGCGTGATCGCTCCCCCGTGATTCATCCCCTCCGCTGGAACGCCCTGCTCCGCCAGGTACTTTGCAACCTCGTTGATGGCCACGGTCGGGCGATGCAGCCTGACCGCCTCTCCCAGGTGATCGGCATGGCCATGGGTTACGGCGACCAGATCCACATCCTCCGGGAGCTCTCCTTCAGGTATGAACGGATCGATCAGGACCGATTTTTTTCCGGAAAGGAGCACGCACGCATGCCCAAGAAAGGTGAGTTCCATGGTACTGAACATATCCTTCCGGGATAGTAAAAGGTTCGGAGCGAGGCTGTCGCCCTTTCAGGCAACGTCGATCAGCTCTGCTTCCGTTATGTCGATCGATTCACCAAGGGCGTCCCTGGTTGCACTCTGGGTCATCTGCTCGGAGAGGTCGCGATCTTCCATCACGTCCTTTATCCGTTCGAGGTAGGGATCGATACTTGCATCGTCGCGCTGCTCGATGACGTGACGGTATTCCCGAAGCGTCGAGGGGCTCACCCCAAGCTCGTCGCTGACCTCCTTCATGTTCTTCCCGGAACTGAGGAGTTCTTCCATCTTTTCCCGGTCAAACGGCATCCGGAAGTCAAGGTCCCTGAAGAGTTTGAGCCTCACCCGCGCCCTGGCAACTGTCTTTGAGAGTTTGTCGTCTCCTAGTTCCCGTGCTATCTCGGTGTCGTTTTTCCCGGCATAGTATGCCGAGACCAGCTTTGCCAGCTGGATTGGTTTCAGTTTCGTCTTAAAAAGCCCCTGTTCCAGGATTTCCCGCATGACAAGGGCAATTTCCCGCTCGATCGCATCACGGTCACGCAGAGTCCCGTGAATTTTCTTCATCGGTTCAACGATTTTTGTTTTTCCCGATATATCAGCGAAGAGCTGGAATAACTGCAACTTCCTGTTATCGTCCTGCATGTTTGAATTACCGATATACATACCGGGCATCGTATTTAAGGCTATCTCATTAGCCCCGTCCTGCAGGACATGCAATTAAAAAGATTTAAGCCAGGAATGCTCCCAGATTATGGTCTTTTCAACTGCGACCGTTTATCAGCGGTACGGGAGGAGGTGCAATATTCACTCCGGTGCCTCCCTTCCCCGGAGAGCTTTTTGCCTCGGGTGTACAATAGAAATAGAAATACCGTGATCGCCATGAGTGATATATATGAGAAGATAATGGATCTGGCAAAACGACGGGGTTTCATCTGGCCGACATCGGAGTGCTACGGTTCGGTGGCCGGTTTTATCGACTACGGCCCGCTTGGATCGATGATGAAGCGGAACATCGAGAATGCGTGGAGAAAGTTCTACATCATCCAGGAAGGCTACTACGAGATCGAATGCCCAATCATCGGGCAGGAGGATATCTTCATAGCCTCGGGCCACGTGAAGGGTTTCTCGGACAAGATGTGCCAGTGCCCAAGCTGCAGGGAGTTCCTGCGGGCCGATCATATCGCCGAAGCGCATGGCGTGACCGGCGCATCGGTACTTGGCACCGAAGACCTGGCACGCCTGATCTGCTCGCTCCCCTGCCCGGCGTGTGAAGAGGTGCTCGGGCCAGTTGAAGTCTTCAATTTCAACCTGATGTTCCAGACCGCAATCGGTCCCGGTTCCCAGCGCAGGGGCTACCTCCGGCCGGAGACCGCACAGGGGATGTTTACCGATTTCCAGCGCCTGCTCCGGTTCTACCGCGACAGGCTCCCGTTTGGCGCAGTCCAGATCGGCAAGTCCTTCAGGAACGAGATATCACCCCGGCAGGGCATGATACGGTTGCGCGAGTTCACCCAGGCCGAAGCCGAGATCTTCGTCCATCCTGGGGAGAAAGATCACCCTGCATTCTCCCGGTACGAAGGGTATTTCGTCCCGCTACTCTCCATTACCCGGCAGGAGGAGGACCTGCCACCGGTAAACTGCACCATGGGGGAGGCGGTCAGGGAGGGGACGATCGCCAACCAGTACGTGGCATATTACCTTGCCCTTACCCACCAACTGCTGGTGTCCATCGGGGTAAATCCTGATAAGCTCCGCTTCAGGCAGCACCTCCCCGATGAACGCGCCCACTACGCTGAAGACTGCTGGGATGCCGAGGTCTTCTCGGACCGGTTCGGGTGGGTGGAGACGGTCGGTATTGCAGACCGGACCGATTACGACCTCCGCGCCCATGAACGGCAGAGCGGGGAGCGGTTCTCGGCCTTCATCCCCTACGATATTCCCCGGAAGGAGAGCCGGATACGGGTGACTCCCGACATGGGAGCGCTCGGCCCGAGGTTCCGTGGAGAGGCGAGGGCCGTTGCCGAGGCATTATGCGCAAGTATCCCCGGGCCTGACGGGCTGACCGTGACCATCGGTGGAAAACCCGTGCATATCACCCCGGATCTGTACACGGTGAAGGAAGAGATCTCCGAAGTCCCCGGAACCGATGTCGTCCCCCATGTCATCGAGCCATCATACGGGATAGACCGGATGATCTATGCGGTGCTTGAACACAGCTACTTCGAAGAGATGGTCGATGGCGAGGAGCGCCGGGTGCTGAGGCTTCCCCCGGGAATCGCCCCGGTCCAGGTCGCGGTGCTGCCACTCATGAACCGCGATGGTCTCCCGGAGATTGCCAGGGAGATCGTGGATGGCGCAAGGGAAGAAGGGGTCATTGCCGAGTACGATGACTCCGGTGCAATCGGGAGGCGCTACCGCAGGCAGGACGAGGTCGGCACCCCGTTTGCAATCACCGTCGATTACGAGACCCGGGAAGACCGGACGGTCACCCTCCGCGACCGGGACAGCATGCGCCAGGTCAGGGTCCCTGTCGAGGGGATCGGGAGTCTCATCAGGTCCCTGGTCGAAGGGCGCCTGAGTTTTGCCGGGCTCTGATATGGACTGGATCGCCCACCCCCTCATCAGCCCGGAGAGCCTCGAATCGAGGGCCTACCAGCTCTCGATCGCCATGCGGGCGCTGGATGGCAATACCATGGTGGTGCTGCCTACCGGGCTTGGCAAGACTGCTGTCGCCCTCCTGGTGGCGGCATCCCGGCTCTACAACGAAGGGGGGAAGGTGATGATGCTCGCTCCTACGAAGCCGCTGGTCGAACAGCACTACCGGTTCTTCAGGAAGTACCTTGTAACCGGGACAGACGAGAGTTCGTGCAGAATCTTTACCGGCGAGAGCCCCCCGGATGAGCGGCGCCGGGAGTTCTCGGGTGCAACAGTTATTTTTGCCACGCCACAGGTGATCAAGAATGACCTCCTCTCTGGTGCCTATACGCTTGATGATGTCAGCCTGTTGATCGTTGACGAATGCCATCGTGCCGTGGGCAATTATGCCTACGTCTTCATCGCCGGTCGTTACCTTGATTCCGCCCGGTCGCCGTTAATCCTGGCCATGACCGCGTCGCCCGGAGGGAAGCAGGAGAAAGTGCAGGAGGTCTGCCGGAACCTCGGCATCGGGGTAATCGAGACGCGGTCAGAGCACGACGCCGATGTCGCCCCCTACATCCACGAGCGTGAGATCGAGGTGATCGAAGTCCCCCTCCCGCCACCGCTTAAATCGGCGGTGGATGACCTTAACGAACTGCTGGACCGGAGGCTTGCACGGTTCAGCGAGCTTGGCTATGCCGCCCCCCGCCGCCAGGAGCTCTCGATGAAGAGTCTGCAGTTCCTGAACGCCCAGATCCAGGAACGGATCCACGAACGCGACCCGGCCGGTTATGCTGCCGCATCCCTGTATGCAGAGGTGATGAAGCTCCGGCATGCCGTCTCGCTTGCCGAATCACAGGGGAGCCGGGTGCTCGCCGGCTATGTCAACCGCCTCTTTTCCGAGGGGACTGCCGGTGGAGGATCAAAAGCTGCCGGGCGGCTGGCACGCGACCCGGTCTTCCTCGGCCTCCTGGAACGCTGCAAGTCGTGGACCGATGAACTCCTTCCAAAGATGGAGATCGTGGCCCGGGTGACAGAGCGCCAGCTCTTAGAATCTCCGGAGAGCAGGATCATCATCTTTGCGAGCTTCAGGGACATGGTCCAGCAGATCGTCGATTTCCTGGGCTCCCGGGGGATCCCCGCCGAACGGTTCGTGGGCCAGGCAACGAAGGACACCGAACGGGGCCTCTCCCAGAAAAAGCAGATCGAAGCTCTCGACCGGTTCCGGGCCGGGGCCTTCAGGGTACTCGTCGCCACCTCGGTCGGAGAGGAAGGGCTCGATGTGCCATCTACCGACATGGTCATCTTCTACGAAGCAGTGCCTTCCGAGATCAGGAGCATCCAGCGGAAGGGGAGGACAGGGAGGAGCGGGAGCGGGAGGGTTGTGGTGCTGGTCACCAAGGGAACCTCGGACGAGACCTACCGGTTCGTGAGCCTTGCGCGGGAGAAGGCCATGGCGAGCGGGATACGACGTTTCGGCGGAAGGATGGAGATCGATCCTGCCGGCCCTGCGCCCCGGGAACTGCAGAAGAAGATCGAAGAGTTCACCGGGGATCTGCCGGAGATCGTGGTCGATGACCGCGAGACATCTTCCCCGGTTGTGGAACGGCTGAGCGGGCTTGGGGTACGAATTTCCATCCGAAGGCTGGGATCAGGCGATTACGCCATCGGCGAGCGGGTCCTGGTCGAGCGGAAACGGGCACGGGACTTTGTAGATACGCTGGTGGAGCGCGACCTTTTTGGCCAGATGCGGGACCTTGCATCACAGGCCCTCCGCCCGGTGCTAATCATCGAGGGGGGGGACCTGTATACCCAGCGCGACATACAGCAGAATGCGCTCCGGGGGACGCTTTCGGCGATTGCAATCGATCTCGGGATCGCCGTGTTCTTCACCCGCGACGAGGAGGATACTGCCCAGTTGCTGGCAGTCATCGCCCGCCGGGAGAAAAACCGGGGTGACCGCCCGGTCCGCCTTCCGCTTCACAAGGCCGCCCGATCCACTGGAGAGGAGATGGAACTGGTGATAGCATCGTTCCCGGAAATCGGGGCGAAAAATGCGCGGGTGTTGCTATCTGCGCTCGGATCTATCCGGGCCGTTGTCACCGCCTCTGAAGAAGAGCTGGCAGGGGTCCGGGGTATCGGGGAGAAGAAAGCCCGCCGGATAGCCGAGCTTTCCCGGAAGGAGTATTCCTAACCGAGGAGCCGGAGGGCTTCGATCCCCCGCTTGAGGGCGTTTACGAGGACCATAACCCGTTCGGGGTCAGGCTCTTCCCGGATGCGGAGGGAGAGCGCGACCAGGGTCTCTTCGAGGGTGATGGTGAGAGACGGGGAGGCGTTCCTGCGAGGTTCCTCCCGGACCCTGCTCGTCCCCCCGGTGGACGCCATTTGCTCTCCACCGCTCCTGCCCGGCTCCTCGCGTTCTCCTGCCTCCCGGCAGACAACGCACAGGGTCTCGCCGCCGATCTCAAACAGGGGGCAGCCACACGAGGGGCATGTGGCCGAGAGCATCTTTCCTCCCTTGAGCAGGTACTCTGCCATGATCTCGTCTTCGCTTTTCATGGGGCTTCGTTCTGAGCTGATATGTTTTATCAAACTATATAAATGGGAATTGTTGTATTAATAAAAGAAGAGGGGAGAGCATGCCGAAACCCGAGAAGACAATCGATAAATGCATCCAGATGCTGCAGCATATCATGGATGACAGCACCATCCCCCGGAATATCCGCCGGGTCGCTGATGAAACCAGGCAGCTGCTGATGAACCAGAACAAGGGGACCGGGCTTCGTGCGGCCGAAGCGATCTCAAAGATCGACGAGATCAGCAATGATCCGAATATGCCCGTTCACGCGCGGACCCGCATCTGGGAACTGGTCTCAACGCTCGAGACCATCCCGCTTGACTGAAAAGGAGCTCTTTTTGGCCGGGGTTTTTCCCCGGCATCCGAACATCACCCCTGCCCTGTCACGGTGATGATGACTTTCCGGGTCCTTTCCCGGCGCACGTCCAGTTCGAGCAGCACCACCTGCTGCCATGTGCCCAGCAACGGTTCCCTGTCGCCGACAGGGATGGTCAGCGATGGGCCAACAACAGACGCCCTGACATGTGACCTGCCGTTCCCGTCACCCCACCTGCTGTCGTGCGCATAGGGGATGTTTTCGGGAGCAATCCGTGAGAGCGCCGCGTTCAAATCGGAGAGTACGCCCGGTTCGTACTCGATCGTGGTGATGGCGGCAGTCGAACCGGCGACAAAGACGTGGGCCAGTCCCTCTATGACCCCGCTCTCCCTGATAACAGCCCTTATCCCCGCGGTGAGGTCGGAAATATCGCCTTCCCCCCGGGTCGTGACCTCGAGCTCCTTCCGGTACATATGCTGTACCATGAACAGTTCCCTGTTCTATAGCGTTTTCCGCGCGGCAGGATCCCGGGAGCTGATGCCCTGAAGTGCAGTTTCCCAAAAGGATAACTGATAAATGAGAAGGGTGGGGCAGACCACGGGTGAACAGGTTTGCCCTCACTCTGCTTCTCCGGGGCTGCCGTTATCCGGCTGTCCCGGGTCCCCGGGCGGCACGCCTGTCTCTTCCGGTTCGATCTCGGGGGGGACCACGGCTACTCCGACAAGCCGGTCGTTTTCTTCTAGGCGGATGATCCTGACTCCCTTGGTCCCGCGCCCGATAACCCTGATTTCGGATACAGCAGTGCGCATCACGATTCCCGATGCGGTCATCACGATGATCTCGTCGGAATCGTCCACGGCGCAGGAGGCGATGACCACGGCGTTTCGTTCAAGCTGGATGTTTCGGACGCCCATGGTCCCCCTTCCATGCCCTCGGAAATCATCGAACTCGGTCCTCTTGCCAAACCCGGCATCGGAGATGGTGAGCAGGTGATCCTTTTCGAGCAGGGTGATGGCAACCACCGTATCGCCCCCGCGAAGCTTCATGCCCCGCACACCCTGGGCATTCCTGCCCACAGTGCGCGCGGTATTTTCGTGGAACCGGAGGCTCTGGCCGAAGCTGCTGGTCAGGACGATCTCCCGGTCCCCGTCGGTCATGATCACATCGACCAGCTGGTCGTTCTCGCGGAGCTTTATGGCATTTGTCCCTACCGAACGGGGGAACGAGAACTCTTTGAGGGGGATCTTGATGATCTGGCCAAGCCGGGTCACGAACAGGAGGAAGAGCCCCGGGTCGAAATCCCTGACCGGGATGACCGTGGTGACCACCTCGTCTCCCAGGTTGAGCAGGTTCACGATGGCCTTCCCGCGGCTGGTACGTGAACCTTCCGGGATCTCGTAAACCTTCAGCCAGTACACGCGCCCGTTGCTTGTGAAGCAGAGGAGGTAGTCGTGGGTGGTGGCGATGAAGACATTTTCTACGTAGTCCTCCTCTTTCGTGGACATCCCGATGATCCCCTTGCCTCCCCGCCGCTGCTGCCGGTAGGTGTCGATGTCCATCCTTTTTATGTAGTTGTGCGAGGTTAAGGAGACCAGGACCACCTTGTCCTCGATCATGTCCTCCTTGTCTATGGAGACCGCCGAAGCACCGATCCGCGTGCGCCGGGCATCACCGAACTTCTCTTTCGCGGCAACGAGTTCCCGCCGGATCTCGGCCCGTATATTCCGTTCGTCGGAGAGAAGCTCAGTCAGGGAGGCAATCTCTCCCTCGAGCTCCTGTTTCTCATCGAGGATCTTCTGCTGCTCGAGTGCTGCCAGGCGGCGGAGCTGCATCTGGAGGATGGCCTGGGCCTGCACCTCGTCGAGCCCGAACCGGGAGACCAGTGCGTTCTTTGCCGTTTCCGCAGTGTCTGATGCGCGTATCGTGGCGATTATCTCATCGATCCGGGCGAGGGCAAGGAGGAGGCCCTTCAGGACATGCACGCGTTCCTCGGCCTTCTTCCGGTCGAATTCACTCCTCCGGCGGATGACCTCCACCCGGTGCAGGATAAACTGGTCGATGAGCTCTTTTAAGGAGAGGTAGCGGGGCTGGTTGTCGACGATGGCGAGGTTGATTATCCCAAACGTGTTCTCAAGCGAGGTGTGCTTGTAAAGCTGGTTGAGGACGATTCCCGGGATGGTGCCTTTCTTGAGGTCGATTACCACCCGCAGCCCTTCCTTGTCCGACTCGTCCCTGATATCGGAGATCCCCTCTATCTTCTTCTCCTTGACGAGGTTTGCGATATGTTCGATGAGCCGGGCCTTGTTCACCTGGAAGGGGATCTCGGAGACCACGATCCGGTCACCTTTGGTCCCGCGTTCCTCGATCTCGGCCACACCCCGGATAACGACTTTGCCCTGCCCGGTCTCGTAGGCGGCCCGGATTCCTTCCCTGCCCATTATGATCCCGCCGGTCGGGAAGTCGGGTCCGGGCAGGACGGCAAGCAGGTCGTTGACTGTCAGCCCGGGCTGCTCGAGGCACATGCAGACAGCATCGCAGACCTCCGCGAGGTTGTGGGGCGGCATGTTGGTGGCCATCCCCACCGCGATCCCACTCGACCCGTTGACCAGGAGGTTTGGGAGCTTTGCCGGGAGCACGGTCGGCTCGGTGAGAGATTCATCGAAGTTCGGGACAAAGGCCACCGTCTCCTTCTCGAGATCCTTCAGGAGCTCCTCGGCCAGGGGATCGAGCCTGACCTCGGTATACCGCATCGCGGCCGGTGCATCACCGTCTATCGAGCCAAAGTTCCCCTGCCCTTCGATGAGCGGGTAGCGGTAGGAAAACGGCTGCGCCATCTTGACGATGGTATCGTAAATCGCAGCATCGCCATGGGGATGGTATTTCCCCATAACGTCCCCGACCACGCGGGCACTCTTCCTGGTGGGCTTGTCGCTCGTGTTGCCCATCTCCCACATGGAGAAGAGAGAGCGCCGGTGGACCGGTTTTAACCCGTCCCGCACGTCGGGGATAGCCCTCCCGATGATCACGCTCATGGCGTAGTTGATATAAGAGGACTTCATCTCGTTTTCGACCGTGACCGGGACCACCCGGGGTACCTGGATGACCGGGGCCTGGTCATCAGATGTCAAGGTTGGTCACCTCCTTTGCGTGCCGCCGGATAAACTCCCTCCGGGCATCAACATTCTCTCCCATCAGCTTCTCGAAGATCTCGTTTGCATAGACGGCATCCTCGATGGTGACCTGCTTGAGCACGCGGCGGGCGGGGTCCATGGTCGTCTCCCAGAGCTGGACGGCATTCATCTCCCCAAGACCCTTGTAGCGCTGGACGCTGACCCCTTTCTCCCCAAGCTCCGCCACGATCTGCCGCATCTCATCCTCGCGGAAGGCATACCGCTCCTGCTTGCCCCTGGTGATCCTGTATAGCGGGGGTTGTGCGATGTAGACGTAGCCGCTCTCGATCAGTTCCCTCATGTAGCGAAAGAGGAAGGTCAGCAGGAGCGTCCTGATGTGGGCGCCGTCCACATCGGCATCGGTCATGAGGATTATCAGGTGGTAGCGTGCTTTCCCGGCATCGAAATGTTCCCCGACCCCGCTCCCGATCGCTGATATGAGCGCCTGGATCTCAATGTTCTTCAGGATCTTATGCTGGGCTGCCTTCTCCACGTTCAGGATCTTACCCCGGAGCGGGAGGATGGCCTGGAACCTCCGGTCGCGTCCCTGCTTGGCCGAGCCGCCTGCCGAGTCGCCCTCCACGATGTATATCTCGCTCTTCGTGGGGTCGCGTTCCGAACAGTCCGCCAGTTTGCCGGGAAGACCGGAAGTCTCAAGCGTACTCTTTCTCCGTGCCAGTTCGCGGGCGTTCCGGGCAGCCTCCCGGGCCCTGGCCGCGGCGATAACCTTCTCGATGATGGAGGCAAGCACCCTGGGGTTTTCCTCGAAGTACTCTGAGAGCGACTGGTAGACGAGGGAATCGACGATGCCGCGGACGTTGCTGTTGCCAAGCCTCATCTTGGTCTGGCCCTCGAACTGGGGGTTGGCCATCTTGACGCTCACGATGGCGGTCAGCCCTTCCCTGACATCCTCGCCGCGGATCGAGAGGGCCGATTCCTTGATCAGGTTGTTTTTCCGGGCCGAGGTGTTGATGGCCCGGGTGATCGCACTCCTGAAGCCTTCCAGGTGCGTGCCACCTTCCCGGGTGTTGACGCTGTTGACATAGGCATATACCTGCTCCGAGTACGAGTTGACGTACTGGAGGGCGACATCGATATCGATCCGGTTCTCGGCATCTTTCTTTGATATGACGATGACATCCGGGTGCGTTGGAGGCGAAGCAGCGTTCAGGTAACGGACGTACTCGCTGATCCCGCCTTCGAAGCAAAACGTCTCGGCATCACCGGTCCGCTCGTCCGCAATGCTGATCTTTACGCCGGGATTCAGGAATGCGAGCTCCCGCATCCGGTGGGAGAGGACATCGTAATCGAACTTCAGGGTCTCAAAGATGCTCCCGTCCGGCAAAAAAGAGATCCGGGTTCCCGAGAGCTTCTTTCCAAAAAGCCGGAGAAACTCCTTGCGTTCGGAACCGGTGTATCCTGTCTCTTTCCCATACCACGCCCGGTATCGTTCCTGCATCTCTGCGAGACTTTCCTCCCGGACGGAGAGCGGGGATGCGACAGCCCCCTTTGCAAACTGCATCCCGTAGACATTCCCGTCACGGTAAACCACGGCGGAAAGCCGGGTCGAGAGGG